>Ga0209382_10000730_pt1 | contig 53102 bp, 35 predicted proteins | sample SoiMetdeltSBSDD5_FD_187599 | JGI IMG/M metagenome (GOLD analysis project Ga0209382, IMG submission 187599) | Bulk soil microbial communities from a Populus tree surrounding site in Tennessee, USA - Soil MetaG P. deltoides SBSDD5 (SPAdes) (version 2) | ecosystem: Environmental > Terrestrial >...
CGCGAGCGCACCGACGCCTACCCCGTGGAGGAGGTGAACGACTACCTCCGCGCCCACCCGGACAAGGTTGGCGCCGTCGCGCGGACGCTGAGCTACTTCGAGCCCGCCAACCATGTCTCCACCCTCAACGCGACCACGCTGTTCAACGGTGGGGGCGCGGGGGTGAAGTCGCTGATGGACGCCATTCCGGGGACCGCCGAGCAGTACGAGCTGACGCACGAGGGCGGCACGGACCACGACTGGGCGGACGCCTGGATGGCGAAGCAGCTTGGATCCATACCGAAGCCCCGCCTCTGGGAGGTGGCCTCATAAATTCAGTCTTCGATGATGCGGAAGCCGGCCGCTGCCAGCCGGGCGTCGAGCGTCGGCGAGATGAACCGCCCGGCGGTGATCGCCGCCATCGCCGCGTCCTCCTTCAGGATCTCCCGCGACGCCGCGAGAACCTCCTCGGCGTACCGCTGTGGGATCACTACGACGCCGTTATCGTCGCCCAGGATGATGTCGCCGGGGTGGACGATCTGGCCGCCGACGCTGACCGGCACGTTGATCTGGGCGTCGCTGGACTGGATCGGCGCGTTCGGCGCGAAGCCTCGGGCGAAGACCGGCAGGCCGGCCTCCCGGATCCCGACGATGTCGCGACAGAGGCCGTCCGTCACCATGCCGGCAATCCCCAGGCCCTTGGCGTAGTAGCTGGCGAGATCGCCCCAGGTGCCGGTGCGGGTGTAGTCGCCGGTCGCGATGACCAGGACGTCGCCCGGTTCGGCCATCTTCATCGCCGCGTCCCGTGCCAGGCTATCGGTCGGCCGGCTCTTCAGGGTGATCGCCGGGCCGAGCACGGTCATGCCGGGGCCGACCGGCTTGATGCCGTAGTCCATCGCGCCGCCACGGTCCAACGCGTCGGAGACGACCCCGGTCATGATGCCGGCGAACCCCTGGATGACCTCGCTGGGCGGCGCGCTCTTGCGGCGGTAGGCGACGAAGCCTCGCGGGAGCTGCTCGCTCATGGTGACCCCTTCCCTTCGACGCGCGCCCGGCGCCAGGCGCACAACGTCCTCGGTCGACAGCCAGACGGTACCGGCTGGCGGGCCCCGCGTCAACGCGGGACAACTACCTGCTCGAAGCGGAGCGGCTGACGTCCAGCTCGGCGTAGCCCGGACGGCGCCCCGCGGCCAGCGATGACTCGCCGATCACGAGCTTGCTGGGGAGTCGAACGATGGTCGGCACGTCGCGGTCGTCACCGCCGAGACGGCGGAACAGCAGCTCGGCGCCGACGCGCCCGAGATTGTGCGGGTCCACCTGCACCATCGTCAGGGGCGGCTCGGTGACCTTCGACCACAGCTCCTCATTCGCCCCGATCAGCGCCAGGTCATCCGGTATCCGGAGGCCAAGATCGCGGGCTGCCAGCAGGCTGCCGAGTGTCAACATGCTGGTACTCGCGTACATCGCGGTCGGCGGCCGGGGCAGGCTCATCAATTCGCGCGTAGCCACGTAGCCGGCCTGGACCGCATGACCGGCGTGCCGGACCAGCTGGGGATCGTAGTCGATCCCGTTCTTCCGCAATACCGCGCGGTAGGTCGCTCCACGCCCAGGAGTCAGCTTGGTTACTGGCGGGGTCACCAGGGCCACGCGTCGGTAGCCCTGGTCGATCAGGTGTTGGACGGCTTGCCTGATCTCGTCGAGGCCGTCGAACATCACGCCGTCGAGACCGCGCAGGGTGCGATTCAAGACGACGACCGGAGTCGATGCCTGGTAGAACTCAGCCAGCGCGATACGGCTGGCCGTGATGTCGCACGGGATGACGATCAACCCGTCGACCTGGTGCTCGCGCAGCGTGTGGAGCAGGCGCCGCTCCTTCTGGACGTCTTCGTCCGTGTTGCAGAGCATGACCTGGTACCCCTGGAGGTCGGCCACGTCCTGCACGCCCCGGACCTGGCCCGCGTGCAGGGGGTTGAGGATGTTAGACACCAGCATCCCGATGATCCGGGTTCGGCCGCTTCGCAGGCTCCCGGCCAGGGCGTTGCGCCGATACTGCAGGTCGCGGGCAGCTTGCAGCACACGATCGCGGGTCTCCGCCGCGACCCACTTGCCACCGTTCATGACCCGCGAGACGGTCTGACGAGAGACGCCGGCGCGCTCGGCAACGTCCTCGATCGTCGAGCTGGGAGCGCTTTTCGATTCTTCAGTGCCCACCGTGACTCGCTATTTCCACAGCAGGAGCCGATCGATCACCGCTCAACTCGTGAGCGACATCTCTTTCAAGAGGATAAAGCCGTCGAGACGGGCCTCCCACTTCAGGCGTTTGTTGAGGCCAAAGTAAAAGTCCGGGTGACCGATCGGGAAGATGTTGGCGTTCTGTGCGGCCCTGACGGCAATGGCCTGGTACGCCTTCTCACGCTCGGCCCCGGTCAACGGCAGCGCCTTCTCGTGCATCTGGTCGAGCTCGGGGTCGTCCATGGTGGAGTTCTTGCCACTGCTGGCGTAGTAGCTGCTGACCGTCGCGGCGTAGTCCATCAGCTCGTTGCCGTGCATGTGGATCGCGACCATGCCCCGATCGGGCGGGACCGGCTTCAGCACGGCCAGGTCCTGGTAGGTCACCTGGTCCAACATCTTGACTTTGGTGTTGGTGAGCCCGACCGCCTGCATCATCGCCAGGGCCGCCTCGCAGACCTCGGTCGAGCGCGGGACGAGATCGGTCCGGGCGTAGATGGTCAGCGGCGCGTCAACTGGCACGCCGGCCGCCTTCGCCTCGGCGACCAGTTGTTTGGCCCGCTCCGGATCGTACGGCACCGGTTCTAGATTGGGGTTGTAGCCGAGCGCGCTCGGCCCGACCAGCTGGCGTGCCACCGTGCCCCCGCCGATCAGGGACTTGATCATCGACTCCTTGTCCAGGCTCAGCCCGATCGCCTGGCGCACCCGGAGATCTTGCAGTGATGGATGCGTGGTGTCGAGGCGCACGAAGACGGTCTCGACGCCCGGCGCGTGGACGCACGACATCTCGCCGCACTGCTCGGCGTTGAGCCAGCGTGAGAGATCGGCCTCACCAGACTTCAGCATCGCGCCGCGGACGTGCTGCTCCTTGCGCGCCACGATCGTGACGTCTTTGATCGTCGCCGCGCCGCCGGCGTCCTTCGCGGCGTGCCCCCACCAGTCCGGGTTGACCTCCAGCTTGAGGTGCTGGCCTTTGACCCATTCGACGAAGCGGTACGGCCCGGTCCCGACCGGATTGCTTCCGTACTGGTCAGGGGTCTCTTTGAGGAGCTTCATCGAAGGGATCGGCGAGAAGTAGAGCCGGGCCGGCAGGATCGGGTCCGGCGCGGACGTAGAAACGTCCAGGGTGTAGTCGTCGACCGGCTTCGCGTTGATCTCCGGTCCGATGAACGCCCGGATCTCGAAGGCGTTCGTCTTGTCCCAGGTGTAGTTGATCCCAAAGGCGGCTGACTCGGCGTTGAACGGCGAGCCGTCGTGGTACTTGACCCCCTGGCGGAGCGTGAAGCGCCAGGTCGTGGGGTTGGCCAGCTCCCACTTCGTGGCCAGCTCGCCGACGAGCTGGTTGGTCTTCGGGTCGCGATTGAGCAGGGCCTCCTGCGTGTTGCGCAGGACCACATACCCCGTCGTCGCGTAGCTGTGCCAGTTCGCGAGCGTACGCGGCTCATCCTGGACGACCAGCAGAACGCTGCCGCTCGCAGCGGGCTTGCCGGCGGCCGGCGCAGACTGCGCGGGCGCCGTGGTTGGCTTCGCGGCGGCCGGCGCCGGCGCACTCGTCGCCGGGGGGGCCGCGGCCGGCTTCTGCGCACCGGCATCTGGCTTCGCAGCACCGGCATCCGGCTTTGCGGCGCCAGCTTCCGGCTTCGCCGCCGTCGGCGCCTGCGGCGCGCACGCTGCGAGCAGGCCGGTCCCGCCGCCGATCAATCCGCCGACGACGGCCAGCCGCCAGAGAAATCGCCGCCGGGACACCGCTTCGACGTTGGCGCGCTCCATCAAGGTCCGAGAGCTTCGTCGCTCCATCGTCCTGTCCTCCGCCGCCATCCGCTGCCTCATCACGATGCGCAGCCGCGCAAGCTCAGGAGCGCCGTGACAGAGGCGACCTGCCTTACCTGAGAACGTTCACAGGTGAGGCAGTATAGCCACCTCCTCTCGGTCGCGCAATTTGCGTGGGACTGCTCTACGCGCGGTCTGCACCCGCAAGCGCGTCGGCGATCGCCAGGTCCAGGGGCATCGCCCGCCCCTCCGACCACGCCGCCGCGAACGCTGGTTCTCCGAGGGCATCGCGCGCACCCGCCCGATCGCGCTCGTAGTGGGCCTGTTCGGCCGGCAGGAGCGAGGCGCCGATCGTCTCACAGAGCGCTTCGACGGCCCCGAGCAGCCGCGTGGCCCGTGCGAGCTGCCGCGACTCGAGAGCGATCCCACCCAGGCCCGCCAGGCAGATCGCGATGCCGATCATGTTCCGGACTTCGCCGTGGAGCGCCAGGCTCTGCGCGAGGAGCGCTGCCGCGCGCTCCGGGTGTCCCTGTTCCCACGCCGCGAATCCCAGACTGTGGAGCGCGGCGGCGATCCCGCGCTTGTCGCCAAACTCCCGGCGGATGACCAGACTCTCCTCGTAGAGCGTCGCCGCCCGGTCGTACTCGCGCCGGTTCCGCGCCATCTCGCCGAGCCGGTAGAGGACGTGGTACATCGTCCAACGGTCGCCGATCCGCCGGGCCAGGGCCAGGCTCTCCTCCAGCAGCGAAGCCGCCTGCGCGTAGTCGCGCCGATTCCGAGCGAGCTCTCCCAGCATCCCGAGCGACCACGCAACACCATGTTCGTCCCCGGCCGCGCGAAGAACGGTCACGCTCTCTTCGAGGAGCGCGGCCGACTGCGCATAGTCGCCCTGATACTGCGCCAGGTGGCCCGCGCCGGCGAGCGCCTTCCCGCGGGCTGACGTGGCCGGCGGCGAATCTGCTGTGCGCCCAGACGCCACGAGCGCAGCCTGCAGCCACCGATACCCTTCGCTCACGTAGCCGCGCACCAGCCAGAACCAGAGCAGAGCCCCGGCCAGGCGCGTCCCCAGCTCCACCAGGGCTGGATCTCCGGTCGAGTCCGCCGCGTCTGTCAGGCTCCGGGTCAGGGCCGTCCGCAGGTTGTCGTGCTCCGCCTCGAGCCGGTCCAGCCAGATCGCCTGCTGAGCCCCGCGCAGCTCGATCTCGGCCTCCTCGGCCAGCGCCAGGTAGTAGGCGGCGTGGCGCTGGCGCAGGAGTGCCGACTCGCCGCTCGCGTCCAGGCGATCGGTAGCGAACTCGCGGATCGTCTCTAGCATCCCGAAGCGTGGCTCGTCGGCCGAGCCGGCTTCCTGCCGCAAGAGGCTCTTGTCCACCAGCGAGACGACGAGGTCGAGGGACGAGGGGTGAGTGGCGAGGGGCGAGGAGGGGCCTTCACTCGCCCCTCGCCCCTCATCCCTCGCAACCTCGTCTACAGCACCCAGCGTGAAACCGCCCACGAACACCGACAGCCGTTGGAAAAGGTGCCGCTCGGCATCGCTCAGCAGGTCGTAGCTCCAGGCGATCGCGTCTCGCAGGGTCCGCTGCCGGGCCGGCAGGTCTCGAGCGCCGCCGGTGAGCACCGGGAGCCGATGCTCCAGCCGGCGCAGGAGCACCTCGGGCGACAGCAGCCTGGTTCGCGCCGCCGCAAGCTCGAGGGCGAGCGGCAGCCCGTCTAGCCGCCGACAGATCTCCGCGACGGCCGGCGCGTTCTGGTCGGACAGGGCGAAGTCTGCTCGCAGGTCACGCGCCCGCTGTACGAACAGCGTCACAGCTGGATATCGTCCAAGGGTTTCGGCCGTGGCCGCTGGCGCGGGGTCAGGCAAGGCCAGCGGCGGCACGGCGCATTCGTGCTCACCCTGGAGGTGGAGGACGGCCCGGCTGGTCACCAGCACCGTCACACTCCAGCACGCCGCCAGCACCTCGGCGACATGCAGCGCGGCGGGCAACACCTGCTCGAAGTTGTCCAGCACCAGCAGGAGCTGCTTCTCCTTCAGGTAGTCGATCACGGTGTCCTGGAGCGAGCGGCTGCCAGCCTCCCGGAGCCCCAGGACCTGCGCGATCGCCGAGATCACCAGCGCTGGATCGCTGATCCGCGCCAGCGACACGAAGTAGACGCCGTCCGGGAAACCGTCCAGCAGCTCGGCGGCGGCCTGGAGTGCGAGCCGCGTCTTGCCGGTCCCGCCCGGGCCGGTCAGCGTCACTAGCCGAGCTTGCCCTGAGCTTGCCGAAGGGTCGTCACGAAGCAGCAGGCTTCGCACCGTCCGCAGCTCATCCTCACGCCCGAGGAGTGGTGTTGGCTGGATCGGCAGGTTGTGGGGGCGCGTGTCAAGCGAGGCCAGCGGCGAAAAATCGTCCGGTAGCATGGGATGGAGGAGCTGCGACACGCGCTCCGGCCGGGTGAGGTCCTGGAGGCGGTGCGCGCCGAGGTACCGCAGGCTGGTGCCGTCCGGCAGATCCTCGCGGACCAGGCCGGCCGTGGTCTCGGAGAGCAGGATCTGGCCGCCGTGGCCGATGCTTCGCAGCCGGGCGCAGCGGTTGACGGCCGTACCGTGGTAGCCATCCTCCCGCAGCTCGGCCTCGCCTGTGTGCACGCCGATCCTGACGGCAATCGGCCGAGGCGTGGGCCAGCGCTCGGCGGCGAATGCGCACTGGATCGCGACGGCGGCGCGCGTCGCATCGTGCGCCGAGCGGAAGACCGCGAAGCGGCTGTCCCCTTCGCCGCGCCGACGGATCTGGACCCCATCGTGCTGCCGAACGGCATCCTCGAACAGCAGGTCGTGCCGGGCGAGCGCGGCCTGCATCGCTCCGGGAGCCTCCTGCCAGAGCGCGGCGCTGCCCTCCACCTCGGCGAGGAGGAACGTCACCGTCCCACTCGGCAACCGTGGTTCCTGGCGCGGCGAGCTCTCGGCCATGTTTTGCCCGCGCGGCAGGCGCGGCGCTCCCAGCGCTTCTACCAGTCGGCAGACATCGGCGCGAAGAAGTCGTCGACGGTCAGGGTGAATCCGGGCAGGACGTCAGACAGGTCGAGCAGGTCGGCACCGCGACAGTCGCCGGACTCCTGGCCCGGCCGGAACAGGCGGACCACGCGGCGGCGAGGATCGGCAAAGACGGCCAGCCGGACGCCTTGCGCGACATACCAGCGGCAGCGTGCCATCAACCTGGTCCTGGACTGCCCCGGCGAGACGATCTCGACGGCGACGTCTGGCGGCGTCCTGAAGTACTCCGCGACCTGTCCCCGGGCGTCACGCGGAACGCGCTCGCGACGGTAGACGACGAAGTCGGGGACGGTCGAGACGCCGGCAAAGATCAGCCGCGTCTCGGTGAAAATCCGGAGCGGCCGTCCAGGTCCGGCTGCCTGGCTCATTCGCTCGCCGAACCCGAATTGGATCGCGCCGTGTGGCCCCATCGGCGGCACTTTCTGGGTCACCTCGCCGTGCCAGAATTCCAGGGGGGGCTCTTGCTCCGGAAGGCGCAGGAACGCCTCCAGGGACAGCCGCTGCGACGCTATCGCCATGCCAGTCCTCCGCGCCGTCCGCGTCGCCGGATTGTACCATCGGTACGTCCCGGTTCCGAGAGCGGTCCTCAGGTCATCTTGCGCTACCCGATCGAGGAGCAATCAGGGGCTGCTGCCCAGGTCGCTCAGGGGGTGGGGGCCGTCGAAGCGCGGCGCAAGATGCGCGGCGATCAGGTCTCGGGTAACCTCGCCGAGCGTCGCAGGCTGCCAGCGCGGGTTCTTGTCCTTGTCGATCAGCAACGCGCGCACGCCCTCGGCGAAATCGTGGTGGACAGAGCAGCCAACGGCGGCCTGGTACTCCAGACGGAACACGTCGGCGAGCGAGAGGTGCCGGGCGCGGCGCTGGAGCTCGAACGAGAGCGCCGCCGAGGTCGGCGAGCCGTTGGCGAACGTGGCACCCGCCTGCGCCAGCCACGGGTCGGCATCGTCCGCCAGGGCGGACAGGCGCGGGGCGATCTCCTCCAGGGCGTCGTCCCCGCCGATCACCGCGTCGATCCGGTCCAGCTGGGCCAGCAGGTTCGACGGCGGCAGATCGTGCGTCGCGAAGCCGGCGAGCACCTGGCTGAGCCGCGCGCCATCGGCATCCTGATCCCCCTGCCACCGTTCGGCCGAGAGGGAGTCCAGCACGCCGGCAAGGCTCTCGTGTGGCAGCACGAAATCGGCGAGGCCGGCGAATCGGGCGTCCGCCGCGTTGAGCGGCGCCCCGGTGAGCGCGAGGAAGAGGCCGGAGCGGCCCGGCAGGCGCGGCAGGAGCCAGCTCCCGCCCACGTCCGGAAAGAGGCCGATGCCGATCTCCGGCATCGCCAGGCGCGTCCGTGGCGTTGCGACGCGATGCGATGCCCCGGCCATCAGCCCGATGCCGCCGCCCATCACGATGCCGTGGCCCCAGCAGAGGATCGGCTTCGGGTAGGTGTGGATGCGGTAGTCGAGCCGGTACTCGCGCTCGAAGAAGTCTGAAGCCGCCGGCGCCACCTCGCCGGGGCCGGCCGCCTGGATGGCGCGGCAGACCCGAACGACGTCGCCGCCGGCGCAGAACGCCCGGTCGCCCGCACCGTCCAGCACGACCCCGACAACCTGGGGATCCTCGGCCCAGGCCGCGAGCTGTGGGGCGAGGAGGTCGATCATCGCCAGCGACAGGGCGTTCAGCACGGCCGGCGCATTCAGAGTCGCCCGCCCGAACTGGTGCCTCGAGGCCGTGCGAATCGTGTCGAACAGGACCGGAGCTTCCACTCTCTCGTTCTTCAACGGTTGCGCCACTGGGGGGCGCGCTTGCCCAGGAACGCGGCCACGCCCTCGCGCTGGTCCTCGGTGTCGAACAACTCGGCGAACGCCTCGCGCTCCGCCGTCAGCGTCTGCCACGGGCTTGCGCTGCGCGCGCCGTTGATCAGGCGCTTGCAGGCGCGCACGGCGCTGGGGCTCTGCTTCGCGACGGCCTCGGCCATCTCGAGCGCGCGGGCCAGGCCCTGGCCGCTCGGCACGACGTCGTCCACGAGGCCAATCCGCTGTCCCGTCGCCGCGTCGACGCGCTCGCCGAGCAGGATCATCCGTCTGGCCCAGGACTCGCCGACCGTCCAGGCCAGCCACTGGGTGCCGCCGCCGCAGGGCAGCAGGCCGACCGAGGCTTCCGGCAGGCCCATCACCGCGTGCTCCTCCGCGACTCTCAGGTCGCAGGCCAGGGCGCATTCGAGACCGCCGCCCATCGCGTACCCGTTGAGCGCGACGATACTCACGCCCGGGAACGCGGCCAATGCCTCGAACGCCTCGCCGAAGCGGCGCGCCATCGTCACGGCTCTGCCCTTGTCGCCATCGGCAAACAGTTTGAGGTCGGCGCCGGCGCTGAAGAACCGTTCGCCGGCACCGGTGATCACCAGCGCGTAGATCTCACGGTCGGCGCCGAGATCGTGCACCAGCCGGGTCAGGCCGGACAGGCTCTCAGCGGTCCAGACATGGGCCGGCGGGTTGGTCAGCGTGACGACGGCCGTGTTGCCGCGCTTCTCGAGCGCGAGGCCGGGATAGGCCGGGGTTGGGGAGCTCATCGGACGGTCTCCGTCGCGTGATCTTGCAGCATGCGCCGCGCGACGATCACGCGCATGATCTCGTTGGTGCCTTCGAGGATCTGGTGGACGCGGACGTCGCGCAGGTACCGCTCCAGCGGGTAGTCGTGCAGATAGCCGTAGCCGCCGTGGATCTGGAGCGCCTGGTTACAGACCTCGAAGCCGACGTCGGTGGCAAATCGCTTGGCCATCGCGCAGTAGACGGTCGCGTCAGGATCACCATGATCGAGCTTCGAAGCGGCCAGGCGCACCATCTGGCGCGCCGCGACCAGCTCGGTCGCCATGTCGGCGAGCTTGAACTGGAGCGCCTGGAAGTCGGCCAGAGGCCGGCCGAACTGCTTGCGCTCGTGCAGGTGCCGCTGCGCCGCGCCGAGCGCCGCCTGTGCCGCGCCGACGGAGCAGGCCGCGATGTTGATACGCCCGCCGTCCAGCCCCCGCATCGCGATCTTGAAGCCCTCGCCCTCCTCGCCAAGCAGGTGCGATGCCGGCACCCGGACGTCGTCGAAGAACACGGCGCGGGTCGGCTGACTGTTCCAGCCCATCTTCCGCTCGTTCTTGCCGTAGCGGATGCCGGGGCTCTGGGCGTTCACCAGGAAGGAGGAGATACCGGCGGCGCCGGCCCCGCCGGTCCGCGCCATCACCACGAGGACGTCGGTGGCACCGGCACCGGAGATGAACGCCTTGCTGCCGCTGAGCAGGTACGCATCGCCATCGTGCCGCGCGCGCGTCTCGAGCGACGCGGCATCCGAGCCCGACCCTGGCTCGGTGAGGCAGTAGGAGGCCAGCCTTTGCCCGCTGGTGAGCCGCGGCCCCCAGCGGGCGGCCACGTCCTGCTGCGCAAAGGTGGTGACCATCCAGGTCACCATGTTGTGGATGGTGATGAACGCCGTGGTGGATGGGCAGGCGGCAGCCAGCTCCTCGAACACCAGGGTCGCGTCGAGGCGTGGCAGTTGCAGACCGCCGTGCTCCGCGCTGGCGTACAGGCCGCAGAAGCCAAGTGCGCCAGCCCGCGCGATCGTCTCGCGCGGGAAGTGCGCCTGGGCGTCCCACTCCGCCGCGTACGGCGCGAGCTCGTTGGCGGCGAACTCGCGCGCCGCTTGCTGGAACGCACGCTGTTCGTTCGACAGCTCGAAGTCCATCGCCGTCCTCCCCTTCCGCGACCGCGGCGCAGCCTGACCGGTGGGATCGTGGGCAGGCGCGTGTGAGGTGTACGGATTATCGTGCCGGTGAGGGCGGCGGCGCCTGTCGGGGCGAGGGTGAGCAGGCGAGTACAGCTATGCCGCCAAATGTAAGGCGGTCGTAGTGCCCATAATTCGCCGGAGCTCGCCTGGGCGACGTAGCCTGGACCGGACTGGCCCGCACCGCCCGGCGGCCGACAGAGATGGAGGAGCGCAGACGATGTTGGCGCTGATCGGGTATATCGCCACGATCTTCCTGGCGAACTGGGCGATCCAGGCGTTTGGCGTCGTACCGGTGGGGTTCGGGTTGATGGCGCCGGCCGGCGTCTACTTCGCCGGCCTGGCGTTCACCCTGCGCGATCTGGTGCAGGAACAGCTCGGGCGGCTCTGGACCGTCGCCGCGATCGTGATCGGCGCGGCCCTGTCTGCGCTCGTCTCGCCGCAGTTTGCGCTGGCCAGCGGCGCCGCGTTCCTCCTGAGCGAGTTGGCCGACTTCGCGGTGTACACGCCGCTACGCCGGCGAGCGTGGGGTGTGGCGATCGTCGCGTCGAACCTGGTGGGACTGACGATTGATTCGTGCCTGTTCCTCTGGCTTGCTTTCGGCAGCCTGGAGTTCCTGCCGGGACAGATCGTGGGGAAGGTCTGGATGACGACGCTCGCGGTGGCCGCGCTCTGGCTCTGGCGACGGCGACAGCCGGCGCGCCAGGCGGCAACCGGCTGAATGGCGCCTTCCCCACATCCTCGCCGTCACCTCATCCCGGATTCCCGTCTGGCAGCGAGCTGATACCCCGGAAGCGGGGGTACGCAATTGCAAACAGGTCCCCGTCACGGCTTTCGAGAGAAATGTCATGCCTATTCCCGTAGTCAGGACAGGCTCTCCGGGGACGGACCGGCCGCCTCGATCGTCTAGGATGTAGGCAACAGCATCCAGGTCTGCCAGGCAGAGCCGGCGTGGCGATCGAATCGGTGAGTGACGATGCCGAGGCCCGAACAGTTCGAGAGGATCCAGCGGCTGGCGCTCCAGCTGGCGGGTATCGAGCTGTTCGAGCGACATCGTGAGGTCGTCGACCGAAAGTGCCGACGGTTGGGGATACAGGAGGCGAGCGGGCTCGATGCGCTGCTCGACGCCGCCGACGAAGGCGACGCCAATGCGCGCCGGCGCCTGATCGGGCTGCTCACCACCAATTTCACCGGCTTTTTCCGTCATCCGCATCAGCTCGATCTCGCGGCCGAGCACGCACTCTGGGCGGTGCATCGGCGTGGCACGGCGCGCCTCTGGTCGGCCGCCGCGGCGACCGGTGAGGAGCCGTACTCGCTCGCGATGGCGACGATCGACGTGTTCCGGCGCGACGATCCGGCCGTCACGATCCTGGCGACGGACATCGACGACGATGCGCTGGCGGTCGCCCGGCGCGGGGAGTACGGTGAGCCGGCGCTGAGCACGCTCGCGGCCGAGCACCGAACGCGCTTCTTCAACCGGGCGGCAGAGTCCGGGCGCTGGCGTATTGCCCAGGCGGCCCGCGATCTGGTGGAGTTTCGCGCCTTGAACCTGACGGGTGTCGAATGGCATCTGGCGGGGCCGTTTGACGTGGTATTCTGCCGTAACGTGCTCCTGTATCTGGAGGCCGGACATCGGTACTCGGTGCTGGAGCGCATCGCGTCGCTGCTGGCACCGGACGGCATCCTGTTGCTCGATCCCGCCGAGCACCTCGGCAGAGCGGGCCACCTGTTCGTCACAAGGACGAACGGCCTCTACTCGAGGCGGCCACCGTCGCACACCCGGGGCGGCCCGCGCGCCATTGGTCACACCCCGGGGTGAGGTGGAAGTCACTATGACGATTGCGAAGCGCCTGATCATCCTGGTGGCCGTGCCGCTGCTGATCCTGGTGGGCCTCAGCATCATCATCCAGACCTACCTGAGAGATATTGAAGCACGCAGCCGATTCGTCGCCGAGACCCAGATCGGGAGTCTCGCGATGCTGGGCGACATCACCCGAAGCTATACCGAGATGCGCGTGAACGTCCGCGCCTACGTGGAGGCCGACGACCAGGCGGGCCGGGCGCGGGCAAAGGCGCTCTTTGACGAGGACAAGGCGGACCTGGCCCGCCAGCTCGACCAGTTTGCCGACCATTTTGTCTCAGACGACAAGGATCGGCGGCTCATGGACCAGTTCCGCAACGTGAGTCACGAGTGGATCGCCGGCGCCGAGGGCGTCATGGCGATGGCGGACGCCGGGCAGCGCGTTGCCGCGATCACGATCCTGAACGGTCCGATGGCCGAGCTCGCTGCGCGCCTCAGCGCGTCCTCCCATGAGTGGATCGAGCACAACGACACGCTTGCAAAAAACGCCGGCCAGGCCTCAATCAAAGCGGTTGAGGACGCGCGCCGCAACCTGTACATCGTGATCGGCGCCGCCCTGCTCGTGGCCGGCGCGCTGGGCTTCCTGACGTTCCGCCGGATCGTTCACCCGATCCGGGCGCTCGAAGGCTCCGTGACCTCCATCGCGGCCGGCGACTACACGCAGGCGGTGCCGTTCACGCGAGCAGCCGACGAGACCGGGCAGCTCGCCCGTTCGATCGACGTCCTGAAGCAGGGCGCCGCGGCGATCGAGGACCAGCGCTGGGTCAAGACCAACGCCGCGAAGATCACGGGAGCGCTGACGGGTGCAGCCTCCCTCGCCGAGTTCGGACAACGGCTCCTCTCCAGTCTCGTGCCGACGCTCGGCGGCGGCGTCGCCAGCTTCTATCTGTTCGAGAACGACGCGGACCGCCTCCGGCGGATCGCGACCTATGGGCTCGCGGACGCTGGCGGCGGCGCCGATTCGTTCGGCCTCGGCGAAGGCCTCGTCGGTCAGTGCGCGCGTGAGCGCACGCCGATCACGCTGACCGATCTTCCACCAGGATATCTCGCGATCTCGTCAGGTCTGGGCAAGGCCGCGCCAAGCCAGACCGGCGCCTGGCCGGTGGTGTCGCAAGACACGCTGCTGGGCGTCTTCGAGATCGCGTCGTTCCGGGCGCTCACCTCGAACGAGCAGGAGCTGCTTCAAGAGCTGCTGCCGGTCGTCGGGATGAGCATGGAGATTCTGGCGCGTAACCTTCGCACCGAGGAGCTGCTCGGCCAGACGCAGGAACAGGCCCGCCTGCTGGAGGAGCAGACCGACGAGCTGACGCAATCCCAGCAGGAGCTGCTCGAGCAGAAGGAGGAGCTGATCGCGCAGCAGCAGGAGCTCGCCGACGCCAAGGCGGCGGCTGAGAGCGCCACCGAGATGAAGTCGCTGTTCCTCGCGAACATGAGCCATGAGATTCGGACCCCGATGAACGCCATCATCGGGCTCTCCCATCTTGCCCTCAGGACCCAGCTCGACGCCAAGCAGCGCGACTACGTCAGCAAGGTCCACAACGCCGGCATCTCGCTCCTTGCCATCATCAACGACATCCTCGACCTCTCGAAAATCGAGGCCGGCCGGCTCGACATCGAATCGACCGACTTCAAGATCGACGACGTCCTCAGCTCCGTCACCACCCTGACGGCCCAGAAGGCCCATGAGAAGGGGCTTGAGTTCCTCGCCGACGTCCCCTCGACGATCCCGCAGTATCTGCGTGGGGACCCGCTCCGGCTCGGCCAGGTGCTCACCAACCTGGTCAACAACGCCGTCAAGTTCACCGAGCAGGGCGAGATCCATCTCAAGATCGAGGTGCTCGAGAGGACCGACGAGAAAGTCCAGCTCCAGTTCTCGGTGCGCGACACCGGCATCGGCATGACGCCCGAACAGACGGCGCGGCTGTTTCAGGCGTTCACCCAGGCCGACATGTCCACCACGCGGACCCACGGCGGCACGGGGCTGGGGCTGACCATCAGCAAGCACCTCGTGGAGCTGATGGGCGGTCAGATCTGGATCGAGAGCGAAGCGGGCGTGGGCAGCACGTTCCTGTTCACCGCCTGGCTCGGTCTGGGGTCACCCACGGGGCACGCCAGAATCCTCCCCGAACGGCTACCCAGACTTCGGGTGCTGGTCGTGGACGACAACTCGGCGGCTCGCGAGATCCTGACGGAAGCGCTCAGCGGCGTGACTACGCGGGTAGACGAGGTGGCATCCGGCGCCGAAGCGGTGGCGGCCGTGAAGCAGCACGACGCAGCCTCGCCGTACGACCTGGTCTTCATGGACTGGCGGATGCCCGGCCTGGACGGCTTGCAGGCGACGCGCCGGATCAAGGAAGACGACCAGGTCCATCATCAGCCGGCCATCGTGATGGTGACGGCGTTCGGGCGTGAAGAGGTGCGGGAAGAGGCCGAGCTGCTGGGAATCGACGCGTTTCTCGTCAAGCCGGTCACCAGATCGATGCTGGTGGACACGATGGTGACGCTGTTCGCGCCGGCCGCCGGAGAGATCGCGAGCGCCGCCGCGGCCGGCGACGAGCACGCCGTCCGGCTCACGGGAGCTCGGATCCTCCTGGCCGAGGACAACGAGATCAACCAGCAGATCGCGGTGGAGCTGCTCGAAGGCGTCGGCGCCCGGATCACGGTCGCCACCAACGGGCGAGAGGCAACGGACCGGCTGCAACGAGAGCCAGCGGCCTTTGACCTGGTGCTGATGGACCTCCAGATGCCCGAGATGGACGGCTTCCAGGCCACGGCAACGATCAGGTCAGACCCGCGCTTCGCGACGCTGCCGATCATCGCGATGACGGCGCACGCCACGCTGGAGGAGCGGCAGAAGTGCCTGGACGCCGGCATGAACGATCATATCTCCAAGCCGATCGATCCGAAGGTGCTGTTCGAGACGGTCGGGCGCTTCTACACACCGACGTCCGAGCCGACTTCGGCCGTGCCGATCCCCACTGCTGCGCCAACCCCTGCCCCAGCCGGCAGCGCCGCAAACGGGGCGTCCCCCCACGGGATCGGGTCACCTCCAGACGAGGTCGAGATCCCGACCGTGGACGGACTCGACTCCGCCAGCGGCCTGCTGCGCGTGGCCGGCAATCGGACGCTGTACCTGAAGCTGCTGCGCCAGTTCTCGGTGCAGCAGTCGGCGGCGCCGGCCGAGATCGCCGAACAGATCAGGAGCGGCGACCTTGCCACGGCGGAGCGGACCGCGCACACCGTCAAAGGGGTCGCGGCGAACCTTGGGGTGACGCTGGTGCAGACAGCGGCGGGCGAGCTGGAACAGGCCCTTCACGCAGGCGCGGACGCCGCGCGACTGGAGACGTTACGTCAGCAGCTTGCCGATGCCCTCAACCCGTTCGTCGAGCGGCTCCGCGCCGCACTGGGTGAGGAGCCAGCGGCCGTCGTCGCACCCACCGCTGTCGCCGTCGATCCGGAGCAGGTGAAGCTCGTGGTCGAGCAGATGACCAGGCTCCTGGTCGAGTTCGACGCCGAGGCGGGCGAGTATCTCGAAGCGAATCGTGGCACGCTCGCGTCACTCTTCTCTGCCGAACAGTTCGCGGAGCTCGAGCAGCACGTGCAGGGCTACGCCTTCGGCGAGGCGCAGGCGCTGCTGGAAGAGGCGGCCCTGGCACGCAACGCATAAGGAACGGTGCTCATGACGTCGCGCATCCTGGTCGTCGAAGACACCCCGGCAAACATCCAGACCCTCTCGGCCATCCTCAAGCAGGAAGGGTACCAGATCAGCATCGCCACCAACGGCCGGCAGGCGTTGCAAGTGTTGGAGCGGGTCAGGCCCGATCTGATCTTGCTCGACATCATGATGCCCGAGATGGACGGCTTCGAAGCGTGTCAGCAGATCAAGGCCTCGACGGCCTGGCGGGAGATCCCGATCATCTTCCTGACGGCGAAGACGGAGACGGCCGACATCGTTCGCGGCTTTGAGCTGGGAGCGGTGGACTACGTGCCCAAACCGTTCAGCTCCCACGAGCTGCTCGCACGGGTCAAGACCCATCTCACGATGGACCATCTGTACCGCGAGAACCAGCGCCTGCTGCTCAACGTACTGCCGGCCTCGATCGCCGAGCGGCTCAAGCAGCAGCCCGGGATCATCGCCGAACGGTTCGACGACGTCTCGGTGATCTTCGCCGACATCGTTGGGTTTACGCCCCTGACCTCGCGGCTCTCGCCGACTGAGCTGATCGAGCTGCTGAACACGATCTTCTCCAGCTTCGACGAACTGGCCGACCAGTACGGGCTGGAGAAGATCAAGACGATGGGCGATGCGTACATGGTCGCCGGCGGCCTGATCGAGCCGAATCCGGACCATCTCGCGGCGATGGCTACGATGGCGCTGGCGATGCACGAGAACGTCCGCGAGATGAACAGCCAGTTTGACGGGTTGAACGTGCGGATCGGCCTGCACGCCGGGGGAGTCATCGCCGGCGTCATCGGCATTCGGAAGTTCATCTACGACATCTGGGGCGACGCGGTGAACACCGCTGCCCGGCTGGAGTCGCATGGCGTACCCGGCCGGATCCACGTCAGCGACACGGTGTTCGAGCGGCTCCAGGGCCGGTTCGCCTTCGAGGAGCGGGGGTTGACTGAGCTGAAGGGCCGCGGCCCGATGAACACGTACTTTCTCGAGGCGCCGATCCAGTAAGCGGCGTTGCTCCCCCTCCTGGCTGACCTTAGCCCCTGCACCGGCGAGAGATCGGCGACATGGCGCGAAGCGAGATGCCGCTATCGGGGAGCGGCGTGAGCGACGATGTCGACGACCAGTCCCTCGCGCGCCACGACAGTCGCTCACTGGAAGGCGAAGATCCGCTTCCAGTCGTCCTTCATGCTGACGATCGTCCAGCCGCGCTGCTGGGCCTCTACGGCCGCGTTCTCCAGGCGGCCCATCGAGGACACGCGGTACTCGAACTCGCGCTCGGCGTCGGTGTGGTCGACCAGTCCCATCAGGCGGCGCCCAGAGCCGGCGGCCGTCCACTGGAGCATCTGGTGGTCGCCATCGGAGTTGCCAAACGCCGCGAGCGGCCGGCGGCCGATAAACTTCTGGATCGCCGTCGGCTTGCCATCTTTGTCGTCGAAGAAGTCGAGCTCAGGCAGGCGGACCAGCACCGGCACGCCGTCACGAAGCTCATACCGGGTCTTCCCGCTGCTGCCGATCACCTGCTCCGGCGGGATGCCGTAGAGCTGCTCGGAGATCACGCGCATGAACTCGACGCCGCCGCCCGAGACGATGTACGTCTTGAACCCGTTGGCACGCAGGTAGCCGAGCAGCTCCACCATCGGCTGGAACGCCAGGTCGGTGTACGGCCGGTTGAAGCGCGGGTGCCGGGCGGTCGCGAACCACTCCTTCGCGATGCGATCGAACTCCTCGCTGGTCATCCCGGCGTGGGTCGCCATCACCAGCTCGAGCAGTCCCTTGACGCCGGTTGCTCCCAGTGCCTCCCGGTCGCCTTCGAGGACCGCCTGAAACGGCTGGGTGGTGCGCCACTCCGGGTGCTCCGGAGCCAGCGCCTTGACGCGGTCCACGGCAAAAGCGAGCTGGATGTAGAGCGGCTGCTCGGCCCAGAGCGTCCCGTCGTTGTCGAAGGTCGCGATGCGGTCGGTGGGGGCCACGTAGTCGGGACCGTTCTGGTTGGTCACCGCCTGGACGAACGCGACGATGCTCTGCTTCGACGCACCCTCATTCCAGGACGGCAGCGGATCAGCCTGGGCCGCGTGTGCAGCGCTCATCTCGATCTCCCTCAGATTTCAGGCGTACCCGGTGAGCTCCTCGCCCGGCTTGACGTGGGGTAGCGGGCGGCGCTTTGCGCGAGCGCACCCAGGCACCGGGCCACCGGCGCCAACACCCATGCGCAGTCTAGCCGCTTCTCAATCAGGTCCCACTCTTCGACCGGGTCGTCGATCAGATCGAACACCAACGGCCACTGCGCGAACCCCTTCAGCACCGACTCCGAGAAGAACTGGGCGATGAACCCGAGCTTGAGGAAGCCGCAGAGCAGGAACAGCAGGCCGACGAGCAGGGCGAGCTCGGTGGACAGGGCGATGAAGCGGTCCGGGCCTTCGGGCGCAAGCTCGGCGACGGTAGACGCGGACATGATGGAGACCGCCGAGGTCGCCCCGACGATCATCTGGCGCGAACGACCGAACACCGCGTAGGCGATGAGCGCGACCGGCGCGGCGTAGAGCGCCGCCTGCGGCGGCATGCCGGCCAGCCCGGCGTAGGCGACGCCCTCCGGCACGAGGATCGCCGCGACGGTGGCACCGGCGACGAGGTCATCGCCCAGGTGATGACGGTCGTACCGCGGCAGCCAGCCGAGGATTGGGATGCGGCGGTCAAACGCGTGCTCACGGCGATCTGGCGTCTGCTCCGCGACGGCGGTGTTCACATCGCCCTCCCTGAGGCCGACTCCGGCGTCACGGCCCCCATCCGATATCGATGAAGCCAACCAGCGCTCAGATCAGCTCGGCGAGCTCCTCGTCTTCGGCCGTGGGGTGCCGGGGCTCCAGCACAAGCCAGACGAGTCCGGCCATCAGGAGGCAGGCGGCGGCGGCGATGAGCAGCGCGGTTGCCACCCCGACCGTGTACGCCTCGTGGTAGGTGGCGAGCAGGCCCGACTCGAGGATCGAGGGCGGCGGCATGGAGCGGTCGGCCGCGGCGTCGGCGATCAGGAGGGCGTTGAGCGCGGCCGTCGCCGCCGTCACCTGGACGTCCGCGAGGCCGAGCTCGACGAGCCGTCGCTCGAAGTCCGCCTGGCCCGCCTTGAGCAGCACCGTGCCAAGCAAGACGCCGCCGAGCGTGCTGCCGGCCAACGCGGTCGCCTTGATGATCCCCGCGCTTGCGCCCACCACCGCGTCGGGCATAGCGGTCAGGAACGTGTTCGTCCAGGCTACCTGGGCGACGAGATAGCCGAACCCGAACAGCGCGAGCGGTCCCACCAGCAGCCAGTACGGGGTGCCAGGACGCACGAGCGCGGTGAGGATCATCGCCACACCCATCAGCGCCAGACCACCGGCGATCAGCCGGCGCGGCTCGATCTGGAGCGCCATGCGGGCCGCCCGCTTCGCCGTCAGCACGGCTGCCGCCAGCATCGGCAACAACGCCAGCCCCGCGACGAGGGGCCCATTGCCCTGGACGACGCTGAAGTAGCCGTACATCTGGAGGGCATACCCGGTGAGCCCAAAGCTCAGGGTGGCGGCGGTCAGCAGCATCACCGACAGGAGGTGTCGTTTGCGACCAGAGATGCGATTCAGCATGGTTGCCCGCATCCGCCCACGCCACGCCAGGGCGAGTGCCACCAGCCCCAGGGCGCCAACCGCCGCCGCGGTGAGCGACACCGGATTGCTCCAGGAACCGCTGAGGCGTGCCGCGATGAGTCCGAGCGTGAGCGGCAGCAGGGTGAGCGTCCAGGCCGCGGCGGTGGCAGCCCGCCGCAAGACGCGCTCGCGGGCACGGCTCTCCGGCACGAACCGCCACGCCAGATAGCAACCGACGGTCCCGACGCAGAGCGGCAGCACCAGCGTCGCCCGCCAGCCGATGATCCACTCGATCACAATCGCGAGGAGTGCGAACAACAGACCGGCGGCCGAGACCACCGAGTAGATCAGTAGCGCCCGCGGACGCTCTTCCCCGTCGAACGTCAGGCGGATCACTGCGAGCGTCATCGGGAACGCCACGGCGCCCGCCGCGACCGCGACCGATCGGGTGGCGACGAACCACGGGATCTCCGTCGAGAACAGCGTCAGCGCACTGGCGACGGTCGAGAGCAGTGCGCCGAGCAGGAGCACACGCCGGCGCCCGTAGATGTCGCCGAGCAGTCCCCCGAACAGCATGCAGACCAGCATGAGCAGGACGCTCATGGCCGAGAAGACGCGATAGCCCTGCCAGCCGGCGCCGAAGGCGGTGGCCGGGATGTCCAACCCCATCATCCAGAGCTTGGGATCGACAAGCTTCGCCAGCGCAACCGTGCAACAGGCCGCCAGCACCCAGAAGCGTCGGGGGTCCGTCGCCTGCATGGGTCAGTTGTTCGGCATTGCGAGCGTTTCGACCTCGGTCAGGCGCTGCATCACGTCGCGTAGCATGACCGTCTTGTAGCCGAGATCGGAGGCGTTCAGGCTCGCGCCCAGTTGGAACGGGAAGTCGTGGAAGTCCGCGGCCAGCTCCTTGATCTTCTGTTGGACCGGCACGAACAGCCACATGTTGTCACCGTACCAGCGGATGTACATCCCCGACTCGCTCGGCCCACGCTCGTACGGATCGGCCCGCAGATTGATGATCGTCGGCCAGCCGGTGACAGCACGCGTGCCGGTCGCGATATTGCCCTGTTGGACGGCGAAATGGACCTTCCAGTCGTTCCAGCGGAGGGCATTCAACTCGCCACCCTGGCCGAAGTAGATGTACTCCTCACGTGGCCCCTTGTCGGTTTCACCCTTCAGGTACGGCAGGAAGTTGTAGCCGTCGAGACGGACCTTGAACGTCTTGCCATTCGCCTCGTGACCGTCGCGCAGGCTCTCCCGCACGCCGGGCTGCCCGGCAGCGGCCACCAACGTTGGCATCCAGTCGTTGTGGGCGATGATCTCGTTGATCTCGGTACCAGGCTGGATCACGCCCGGCCAGCGCATCAGGAGCGGGACGCGGTGGCCGCCTTCCCAGTTGGTGCCCTTCTCGCCGCGGAACGGGGTCGTGCCGCCGTCTGGCCAGGTGACGACCTCAGCGCCGTTGTCGGTGCTGTAGACGACGATCGTGTTGTCGGCGATCCCGAGCTGGTCGAGCTTGTCGAGGATCTGGCCGACGTGGCCGTCATGCTCGACCATCCCGTCTGGATACAGCCCGATGCCGGTCACACCGTCAGACTCCTTCTTCAAATGGGTCCAGACGTGCATCCTGGTCGTGTTGAACCAGACGAAGAACGGCGTGTTCTGCTGGACGGCCTTGTCGAGGAAGGCGGTGGCGTGCCCCAGGATCTCCTCGTCGATCGTCTCCATGCGCTTGCGGTTGAGCGGGCCGGTGTCTTCGATCAACTGGGTGCCGTCGACGTCGAGCCGAGAGTGAATGACGCCACGCGGGCCGTACTTCTTCTTGAACTCCGGGTCTTTCGGGTAGTAGTAGCTCTCTGGCTCCTCCTCGGCGTTCAGGTGGTACAGGTTGCCGAAGAACTCGTCGAAGCCGTGAGCTGTCGGCAGATGCGAGTCCTGGTCGCCGAGGTGGTTCTTGCCGAACTGGCCGGTCGTGTAGCCGAGCGGCTTGAGCAGGTCGGCGATGGTCGGCGCCCATTCCGGAATGCCGTGGGGCGAGCCTGGCATCCCGATGGTGAGCAGGCCAGTTCGGAACGGGTGCTGGCCGAGGATGAACGCGGCCCGGCCAGCGGTGCAGGACTGCTCGCCGTAGGCGTCGGTGAAGAGCGCACCTTCCTTCGCGATGCGGTCGATATTCGGCGTCCGGTACCCCATGATCCCACGGTTATAGGCGCTGATGTTATGGACGCCGATGTCGTCGCCCCAGATGACCAGGATGTTCGGCTTCTTCTGGTCTGGCACGATTCCCTCCCAATGCATGACCTGGCTTCGACGTGGCACGGGTGGAAATCCAGTCTAGTGCGACCGGTGGCCCCAGCGGATGACGAGTGTTACTCGGGCGAACGTGACACAGGACACGCCTGAGGCACGCTCAGGCGGCGATCGAGCGGCTGCTACGTCTTCCCCCACATCGAGTCGCCCTGGTCCTTGATCATCTTCGCGACGGTCTGCGCATTCTCCTTGCCGGCGAACAGCAGCTGCATGTTCGGGGCGACCGCCTTGTTGAAGATGTCGGTCCAGGCCGTGTTGACCGGATCGCGGACGACGTAGCCCTGGGCCTCGGCGTACGACTTGGCGTTCTTCGGCGGCTTGTCAGGATTCTGGAACTCCTTGGACGTGACGACCGACTTGCGGGATGGGGTCGTCGCGCCGGCCGCCACCTCGTCGTGCTGCGCCTCGGGCGAGGTGATGAACTTGAGGAACGCCCAGGCGGCATCGACGTTCTTGGTGCCCTTCGCGATGCTCCAGGCGGTCCCGCCGCCTCCGGTGCCGCGCTTGCTGCCCTTGCCAATCGGCAGCGGCGCCACGTCCCACTTGAACGCCGTGATCTTCCGGAACGCCTCTGCCTGGGACGGATTGCCGGTCAGCATGCCGACCTTGCCGGTTCCGAAGATCTCGACCGGTCCGAGATCGACCGACCAGGCCGAGGTGCCGGACGGCGGCGGCGCGACCTTGTGCTTGTAGACGAGGTCCTGCAGGAACTGGAGCGCTTCGACGGCCGGCTCTTCGGCGATGGCAAACCCCGTGGCGACACCCTGCTGGTTCGTGTTTACGATCTTGCCGCCGTTGTTGTAGACCCACGACGCCCACGGCCTCCAGGCGATGTTCATCAGGACGCCGAACTGGGTCTGCTGGCCGCCGCTCTCCTCGGTGAGCGCCTTGGCGGCTTCGAGGTAGCGGTCGAACGTCCAGGTCGTGTCCGTCCAGTCGGTTGCCGGCAGCGGGACGTTCTTCTTCTGGAACAGGTCGATGTTGTAGTAGACCTGCTGGTTGCCGTAGTCGCGCGGGATGGCGTACAGCTTCCCGTCCCAGCTGTTGAGCTGGAGCGACTGGGGCAGGAAGTCGCTCAGGTCGTGGTTCTCTGCCTTCACCAGATCGTCGAGCTGGTAGAGCAAGTTCTTCTCAATCGCCGCGGTGATCGGGATGATCTCCTGGAAGTAGGTGAACACGTCCGGCGGGTTGCCGCCGGCCGTCTGCACCAGGAACTGCTGCACCATCTCACCGCCGTTGGCGATGAACTGGACGTCGACCTTGACGCCCGGATTCTGAGCCATGAACTTCGTGCCCCACTCTGGAGCAACCTTCGCGTGACCGCCAATGCCGTCCATAAAGACGATCTGCCCAGATGCAGCCTTGGGGGCGGCGGCCGGTTGGGCGGCGGCCGGCGCAGCCTGCCCTGACGGAGGAAGGGTCGCGGCGGGCGCCGCCGCGGGTGCCGCGGGCTTCGCCGGCTCGGCCGGCTTGGCGCCCGTGGTCGCCGCTGGAGCGGCCGGCGTCGATTGGCCGCACGCCGCGAGCAGGACCGAGCCTGCTGCCAGACTCCCGGCCTGGAGGAAGCGCCGCCGAGAAAACGCTCTGTCTGAGATGCTCATCGATCCGTCCCCTTCCTATGCGCCGCCCGAATCGCGGGCGGCTACGTCACCCTTTGACGCCGCTGAAGACCACCCCTTGGATGAAGTACCGCTGTCCGAAGAAGAAGAGCACCAGCACCGGCAGCATCGCCACGAGCGAGGCCGCCATGATCAGGTGCCACTCCGGTCCGGACTGGGTCTGGAACGCCTGCAAGCCGAGTGAGATCGTGTAGTTGTTGCGGTTGTGCAGGTAGATCAACGGCCCGAAGAAGTCGTTCCAGGTGATGTTGAAGACGTAGATCGCCACCATCATCAGGGCCGGCCGCGAGAGCGGCAAGATGATGCGCCAGTAGACCCCCCAGCTCGAGCAGCCGTCGATGCGGGCCGCATCGTCAAGGTCGGTCGGGATGCTGAGGAAGAACTGGCGCAGCAGGAACGTGAAGAACGGCCCGCCGAACAGGTTCGGCACGATCAGCGGCATGAACGTGTCGATCCAGCCAAACTGCCGGTAGATGATGAACTGCGGGATCAAGGTCACCTGCTGCGGCAGCATCAGCGTCGAGAGCATCACCATAAAGAGGACATCGCGGCCCCACCAGCGCAGCCGCGCGAAGGAGAAGGCGACCAGCGAGCAGGACATCACCTTCGCGACGATGTCCACGACCGTGATGAACGTGGTGTTCAGGAAGTAGCGACCGAAGTCCGCCTTCGTCATCGCGTCGACGTAGTTCTGCCAGCGGATCGGATCCGGGATCCAGGTCGGCGGGAACAGGAAGATGTCGCCGGGGTTCTTGAGCGATGTCGAGACGGCCCAGGCGATGGGGAGGAAGATAAGCACCAGGCCGGCGATGAGCGAGCCGTGAATCGCCCCCGCCGCCAGTGAGCGACGGACCTGCTGGCCGTTCAGGCGCGGCTCGACGCGGGAGACCGAGACCGGGCGCTCTACGACAACCACGCGCTACTCCCTGACCGTCTCACTCGCCCTTGCGCGACTGGCCCTCGTAGTGGACCCAGCTGTCGCCGCTGCGGAAGATCATCAACGTGAGCACCAGGATGTAGGCGAAGAGGATCCAGGCGAGGGCGGACGCGTACCCCATCTGGAAGTACTTGAAGGCATTCTGGTAGAGGTAGAGCACGTAGAAGAGCGTGGAGTTGTACGGGCCGCCGCCGGTCATGACGTACGGTTGGGTGAAGACCTGGAGCGCCTGGATCACCCCGATCACCAGTTGGAAGAAGAGAGCCGGCGTCACCAGTGGCAGGGTGATCTTCCAGAGGCGCTGCCACCAGCTTGCGCCGTCCACCTCTGCCGCCTCGTATAGCTCGGTGGGGATGCCCTGGAGCCCGGCCAGGTAGATGATCATGCCGCCGCCGACAGCCCAGACGTTCATCAGGATCAGCGCGGGCAGCGCCCAATCGCCATCGCCGAGCCAGTTTGGCCCGCGCAGCCCGATGGATGTGAGCAGCGTGTTGGCGAGCCCGAACTGGTTCTCGAAGACCCAGCGCCAGAGCAGCGCAACCGCCACTCCGGACAGCACCGACGGGAGGAAGTAGGCGGTTCGGTAGAAGCGCAGCCCCCGGACGCCGCTGTTCAGCAGCAGCGCCAGCCCCAGCCCGAGCACGATGTTCAGCGGGACCGAGACCACAGCGTACAACGTGGTGACCTTCAACGCCTGCAAGACCAGCGGATCGCCCCACAGCGCCTGCTTGAAGTTGTCCAGCCCGACGAAGGTCGGCGCCGAGAGCAGGTCCCACTTCATGAACGCCATCACCGCCGACGCGAGCATCGGACCGACGGTGAACAGGATGAACCCGATGATCCAGGGCGACGCGAACAGCCAGCCCTCGAGGTTGCGTCGCGTCTGACGACTGATCCGAGGACGCTCGACTGTCACCGTGCGAGCCGCCACGTTCACCACCCCATCTCCAGCGTCTGCCGGGGCGACGCCTACGCGACATCGCGTGCGGACCGATACGGTACCACATCGGTCATTGGAGCGCTCCACTCTGCGTTGACGGTGCCGCTATCATAGGGCGCGGACGTCGACCCCGGCCGAGCGAGCCGGGGCCAACTGCGCGACGAGGCGCGGGGAGGGAGAGCGCGTGGACCGACCGAATGTTGTGGTCATCGTCAGCGACGACCAGGGGTATGGCGACCTCTCATGCATGGGCGCGACCGACTTCCGGACGCCCCGCCTCGACGAGCTCGCACGGTCCGGGGCACGCTTCACCAGTTTCTGCGTCAACTCTCCCGTCTGCTCCCCGTCGCGGGCGAGCCTGATGACGGGACGGTATCCCGGCTACGCCGGCGTTCGGAACATCTTGATGGCCCACCGCGACACGCCGGGGCTCGCTCCGGACGTCCCGACCCTGGCCGAGGCGCTGCGCGACCAGGGGTACTATACCGGGCTGGTCGGGAAGTGGCACCTGGGTGCCGCCGAGGGCACCCGCCCGGCCGACCGGGGCTTCGAGGACTCGTTCGGCCATCTCGGCGGAGCGTTCGACTTCTACTCGCACCTGATCTGGGGCGCCGCCAACCGCGAGGTGGTACGGAACGGCAAGAAGGGGATCGGCTTCCTGGTTCACGATCTCTGGGAGAACGGCGACGAAGTCTGGCGTGACGGCGAGTACGCCACCGAGATGTTCGGCGAACGGGCGGTGCAGTTCGTCCGCAAGGCCGCGCGCCGCGAGCAGCCGTTCTTCCTCTACCTGGCGTTCAACGCGCCCCACCATCCGATGCACGCGCCCCAGAAGTACAAGGAGCGGTTCCCGGACCTGACGTGGGACCGCCAGATCATGGCGGCGATGATCAGCGCGATGGACGATCAGATCGGCAGCGTCATGGACGAGCTCGAGCGTCAGGGTGTCCGCGAGAACACGATCGTCCTGTTCTTGAGCGACAACGGCCCGTCCCGACAGTCTCGGAACTGGCTGGACGGCAACATCGACTGGTACTACGGCGGCTCGTCCGGCCAGTTGACCGGCCACAAGTTCAGCCTCTTCGAGGGCGGCATCCGCGTGCCGGCGATCATCAGCTGGCCCGCCCAGATCCCGGCCGGGCAGGTGCTGGACGGCCTGGTGCTCGGGATGGACGTCTTCCCCACTATCCTGCGGTCGGCCGGCGGTGACCCGTCCCGCTATGAGCTCGACGGCAAAGACCTGGCGCCGATGGTGACCGAGCAGGCCGGCTCGCCCCACCAGAACGAGGACGTCTTCTGGGAGATCGGCGTCCAGACCGCCGTCCGTCGGGGTGATTGGAAACTGGTGCTCAACGGCCTGCTGATCGACGATCTGCCGCGGCGTGACCCGGTCCACCTGTCTGACCTGTCGGTGGACATGGCCGAGCGTGTCAACCTGGCAGCCGAGCACCCGACGCTGGTGGCCGAGATGCGGGCGGCGGCCGAACGCTGGCGGGCCGGCATTGAGGAGCAGTGGGAGCGGAAGCACGCCGCCCGGATGGTCGGCGAGAACGCCTTCGCGGTCACGGACTCCTCCGGCCTGCGGGTCTACGACAACCCGAACAATCCCGCCATCGGCGACACGTGAGCGAGGAAGCCCCAATCACTCCTACCATGGGCCGCTGCGCGGCGCAAATATCGGCTGCGCCGACATCCCTGTATCCCCACGGCATTGCGATGGAGAGGGGGAGTCCACCTGCGTGACCCGGTGGTTGAGCAGCGCGCGGCGCTGGCCGAGGAGTAGCGGGCAGCGTCCCTGGTACGGCCCACCATCAATCGGGAGCAACGGAGCGAAGATGACAGCAGCAAAGCGGCCGATCGGCTACATCGGGCTCGGCATGATGGGCGGCGGGATGGCGAGCCACCTCGTCAAGTCCGGCTACCCGATCACGGTGTACGACCCCCGCGAGGAGGCGATCGAGGCGGTGCTGGAGTTCGGCGCGGAACGGGGTGCCTCGCCGAGTGACGTGGCCGCGCGGTCAGAGGTCGTCGTCAGCAGTCTGCCCAACCCGACCATCGTCGAGGCCGTTGCGCTGGGCGAGAACGGGATCATCCACGGGGCCAGGGCCGGCACCGTCTACATCGACATGAGCAGCATCGAGCCCGTGACGACCCGCCGGGTCGGCGAGGCGCTGGCGGCGCGCGGCGTGGACATGCTGGACGTGCCGGTCGGGAAGGGGCCGCCGGCCGCCGCGAAAGGCGACCTGACCCTGATGGTCGGCGGCGATCCGGCGGTCGTGGAGCGGGTCGCGGATGTGCTCGACACGCTTGGCTCCAGGCGGTTCTACTGCGGGCCGCTCGGGGCGGGCGTCACCACCAAGCTGGTCAACAACCTGGTCTCTACGGCGATCTGCGCGCTGACCGGCGAGGCGATGGCGATCGGCGTGGCGGCCGGTCTTGATCCGGAGGTAATGCTGGCCGTGATGTCGAATACGGCCGCGAACAGCAATCACCTGGGGAACGCGATCAAGAATCGAGTCCTGACCGGCGACTTCTCACCGAACTTCAAGCTCTCGCTGGCCCACAAGGATCTCGGGCTGGCGACGGCACTGGCGGGCGCCCTGGGCGTGCCGAGCCTGATGGGTGCGGCGGCATACCAGCTCCACGCACTGGCGCTGGGAGCCGGTCTCGGCGACGAGGATCAGAGCGCCACCATCAAGGTGCTCGAAGCGTGCACCGGGATGCCGGCGCGGGCACATGGCGCCAAGGAATCGGTCTAGCGCGCGGGGGGCGGGCGGGGTACCCTGCCCCTGCACGCAACGGGCATCGCATTGACGACGGGATCGGGGAATGCTATCGTTCGCGGACCTCTTGGAGCGCTCCAATGCGCATGGGTGGCGGATGCGTGCGGCGGTGCGGGAGACTCAACGATGAGACTGCGCGTGCATCCGTACCATGTGACGGTTGACGTTTGGGCGGAATGAGGGATGGCGTGAGGCCTCTGCCGCGTCGAGACCGGTCGCCAGGGATGCCTGATCGGGGTGTGATGCCATGACGCCCGCGGTCGGTGCACGGCGCTCAGGCCCGCTCTCCGGCCTGCCTGGCTACGTCCGTCAGGAGCAGGCGCGCTACGGCACGCTGTTCGTGCTGCCGACCTTCTTCTTTTTCTGCCTGTTCATCGCCTGGCCGGTGGCGTACTCGTTCTACCTGGGCTTCTTTCAGTGGAGCCCGCTGGAGCCACGCCCGGTCCCGGTCGGGCTGGAGAACTACCGGGAGCTCTTCTCCAGCCCGAGCTTCCTCCGCGCCATCTGGAACACGGTCGTCTTCACATTGGGCGTGCTGACGCTGACCGTGGTCGGCTCGCTCTCGCTGGCGCTGGCGCTGAACCAGGGGCTGCGCGGCACGGCGGTCCTACGGGCGCTCTACTACTCGCCGGTGGTGACGTCGCTGGTGGCCACGGCCGTGATCTGGCTCTGGATCCTGGACCCTCAGTTCGGCGTGGTCAACCAGGCGCTGCGCGGGCTGGGGCTGCCGGCCCCCGGCTGGGCCTCGGATGCGACCTGGGCGATGCCGACGGTGATCGTCACCTTCTCCTGGCGTGAGATCGGCTACTTCACGGTGATTTACCTGGCAGGTCTCCAGGGCATCCCCGCCGAGCTCAAGGAGGCTGCTCGGATCGACGGCTGCGGCGCCTGGCGGGTCTTCCGCCACATCACGCTGCCGCTCTTGATGCCGACCACCCTGTTCGTGCTGGTGCTGAGCGTCATCCGCGCTACCCAGAACGCGTTCGGCGTGATCTACGTCATGACTGGCGGCGGCCCGGTCGAGGCGACGAACGTCGTGGTGCTCTACCTGTACCAGCAGGCGTTCCAGTTCTTCCGGATGGGGTACGCCAGCGCCGTGGCGTACGTGCTGTTCGCGATGATCTTCTTCGCCACGTTGATCCAGTTCCGCCTGCTCGGGCGCCGATCGGAGCTGTACTGATGGCTGCTGAAGCGGTCGCCCCACAGGCAGCGGAGCGGTCGCGCTCCCGACCACGTCTCGGACGGATCGGAGTGTACGCTTTCTTGAGCGTCGGGGCGGTGGTGGTGCTGCTGCCGTACATCTGGATGATCGGCTCGTCCCTGAAGTACGAAGACGAGATGTTCCGGACCGGCTGGCAGGTCATCCCGACCCGGCTGCGCTGGCAGAACTACGCCGATGCCTGGACCCAGTACCCGCTCGGCCGCTGGATCGCGAACACCGTGCTGGTCGCGTCGATCGAGACGCTGAGTACGATCCTGACCTCCGTCCTGGCCGGCTACGCGTTCGCGCGGCTGCGGTTTTGGGGCCGTGACCAGTTGTTCTACCTCTACCTCGGCGCGATGATGGTGCCGATCCAGGTCACGCTGATCCCGAGCTTCATGATCGTGCGCTCGCTGGGGCTGCTCAACTCGTACCAGGGGATCATCGTGATCCACCTGGTGCAGTTCTCCGGCGTCTTCCTGATGCGCCAGTTCTTCCTCAATCTCCCCTCGGAGCTGGAGGACGCCGCGCGCATCGACGGCTGTAGCTGGTTCCGGGTGCTCTGGCAGATCGTCCTGCCGGTCAGCCTGCCGGCCGTCGCGGCGCTCGGGATCCTGGCGTTCACGACCGGCTGGAACGACTTCCTGTGGCCGCTGGTCGTGGTCAACAAGCCGGACATCATGACGATCGTCCTGGGGCTCGCCAGCATGCGCAGCGAGTCCACCAGCTGGGGGCCGCTGATGGCGGCGACGACGCTCTCGGCGGTGCCGCTCACCGTGGTCTACCTGCTGTTCCAACGCTGGTTCACCGAAGGGATCGTGACGAGCGGCATCAAAGGGTGAACGGAGGAGGGGTGCAATGACACGGAGTTTTGGGCGACGGCGATTCCTTCAGACCCTTGGCGGCGGCACGGCGACGATCCTGGTGGCTGCCTGCGGCAGCAGCGCGCCGGCCTCGGTTCCAGGCGGCGGTGCAACGTCCAACAGCCCCACGGCTGCCCCGAAGGCCGCCGAGAAGGCGGCTCCGGCGCCGCCCGCCGCCAAGGCGGCCGGCAGCGGGACGTTCTGGTTTAACCAGCCGCCGCAGCAAGAGGCGTTCCAGAAGATCATCGAGCGGTTCAATCAGTCCGGCAGCGGCAAAATGGAGGTCGTGCTGGTGCCGGCCCCCGAGCTGCCAACCAAGCTGGCTACGGCCATCGCCGGCGGCGAGCCGCCGGACGCCGTGCGTCTGGGTGGGCCGGCCGTCAATTCGCTCTTCATGACCAACGGCCACGCCGCCGCGCTGGATGATTGGGACCCAAAGATCGGCACGTACGACTTCCTGCCGCCGATCAAGAAGGCGGTGACGCGCAACGGCAAGATGTATGCGATGCCAGTCAACAGCGGTGTCCAGGCGTTCATCTACAACAAGGATGTCTACCAGAAGGCCGGCCTGGACCCCGAGAAGCCCCCGACGACCTTCGATCAGCTGCTGGAGTTCGCCGCCAAGATCTCGGCGGGCGGCGGCGGCCAGGTCTGGGGCCACTACGTCCCGACCGCCCCGATCGCCCAGACCGGCGCGGACTACTTTCCGTCCATTCTCTGGGCGTTCGGCGGCAAAGAGCTCTCCGACGAGACGAAGATCGCCTTCAACTCGCCGGAGGGCGTCGCCGCGCTCCAATGGTACAAGGCGCTGTTCGACCGCAAGGCGATGCCGATCAAGCAAGTCAACGAGATCCAGATGCTCCAGGACTATCTGACAGGCAACGTCGGCTCGATCGGCGTCTACCCGGCGGTCGTCGCACGGGTGTCGGAGGCCGGCTTCAAGAGCGCCTCGGCCAGGCTGCCGGCCGGCCCGAAGGGACAGACGGCGGCGATCGGCTTCGGGACGATCATGGTGATGGATAAGGCGAAGAACCGCGAGGCCGGCTGGGCGTTCGCGCGGTTCATCGGGCTGGAGGCCGCCAACGGCGCGTTCTGGAACATCAGCTTCGGGCAGCTTCCGCCGCGCATCTCCTTCCGCGAGGATCCGGCCTGGAAGGAATACGAGTCAAAGAACCCGCTCGTACCCGCCTACGTCGAGGCGCAGAAGACGACCGACCTGCCGTACTTCGGCCCCGGAGCGCAGGAGATTGGCGTCGAACTCGGCAAGGCAATCGAGGCGGTGGCGTTCGGAAAGAAGGAGCCGAAGCAGGCGCTCGACGAGGCCGCCCAGGCGTCACAGGTCATCCTGGATCGGGAGCGCAAGAAGGGGTAGTGACACGTGAAAGATTAAGAGTGGAGAGTGAGAGACCCGACTCTCCACTCTCACTCACGTCTCTCAGTCCGAGACGGCGGCCACGGCCGAGGCGAGCAGCCAGTTGTCGTCGGCGGGCTCCCAGTGCGCGAAGCTCAAGTGCGGGCTGCCTTCGACGACGATGCGGCGCAGACGCTGGCTCTCGCGGGCCGTCTGATCAATGCGGGTCGGGTCCCAGTTCTCCAGGACCAGCGCCACGAGCTCATCTCGGACCGTGGCGTAGGCCGGGTCTTCGGCCAGATTGGTGAATTCGCCGGGGTCCTCCACCACGTTGAACAGCTCCAGCGGCTCGTCGTGGTAGTAGATCAGCTTGAAATCGCCGCGCCTGACCATCCGCGACGGGCGATCCGTGCCGTGGGCATGGTACTCGGAGAAGGCGACGCCGCCCTTGTCCGGCTCCGTGCCGTCGAGCAGGCCCGTCAGGACCCGGCCGTCCAGGTCTGACTCGTCAACCTCGCAGCCGGCCAGGTCGATCACCGTCCGCGTCAGGTCGACCAGCGAGGTGATCGCCGTGCGGCGGCCCGGCTCGAAGTGCTTCGGCCACGAGACGATGAACGGGATGCGCTGGGAGCTCTCGTAGTAGGTGCACTTCCACCAGAGGCCGTGCTCGCCCATCATCTCGCCGTGGTCCGACGTGTACACGACGACGGTATTCTCGGCCAGGCCGTTGCGCTCCAGGGCGTCCACCACCTGCCCGATCCGCTCGTCCGCGAACGTCACCAGGCCGTAGTAGGCGGCCCGCCCGCGCCGGATCTGCTCCTCGGTGGCGCCCTCCAGCCCGAAGTACTCGCGCAGCCGCTTGTTCTGCGGGTGGAGCTCGTCCAGGTGGCCCTCCGGCATGTCGGGCAGGTCGGCGTGTCGCGGGTAGTACATGTCCCAGTACCGTTGCCGCACGATCAGCGGGAAGTGCGGGGTGATCAGGCCGACACAGAGCGCCCACGGACTATCCTGGCGCTCCGGTTCGGCCAGATACTCGGCGGCGCGGGTTGCCACGCAATCGTCATACTGGCTGTACAGGTACTCGCCGGGACCGGCCTCCTTGAGCCGTTCGCGGTGGCCCTTCGTGTTCCAGCCTTCTTTCGTGTCCCAGTCCACCAGCGCCCGCATCATCTTGCCGTGGATGTCGCTGACGAGGCGCTTCTGGAAGCCGTGCCGCTGGTCTTCGCCGATGAAGTGCATCTTGCCCGAGATGGCGGTCTGGTAGCCGGCCAGGTTGAGCCGGTGCGCCCAGGTCGGCTCGTTGCTGGACAGCGAGGCGGCGTTGTCCCAGACTCCGATCCGGTGGACGTACTTGCCGGTCATGAACGAGGCCCGCGAGGGTACGCAGAGCGGCGAGTTGCAGTACGTGTTCTCGAACAGCACGCCGCGATCGGCGAGGCGCTGGATGTTCGGCGTCTGGATGAACGGATGCCCGAACGGCTCGCTGACGAACGGATTGTGCTCATCGGTCATGATGATCAAGAAGTTCGGTCGATCGGACGCCATCGTCTCTCCCGCTAGCAAGGTCGGAGCGGCCGTCGCCCCGTTCTTTGGAGCGCTCCAATCATAGCCGCCGACCGGACGGGATGCGAGCACCCAGGGTGCGCTCCGTCAGGCAGTTCGGACCGCCGCGCGGGCAGCGGTGGAGGCGCGCTCGACCAGGCGGAGCGGCAGCACGATGTCGCGATTGAGCGGTGTGTCTGCGCCGTCGATCAGCTCGAACAGCAGCTCGATGGCGACCCGGCCCTGCTCGCGGGCGGGAATCTCCACGTACGAGAGCCACGGCGCGATGGCGTCCAGGTACTCGGCCACCCCGGCGCCGATCAATCCGAGACGGTTGCGCTCCTCCGCCTGCATCCGGTTGACCACCGAGAGCATCCCCAGCGTGTGCAGCCAGGTGGTCGCGAACACCGCGGTCGGCGGCCGATCCCGATTCAGCAACGCCAGCATCGCATCGCGCCCGTCCGCCAGCGAGCGGAGCGGCCGGGCCTCGATCGCGATCCCCAGGCCGAGCTCGGCCGCGCACTGCTTCACCATCGGCTGCGCAATGAACCGATCTGCCAGCACCCCCGTCGTCGGGATGGTGCCGGGCGGCAGCGGACTGTCGGTCACGATGGCGCCGATCCGCTCGTGGCCGGCCGCCGCGAGGCTCGACAACGCCTGGCGGGTGACGGTCGGGCGGTCGAGCCGGACGATCGGGAGGTCCAGGTCGAGGATCGGATTGTCGATCAGGACGATCCGGGTGCCGGCGTCGAGCAGCCGCCGGTACCTGGCCGTCTCGGCGCCCTCGGCCTTTGCGATCAGTCCGGCCGCCCGGTGGCCGAGCAGGTCGTCGAGGTGGGCGCGCTCGCGGTCGACGTCCTTGTCGGTGTGGCAGATCGTGACGGTGTAGGCGCGCGGGGTGCAGACCGCCTCGACGGCCTTGACGATATCGGCGTTGACCAGGTTGGTGATGTCCGCCGTCAGCAGTGCGATTGACGGGTAGCGGCCTGACGCCAGCGCGCTGGCGAGCCGGTTCGGCCGGTAGCCGAGGGTCCGCGCCGCTTCCAGCACGCGCTCACGCGTGGCGTCGCGCATCCGGACCTTGCCCGTCAGGACGTTGGAGACGGACCCCCGCGAAACACCGGCCAGCCGCGCAACGTCCTCGATCGTGCTGATACTGCACTCCCCGATCGTGCTCGCGGCCATTGTAGCCGCCCGGCTCGGGATACGATGAGGCGGCAGCTCAGTACGGCATCTCCAGCGTCGGGCCGTACGGCATCGCCTGGATGGTGGCGTCGTAGCTCTTGAGGAGCAGCTCAGTCTTGATCGCCTGGTGCTCCGGGCTGTCCCAGAGGCTCGTGTACTCGTCGGGGTCGGCATCCATGTCGTACAGCTCGCCCAGGTTGAGGCCGTGGTAGACGATCAACTTCCAGCGCCGCTCGCGGTACATGGTGGCGAACGTCCGGTTCGGCATGTCGAACGCAGCGTAGCACTCGGTGCGCACGAAATCTCGGTGCTGGTGCGGGGATGCAGCGCCGGTCAAGATCGGCAGCAGCGAGCGGCCCTGGACGTCGTCCGGGATCGGCAGTCCCACACACTCCATGAGCGTTGGCATGATGTCCGTGAGCTCGACCAGTGCGTCGCTACGTAGGCCGGCCTGGAATTGTCCCGGCAGGGCCATGATGAGGGGGACGTTGACCATCCCCTCGAAGAAGCGTGGCCCCTTCTGAGTCAGACCGTGGTCGCCACACGACTCGCCATGGTCAGTCGAAAAGATGACGAGAGTGTTCTGGAGCTGGCCGGACTGCTCCAGGTGATCGAGGATCTTCCCGACGTGCTCGTCCACCATCTCGATCATCGCGTAGTAGGCGGCCTGGAGCTTCTTGCCGCCGTACTGCTCGGGACGGCGCGGCGACGACTGAAAATCGACGCCGGCTGCCGCTAGCTTGCCCTGGTGCTCCAGGTCGCTCTCACGGAACAGCGGCCCCGGCAGCGAGTCCGGGTCATAGCGGCGGTAGTACTCCCAGGGTGGATTGAACGGTGGGTGCGGGTCGTAGACGTTCACCGAGAGCAGCCACGGACCGGCTCGCTCCTGGTCGATGAAGTCGATCGCCATCTCGGTGGCCCAGGTGGTCTGATGCAGCTCTGGCGGGACGTTGTCCTTCTCAGGGGTGGGCTCCATCAGGTCGCCGAAGGTGTTGGTCTTGACTGTCAGGACGGAATCCGGATCGACGCCCTTCGCCCGGATCCAGTCCACGTAATCGTGGCCACGAGACCAGTTGTTGCGCGGGGCGTGCGAGTACTTGAAGTACCGGTATCCGTCGTCGGTACGAACCTCACGACCGTTGGCAGCACCGGCCAGGTGGAGCTTTCCGACGAGGCCGCAGTCGTAGCCGACATCGGCAAGGCGGCGCGTGACCAGGCGCTCGCCCTCGGGGAATGTCGCGTTGCCGTTGCAGTTGAGCGGGATCGAGCTCGGGTACTTGCCCGTCAGGAAGGACGCGCGGCTCGGCGTACAGATTGGCGCCTGGCAGTACGCCTTGGTGCAGGTGGTGCCCATGGCAGCCAGGCGATCCAGGTTGGGTGTGCGGACGTACGGGTTGCCGCTCGGCCCGATGGCGTCCCCGCGGAGCTGGTCCGCACAGTACCAGAGGATGTTAGGCCGACGGTCGGCCGGCGACGGAGCAAGCATGATGACCTCAAGTGGGTGAGCGTCGAATCGGGTCGGGGCGAGACGATAACCCCGCGGTTCCGGGAGGTCAAGGTGACCGTGAGCATGCCAGGGCGCGCGGCCACAAGAGGCAGCATCCTACGGGCGGACTACGACTCCGAACGGCACGCCAGGTCCGGTCGGTTTATCACCGGGCGACGTGCATCGGCCTGATGACCTGGATGTACCCCAGGCTATGCGCTGTGGCGTCTACCAGGACAGGGTGAGCAACACGGGCCCAGTTATCATGCCGATCCCAGGGCTGCCGCTACCGGTAGTGATGATTACCCCGTGACTCGGAGCCGGGCGGCCGCATGCGTGGTACACTCCACTGTCGATCGGACGAGCAAGTCGACCCGCTTTTCAAGGAAGGGCAGGGCGATGTCGGTCCCGTGCGGCAAGGCGACGTTCGGGAGCTTGCTGCGAGCACACCGTCTGGTGTCTGGGCTGACCCAGGAGGTGCTGGCCGACCGTGCCGGGCTCAGCCCCCGCACTATCCAGGAAGTCGAGGCCGGCAGCGTCCAGCCCCGCCGCGCCACCGCGATGAATCTCGCGATGGCCCTGGAACTCTCGGGCGCGGATCGCGACGAGCTCTTGAGCGCGGCTTCGCCCCGACCTCGGCGGCGGCTTGCCAGGACATCCGACGAACCCGATCGGCACGATGGGCCCGACGCCCGCCCCAGGCGGGCATCGCCTGCCGAGCCCGCCGTCCGCGAGCCCACGCTGATGGCGCTGCCCCGCCCGACCCCGACGAACATCCCCTGGCCGGTCAGCAGCCTGCTTGGGCGGGAGGCGGTGCTTGGCGCCATCTGCCACCTGATCGCGGAGGATCGCCGGCGCCTGGTCACATTGACCGGCGTGGGCGGCTCGGGGAAGACCCGCCTGGCCATTCAGATCGCGGCGGACCTGTTGGATCGGTTCGTCGACGGGGCCTGGTTCGTCGAGCTCGCCCCGACATCGGATCCGTCGCTCGTGCCGCGGGTCGTGGCCGGCGCGCTCGGCGTGCGCGAAGCCCAGGAAGCGCCGATCCTCGAGACCCTGCTGGGGTACCTCCGGCGGAAACGACTGCTGCTGGTGCTGGACAATTGTGAGCACCTGATCGATGCCTGCGCGGAGCTTGCCGCGCACCTGCTCGCGGCCTGCCCTGACCTCGTCGTCCTGGCGACGAGCCGTGAACCGCTCCGGATCGCCGGGGAGCGGCAGTGGCAGGTCCAGCCCCTTGCCCTCCCGGACCTCCGCGCACTGTCGTCTCTCGACGCTCTCGCCGGTGCAGCCTCCGTGCAGCTCTTCGTGGAGCGCGCCACGGCGATTGACGCGACCTTCGCGCTGAGCGACAGCAACGCGGCGGCCGTGGCCCGAGTCTGCACCCGCCTGGACGGCATCCCGCTCGCCATTGAGCTTGCTGGCTCACGCATCCGGGTGCTGACGGTCGATCAGATCGCTGCCAGGCTCGACGACAGCTTCCGAGTGCTCACCGGTGGCATGCGTGGCGGACCGGGTCGCCAACAGACCATGCAGGCTGCTCTCGATTGGAGCTACGAGCTCCTCACTGACTCCGAGCGAGTGACGTTCAACATCCTGGGCACGTTCGCCGGTGGCTTCGACCTCGATGCCGCTGAGGCCGTCTGCGCCGGAATGGCCAGCAGCGTCCATCCCGACTCGCTCCTCACTCCCCACTACTCGGTACTGGACGTGCTGAGCCGGCTGGTCGACAAATCGCTGGTGGTGGCCGAGCGCGGGACAGCAGGACACCGGTATCGCTTACTGGAGCCGGTCCGCCAGTTCGCTGCTCAGGCACTGCTCACCGGCGGCGGGCACGGGCCTGCCCGGGCGCAGCACGCCAGCTACTACCTTGGCCTGGCCGAGCGGGCGTCTCCGTTGCTCAGCGGACCGGAGCAAGTTGCCTGGCTGGGCCGGCTGGAAGCCGAGCGGGACAACCTGCGGGCGGCGCTGACCTGGATCGCCGAGCATGGCCGCGCGGACGATGGCCTCCGGCTGGCGGTCGCCCTGGGGCCGTACTGGGAAGCCCGCGGCTCCTTGAGTGAGGGGCGTCACTGGCTGCAGACCGTGCTCGCGGCGTCGCGCGCCGGCGGCGCCGCGCCGGCGCTGCAGCTGCGGGCGCTGCTGGCGGCAGGCACGTTGGCACGCTTGCAGCGTGATCTGCCGCCCGCCAATGCCCTGCTCAGCGAGGGACTCGAAGCGGCCCGAAGTCTGGCCGACCGCCGGAGCGAGGCCGAAGCGCTGGGCGGGCTCGCGTCGGTGCACCGGCACCTGGACGCGGTTGAGCGAGCGCTCATGCTCAGCGAAGCGAGCGTCCGCCTGGGTCGCGAGCTTGATGACGAGCCGACGCTCGCAGCGGCGCTGCTCCATCAGGGGATGGCGTTGGGTGCTCAAGTGCTGGTGTCGGGCAGTCAGTATGACCTGGATCGAGCAGTGTCAGTCCTCGAGGAGAGCCTCATGTGTTTCCGTCACCTCGAGGACGTGCGCCACATCGCGATCGCCGCGACGGTGCTCGGCCGCACTCTTCGGCTGACTGGCGATCACGCGCGAGCGGCGGCTCTCTTGCGCGAAGCTGTGCTGACGCTGGGAGCGGTCGGCGATCAGGCGAATATGGTCGACGCGCTGGGTGGCCTCGCCCACGCCGCGATGGCCCTGGGGGAATCGCGACAAGCAGCTCACCTGTTGGCGGCCTCCCGGGCGCTCCGCAACGCGCTCGGGATGCGCTACTCGGCTCGTAATACCGCGTACGACCTGAGCATTCATGAAGCCCTGCTACGCCAGATGACGGCGTCCGAGCTCGACGAGGCGTACGCGGCCGGCGAGGCCATGAACCTGGATCAGGTTGTCGCGGATATCGTCGCCGCGCAGTGAGCGCGCCGGGGCCCGTCTGGAGCGTCCGGGCCAGGCACGCTTCGCCAGACCGATCCGAGGATACTGCCGTGACAAACGAGCCGTCTGAATCGGCCTGAGGCGACGCGGTGCCGTGTTGTGAGCGCACTCCGCACGCCGTCGACCAGCTCGGCGGCTCGCGGCGGGCGGCGATATCAGAAGTCTTGCATTCCATCGTCCATATACCAGAGTCTGTTGTGTAGAAGCGTGAATCTCCATCGTTATGACACGAACCTTTACACGAAATATCCGAAAACGCGCATAAAGTTGCGTAAGTTTCGTGGTGCCTGGTCATGACCGGCCGTACTCTGGCCTTGGGCTCGAGAGGTTCGAGCCGGGTGTCGCCGCTCCCCCGGGGAGGAGAGCCGCGGTGGGCCTGGAGGCCCACTATCTGGTCAGAGGAGGCTGGTACCATGGTGGTAAGTGCGGCAGCGCCAGCGTTCGCCAGTGCGTGGTCCGAGTCCGGCTACGGCCAGGACCCGTTCGCAATGGCCGTCTACAACGGCAAGCTCTACTTCTTCGGCCAGGACGGCCAGCTCAAGCTGAAGTCGGCCAGTCTGAAGGACGTGCTCCGGAATTCCGACGCGACGATCACGACGCAGTCGGAGACGTTCACGGGCGCGCTCACGTCGACGGATTTCGCCGTCAACTCGGGGAGCGACACGCTCCATTCGGAGTCGCCGTCGGCGTGCGCCGCCACGGTGGTGGGAGGGCACCTCTGCCTGATCTGGAACGACGATGGGAAGGGGCCGGTCGCCGTCGTCTGCGACACGTCGACGATCGACGGATCGACGCGCCCCTGGTACGCGCTCCAGACGCCGACCGGCGGTCAGCTCGGCGACATCGTGCCGTCAAGCAACGACCTGACGGCGACGGCCCTCGACACCGACAACCTGCTGATCGCGGCTCAGTGCACCGTCGACGACCAGCGAAGCGTCTGGATCGGCCAGTATCAGTTGACGGCGAAGCGCATCGACGCGACGACTGACGACCCGGGGACGTGGCAAGCCGTGGCGGCCTGGACGATTCCGCTGCACCAGCTCGCCAACGCCTTCCTCAACACCGATGACCTCGACACCTCGCTCCAGATGACCTGGTACTCGTTTGGGCAGCCGAAGAAGCCGGGCGATGCCGCGACGTCGTTTCTCGGGTTCGCGCTGTACCATCCGGACCAGGCCGGCTACCTGTGCTGGCTGCCGATGGACTACGCGACCCCGCCGACACTCTCGATCGCGGGGAGCTACGGGCGGAAGATCGACGCGACCGGTCAGGTCTTCAGGCTGAGCGGTTACAAGCGGCCCCTCGCCGTGGAGCGAGCGCCGGGCGGCTCGATCCACCTGTACGGTGTCTGGAAGGCGTTTGGGAAGACGACCATCCAGATCTTACAAATGCCGGGCAACAGCCCCCCCTCCCAGCCGACGGTGAGGACCAAGCTCGAGGCGTGCGTCCTGCCTAACGGTGCGGATCAGCTCGACGTCGACTTGCCGCTGGTGCCGGTGTTCCTGGTCTCGGATCAGGCGGTGGAAACGATCGTCACGAACGACCCGACGAACAGCGGGAGCGTGCCGGCACTTCCGGTCGGCGAGGCGATCTTCGCCCACACCGACAACGCGGTGAACTACTACAGCCAGGGGTTCGGGCGCCTGCAACGGGTGCTGAACGTGCCGATGGCGACTACGGCGAACACGAACATCGTCGCCGTCCAGGGGATCTTCGACGGGCCGTTCCCGATGCCGCACGCGAACCTTGCCCCCTACTTCACCACGGTCTCGTCGTTCGCCGACGTCCGGTACGGAACCTCGCGCGAGGAGACGTCGAGCCGATCGAAGAGCACGACCGTGACGTTCGGCGTCAAGAGCAGCGCCGAGACCACGAAGGGCGTCGGGCCCGCCTGGGACATCTCGCTCGAGGGCGGCTTCGGCTGGGGCTGGAGCGAATCGGCGGGGAGCATCTCGGTGGTCGACCGCAAGCAGAGCCTGACCCTCGACGCGGAGACGGAGCACAACGTCGTGCCGAACGGCAGCATCTGCGGGACGGCGGTCGAGTTCACCGCCAACGTGTACCGCTTCCTGGTGCCGGATCCGACTGCGCAGGCGGCGTACAAGGTGTCGCCAGACGCGTGCGTGTGGGCGTCGATGTGGGCGGCCCCGATCGGCGAGGTGTCGGTCCCCTACACCCCGTACTCGGTGACGCCCGGCGACATCATGTCGTACACCAGGGACGCCTGGAACTGGACGATGTACCACCTGGGGTATCCGAGCCTGAACTACTTCGACGAGGTCATCGTCGCGAACGCCCTCACGTTCCCCGGGCTGAACTCGAAGAAGTACCTGGAGGTGGCGGTCGAGGTGGGAAGCTCGCCGAAGGTCGAGGTGGACCTGACCGAGAGCCACTTCACGGAGTCGAAGTGGGTGTTCGACAGCTCGGTGTATTACGGGATATCCGGCGGAGCGTCCGTCGGCTTCGGGGGGATCACCATCGAGGAGTTTCACGCGAAGCTGCTGTGGGGGACCTCGTCGTCGATCGAGAGCGACAGCACGACCGGGGTCACGACGTCGTGGGGGATCACGGTCGACAATATCTACCTGCCAAAGTTCGTCCCGGGCGACGGCACGAAGGAGACGGTCGGCGTCGAGACGTTCACCGCTCGCGTGTACCTGCTTCCAGCTTCGCCGCGCTGGACCGAGGAGCTGCGCGCCCTGCGGCCGGAGATGGCGGCGACGATCGATCGTCGCTCGGAGCCGTGGCGGATCGTCTACGAGGTGACGTCGTACACGTTGACGGACGGCACGCAGTATCCGGAGCCGCGCGAGCCGGTCACCGCGGCGCAGGCCCCGACGGTCGACGTCAGCAAGATGGAGTACCCGCTCGCCCCGGGCGTCTGGCAGCGTGCGAACAGCGTCAAGTACGCCGTCGCGTTCGCGAACTCTCGCGGCTTCGAGATCGGCCCCTGGAGTGACGCGCAGCGACTGCCCGCCTCGAGAGGATCGTGCCCCCAGGTGACGATCCCGCACGACGCGACGCCAAACTCCCCGACGGCCCGGCGCCTGGTCTTCCGTCAGATCGACCAGGGACAGATACAGCTCGTCAAGACCATCCCGAACAACGATGGCAACATGGGTCCGTTCTACGACGACGACCCGACCTTCAACTTCCAGCCACCCGCCCAGCTCACGATCGACCCGCAGGAGAAGTGGGCGGGACGAGTGACCGGCCAGAGCAAAGTCTGGACGTCGAACGGGAACCAGGTTCGGTACGCGGTGGCGTTCACCTTCGCGCCGCCCGGGGTCCCGGCCACGGAGAAGCTGCCGACGGCGTGGGCCCGTGAATCGATGATGAGCGCGCCGTCAGCGTCAGTGCCGATCTCGTTGAACGCCTACCCGTCGCTCTCGAACGTGCCGACGTTCCCGACGACGCCGGGCCTGCTGACCTGCACCGGACGGAACATCTACCGGACGGTGCGGAACGCGACGACCGGCCAGACCGTGGAGGAGAATGTCCTGGTCGGGCACATTCCCGACAACACGACGACGACCTTCACGGACCTCGCCGACTGATCGACGGGAGGAGCTCGGGAACCGGGCGAGCGAGTGCGAGCGCGAGCGGACGGGGCCAGGCGGCCCCGCCCGCTCGTAGCGCGTTCAACCGGGTTTCGTGCCGGGCTCCCCACCTTCCTAAACCAATGCCACGACGGGATCTACATGGTCACAGGTAGGGTGCATGTGGGTTTCACCGTGGCTTGATACCGTTGGCGAATTCGCTGGCCGTGCTGACGATCGGCTCAGCCGGTTGGTGCGAGGGCGGCGAAGCGGGAGCGGCGGGTAATCGCGCGCGGCACCTGGTTGAGCCAGTCGGCGAGACGCACAATGTTCATAGCGGTGGCAGTCGCAACGTGCTGGAGGTGGGTCTTGGCCAGGCCTCGATAGCGGGACTGCCGGAGGCCGAAGGCCCGGACCCCTTGTGAGAGCGTTCCTTCGATGCCGGCGCGGGCTGCGTACTGCGTCTTGAACGCGGCCGTGGTCTGCCGTTGGCGCGCGGCCAGGAGTGCCTCGTGCTCGGCTTGGGGCCGGAGGGTCAGGTGGCGGGGACCGGCCTTCGCGCGGGTGCAATGGGCGCGGACCGGGCAGGCCGCGCAGGCAGCCGGGGCAAACTGGACATGGATCTGAGAGCGCTGGCGAGCGGTGCGTGACTCCGACCACCCCGTGCTGCGCTGGCCGTTGGGGCAGGTCACGATGCGGGCTTCCCAGTCAATCTGGAAGTGCGCCAGGTCGAAGCCGTCGGGGTCTTTGGCTTGCCACTGGCGGTCGTCGTACATCGGGCCGACGAGGTCGATTTGATGTTCCCGCTGGCTGGCGACGAGGTTGCTGGTCCGCATGTAGCCGGTGTCCACGACGTGCTCAGCTGGTGGGAGCTGCCGCGACGCGAGGCGCTCCTGGATCGGGACGAGTTGGTCCACGTCCGAGGCCGGCGCGATGGTCGTGCCGACGTCGGTGATGAGGTGGGGTAAGTCGTCGTCGCAGGTCTCGGTGACGTGGACCTTGTACCCGACCCAGCTCGTCGCACGCTTGGTGGCGTAGCGCGCCTCGTCTTCATGGGGTGACACAATCTGCTCGGCGGCTGGTGGCTGGTCCTTGGGCTCGCGCAGCCGGACCTGGCCCTCCCAGACGAGATACCTTTGGACCCAGGTGCGCCGCAGAACCTCGACGGCCGGCAGGTCACGCAGGGGCGGCGGTGCCTCAGGAGCGGTCAGGTCGGTGAGCAGACGTATGCCGTCCTCCCCGACCTGGCGGGCGAACGCCTCTCGGGCTTCGCGTCCCTGGGGGAGACGGTACTCCTCGACCCGTCTGCCGTAGCGCTCGAACCACTCAGGCGGCGTGTGGGCCAGGAGCCAGTCGGGCGCCGCGTCCGCCAGAGCGTCCAGTGCCGCCCGCATCGTCTCGGCGACCTGTTCCAGGCGATTGAGGAGCCGCAGCACCCCCAGGACGTGGGTTGAGTCGGTGCGCTGCCGTCCGCGCCGGCGCAGCAAGCCGTGCGTCCGGCAGGCCGTAAGGAGGGCCTCAAGCAGCAGGTGGTCCAGACTCCCGTCGAGCAAGCGTGCACGGAACTCGCAGAGCACAGAGTAGTGGAAGCCCGAGTCATCCAGGGCGAGACCGAGCGCGTATTTCCAGTCGATCCGAGCCCGCACGGCCTCGGCGGCCTGGCGGTCCGACAGCCCCTCACTAAACTGCATGATCGTCACGAGCGCCAGCCGCCACGGGCACTCTGCCGGCCGCCCGCGCGCCGCGAACAGCGGGCTGAAGGTCTCGTCCCCGTAGATGACGCCGAGGACATCCCGCATCTGCATGTAGATGTTGCCCTTCGGGAACGCTGCACGGGCGACCCGCGCTGTCTCCTCGGGCACCGGACCAGCCGACTCGATGCGCAGCGACATCAACTCCTCCCTGCTTCACCGCATCAAGGTCGATTCTGTCTATCTGAGCCGTCTCCAGTCCACCCCGCTTCGAATTCGCCAACGGTATCTGGCTTTGGTTTAGGCGCGGCGGGGGTCAGTGACCGACATCACGACCTTCGTGTGTGCGGGCCGACACTTTGGAATCGGCCTGACCGCTCGCCCCGCCACGCACCAGCGCCCCGGCCAGTCGGCCGGGCGCCTGGATGTCCGGAGCGTTCACCGGCTAAGTATTCGAGGTGCCGTCGTTGACCCCGTCACCCAGGTCAATCTCGGATTCGGGGATATCGCTCCCATCTAGCGCCTCGAGCGCCTCGTCGCTGATGACAGCCTCGTACTGCTCGCTCATGGCTCCCTCCCCAACGGGATGTAGGACGCCAGTGTAGGCGCAAGGCGTGTGGCGGTCTATCAGCTTGCTGACACTGCCCACGCCGGCCCCGCCTGCGGCTCGTAGCCGGCACCCGCCGGATCGACGACGCCAGGTACCGCGAGCGTGACGACGAGATCCAGGCGCTTCGGCGTCGACTCCCGGCCGTCACTCTGATTCGCTGAGCAGGCGCCAGGGAGCCAGGACTCGCAACCTGGCTCCCGACCTACGTGGGGCACGCCATGCACGCGGACACCATCGCAGACCGCTAGGCGCTCGACTTGAGGGCGCGCCGACCGAATGAACGTCTCGGCTCACGGCCACGACGCGGGGTATGATCCACGTATGGACCGGCAACCACGCGCGGCGTCCCGATGGCCACTGGCGGCGCTCATCGCCGCGGGGGTCGCCGCGCTGCTGGCCACGGCGCTGGTCGCTGCCCAGGACATTAATTTGGATGACAGCACCCCTCGGGAGACGGGCGAGCACCCGCCGAAGGCGGCGGGATGCCCGAAACTGGCCGACGCGCTCTGGAGAGTGACCCAGTCCGAGGACTGGGTAGCTACCGCGACAGGACTTGGCGTGCCGGTCGTCAAGGATCGGGTACGCGTGATCGTCGAGTTGGCGGCCGAGCAGGAGCCACCGGCGGACATGCCCGGCCTCGTCGAGGGGCGCTACCTGCAGTTTGTGCAGGTCCTCGTCGAGCCTGCACTGCTCTGTACCCTTGCGTCGACGCACGGCGTCGTAGCGGTCAATCCGCCCTTCCCGTCCGCCCCGGCCGAACCAGTCCGGCCCTGAGGGCCTGGGGGCACGAGCTCGTTACGAGCCCGCCCCGAAGAATAGCGGATAGGAGCCGCAGCCATCGGAGAAGCTGAGCTGCGCGGTGTAGGCACCGCTGGCTCCCGTACGCTGGACGAAGAACGTCACCGAGGCAGTACTCAGCGGCAGGGCCTGGCCGTTGGCGGTGAGCGTCCCGCCGGCGAGTTGGACCTGGACGTTCGTCAGCTTCGTCGCGGTGATCGATGTCAGCGCGCCGTGACCGGCTGTGACGGTCACCTGGAGGCGGCCGCCCCCGACCGGCGTCACCGACCGGGGCAGGTTGGGACGCGGGGTCGGGCACGGAGTCGACGGGGGGGAGCCCAGTGCCAGCCTGCCGAAGCCGAACTCGTTGTCCTTGCCGGGCACGCCCTGATCGATGGCACGTCCCTCTAGGAACGATTGCAGTTGGAGCGGGCCGAACGCTGGGTTGGCTTGCCTTACCAGCGCCGCGGCGCCCGCCACCGCCGGTGCCGCCGCGGAGGTACCGGTGAAACCGCTCCCGCACCCGGTAGAGTTGCCATATGTACCACCGCTTACCGCGTCCTGGCCGGCGATGTCCGGCTTGATCCGGCCGTCGATCGTCGGCCCCCGCGAACTAAAACTTTCGAGCGCGTTATTCTGCCAGCAGATCGCGCCCGCCGCGAACGCCTCCGGTGCCGTGGCAGGCTCGACGACGCTCCCTGCGGCGGTCTGGTACTGCAGCGTGCTTCCGCCAGATGTGAACAGATCGAATCGTGGCGCCTGAGTGGCGGAGAACCGAAAGATCGCGATCTCGAAAGCCTGAGTTGCACCGGGATTTATGTAACAGAGGGCTTCCGTCGGCGGCTGCGTCCCCGATTGCTGATTCTCGGATGCTCCAACGAACACGCCGTCGGCTAGCCGAACCAGATAGAGATCGTAGTCCTGCGCCGTCGTCGGCCAGCTATCCCATTTTAGACGGACGCAGACTTGGTCACCCGAGTTGATCTGGATGGTGTTGCCTTCATCCGAGTCCGTGAAATTGTGAAACCCGTCCCCGTCCGGAGACGAGAAACTGCCGCTCCAGTGCCGCTGGGCTGAATTGCCGGCGGCGTTGACCCAGAGGATCCCGCTCGCCCGCGCGTCCTCCACGATGCCGTCCGGCGTTCCCGCGCCTCCGGAGCCGTCGCCGCGGCTCGTGTTGAACCACCCGACCGAGTGATTGATGATGTGAACGCCCTGTGCCTTGGCGTAGTCCTTAGCTTGCCCGAGCTGGACCTGCGTTCCAACGCACAACAGATAGAGTTGAGCGCTGGGCGCCATCTCATGAACGATCTCGGCGACACCAACCCCATGCACCTCCGGCCCGTTGAAGCCTCCATTGCAGAAGTCCTGAGTGACCACGCCGGCCGGAAGGTCTCCCGCGGCCTGCCGGGCCGCCAGCCCCCCGAAGCCCAAGTCGATAATCGCGATCTTGACGCCCGTACCGTTGATGGCGGCGGCATGCCACGCGTTGGCTCCGGTCGCGGCCACTTCCTCGCCCGTGACCGCGAGCGGCTCCGGAATCGCCGGCGGAGCAACGCGGATGACATCCGCACGCCCAGCCAGCGCATCGAGTGCCTGGATCGGGACCAGTGCCTGAACGAGATTCGCGTATTCCGCCTCGATCGTGCCACCGAGCGATGCGGCGCCGGCCGCTACGGCTGCCCGAGCGTTGGGAGCGGCCTCAATCACGACGCGGACGCGGACGTCCTTCGTCCCGAGACGGCGCTGACGGGCCTCGTCTAACGCGGCCCCCACGCCGCGCTGCTGCAGGGTCCGGCTCAGTGCGGCGAGTTGGGAGTCGAGCTTTGGGTGCTTATCCGTCGGCCGAGGGGGGCTCGCCGGCAGTTGCTGAATTTCAAGGCTAGAGCCAACGCTCGCCCCGGGCGCGGGCAGCGACCGTTCGTCCCGCTCATTCGACGCCTGGGCCGGCGTCGCCCACAGGCCGCTCAGGGGAGGCAGGAGGAGCGCGAGCGCGATCAGCGCGGTCAGCAGGAGGCAACGCCGATCGCGGCATCCGATCCGACCCATCAATCCCCCCAGGCTGCCGTCCCGCCGGCGGCTGCGCTTCGCCCTGGAGCGGCGCGGTGCTCAGCGCTGTTCCCAGGATAAATGTCCTGTCAAGCCCCATCCTACTGCGCGACGACGTGCGGCTGTCCTGCTCGATGGGCGCTCCACGGGCATCGGCCACGGTGTATCCGGCCATGTCGATCACGAGGCCGCTGGCCGCTCTATCGTGCTCAATAGTGACCGACATCACAGTGGCCGCGGCGACGAGCGTGCTATCCTGGCGCCGTCGCGCAGCGGGGCGAAGAAGCCGGGGTGAACATGATGGCGGACGATCGCGACGCGAGGATCGCGCAGTTGGAGGCGGAGAACGCGGCGCTGAGCGACCGCGCGGTCAAGGCTGAAACGGCGCTGGCCGAGGCACTGGATCAGCAGACGGCCACCGCCGGCGTCCTCCGCATCATCGCCGGCTCGCCGAACGAGATCGAGATGGTGCTGCACGCCGTCGCCGAAAGTGCAGCCAGAGCGTGCGGGGCTGAAGACGCTGCCGTCCGCCTGCTTGAGGGGAACAGCCTTCGCCTGGTGGCCGCGCATGGCGATGTTCCAGGCGTAGGCGTTGGCCACGAGTTCCCGGCCGGACCTGGATCTGCCAGCGGTCTCGCCGTGACTGAACGGCGTACCGTGCATGTCCCCGACATCGATGCCGAGCCGGACGATCGATTTTCGGCGGCCAGAGCTCTCGCCAACCGCTACGGCTTCCGGGCGGTCCTCGCCGCGCCGTTGCTGCGAGACGGCCCACCGATTGGCAACATCGTCCTGCGCCGCATGGAGCCTGGGCCATTCACCGATGCGCAGATCCGGCAGTTGGAGACGTTCGCCGACCAGGCCGCCATCGCCATTGCCAACGCCCGTTTGTTCGACGAGGTGCAGGCGAAGAGTCAGCAGCTCGAGACCGCCAGCCAGCACAAGTCGCAATTCCTGGCCAACATGTCCCACGAACTTCGCACGCCGCTGAACGCCATCATCGGGTACAGCGAGATGCTCCAGGAGGAGGCCGAGGAGATCGACGCCGACGCCTTCCTGCCCGACCTTGTGCGGATCAACGCGGCCGGCAAGCACCTGCTCGGGCTCATCAACGACCTCCTCGACCTCTCCAAGATCGAAGCCGGCCGGATGGACCTATTCGTGGAGACGTTCAGCGTCCACGATCTGATCCAGGAGGTCGAGGCGATCGTCCAGCCATTGGTCGAGAAGAACGCCAACAGAATGGACGTCTCCTGTGCCGATGATCTCGGAACGATGCGCGCCGACCAGACCAAGGTCCGCCAGGCGCTTTTCAACCTGCTGAGCAACGCGAGCAAGTTCACCGAGCGGGGCACGATCAGCCTGACCGTGCAGCAGGAACCGGACAACTGGATCACCTTCGCCGTCTCGGACACCGGGATCGGGATGACCGAGGAGCAGCTCGGGCGGCTGTTCGAGGCGTTCTCCCAGGCCGAAGCGTCAACCAGGAGCACGTACGGCGGGACCGGGCTGGGCCTGGCGATCAGCCGCCACTTCTGCCGGCTGATGGGCGGTGACCTCACGGTGGAGAGCACCTACGGCGAGGGGTCGACGCTCACGGTCAGGCTGCCGGCGGCGGCGGACGTGGCGTCGTAGTCGGCTGCCTCACGGACCATCGCGCCAGTGCCGAGCGGTCGTGCCGATGCCGACGGCCGCGCCGAGCTGCGGGGGACGGAGCTCAGCTCCCGCTCGGCAGCCGCCCCTGCGGCCGCCCGTCATGCCAGGGCATCCCGCTACCGACAGTCGGAGCCTCCCACCTGCATGCAGATGACCGTGATCGACGCCGGTACCGGCGGGCTCGCGTCGGGCACGCCCTCGTTGGTCGTGATCAGCAGCCGCCGTGAGGCCACGTAGATCACGCCCTCGGGCGAGACCCCGGTCGGCACGAACGCCAGGGTCGTCGGGGGCAGCGGGTCGGAGACGTCGAACAAGATCACCGCGTTCGACCGCTCCAGCGTCACCGCCGCGACCTCCACTTCGCCCACGGTAAACGTCGTGATCCCCTCCGGCTCCGGGCCACGGTTCCTCGCCCGCGTCTGGTCCAGGACCCCGTTCGCGGCCGCCGCCAGCTCGATCTGCGCGCCCGTGTCGGCCACGATCGCCGGCGGCGTCACCGACGCATCCGGCCGACCCTGCCCCGGCTCGAACCACGCCGCGCTCAGCACGGTCAGCGTCCGCCCGCCGGAGAAGACGGTCGCGGAGACGGTCGGTCGCGCCGTGTCGCCCTCGTCGGCCGTGAACAGCCAGTGGCCGTCGCGGCTCACCGCGACCCCATCGGACTCGCGGCGCCCCGTGAAGGGGTCGCTGACCTCGGCCCCGTCGCCGTTGCGGACGTCCGCCGGGTGGCGCGTCGCCCCCAGCGAGATCACCGACGCCACGGTGGCCGTTCGCAGGTCGATGGTCGCCAGAGCGTTATTCTCCTGCAGCGTCACGTAGGCGAGCCGGCCGTCGCCGCTCACTGCCAGCCCCTCGGGCTGCGGGTCGTCCTGGCAGCTTGTGCCCTCGACGCCCAGCAGGCCGATCGGGATCGCCCTCACGGTCGGCGCCTCGCGCCCGTCATGGCGGAGGTCGAGCAGGTCCACCCGCCCCGGCACGCCATTCGGTTCGTTCGCGGCGGTCGGGCAGGCCGTCGTCGTCGGCTGCTCGATCGGGCTCTCCTCGGCCTCGACCGCCACCAGCGCCTGCCGGCCATCCGGCGTCACCACGATCGCGTCCGGGCCGATCCCCACCGCCACGTCCCAGAGCGGCGCGCACGTCGCGACGTCGAACGCCACCACCACGCCGGGCTCGGGATCGCGCTTCACCGCCGCCAGCGCCAGGTGCCTATGCGGGACGATGGCCACCGAGGTCGGCTCGCCCCCGCCGGGCGGTGCGAACGTGCACACCTCCGGCAGCGTGGCCGGCTGGCTCAGGTCGAAGACCGTCACCTTCCCGATCCCGGTCGCCGCGAGGAAGCGGCCGTCCGTCGTCGCCGCGCCGACCTCGGCCCCAGCCGGCACCGGCCGCGTCGTCATCACCGAGAAGGCGAGCGGCGCATCGGCCGTCGCCGGCATGGGGGGCATCGCCGTTGGCATGCACGCCGTCGGTAGGAAGAGGAGCACGGTCAGCATCAGCGCACCGACACCGCGACGCATCAGGCCCTCCCGATCGGGCCGGAACGACCGGCCCGGCTGTCTAATCGCGACTGTAGAGCGGACCGGCCGGCATGTCAGTGACGCAGATCACAAGCAAGAGAGCCATGGAGGCCACGACCAGGCGACGGCGTTGAACGCCGCCCCCCGCCCCCGTATACTCGGCCATCGACCCCGCCCGCCGATCGTCCGGGGAGCGCGCCATGGGGTGCCCGTCGTGCGGCGCCGAGAACCCGTTCGGGGCCAGGTTCTGCAATAGCTGCGGGGCGCCGCAGACGGCAGTGTGTCCCGACTGCGGCAACGGCAATCCGCCGGCCAGCCGATTCTGCAACGCCTGTGGTAGCTCGCTGGGAGCGACGTCATCACCGGCTCACGATGAAACGGCGCCGCCACCGCAGGCGTACACGCCCCGTCACCTAGCCGAGAAGATCCTGGCCGGCCGCGATGCGCTGACCGGCGAGCGTAAGCAGGTCACAGTGCTCTTCGCCGATATCGTCGGCTCGACCGAGCTGATCCGCGACCGCGATCCCGAGGAGGCCCAACGCCTGCTGGACGGCGCCGTGGAGCGGATGATGGCCGCCGTCCACCGCTACGAAGGCACGGTCAGCCGGTTGCAGGGCGACGGCCTGATGGCGATGTTCGGCGCCCCCGTCGCGCACGAGGACCATGCCGTTCGGGCCTGCTATGCCGCCCTGGCGATGCTGGAGTCGGTCAGATCGTATGCCGAAGAGGTCCGCCAGGAGCACGGCGCCGTCGTCGAGATGCGGGTCGGCATCAACAGTGGTGAGGTGATCGTCCGGCTGATCTCGGACGACCTCCACATGGACTACACCGCGATGGGTGAGATGGTGCATCTCGCCGCGCGCATAGAAGGGCTGGCGCGGGCGGGCACGGCCTTGCTGTCGGCCACCACCCTGGCGCTCGTCGAAGGGTTCGTCGAGGCGCGACCGCTCGGGCCGACGCCGGTCCGGGGATTCGATCAGCCGGTCGACGTGTACGAGCTGTTCGGGGCCGGCGCCGCGCGCACCCGACTCCAGGCCTCGGCTGCCAGGGGCTTGTCCCGCTTCGTCGGGCGGCAGCACGAGCTCGAGGTCGTCCGAACAGCGCTCGAGCGAGCCGGGGCTGGCCACGGCCAGGTCGTCGCGCTGGTCGGCGAGCCGGGGATCGGCAAGTCGCGCCTGGTCCACGAGGCCACCCAGGCGCCGGGTGCCGCCGGCTGGCTGGTGCTCCAGAGCGGTGCGGTCTCCTACGGCACGGCGACGACGTACCTGCCCTTGATCGACCTGCTGAAGGCGTACGGTCGGATCGAGCCATCGGATGACGCTCACACCGCCCACGAGAAGCTGGCCGGCCGGCTGCTGGCGCTGGATCGTGGTCTGGCGGCCATCCTGCCGCCGCTGCTGGCCCTGCTCGACCTGCCGACGCACGATCCCGGCTGGGCCGACCTCGATCCGGCGCACCGGCGGCGTGCCACGCTGGACGCGCTCCAACGCCTGTTCTTGCGGGAGAGCCAGGAGCAGCCGCTGCTGCTGGTGTTCGAGGACCTCCACTGGATCGACTCGGAGACGCAGGCGCTGCTGGACGCCCTGGTCGAGGCACTGCCGACCGCGCGCATCCTGCTGCTGGTCAACTACCGCCCGGAGTACACCCACGCCTGGGGCAACAAGAGCGCCTACACCCGGCTCCGCATCGATCCGCTCGAAGAGGGGAGCGCTGACCGGCTGCTCGAAGCGCTGCTCGGGAGCGACGCGAGCGTTGAGCCGCTGAAGCCGCTGCTCGTCGAACGTACCGAGGGGAACCCGTTCTTCCTGGAAGAGAGCGTCCGCGCCCTCGTCGAAAGCGGCGCCCTGGCCGGCGAGCGCGGTGCCTATCGGCTGGTGCGCCCGGTGGAGAGCATCCGGGTCCCGGCCACCGTGCAGGCGGTGCTCTCGGCGCGCATCGACCGCCTGCCCCCGGACGAGAAGCGCCTCCTCCAGACCGCCGCCGTGATCGGCAAGGATGTGCCGTTCGCCATCCTCCGGGCCATCGCCGACACGCCAGACGTCGATCTGCACGCCGCCGTGTCTCACCTCCAGGCCGCCGAGATGCTCCATGCAGTCAGCCTCTTCCCGGAGCCTCAGTACACACTCGAGCACGCCCTGACCCACGACGTGGCGTACGGCAGCCTGCTCCAGGAGCGCCGTCGGGAGCTGCATGCTCGCATCGTCGGAGCGATCGAACGGCTGTACC
>Ga0209382_10000731_pt1 | contig 53055 bp, 55 predicted proteins | sample SoiMetdeltSBSDD5_FD_187599 | JGI IMG/M metagenome (GOLD analysis project Ga0209382, IMG submission 187599) | Bulk soil microbial communities from a Populus tree surrounding site in Tennessee, USA - Soil MetaG P. deltoides SBSDD5 (SPAdes) (version 2) | ecosystem: Environmental > Terrestrial >...
CTGGGAGTCGAGGGCGGGGCGCTGCTGTGGCTCCAGTGCACCGGGGCGTTCGCGGCCGCCTTCGCCAGCGGGCCGCTGCTGCTGGTCGTGCCCGCCGGGGCCGGGGTGCGCGAGGCCGCCCTGCTGCTGCTGCTCGGCTCGACCGTCACGGTCCCGGTGGCAGCCGTGATCGCGGTCTCCTCCCGGCTGCTGTTCATCGTCGGCGACCTGGCCTGGAGCGCGGTCGCGGTGCTGGCCGCCCGCCGGGTGCTCAGGCCTCCTGGGCCGCCTCCTCCCCCTTGACCAAACGGACCTCGTCGGCCAGGGCCTTCCAGGCGACCCAGAGGACGGCCTCGATCCGGTCCCAGTCGTCCTCCAGCACCCCGACCGGGCGCCGGGAGGTGCGGTCGCGGATGGCCATGGCCTCGGCCCGCCGGCCGGCATGGGTCCAGAGGCGCTCGGCCGGCACCTGGTAGAGCTCGGCGGCCAGGTCGGCCAGGGCGGCCTCCAGGTCGCCGGGCGGGTGGTCGTCTACCTCGCGGTGCACGGTCCACCAGGCCAGCTCCAGCCGGGCCGCCCGCGCCGGGTCGAACGGGACCTCGCTGACGGCCCGGATCCCGTTGTAGTAGCGCTCCAGGTAGGGGAGGGCGCGGCGGTGGTCGGCGCGGGAGGCGCCGACCTGGAACACCGCCGCCGCCCGCGCGGCCAGCCCGGCCAGGGTCACCGCCCGCAGCGGCTGGAGATGGAACTGCCCCTGGAGCAGGGCCACCAGCTGCCCGAACAGCGGCAGCCGGCGGCGGTCGTAGTAGGACCGCCACATGGCCGTCTCCAGCCGGGCCACCTCGCCGGGGTCGAAGGTGCGGATGTCGGCCCGCCGCGGCCGGGCCAGCTCGGCGGCCGCCCACCCCGCCCCCCCGGCGGCGACCGCGACCAGCACCCACCCGGCACGCCGGTCAAGCATCGGCGTCGCGTTCGCGCTTGGCGCACCACGCATCGGGCCCTCGGCATGCGCGTCGGGCATGCCTGGCCGGCGTGCTGTGACATCTCACGCCGGCAACCTACCCGAGGGCCGGCCGCCCGGCCAGCACCGGTGCCGGCTGTCCGGCGCTCGGCCACAATGACCGGGTGCTGCTCGACGAGGTCGCCGCGACCTCCGCCGCCGTCGCCGCCAGCTCCGCCCGCCTGGCCAAGGTGGAGCGGCTGGCGGCCTGCCTGCGGCGCCTGGAGCCGGGCGAGGTCCGCCCGGCGGTGGCGTTCCTCTCCGGCGAGCTGCGCCAGCGCCAGATCGGGGTCGGCTGGGCGGCGCTGCGCGACGCCCCCGACCCGGCGGCCGCCCCGACCCTGACGGTGGCCGAGGTCGACGCCGCCTTCGAGCGGATCGGCCGGCTGGCCGGTCCCGGGTCGCAGGCGGAGCGGCGGCGGCTGGTGGGCGAGCTGTTCGGGCGGGCGACCGCGGCCGAGCAGCGCTTCCTGGTCGGGCTGCTCTCGGGCGAGTTGCGCCAGGGCGCCCTGGAGGGGGTGATGGTCGAGGCCATCGCCAAGGCCGCCGGGGTGCCCGGGGCCGAGGTGCGCCGGGCCCTGATGCTGCGCGGGGCCCTCGGCCCGGTGGCCGAGGTCGCCCTGGCCGTGGGCGTGCCCGGGCTGCGCGAGTTCCACCTGGAGGTCGGGCGCCCCCTCCAGCCCATGCTGGCCTCGACCGCGCCCAGCATCGAGGCGGCCATGGAGCGGGTGGGGGAGGCCGCGGTCGAGTGGAAGCTGGACGGCGCCCGGGTCCAGGTCCACCGGGCCGGGCCGGAGGTGGCCGTGTTCACCCGCACCCTGGACGACATCACCGCCCGGGTGCCCGAGGTGGTGGCGGCCGCCCTGGCCCTGCCGGTGCGGGCGGCCGTGCTCGACGGCGAGGTCATCGCCCTGCACCCCGACGGCCGGCCGCACCCGTTCCAGGTCACGGCCGGCCGGGTCGGCAGCCGCCTGGAGGTCGAGCGGCTGGCCGCCACCCTGCCCCTCACCACCTTCCTGTTCGACCTGGTCCACCTGGACGGCCAGGACCTGCTCGACCGGACCGGGGCCGAGCGGCACGCCGCCCTGGCCGCGGTGGTGCCCGAGCCGCTGCGCATGCCCCGGCGGGTCACCGCCGACCCGCTGGATGCCGCCGCCTTCCTGGACGACACCCTGGCCAGAGGCCACGAGGGCGTGATGGTCAAGTCGCTGGCCGCGACCTGGGAGGCCGGCCGGCGCGGCGCCGGCTGGCTCAAGGTCAAGCCGGTCCACACCCTCGACCTGGTCGTGCTGGCCGTCGAGTGGGGCCACGGCCGCCGCAAGGGCTGGCTCTCCAACCTCCACCTGGGCGCCCGCGACCCGGCCGGCGGCTTCGTGATGCTGGGCAAGACCTTCAAGGGCCTGACCGACAAGCTGCTCGCCTGGCAGACCGAGCGGCTCCAGGAGCTGGCGGTGGCCAGCGACGGCTGGACCGTCCGGGTCCGCCCCGAGCTGGTCGTGGAGGTCGCCTTCGACGGGGTCCAGCAGAGCCCCCGCTACCCCGGCGGGCTGGCGCTGCGGTTCGCCCGGGTGGTGCGCTACCGCGACGACAAGCGCGCCGAGGAGGCCGACACGATCGACACGGTGCGGGCCATCCACCAGGCCGCCCGGGCCCCGGACCGGGACGACCCGGCGTGAAGGGGCTGTCGGCATCGGCGCTCGCCGACCTGGCCGGGGTCGGCCCGGCCGAGGTCGAGCGGCTGGTCGAGCTGGGGATCCTGGTCGCCGGGGACGGTCCCGACCCGTTCGGCGAGGGCGACGTGCCGAAGGTCCGCCTGGCCGTGGCCTGCGAGCGGGCCGGGCTGCCGATGGCGGGCATCGTGTCGGCGGTCCGGGCGGGCCGGCTGTCGTTCGGCTTCCTGGAGGGCACGCCGTTCCGGCGCTGGGCGGTGCGCTCGGGCAGGACCTACCGGCAGGTCAGCCAGGACAGCGGGATCCCCCTCGACACCCTCGGCGCGGTGCTGGAGTCGATGGGGTTCGCCCGGGTGGGCCCCGACGAGCCGATGCGCGAGGACGAGCTGGAGGTCGTGCCGCTGCTGCGGCTCGGCCTGGCCAGCGGGATCCTCGACCCGGCCTGGCTGAGCCGGCTCGGCCGGGCCCATGTCGAGGGCCTGCGGCTGATCGCCACCGCCTGGGGCGACGCCTACCAGGCGCGCTTCGAGGGGCCGGTGCGGGCGGCCGGCGGCGACCAGCGGGCGGCCATGGAGCGGGCCGCCCAGCTGAGCATCGACTTCCTGCCGCTGGGGGACCCGGCGCTGCTGGCCATCTACCACCGGCAGGAGGAGCTGGTGTGGACCGAGGGCCTGGTCGAGCGCATCGAGGACGAGCTGGAGGCGGCCGGGCTGCTGGGGCGGCCCGGGCGGGTCCCGGCGATGTCGTTCCTCGACCTGGCCGGGTACACGCGGCTGACCGAGGAGCGGGGCGACCGGGCCGCCGCCGCCCTCGCCGAGACCCTGGCCGTGCTGGTCGACCGGTCGGCCCGCGAGCACGGCGGCGTGCCCGTGAAGTGGCTCGGCGACGGGGTGATGGTCCATTCCCGGGAGCCGGCCGGGGCGGTGCTGTCGGCGCTGCGGCTGGTGGAGCAGCTCCCCGCGGCCGGCCTGCCCCCGGCCCACGTCGGGGTGGCGGCCGGGCCGGTGGTGGTCCAGGGCGGCGACTACTTCGGCCGGACCGTCAACCTGGCCGCCCGGATCGCCGCCCGGGCCGGCGCCGGCCAGGTCCTGGTCAGCCAGGCCGTGGCCGACTCGGCCGCGCCCATGGGCGTCCGCTACCGGGAGCTGGGGGCGTTGCGGCTCAAGGGGTTCGCCCGCCCGGTGCCCCTGCTGGAGGCCCGGCGGGCCTAGCGTCGGCTCGCGGAGGCTTGACAACCGACACTCGAGATATATCTTGTTGACCCGAAGACGAGATATATCGCGGAGGCATGCCATGGCCACCTGGACGCTGGACCACCCCGACAAGCTCAGCTTCGACGAGGTGCAGCGGGTGCTGGTCGAGATCGTGGAGGGGGCGGTCAGCGTCGTCGGCAGCGACGACCGGCCGACCCTGGAGGTGTCGGAGCTGAGCGGGGAGCCGCTGCGGTCCGGCACGAAGACGGGGCGCTGACGATCGACTACGAGCGGCCGTGGCGGCCCTGGCCGCTGGCCTGGCTGGCCGGCAGGGGGATGCGGCGCAAGGCCGTGCTCACCCTGGCCGTGCCCCGCGACTGCCAGGTCGAGCTGCGGGTCGTGTCGGCCAGCCTGATGGTCGGCGGGCTGCACGCGCCGGTGGAGGCGCACACGGTCAGCGGCGAGATCACCCTGACCGGGCTGCGCGGCCGGGTCGAGGCCGAGAGCGTCTCCGGCGACCTCACCGTGCGGCTGCCCGAGACCAGCGACCTGCAGGTCAAGCTCCAGTCGACCAGCGGTGACGTGACCAGCGCCTTCGACCAGCTGGAGCACGACCGGACGCCCGGTCGCTACACGGCCTGGGGGCGGCTCGGAGCCGGCACCGGCCGGCTGCGGGCGGCCAGCACCTCCGGCCACGTCGCCCTGCTCCGCCGCGCCCCGGAGGCGGGCTTATGAGTCCCGTCTTCAGCCACGGGCGGCTGCGCCTGTACCTGCTCAAGCTGCTCGACGAGAGCCCGCGGCACGGCTACGACGTGATCCGGCTGCTGGAGGACCGCTTCATGGGCCTGTACGCCCCCTCCCCGGGCACCATCTACCCCCGCCTCCAGCGCCTGGAGGCCGAGGGCCTGGTCACCCAGAGCCAGGAGGGCGGGCGCAAGGTCTACCAGATCACCGACGCCGGCCGCGAGGAGCTGGCCGGACGGCGCGAGGAGCTGGACGAGCTGGAGGCCGACATCTCCGGCTCCGTCCACGGCCTGGCCCGCGAGGTCCGCGACGAGGTGCGCGGCAGCGTCCGCGACCTCAAGCAGGAGCTGAAGCAGGCGGCCCGGGAGATGCGCCGCCAGCAGCGCCACGAAAACCGGTCGCGCCGCCACGGCGACGACGACCATCATCGCTGGGACCGGCACGACGAGGGCTTCGACGGCCGCCTGCGCGAGTTCCTGGACCGGACCGAGCGGGCCATGCGTCGGGTCCAGCTGACCGAGGCCCAGCTGCGCGAGTGCGCCGCCATCCTCGACGAGGCCTTCGAGCGCATCCGCCAGACCCTCAAGACCACCGACGAGCAACGCCCCGACCACTGAAGGAGCCGACCGGGATGCAGACCAGCGCGGCCATCGAGGCCCGCGACCTGACCAAGACCTACGGCAGGGACGTCCGCGCCCTCGACGGGCTCCGGTTCGCGGTCCAGGCCGGCACCGTGTTCGGCCTGCTCGGGCCCAACGGCGCCGGCAAGTCGACCACGGTCGAGATCCTGGCCACCCTGACCCGGCCCGACAGCGGCCAGGCCAGCGTGGCCGGGGCATGGCCCTGCTGGCCCGCAACGAGGAGACGGTGATCGCCGCCTCCAACTTCGTCCTCCTGCCCCTCACCTTGCTGTCCTCGGCCTTCGTGCAGCGCAACCTCGTCCCCGGCTGGATCCAGACGGTGGCCAGGTACAACCCGGTCGAGTGGACCGTCCAGGCGGGCCGCGAGGCCCTGACCGCCAACCCCGACTGGGGCCTGGTCCTGAGCCGGGCCGGCCTCCTGGCCGCCCTCTGCCTGGCCTGCACCTGGCTGGCCACCCGCGCCTTCCGCACCTACCGGCGCTCGATCTAGGCCCTGCGCCCGGGGGCGTAGCGGCGGCGGCACCGCTACTCCCGCCGGGGTAGGTGGGAACCACCGGGGGGTCGATGACGGCGTCGCCGGGTCGGACTACCGTTCCCTCATGCGTACCAGCAGCGAGGCGACGGGGCGGCCGGACCGCGGGCTGTTCGGCGTCGTGCCCCCGGGGCGGGCGACCGACGTGGCCGTGGCCGGGCTCGTCGCCGTCGTCCAGCTCGGGCTGACCGCGCTCGCGGCCCGGCGCCAGCCCGAACGCCAGGCGCTGGACCTGCTCGCCTACCTGCTGCTGGCCGCCGGGCCGGTGGCCCTGCTGTGGCGCTGGCGCTCACCGGCGGGGGTGCTGGCCGTCGTGACGGCCACCTGCGTCCTCTACTTCGGCCTCGGCTACCCCTACGGGCCGGCCTGGCTGGCCCTGATCGTGGCCTTCTGGACGGCCGTGACCGGCGGGGCCAGGCGGGCCGCCTGGATCACCGCCCTCGCGGGCCTGGCCGCCTACTTCGCCCTGGCCGCCCTCCTCGGGCGGGCCGAGCCGGTCACCGTGGCCGGGGTCGCCGCCCACACGAGCACGCTCCTGCTGGTCCTGGCCGTGGCCGAGGTGGCCATGGCCGGCCGCCAGCGCCGCCTGGCCGCCGAGCGGACCCGGGCCGAGGAGGCCAGGCGGCGGGCCGGCGAGGAGCGCATGCGCATCGCCCGCGAGCTCCACGACGTGCTCGCCCACAACATCTCCCTGATCAATGTCCAGGCCGGCGTGGCCCTGCACCTGATGGACGAGCAGCCGGGCCAGTCCCGCAGCGCCCTCCAGGCCATCAAGCAGGCCTCCAACGACGCCCTGGGCGAGCTGCGGTCGGTGCTCGACGTGCTCCGCCAGGGCGACGAGGCCCCGCCCCGGTCGCCGGCCTCCGGCCTGGCCCACCTGGACAGCCTGGTCGCGGGGGCGGGCGCCACCGGCCTGGAGGTGCGCACCCGGGTCGAGGGCACTCCCCGGCCCCTGCCGGCCGGGACCGACCTGGCCGCCTACCGGATCGTGCAGGAGTCGCTGACCAACGTGACCCGCCACGCCGGCCCGGCCTGCGCCACCGTCCTGGTCCGCTACGGCCAGGACAACCTGACCGTGCAGGTCGACGACGACGGGAAGGGGCCGTCGGCGACCAGGACCAACGGCCCGGGCGGCAACGGCATCCGCGGCATGCGCGAGCGGGTGGCCACCCTCGGGGGTGCGCTCACCACCGGGCCGCGTCCCGGCGGCGGCTTCCGGGTCCTGGCCCGCCTGCCGCTCGACGGGGAAGGGGAGCAGGGATGATCAGGGTCGTGCTGGCCGACGACCAGGCCCTGGTCCGGGCCGGGTTCAAGGCACTGCTGGACGCCCAGGAGGGGATCGAGGTGGTCGGCGAGGCGGCCGACGGCGACGAGGCGGTCCGCCTGTCCAGGGCCCTGCGGCCCGACGTGGTGCTGATGGACATCCGCATGCCCGGCCTGGACGGCCTGGAGGCGACCCGGGCCATCGCCGCCGACGAGCTGCTGGCCGGGGTCCGCATCGTCATCCTCACCACCTTCGACCTGGACGAGTACGTGTTCGAGGCCCTGCGCGTCGGGGCCAGCGGCTTCCTGGTCAAGAACACCGAGCCGGCCGACCTGATCCGCGGGGTCCGGGCGGTCGCCTCCGGCGACGCCCTGCTGTCACCCGGGGTGACCAGGCGGCTGGTGGCCGAGTTCGCCACCAGGGCCCGTGAGCCCCGCCCGTCGCCCGCGCTCGGCCAGCTCACCGAGCGCGAGCGCGAGGTCATGGGGCTGGTCGCGGCCGGCCTGTCCAACGACGAGATCGCCGACAAGCTGGTCGTCAGCCCGGCCACGGCCAAGACCCACGTCAGCCGGGCCATGGTCAAGCTCGGGGCCCGCGACCGGGCCCAGCTGGTCGTGTTCGCCTACGAGTCCGGCCTGGTCCGCCCCGGCTGGCTCGCCTGAGGAAAGGAGCAGCACCCAATGCGATCCACCATCACCGCCATCCAGATGGGCATCCGCGTCGTCTGGCTGGTCCAGCTCGCCCTCGGCGTCCTGTTCTGGACCGGCAACGCCACCGGCCTGGTCGACCTGCACCAGCTGCTCGGGATCCTGCTCGTGCTCGCCCTGTGGACCCAGGCCGTCCTGGCCGCCAGGGCCGGCGTGGAGCCCCGCCTGGTCGCCGTGGCCGCCGTCTGGGGCCTGCTCGTGCCCATCGTCGGGCTCACCCAGACCAGCCTGCTGACCGGCTCCCTGCACTGGCTGGTCCAGATCATCCACCTGCTGCTCGGCATCGGCCTCATCGGCCTGGCCGAGCGCCTGGCCACCGGGGCCAAGGCCCGGCTGGCCGCGGTCGCCTGACGGGCCGGGCGGCGTGCCCGAGACCGTCGACGTCGCCGTCGTCGGGGGCGGCGTCATCGGGTTGTCGGTGGCCCGCGAGCTGCGGCTGGCCGGCGTCGACCGGGTCGTCGTCCTGGAGCGGGAGGCGTCGGTCGGCCAGGGCTCGTCCTCGCGGGCCAACGGCGGCGTGCGGGCCCAGTTCACCACCAGGGCCAACATCGAGTTCTCGGCCTGGTCGATCGCCGAGCTGGAGCGCCTCGACGCCGAGACCGGGCTGCTCGGCTTCCACCAGACCGGCTACCTGCTCTTGTGCGGCACCGAGGCCGGCGAGCAGGGGCTGGCGGCCGCGTTCGAGCTCCAGCGCTCCCTCGGCGTCGAGGTGCGCTGGCTGACCCCGGCCCAGGCCCTGGAGCTGGTGCCGTTCCTGCGCCCCGAGGGGCTGCGGGCGGCGACCTTCCACGGCCGCGACGGCTTCCTCGACCCCCACGGCGTGGTCACGGCCATGCGGGCCGAGGCCGAGCGCCTGGCCGCCCGGGTCCTGACCGGCGCCGAGGTGACCGCCGTCGACCCGGCCCCCGGCGGGGGCCTGGACCTGCGCGTCGGCGACACCACGGTGCGGGCCGGCGTGGTCGTCAACGCCGCCGGGCCGGCGGCCGGCCGGGTGGCCGGCCTGTTCGGGGCGGAGCTGCCGGTGGCGCCGGTGCGCCGCAACCTGGCCTACGTCCGCGAGCCCGGGGGCCCCACGCAGCTCATCCCCATGTGCGTCGACCTGGACACCGGGGTGCTGCTCCGCCGCGAGGCCAGCGGCGGGTTCGTGGTCGCCTGGTCGGACCCGGACGACCGGCCGTCCTGGGAGACGACCGTCGACCCGAGGTTCCTCGAGCAGCTGGCCCAGCGGGTCGGCAACCGGTTCCCCCTGCTCGAGGACCTGCCCCTGGACCCGCGGCAGTGCTGGGCCGGGCTGTACCCGGAGACCCCCGACCACCACGCGGTCATCGGCCCCGCCCCCGAGGTGCCGGCGCTGCTGCACTGCGCCGGCTTCGGCGGCCACGGGGTGATGCACTCCCCGGCCGCCGGCCGGGCCGTGGCCGAGCTGGTCACCCTTGGCGCCTGCCGCACCTTCGACCTGCACCCGCTGCGCGCGGAACGCTTCGCCGAGGGCGACCTGGTCATCGAGACGGCGGTCCTGTAGCCAGGCGGGGCTCGACGGCGAGGAACCGGCCCAGGTCGGCCGCCTCGGCCTCCAGCGCGGGCCGGGTCCCGCGGGGGAGGCGGCCGGAGAACGGCTCCACGGTGATGTCCAGCCGGCCGCCCGCGCGGCGGGCCCGCCAGGTGCCGGCCACGCTGCCGTCGCACACCAGCGCGGGATGGACCCAGCCGCCGGCCTGGATCCGCCGGGCGAACCGGGGGTCGAGGACCAGGTCGCGGCCCCGCCAGCCCAGCAGGTAGTCGTCGAAGCGGCCCAGCAGCCGCACCACCGGCTCGCCGCCGCGGGAGCGGGGCGTCGTGTCGCCGGCCGGCGTCCACAGGCGGCGGCCGTCCCACTCGACCTCCCGCAGCTCGCCGGCGGCCAGCTCGAAGGCGCGCCTGGCCCGCCCGACCGGCAGCCCGGACCAGGCGGCCAGGTCCTCGGGCCCGGCCGGGCCGTGGCCGCCGAGGTAGCGGCGGGCCAGCTCGGCCAGGGCGTCGTCGGGGTCGGAGGCCCGGGTGGCGCCCACCCAGTCCTCCAACAGCACGTAGCTGGCCTGGTCGCCGTCCAGGTCGGGGCCGCGGCAGACCAGGCCGCGCAGGGCCGCGTAGGCGACCAGGTGGGCCGGGGCCTGGCCCTCCGGGTCGACCCTGACCCCCTCGGCGGCCAGGCCCCGGACCAGGTCGGCCCGGGACAGCGGGCCGGCGGCCAGCACGGCCGGCAGCGCCTCCAGGGCACGCTCGCACAGGCCGTCGTCCAGGCCGAGCTGGAGGCGCCGGCGCCGGTCGGCGGCCGCGAACACCGGGCCGAGGAGGCCCACCAGCCAGCCGGCGTCCTCGGCCGCGACCAGGTGCAGGGTCCCGCGCATGGCCCAGGTCCTGACCACCGAGCGGTCCTGGTTGCAGGCCCGGCGCACGGAGGCCTCGTCCAGGCCGGTGCTGCGCGGCCGCACGGCCAGCCGGGACGCCGGGGTGTCCTGGGCCTGGAGGCCGCCCACGGCCCGCACCACCTCGGCCACGTCCCGGGGCCGGCGGCCGGCCAGCCGCTGGGCACGCATCCGGAGGCGGCGGAGCCGCTCGTCGTCGACCCGGAGGGGTCGGGGGGGTCCGGGGGACCGCCGGGGTGGTCCCCCGGTGGATCGGGGGGGTCCGGGGGACCGCCGGGGTGGTCCCCCGGTGGATCGGGTCATCCGGCCGGGGCGGCCGCCCCGCCCCCGCGCAGCACCCGGCCCGCACGCAGGCCGGTGTAGCGGCCGTGCTCGACCGCCAGCCCTCCGGCCAGGACGACGTGCTCGATCCCGGTCACCGGCACGTCGGGGTCCAGGTAGGTGCCCTCGTGGCCGACGGTGGCCGGGTCGAACACGCACAGGTCGGCCACCGCGCCCTCGACCAGCAGGCCGCGGCCGTCGAGGCGGAACTGGCGGGCCCCCAGCCAGGTGGCCTTGCGGATGGCCTGCTCCCAGGTGAGGACGCCCAGCTCGCGCACGTAGCGGCCGAGCAGGCGCGGGAAGCAGCCCCAGGTCCGCGGGTGCTCGAGGCCGCCCGGGGGCCCGTTGTCGGAGCCGACGCCGACCAGCGGGCTGGCCATGATGGCCCGCAGGTCGTCCTCGCGCATCAGGCGGATGACGATGGTGGCCGCCGGGTCGTCGGCGACCAGCCGGCACAGCGTGTCCCAGGGGTCGCGGTCCGCGGTCGCCTCGGCCAGGGTGCGGCCGACCACGCCGGCGTCGCGGTGGCCGGTCAGGAGCACGTCGCCGGGGTCGGCCAGGGTCCAGCCGCCGTCGGCGACGCCGCCGCGCTCGGCCCGGGCGCGCAGGGCCGCCCGGGCCTCGGGGTCGCGCAGCCGGGCCAGCATGGCCTCGGTGCCGCCGGCGGCCACGGCCGGGGGCAGCAGCGAGCTCAGCACGGTCGCGCCGGCGTCGTAGGGGTACTGGTCGCCCTGGGCGTCGACGCCGTCCAGCCGGGCCGCGGCCAGGCGCTCCAGCAGCCGGCCGGCCGTGCCGTGGGCGGCCCGGCCGGCCGCCTTGCAGTGCGACACCTGGAGCCGGGCCCCGGCCGTCCGGGCGATGGTCACGGCCTCCTCCAGGGCCGCGTCCAGGTGGACACCCTCGTTGCGCATGTGGGTCGCGTAGGTGGCGCCGTGGGCGGCCGCGACCCGGGCCAGGGCGACCAGCTCGGCGGTGTCGGCGTAGCTGCCGGGCACGTAGATCAGGCCGCTCGACAGGCCGACGGCCCCGGCCCGGAAGGCCTCGGCGGCCAGGGCGGCCATCCGGGCCGCGGCCCCCGGGCGCAGCCGCTCCTCCAGGCCGTTGGCGGTCAGCCGCAGGGTGCCGTGCCCGACCAGCAGGGCCAGGTTGTTGGCCGGGCCGGCCCGGTCCAGCCGGTCGGCCAGCTCCCCGAAGCCGGCCGGCTCGATCGGGACGCCGCCGGCCAGGCCGCTCCACAGGGTGGCCGCAACCTCGGCCGAGGCGGCGTCGAGGGGGGCGAAGGTGAGCCCGCAGTTGCCCACCACCTCGGTGGTCACGCCCTGGAGGAGCTTGAACGGCTGCGGCCGGTCGAGCAGGTGGACCAGGTCGGAGTGGGCGTGGGTGTCCACGAACCCGGGGGCGACCGCCAGCCCCTCGCAGTCGACCCGGCGCAGCCCGGCCGGCGGGTCGCCGCCGACCCCGGCCACCCGACCGTCGACCACGGCCACGTCGGCCACCCGCCCGGGTGAGCCGAGCCCGTCGTGGACGGTCCCGCCCTGGAGGAGCAGCCCGGTGCCGGTCATCGGCCGACTCTACCCGGGCGCCGCGGTCAGAAGTGGTGGCCGCGGACGCGGGCGATGTCGAAGGAGGCGGTGCTGGCGATGGCCATCACCGCCATCACCCCGGCCTGGACCGGGTCGGTGACCACCAGGTCGGCGTGCTCGGGTACCGAGCCGGCCATGCGCAGGGAGACGACCAGGATGCCGCGGGCCTTGACCTCGTCGACGGCCTCGGTCACCTCCCCGCCCATCAGCGAGCCGGCCAGGACCAGGGCCACCGCCCGGGGCAGCCGGGCCACCGCCCGCACGGCGTTGGCCAGGTTGGTCTCGCCCACGATGGGGATGGTGTCGACGCTGATCTTCTCGCCCCGGATGTTGTGCCGGTCGGCCTCGCCGATGGCCCCGATGGCGACCTGCCCGACCTGGGCGCCGGCGCCGACCACGATGATCCGCTTGCCCCAGACCTGGTACATGGTGGGCAGGCGCTGCAGCGACTCGACCACGTCGATCTCCAGGAACGAGCGCCGCAGCCCCTCCGGGTCGTCGATGCCGTCCAGCTCCCAGTAGACGACGCTGCGGGCGCCCCGCTCGATGATCTCCACCAGCACGATGTCGCCGCCGTGACGCAGGATGGCCGCGGTCATGTCGTGCAGCAGCCCCTTGCGGTCGCCGCCCTCCAGCAGCACCGCCAGCTGCGGCGCACGCCGCAGCGGCCGTTCCTCGTCGTCCCGATCGGGCCCGCCCGTGGTCATCGGACGAGAGGCTACCAGCCGGGCCGGCCGGCAAATCGGTTGCTCCACAGGTGGCCATCTGCTGCACTCGGGCCACGGCCGAGCGAACAGGAGAGGGAGATGCGCAGGCGTCCATGCCCACCCGGAAAGGAGCCATCGACCCAGAGGACATGACGCCCCGTGCGAACACTCAACCTGGGGATCCTGGCCCATGTCGACGCCGGTAAGACGACCCTGACCGAGCGGCTGCTGTACGCCGCCGGGGTCATCGACCAGCCCGGCAGCGTCGACCAGGGCAGCACCCAGACCGACACCCTGGCCCTGGAACGGCAGCGCGGCATCACCATCAAGTCCGCGGTCGTGTCGTTCCCCATCGACGACGTCACCGTCAACCTGATCGACACGCCCGGCCACCCCGACTTCATCGCCGAGGTGGAGCGGGTGCTGATCGTGCTCGACGGCGCCGTGCTGGTCGTCTCGGCCGTGGAGGGCGTGCAGCCCCAGACCCGGGTGCTGATGCGGACCCTGCGGCGGCTGGGCATCCCCACCCTCGTCTTCGTGAACAAGATCGACCGCGCGGGCGCGACCGACGAGCGGGTGCTGCGGGCCATCGCCGACAAGCTCGACCTGGCGGTCATCCCGATGGGCTCGGTCGGCGGGCTCGGCACCCGCGGGGCCGAGGTCACGCCGTCCACCGCCGCCGACGCCGGCTTCACCTCCCGGCTGGTCGACCTGGTCGCCGGCCACGACGACCGGCTGCTGGCCGCCTACGTCGAGGACGAGACGGCCGTCTCCCACCGCCGGCTCCGGGCCGGGCTCGCCGCCCAGACAACGCGGGCGCGCGTGCACCCGGTGTTCTTCGGCTCGGCGGTCACCGGCGCCGGCGTGGCCTCGCTGACCGCCGGCATCCGCGAGCTGCTGCCCGCGGCCGAGGGCGACGCCGCCGGCCCGGTCTCGGGCGCCGTGTTCAAGATCGAGCGCGGCCCGGCCGGGGAGAAGGTCGCCTACGTCCGCCTGTTCTCGGGCACCGTCCGGGTGCGGGACCGGCTGCGGCTGGGCCGCGACGGCGAGGGCAAGGTCACCGCGATCGGCGTGTTCGAGCACGGCTCGGCGGCCGTCCGGCGCCCGTCCATCGCCGCCGGGCAGATCGGCAAGCTCCGGGGCCTCGGCGAGGTCCGGGTCGGCGACCAGGTCGGCGTCCCCCGGACCACCGGCCCCGGGCGCCACTTCGACCCGCCGACCCTGGAGACGGTGGTCGTCCCCTGCCGTCCCGCCGACAGGGGCGCCCTGCACGCGGCCCTCACCCAGCTGGCCGAGCAGGACCCGCTGATCGACCTGCGCCAGGACGACCTCCGCCAGGAGGTGCACGTCTCGCTCTACGGTGAGGTCCAGAAGGAGGTCATCGGGGCGACCCTGGCCGCCGACTTCGGCCTGGCGGTCGGCTTCCGCGAGACGACCACGATCTGCGTCGAGCGGCCGCTCGGCGGCGGCGCGGCCGTGGAGCGGCTGCACAAGGCGCCCAACCCGTTCCTGGCCACGGTCGGGCTCCGCGTCGAGCCGGCCGCCGCCGGGTCCGGGGTGCGGTTCCGGGTCGAGGCGGAGCTGGGCTCGATGCCCCTGGCGTTCTTCGCCGCGGTCGAGGACACGGTGCGGGAGACGCTGCGCCAGGGCCTCTACGGCTGGGAGGTGACCGACTGCACCGTGGCCATGACGCACTCCGGCTACCTGGCCAAGCACGGCCTCGGCCACCAGCGGTTCAACAAGAGCATCTCGAGCACGGGCGAGGACTTCCGCAAGCTGACCCCACTGGTCCTGATGGCCGCGCTGCGGCGGGCCGGGAGCGTGGTCTGCGAGCCGATCCACCGTCTCCGCCTGGAGGTGCCGGACGACACCCTGGGGGCGGTCCTGCCCGTCCTGGCCCGGCTGGACGCCGTCCCGGGCACCCCGGTCCCGCGGGGCTCGTCGTACCTGCTGGAGGGGGAGATCCCGGCGGCCCGGGTGCACGAGCTCCAGCAGCAGCTGTCGGCCCTGACCCGCGGCGAGGGCGCGCTGGAGACGGCCTTCGACCGCTACCAGCCGCTGCGCGGCCCGTTCCCGACCCGGCCCCGGACCGACCACGACCCGCTGGACCGCAAGGCGTACCTGCGGCAGGTGCTGCGGCGGGGCTAGGCAGCCTAGGAGTCCAGCCGCGCGAACCGGTTGGTCGCCTCCAGGGTGCGGGCGGTCATCTCCTCGCCGCCGGCGTGGCCGGTCGCGACCAGCCGCAGCTCGGCGGTCGGCCAGGCCCTGGCCAGCTGCCAGGCGGTGTCGGCCGGGCCGCCGAGGTCGAAGCGGCCGTGGATCAGGACCCCGGGGATCCCGGCCAGCCGGCCGGCGTCCCGCAGGAGCTGGCCGTCGGCCAGCCAGGCGCGATGGTGGAAGTAGTGGGTGACGATCCGCGCGAAGGCCATCCGGAACGCCGGGTCGTCGTAGCGCGGGTTGGGCCGCCACCCCTCCTCGTTCGACAGCAGCTCGTCCTCCCAGCGGCACCAGTCGCGCGCCGCCCGCTCGCGGACGGCGGTGTCGGTGGGCCCGTTGAGCAGGCGGTGGTAGGCGGCGACGAGGTCGCCGCCGCGCTCGCCCTCGGGCACCCCGCTGCGGAACCGCTCCCACTGCTCGGGGAAGTAGCGCCCCACCTCGTGGTACAGCCAGTGCACGTCGGCCGGGCGGGTCATCGTCACCGACGCCAGGACCAGGGCGCTGGCCCGCTCCGGGTGCCGCTGCGCGTAGGCGAGGGCCAGGGTGACCCCCCAGGACCCGCCCCACAGCAGCCACCGCCGGACGCCGAGGTGCTCGCGCAGCCGCTCCATGTCCGCGATCAGGCGGTGGGTCGTGTTGGCCGACAGGTCGGTGGCGGGGTCGCCGGCATGCGGCGTGCTGCGCCCGCAGCCCCGCTGGTCGAACTGGACGATCAGATAGGCTTCGGGATCGAACAGCCGCCGCCGCCCCGGGCTCGACCCCGACCCGGGCCCACCGTGGAGGCAGACCGCCGGCCTGCCGCCGGGATTGCCCGACGCCTCCCAGTAGACACGCTGGCCGTCCCCGACCTCGAGCATGCCCTGCTCGAAGGGTTCGATCTCAGGGAAACGTTCCACCCGCCGCCTCCTCTCAGCCCTCTGAGGTCATCTCCGGGAACTCCTTCCCGTACTGCGCGAGGAACCCAGCGGGCCCAGCGGACCGTTTCCTCGACGCTGGCGCCCTTGGGCTGGTGGGTGTGCCACAGCTGCAGGTTCTCGGGGCGGTTGTCGTGCTTGATGTTGTTGCGGTGATGCACCGACTCGCCCTTGCGCAGGGGACGCCCCAGCACCTGGGACATCACCCGGACATGCTCGGCGATCCAGCCCGGCGTCGACTTGGCGTTGGGGTGGTGCGGGTCCGGGCAGCGGATGAAGACGTAGCCCTTGGGGTCCACCCAGCGCCCTTCGCTCCCCAGGGGCCGCAACGGCTGGCCACGCCACCCAGCGGCGGCGTGGCCCTGGCAGAGGCCGCCCGCGTGATGCTTCCTGGTGCAGCCGGGAGAGGTGCAGCGCTCGAAGCCGCCGGTTCGTGGGAACATGTGTTCGAGCTTATCGCTTCGCCATGGACAGGACGTTCGGGCTGTCCACAGGCCCGGGCGAACCTTCTGTATGATTCGGCCCGAGCCCCTGTAGCTCAGCATGGATAGAGCGTCTGTCTCCGGAACAGAAGGTCGCCCGTTCAAGTCGGGCCAGGGGCACCTCCCAGCGGTTGAACGCCTCGTCGCGGCGATCTCGGCGCGTCTGCGAACCTGCAGGTCAGTGGGCCTGTGCTATGCTCCGCGGACCCGCGTCGCTCGGTCTTCGTCGCTCGGTCTTCCCGGACTCTTCTGATCAGGTCGTTCCCGCATGTCCAACGCTCGCATCTTGGTTGTTGACGACGATCAGGTCATCCAGCAGCTGCTCAAGGTCAATCTCGAACTGGAGGGGTACGCGGTCGAGGTCGCCTCGGATGGCGAAGAGGCGCTCGTGCTGTTCGACCGGTTCCATCCCGACCTGGTGCTGCTCGATATCATGATGCCCAAGCTCGACGGCTGGGAGGTCGCCCGCCGCCTCGCCCGAACCACCGGCGGGCCGGTGCCGATCGTCCTGCTGTCGGCCCGAGCTCAGGAATCCGACGTCCAGAAGGGCAACGACCTCGGCGTCGCCGCCTACGTGACCAAGCCGTTCGACCCCATCCAGCTCCTGCATCTGGTGGCGGGGATCATCGCCCAGCAGGACCGCGGGGCCGCCACCCCTGGAGTGCCATGACCACCGCCGTGCTCGCCGTCCAGCGCGACCTGGCGGGGCTGTTCCGGGACGCCCTCGTCCGGGCGGCCAGCTCCGGGGCGCTCGCCCTCGACCCCGACGCCGTCCCCGAGCCGGCGCTGGAGCGGCCGCGACTGGCCGAGCACGGCGACTGGGCCACCAACGTGGCCCTGGTCCTGGCCAAGGCGGCCAAGGCGCCGCCGCGGGCCGTGGCCGAGGCCATGGTCGCCCACCTGGAGCTGCCCGACTGGGTGGCCGGGGTCCAGGTGGCCGGCCCCGGGTTCGTCAACGTCCGGCTCGACCAGCGCTGGTTCGCCGGCCTGGTCCGCCGCATCCTGGCCGAGGGCGACTCGTTCGGCACGGTCGACCTCGGCCGCGGCGAGCGGGTCAACGTCGAGTTCATCTCGGCCAACCCGACCGGCCCGTTGCACGTCGGCAACGCCCGCCTCGCCCCGACCGGCGACGCCCTGGCCAACCTGCTCGCCGCCACCGGCCACAAGGTGGAGCGCGAGTACTACCTCAACGACGCCGGCAGCCAGATCGACCTGCTCGGGGCGAGCGTCGAGGCCGCCTACCTCGCCCTGCTCGGCCGCCCGAGCGAGCCGCCGCCCGACGGCTACAAGGGCGACTACATCGGCGACCTGGCCCAGGCCCTCCGCTCCGAGCAGGGCGGGTCCCTGGCCGACCTGGACCCCGCCAAGCGCCGGGACCTCATCACCGACTGGGCCTACCGGCGGATGCTGGAGGGGATCCAGCGGACCCTGGCCAGGCTCGGGGTCCGGTTCGACGTCTGGTTCTCCGAGCGCACCCTGCACCGGAGCGGGGCGATCGCCGACACCGTGGAGGAGCTGCGCGAGCGCGGCCTGGTGGAGGACCGGGACGGCGCCGTGTGGCTGCGCACGAGCCAGTTCGGCGACGACAAGGACCGTCCCCTGATCCGCTCCAGCGGGGCGCCCACCTACCTGGCGGCCGACGTCGCCTACTACCGGGACAAGCGCCGGCGCGGGTTCGACCGGCTGATCTTCCTGTGGGGCGCCGACCACCACGGCTACGCGCCGCGGATACGGGCGGTGGCGCGCGCCTTCGGCGACCCCGACGACACCACCGAGTTCATCATCGGCCAGCTGGTGAGCCTGGTCCGGGCCGGCCAGCCGGCCAGGATGAGCAAGCGGGCCGGGGACATCGTCACCGTCGACGACCTGATCGACGAGGTCGGCAAGGACGCCTTCCGCTACACCATGCTCCGCACCTCGGTCGACACCCCGATGGAGTTCGACGTCGAGGCGGTCACCCGCCAGTCGATGGACAACCCGGTCTACTACGTCCAGTACGCCCACGCCCGCATCTCCAGCGTCCTGCGCCAGGGCCGCGAGACGGGGTTCACGGCCCTCCCGCTCGAGGAGGCCGACCTGGGGCTGCTCGACCACCCGATGGAGGCCGCCCTGCTGCGCCGCCTGGCCGCCTTCGAGGAGCTGGTGCTGGTGGCGGCCGTCCAGCGCGCCCCCCACCGCCTGACCCGCTACGCCGAGGACCTGGCCGCCGCCTTCCACCGCTTCTACGCCGAGTGCCGGGTCCTCGGCGACGACCACGCCCTGTCCAGCGCCCGCTGGTGGCTGGTCAACGCCACCCGCCAGGTCCTGGCCAACACCCTCGGCCTGATCGGGGTCGACGCGCCGGAGCGGATGTAGCTCCCTCGGCGGTGGAGCGGTCCGGCAAGATGGACCGGCCATGGTTGGGACGACGGGAGGCGACGTGGAGGGGCTCAGGATCGGGATGCTCGGGTGCGGGGCGGTGGGCACCGGGGTGGCCAGGCTGCTGGTGGAGCACGGGCGGCCGCTGCGGGACCGGGCCGGGACGCCGATCGCCCTGCAGCGGGTGGCGGTGCGGGACGTGACCCGCAAGCGCGACCCGGCCGTCGACCCGACGCTGGTCACCGGCGACGCCGCCGCGGTGGTGGCCGACCCCGAGGTCGACGTGGTGGTCGAGGTGATGGGGGGGATCGAGCCGGCCCGCTCGCTGATCCTGGAGGCGATCCGGCTGGGCAAGCCGGTGGTCACGGCCAACAAGGAGCTGCTGGCCACCCACGGCGGCGAGCTGTTCGACGCCGCCGACGCGGCCGGGGTCGACCTCAAGTTCGAGGCCGCGGTCGGGGGGGCGATCCCGATCGTGGCCCCGCTCAAGGAGTCGCTGGCCGGCGACCGGGTCCGGCGGGTCCTGGGGATCGTCAACGGGACCACCAACTACGTGCTCTGGCGGATGGCCTCGACCGGCGCCGGCTACGCCGAGGCGCTGGCCGAGGCGACCGAGCTGGGCTACGCCGAGCCCGACCCGGGCGCCGACGTCGAGGGCTTCGACGCCGCCGCCAAGTGCGCCATCCTGGCCAGCCTGGCCTTCAACACCCGGGTGGTGGCCGGCGACGTGTACCGGGAGGGCATCACCGACGTGACCGCGGCCGACATCGCGGCCGCCCGCCGCATGGGCTACACGGTCAAGCTGCTGGCCATCGCCGAGGAGGTCGACGGCGAGGTGTCGGCCCGGGTCCACCCGGCCATGGTCCCCGACGCCCACCCGCTGGCCGGGGTGACCGAGGCCTACAACGCGGTGTTCGTCGAGGGCGACGCCGTGGGCCGGCTGATGTTCTACGGCCGCGGGGCCGGCGGCCGCCCGACCGGCTCGGCCGTGCTCGGCGACCTGGTCGCGGTGGCAAGGGCCCGGCTCCAGGGGACCAGGGGGGTCGGCTGCACCTGTGTCTACCGGCGCCGGGTGCGCGGCATGGCGGACGTCGACACGCAGTACTATGTCGCGCTCGACGTCGTCGACCGGCCGGGCGTGCTCGCCCAGGTGGCGGCCGTGTTCGCCGAGCACGGGGTGTCGATCCGGTCGGTGCTGCAGCGGGGCAAGGGGGAGGAGGCCCAGCTCGTGCTCGTCACCCACCTGGCCAGGGAGGGCGCCGTCAAGCAGGTCCTGGAGGGCCTGCGCGGCCTGCCGGTGGTCGGCAACCTGGCCAGCGCCATGCGGGTCGAGGGCGAGGAGGCCGACGAGGTGCTGGGGTGGTGAGCCGGAGGGGGCCGGGGAACCCCGCGACGGCCCAGCCGGCAGCGGGTCGGGTCCCTGGTCGGCCGCAGGGGCCGGGGAACCCCGAAGGGGCGCCCCGGTGAATCGGCTGGGCAGGAGGCCGGCCTGGCCGGGACTGATCGAGCGCTACCGCGACCGGCTCCCGGTGGGTCCGGGGACCCCGGTGGTGACGCTGCTGGAGGGTGGGACCCCGCTGGTGCCGGCGCCGGTGCTGTCGGCCCGGACCGGCTGCGACGTCTGGCTGAAGGTCGAGGGGGCCAACCCGACCGGCTCGTTCAAGGACCGTGGCATGACCGTGGCCGTCTCCAGGGCGCTGGAGGAGGGGGCGCGGGCCGTCCTTTGCGCCTCCACCGGCAACACCTCGGCCTCGGCCGCCGCCTATGCGGCCCGGGCCGCGATCCCGTGCGCGGTGGTGATCCCCGAGGGCCGGATCGCCCTCGGCAAGCTCGCCCAGGCGCTGGTCCACGGGGCGTCGGTGCTGGCCGTGGACGGCAGCTTCGACGACTGCCTGGTCCTGGTCAGGGCCCTGGCCGAGCAATACCCGGTGGCGCTGGTCAACTCCGTCAACCCGCTGCGCATCCAGGGCCAGAAGACGGTCGCCTTCGAGATCGTCGAGGCCCTGGGCGACGCCCCCGACGTCCACTGCATCCCGGTCGGCAACGCCGGCAACATCACCGCCACCTGGCTGGGCTACACCGAGGCGGGGGAGCGGCGGCCGGCGATGCTGGGATTCCAGGCCGCCGGGGCGGCCCCGCTGGTCACCGGCCGGCCGGTGGAGCGGCCGGCCACCATCGCCAGTGCCATCCGGATCGGCCGCCCCGCCTCGGCCGAGGGCGCCCGCCGGGCGGTGGCCTCCTCGGGCGGGCGGCTGGCCGCGGTCACCGACCGCCAGATCCTGGCCGCCTACCGCCTGCTGGCCCGCGAGGAGGGCGTGTTCGTCGAGATGGCCTCGGCCGCCTCGGTCGCCGGCCTCCTCGACGCCAACCTCCCCCGAGGCCGCCGGGTCGTCTGCACCGTCACCGGCAACGGCCTCAAGGACCCCGACTGGGCCCTCGCCGGCGCCCCCGAACCCACCCGCATCGCCCCCGACCCCGCGGCCGCCGCCGCCCACCTGAACCTGGACTGACCGGGTCCCCGCCCGAGCCTCCGCACCGCTGACCCGACAATTAGTTGCATGCTGCAAGCAATCTGTGGCAAGGTGGTCGGCGTGCCCCTGCCCACCCTGCCCAGAGAGACGACCAGCGGACAGCAGCTGGTGGTCTCGTTGCTGACCGTGGGCCGGCGGCTCAAGTCGCGGCTGCCCCAGGGGCACGGGGACCCGGCGATGATGCACGTGCTCTACCAGGTGCTGGCCAACGGGTCCCTGCGGGTGTCGGAGCTGGCCGGGTGCATGGGGCTGGACACCTCCACGGCCAGCCGGCACGTCCGCCACCTGGAGGACGGCGGGTTCCTGGCCAGGACGGAGGACCCGGGCGACCGGCGTGCCTCGCGGATCCGGCTCACCCCCAAGGGCCGGGCCGCCCTCGCGCGGGCCATGCGGCTCCGGGCGACGGTGGTCGACCGGGCCATCGCCGACTGGCCCGAAGGAGACCGGGCCGCCCTCACGACCTTGCTCACCCGGCTGGCCGACAGCCTCGACCGGCTGGCCGCAGATCCGGAGACCAGATGACCACACCTTCCGACACCCCTTCGACCGCGGCCGTCGCCGGCTCGGCCGCCACCGGCCAGGCCGAGCTCCCGCCCGGCGCCGGCGAGCCCACCCCCAACTACCTCTCGCACCGGCAGATCCTGGTCGTGCTGGCCGGGGTGATGGCCGGGATGCTGCTGTTCGCCCTCGACCAGGGCATCGTCGGCACCGCCCTGCCCCGCATCGTCAGCGAGCTCGGCGGCCTCGACAAGCTCTCCTGGGTGGTCACCGCCTACCTGCTCACCTCGACGGCGACCACGCCGCTGTGGGGCAAGATCTCCGACCTGTACGGGCGCCGCCTGATCTTCCAGGTCGCCATCGTGATCTTCCTGATCGGCTCGGCCCTGTCCGGCCTCAGCCAGAACATGGGCCAGCTGATCGCCTTCCGGGCCCTCCAGGGGGTCGGCGGCGGCGGCCTGTTCGCGATCGCCCTCAGCATCATCGGCGACGTCATCCCGCCCCGCGAGCGCGGCCGCTACCAGGGCTACTTCGGGGCCGTGTTCGGCGTCTCCAGCGTGGCCGGCCCGCTGCTGGGCGGCTGGCTCACCGACACCGTCGGCTGGCGCTGGATCTTCTACATCAACATCCCCGTCGGCCTGGCCGCGCTGGCGGTCACCTCGGCGGCCCTCAAGATGCCGGTCGTCCGCCGCGAGCACCGCATCGACTACCTGGGCGCGGCCGCCATCGTCGGCGCCGTGACCTGCCTGCTGCTGTACCTGGACTGGCGGGGCAACGACTACGGCTGGACCGAGGTCGGGGCGCTCGCCCTGCTCGCCGGGGCCGCCCTGCTGACGGTGGCGTTCGTGATGATCGAGCGGCGCACCCCCGAGCCGATCATCCCCCTGCGGCTGTTCCGCAACCAGGTGTTCACCGTCGGCAACATCTTCGCCTTCCTGGCCGGCATCGCCATGTTCGGGACGATCATCTTCCTGCCCGTCTACCTGCAGGCGGTCAAGGGGTTCACGCCCACCCAGTCCGGCCTGGCCCTGCTGCCGGCGATCATCGGCATCTTCTCGACCTCGATCACCTCCGGCCAGCTGATCACCCGCACCGGCCGCTACAAGATCTTCCCGGTGATCGGGGCGGTGGTGATGACCGTGGCCATGGTCCTGCTGTCGCGGCTGGACGTGGACACCCCGTTCATGCAGGTCGCCCTGTACGAGTACCTGTTCGGGGCCGGCCTCGGGTTCACCATGCAGACGATCGTCACCGCCGTGCAGAACTCGGTCGAGTACCGGGACATGGGCGCGGCCACCAGCTCGACCACCTTCTTCCGCCAGATGGGCGGCTCGATGGGGGCGGCCGTGTTCGGGGCCGTGCTGTCCAGCCGGCTCGCGCACTACCTGGCCGAGCAGCTGGCCAGGGCGGGCATCCACACGGGGGCCGGCGGGCCGCACGTGGATGCCAACAACGTCCAGGCCATCCAGCAGCTGGCCGAGCCGGTCAGGAGCATCGTGCTCGGCGCCTTCACCAACGCCCTGGACGACGTGTTCCTCGTCGGGGTGCCGTTCCTGGTCGTCGCCTTCGTGGTCGCCCTGCTGCTCAAGGAGATCCCCCTCCGCACCGGCCAGACGCAGTCGCAGCCCCAGCCCTGACCTGGCCGCGGGCCCGCATCGGCTAGGCTTCCGGCCATGGAAGCCAGCCACCCCCTCCACGTCCGGGCGCCGGCCACCAGTGCCAACCTGGGGCCGGCGTTCGACGCCGCCGGGATCGCCCTGGACTGGTGGGACGAGCTGGAGGTGCGCCGGGCCCCGGTCGACGCCATCCAGGTGAGCGGCGAGCAGGCCGAGCTGCTCCCGACCGGGCCCGACAACCTGGTCGCGGTGGCCATGCGCCGCCTGGCCGCCGAGGCCGGGGTGGGCCTGCCCCCCCTGCACCTGTCGGTGGTCAAGGGCTTCCCGCTGGGGCGCGGCTTCGGGTCGAGCGCCGCCGCCGTCGTCCTCGGCCTGACCGCGGCCCGCCGGCTGGTCGCCCCCGGCCTCCCCGACGCCGAGCTGCTGGCCCTGGCCTGCGAGCTGGAGGGGCACCCCGACAACGCCACCCCCTGCCTGCACGGCGGGGCCACCCTGGCCTGGGTCGAGGACGGCCGGCCGCGCTGGCGGGCCGTGCCCGTCTCGCCCGACCTGGTCGCCGTCGCCCTGGTCGCCCCCGAGCCGATGGCCACCGCCGAGGCCCGCCGGCTGCTGCCCGAGCGGGTGCCGTTCGCGGTCGCCGCCCACACCGGGGCCCGCTCGGCCATGCTGCCCCTGGCCCTGGCCGGCGACGCCGAGCTCCTCCTGCCGGCCACCGAGGACCTCCTCCACCAGCCCGAACGGCTGACCCAGACCCCCGACGCGGCCAAGCTGCTCGAGCTGCTGCGCGCGGCCGGGCACGCCGCCTTCGTCTCCGGCGCCGGGCCGTCGCTGCTGGTCCTGTGCCCCCGCCAGGCGGCCCCGGGCGCCCTGGCCGACGCCGAGGAGGCGGTGGCCGCCACCGGCGCCGAGGGCTGGCGGGTCCGGCGGCTGGAGCTGCCCGGCCAGGGCGCCCTGGGACGCTCGACGCTCTAGTACACTGCCGGGTCGAGTCGTCTGGCTGTCCGCCGAAGGATGAGGCAGCCGCGTTCCTGTGCCGCAGCCAATGACGCGGAGTCTCCCGTGCCCGACAAGCTGACCTCGCCCGCCGGCGAGGAGTTCGTGCTGGCCGACGCCTCGGTCAACCGCGTGCTGGTCAAGGGCGTCGCGGCCGTCATGCACGCCCGCACCGAGCGCCTGTGGTCGACCAAGGAAGGCGACATGTTCCTGTGCGCCGACGCCGAGGGGAACCTGGACGCCGAGCAGGCCACCGGGGCCGGCTTCTACTGGCGTGACACCCGCTACCTGTCCGACTTCCGGCTGGAGGTCGACGGGCACGCCCCGCTGCTGCTGTCGACCTCGGCCGACCGGGCCTACGCCAGCCACGTCGACCTGGCCAACCAGGACCTGGTGGAGGAGGACGGCTCGGTCGCGGCCGTCCAGGGCACGGTCAACATCCGCCGCACCCGGGTCGTCGACGGCCGCCTGTACGAGCGCATCCGGATCAAGAACTACAACGCCGCCGCCGTCACCCTCACCGTCCGCCTGACCTTCGGCACCGACTTCGCCGACATCTTCGAGGTCCGCGGGCTCAAGCGGGCGGTACGGGGCCGGCTGGCCCGGCCCAAGGCCGACCGGCGCTCGGCGGTGTTCGCCTACGCCGGCGAGGACGGCGTCTTCCGCGAGACCCGGATCGCCTTCGAGCTGGAGCCGACCGAGGTCTCGGTCGACGACGGGCTGGTGGTGGCCTCCTGGCGCCTGCGCCTGGAGCCGACCCAGACCGAGCTGATCGCCCTCACGGTCGAGCCGCGGGCGGTCGGCTCCCGGACCCCCGAGCGCTCCTTCGACGCGGTCATGCACGACCTGCGCCGCTCCTACGAGGCCTGGGAGCGCGCCTGCACCCGCGTCTGGACCGACAACGAGCTGTACAACTCGCTGCTGTCGCGGGGCCTGCGCGACCTCAGGGCGCTGCTCACCCCGACCACGCACGGGAACGTGGTGGCGGCCGGGATCCCCTGGTTCGTGGCCCCCTTCGGCCGCGACTCGCTGCTCACCGGCCACCAGACCCTGATGGTCAACCCCGACCTGACCAGGACCACCCTCGAGGTGCTGGCCGCCTTCCAGGCCGACGAGGTCGACGACTGGCGCGACGCCCAGCCGGGCAAGATCCTGCACGAGCTGCGCCAGGGGGAGCTGGCCGGGGCCGGGGTCATCCCCCACACCCCCTACTACGGCTCGATCGACTCGACCCCGCTGTGGCTGCTGCTGCTCGGCACCTACTACCGCTGGACCGGCGACCTGGAGTTCTGCCGGCGGCTGCTGCCCAACGTCGAGCGGGCCCTGGACTGGGTCGCCGTCTACGGCGACCTGGACGGCGACGGGTTCCTCGAGTACCGGCGCTCCAGCCCCCGCGGCCTGGTCAACCAGGGCTGGAAGGACTCCCACGACTCGGTGGTCCACGTCGACGGCAAGCTCGCCGAGGGCCCGATCGCCCTGGCCGAGGTCCAGGCGTACGTCTACCTGGCCAAGCTGCGCATGGCCGAGGTGTACGAGGCCCTCGGCCACGCCCCCCGGGCGGCGGCCCTGCGGGGGGAGGCGGCGGATCTCCGCGACGCGTTCAACGAGCGTTTCTGGGTCGAGTCCGAGCAGTTCTACGCCATGGCCCTCGACGGCGAGAAGCGCCAGGTCGCGTCCATCTCCTCCAACCCGGCCCACGGGCTGTACTGCGGCATCGTCGAGCCCGACAAGGCCGGGCCCATGGCCAGGCGGCTGCTCGCCCCGGACATGTTCTCCGGCTGGGGGGTGCGGACGCTCTCCAAGTCGGCCGCCGCCTACAACCCGATGAGCTACCACAACGGCTCGATCTGGCCGCACGACAACGCCTTCATCGGGGCCGGGCTGAAGCGCTTCGGCTTCGCCAAGGCGACCAACCGGCTGGCCACGGCCATGTTCGAGATGGCCGTGACCGTGGACGACATGCGCCTGCCCGAGCTGTTCTGCGGCTTCACCCGGCGCTCGCCCAACCGCCCGGTGGCCTACCCGGTCGCCTGCTCGCCCCAGGCCTGGGCCGCCGGGGCTCCGTTCCTGCTGCTCCAGGCGATGCTCGGGATCTCGGCGGACGCGCCCGCCAACACCATCAACGTGAACAAGCCGCAGCTGCCCGGCTGGCTCAACACGGTCGAGCTGCACGACCTCCGGGTGGGCGACTCCACGGTGTCGATCGTGTTCCAGCGCCAGGGCGAGACGACCGGCTTCTCGCTGCTGGACAAGGACGGCGACGTCCGCGTGCTGATGGAGGAGTGACCCCTGTTGCGCTCCTCCCGGTCCGGCCCGTACAATGCGGAACGTCTCAGTCGCTGGCAATTCAGTCGACGCCCCCGCCTTTATCGGCTCAGATTTGGCGATTTCGGCATCCCGGCGCGGCTGGCCAGCGATGGCAACCCACCAGTTCCGTTCGAGCAGTCGACCGGGTCACGTGATCGGACGCCAGCCTCCGGCGGTGTGCGGTTCGTGCCGCGCCGCCCGGCCCCGTCGACGGGAACAGGATTAGGAGCGAGCGCGAGTTTCTCCCCACGGTGCCGCATCAGGCATCCACTGATCTCAAAGACCCCGGCAACCGGGCGGCGACGTACGGTCCCCGGCACCTCCAGCCGGCACGTCGCCGCCTTACAGGGAAGGTGAACATGGCAACTACCGAACGCGACATCCTCGAGGGAAAGGTCCTGCCCGAGCTGCAGGCCATCGCCTCGTCCATGGGTGTCCAGGGCTACCAGCGACTCCGCAAGGCCGACCTGATCGGCGCGATCATCGCCAAGGCCCAGGGTGTCGAGTTCGTGCCCTCGTCGGCCCCCTCCCGGGGCCGGCGGGGGGGAACGACCACCAGGACGACCACCGAGGCCCAGGCCCCCGCGGAGGGGTCCGGGGAGCCCCAGGGGGGTGCCCCGGTGGATCGGGCGTCGGACTCCGCGCCGGTCGAGGTGTCCGGGAACGGCGGCCAGCCGGCCGCCGCCGGGTCCCCGCCGGCCACGATGACCGAGCCGAGCAGCAACGGCGAGGTCGCCCACGACGGTCCAGCCGGCAGCGGGTCCGCCTCGTCGCCGTCCGACGGGGCCGAGGCGACCTCGGCGACCTCGGCGACCTCGGCGCCCACGGGCGAGCAGCCGGCCCCGGCCGCCGAGGCGGGGACGCCGCCGGCCACCGTGACCGAGGCCGGCCAGGCCGAGCAGCCCCAGGGCGACCAGGCCCAGGGCGGGGCCGACCCGCAGCAGCAGCAGCGGGGTGACGGCCAGTCCGACCAGGGCGGCGGCGACCGCGGCCAGCAGCGGCGCGACCGCGACCGTGACTGGGGTGGCGGCCAGGGCGGCGGCGGCAACCGCTGGGAGAACCAGCAGGGCCAGGGCGGGGGCCGGCGCCGCAACCGGAACCGCAACCGCAACCGCAACCGCGGCGGCGGCGGCTTCGACCAGGGCAACGTGGCCCTGCTGGAGCGGCCCGACTACCGCGACCGCCAGCAGGCCGACGACCGGCCCGAGGTCAGCCGCACCGGCACCCTCGACATCCGCTCCCAGGACGGCTACGGGTTCCTGCGGGTCAACGGCTACCTGCCGGGCTCCGAGGACGTCTACGTGCCCCTGTCGATGATCCGCCGGATGGGCCTGCGCCGCGGCGACGAGATCGAGGGCACGGTCAAGCTGCCCCGCGACTCCGAGAAGTACGCCGCCCTGTCCCGGATCGACAAGGTCAACGGCCTGGAGCCCGAGGAGGCGCGCAACCGGCGCGACTTCAAGGACCTGACCCCGCTGTACCCGCTGGAGCGGCTGCGGCTGGAGCACAACCCGACCGAGATCTCGACCCGGATCATGGACCTCATGTGCCCGATCGGGAAGGGCCAGCGCGGGCTGATCGTCTCCCCGCCCAAGGCGGGCAAGACCACGCTGATGAAGCAGATCGCCAACGCCATCAGCGACAACAACCCCGAGGTGCACCTCATCATCCTGCTCACCGACGAGCGGCCCGAAGAGGTCACCGACATGCAGCGCTCGACCAAGGCCCACGTCATCTACTCGACCTTCGACCGGCCCTCAGAGGAGCACTGCCAGGTCGCCGAGCTGACCATCGAGCGGGCCAAGCGGCTGGTCGAGTACGGCCAGGACGTGGTCGTGCTGCTGGACGGCATCACCCGGCTGTCGCGGGCCTACAACCTGGCCACCCCGGCCAGCGGCAAGATCCTGTCGGGCGGCGTCGACTCCTCGGCCCTGTACCCGCCCAAGCGGTTCTTCGGGGCCGCCCGCAACCTGGAGGAGGGCGGGTCGCTGACCATCCTGGCCACCGCCCTGGTCGACACCGGGTCGCGCATGGACGAGGTCATCTTCGAGGAGTTCAAGGGCACCGGGAACATGGAGGTCCGCCTGGACCGCAAGCTGTCCGAGCGCCGCATCTTCCCCGCCCTGGACGTCGACGCCTCCTCGACCCGCAAGGAGGAGCTGCTGCTGTCCGAGGAGGAGCTGGTCGTGGCCTGGAAGCTGCGCCGGGTCCTCGGCGCCCTCGAGCCCGCCCAGGCCCTCGAGCTGGTGGTGGACCGGATGCGCCAGAGCAAGACCAACGCCGAGTTCCTCCGCCACATCCAGCGGGCCAACATCAACTAGGCAGGGGTGTGGAATGTCGGAACGGCGCAGGTCGTTCCCGGTATAGGATCCCAGAACCCGACAGAGACGTGAGGACTGCGAACAGCTATGAAGCAGGGCATCCACCCCGAGTACAAGGTGACCACCGTGCGCTGCTCGTGCGGTGAGGAGTTCACGACCCGCTCGACCGTTTCCGAGCTGCGGGTCGACATCTGCTCCAAGTGCCACCCCTTCTACACCGGCAAGCAGAAGCTGGTCGACACCGGCGGCCGTGTGGAGCGCTTCGAGCGCCGCTACGGCAAGCGCAAGGCTCCAGAGTCGACCGCCTGAGCGGGCCGACCGACGTGGGTGACGAGACCGGCAGGAAGCAGCCGTTCTACTACGGCGGCCAGGCCGTCCTGGAAGGCGTGATGATGCGCGGCCAGGAGGCCTGGTCGCTTGCCGTGCGCCGCCCCGCGGGTGAGATCTACCTCGAGAAGCACTCCCTGCGGCCCCTGGCCAGCCGGGTCAAGCTGTTCAAGCTGCCGTTCTTCCGCGGCGTCGGCGTGCTGGCCGACTCGCTGGCCATCGGCGTCAAGGCCCTGGCCATCTCCGGCAACCAGGCCCTCGAGGAGGAGGAGCAGCTCTCGAACCGGCAGATGGGCTGGTCGCTCGGGATCGGGGCCGCGTTCTTCACCGCCCTGTTCATCCTCGCCCCGGCCGCCGGGACCAACTGGCTGTCGGCGCACCTGCCCAACAACCTGATCTTCAACCTGGTCGAGGGCCTGGCCCGGCTCGCCTTCTTCCTGCTCTACATCGTGGCCATCTCGTCGCTGCGGGACATCCGCCGGGTGTTCCAGTACCACGGCGCCGAGCACATGACGATCCACTGCTACGAGGCCAAGCTGCCGCTGGAGCCGGACAACGTCGGCCGCTTCCCGACCCTGCACGTCCGTTGCGGGACCAACTTCCTGCTGATCCTGTTCGTGGTCACCCTGATCCTGTTCACGGTGCTGTTCTCGGCCATCGGCCGCCCGCCGCTGTACGTGCGCGTGCCGCTGCAGATCCTGGCCGTGCCGGTGATCGTCGGCATCGCCTACGAGGGCATCCGCCTCGGCGCCGGCCGGGAGCGCTCGTCCCTGGTCAAGGCGCTGATGAAGCCCGGCCTGTGGCTCCAGATGCTGACCACCAAGCCGCCAACCCCCGACATGATCGAGGTCGCCATCCGCTCGCTGGAGCAGGTCCTGCCCCCGGCCGCGCGGGCCACGGTGGGGCCGCTGCCCTCCCCGCTGGCCGCCGGCGCCGGCGCCCAGGTCGACGACCTGGCCGGCCCGCTCCCCGGGCGGCGGCTTCCGGCCGAGCCGGCGCCGGAGGACCTGCCCCGAGGCGGCTGACCATGTTCGAACGGCTCGAGGAGATCGAGCGGACCTACGAGGACGTCGAGCGCCAGCTCGCCGACCCGGGGGTCATCGCCGACCAGACGCGGCTGATCGAGCTGTCGCGGCGCCACGCCGAGCTGGGCGAGGTGGTCCGGACGTACCGGGCGTGGCGGTCGGCCACCGACGACCTGGCGACCGCCCGCGAGCTCCTGCGCGAGGAGCGCACGACCGACGGCAGGGCGCTGCTGGAGGAGGAGATCGCCGACGCCCAGGCCCGCCAGGCCGCCCTGGAGGAGCGGCTCCGCCGGGCCCTGGTCCCAAAGGACCCCAACGACGACAAGGACGTGATCGTCGAGGTCCGTGCCGGCACCGGCGGCGACGAGGCCGCCCTGTTCGCCGGCGACCTGTACCGGATGTACGTCCGCTGGGCCGAGCAGCACGGCTACAAGGTCGAGGAGCTGTCCCAGAGCGAGTCGAATCTGGATGCCAGCGTCAAGGAGGTCGTGTTCGCGGTCAAGGGCAGGGGCGCCTGGTCGCGGCTCAAGTACGAGGCCGGCGTGCACCGGGTCCAGCGGGTCCCGGTGACCGAGTCCCAGGGCCGCATCCACACCTCGGCCGCCGGGGTCAACGTCCTCCCCGAGGCCGACCCGGTCGAGGTCACCATCGACCCGGGCGACCTCAAGGTCGACGTGTACCGCTCCACCGGCCCGGGCGGGCAGTCGGTCAACACCACCGACTCGGCGGTGCGCCTCACCCACCTGCCCTCGGGCATCGTGGTGTCCATGCAGGACGAGAAGTCCCAGATCCAGAACCGCGAGAAGGCCATGCGGGTGCTGCGGGCCCGGCTGCTGGAGCGGGCCATCTCCGAGCAGCAGGCCCAGCTGGCGGCCGAGCGCCGCTCCCAGGTCCGCTCGCTGGACCGCTCCGAGCGCATCCGGACCTACAACTTCCCCCAGGACCGGGTCACCGACCACCGCATCGGCCTGTCCGTGGGCGACCTGCCGGGGGTGCTCAACGGCGGCGGCCTGGACCGGATCATCGACGAGCTGGCGGCCAGGGACGCCGAGACCGCCCTGGCCGCGGCCGAGGCGCCGGCATGACCACCGCTCCGCCGGACCTCGGCCGTCGGCGTGCGCTGCGTGCCTGGGCGACCCGCGAGCTGGCCGCCGCCGGCTGCGTCTCGGCCCGGGCCGAGGCCGACTGGCTGCTGGAGGAGGCCCCCGACGACCGGGCGCTGCGGGCCATGGTGGCCCGGCGGGTGACGGGGGAGCCGCTCCAGTACGTGATCGGGTGGGCGCCGTTCGGGCGGCTGCGGCTGGCCGTCGGGCCGGGCGTGTTCGTGCCCCGGCCCGAGACCGAGGGCCTGGCCGACCGGGCCGCGACCCGGCTGCGGGCGGCGGCTCCTCCGGCGGAGGGGGCCGGGGAACCCCACGACGGCCCAGCCGGTAGCGGGTCGGGTCCCTGGTCGGCCGCAGGGGCCGGGGAACCCCACGACGGCCCAGCCGGTAGCGGGTCGGGTCCCTGGTCGGCCGCAGGGGCCGGGGAACCCAAGGGGGGTGCCCCGGTCGGTCGGGTGGCGGTGGACCTGTGCACCGGGTCGGGGGCGATCGCCTGCTTCCTGGCCGCCGAGGTCCCCGGGGCCAGGGTCCTGGCCACCGAGCTCGACCCGGGGGCCCTGGCCTGGGCCAGGGTGAACGCCGAGCGTCACGGGGTGGAGCTGCTGGCCGGCGACCTGGACGCGCCGCTGCCACCCGAGCTGGCCGGGCGGGTCGACGTGCTCTGCGCCAACGTGCCCTACGTGCCGAGCGGGGCCATCGCCACCATGCCAAGGGACGTCCGCGACCACGAGCCGCGCCTCGCCCTCGACGGCGGCCCCGACGGCCTGCAGGTGCTGCGGCGCCTGGCCGCCCGGGCCGGGCACTGGCTGGCCCCCGGCGGCTGGCTGTTCTGCGAGATCGGCGAGGACCAGGCCGAGGCGGCCGCGGCCCTGCTGGCCGCGGCCGGGCTGGCCGAGGTGGCCGTGCACCCCGACCTGGTCGGCCGCGACCGGATCGTCGAGGGGACCCGCCCGTGACCGCCGACCAGCCGGCAGCGGAGGACCCGCGGGTCATCCCGGTGTCCAAGGACGAGGAGCAGTGGCCGGGCCTGCTCGAGGTCGGCGGCGAGATCATCGCCAGGGGCGGGCTGGTCGTGCTCCCGACCGACACCCTGTACGGGGTGGGTTGCGACCCCTTCAACCCCTCGGCGGTGGACGCCCTGTTCCAGGCCAAGCAGCGCGGCCGCGACCTGCCCCTGCCGGTGCTGGTGCACACCTGGCGCCAGGCCATCGGCCTGGTCGACGAGGTCACCGACCAGGCCCAGGCGCTGATCGCGGCCTGGTGGCCGGGCCCGCTGACCCTGGTCCTGCGCGAGGCCCCCGGGATCGGCTGGGACCTGGGCGACTCGCGGGGCACGGTGGCCGTGCGCATGCCCAAGCAGACCTTCGCCCTCGCCCTCATCCAGCGCACCGGCCCGCTGGCCGTCTCCAGCGCCAACCGCTCCGGCGAGCCGACCCCGCGCGAGATCCCGGCCGTGGTGGAGCAGCTCGGCGACCACGTCGGGGTGTTCTTCGACGCCGGCCCGGCCCCCGACGGCCCCGCGTCCAGCATCGTCGACCTCACCGGCGAGCGGCCGCGGCTGCTGCGCCAGGGCGCCATCCCCGCCGAGGAGCTGGAACGGGTGCTCGAGGAACCCTTCGACGATGCCACCTGACCGGCGCGGCGCCTCCACCGGCCCGTTCGGCGTGCTGTTCGTCTGCACCGGCAACATCTGCCGGTCCCCGACCGCCGAGGCCCTGGCCCGCCGCGAGCTGGCCCGCTACCCCGGGGTGCCGATCCAGGTGTCGTCGGCCGGCAGCCACGCCCTGGAGGGCAACCCGGCCGCCCGCCGCTCGCTGCTGGCCGCCTCGGCCCGGGGGGCCAGCCTGGAGCGGCACGCCGCCCGCGAGCTGACCAGGCAGCGGGTGAAGGCGGCCGACCTGGTCCTGTGCATGGCCGCCGAGCACCGCCCGTTCGTGCTCGGCTACGACCGGTCCGCGGCCAATCGGACCTTCCTGCTGGCCAGCTTCGCCCGGGTGGCCGACCAGTGGGACTGGCTGGCCGCCTCGCCGGCCGACCTGGTCGCCCTGGCCGCCGAGCACGCCCGGGACCAGGACGGCGACGACGTCGACGACCCCCTCGGATATCCGGCCGAGGTGTACGCGGCCTGCGCCGAGCGCCTGGACGACCTGGTCACCTCGGTGATCGCCGCCCTCGTCAGGATCATGCCGGTCGGCACCAAGGGTGCGACGTGATAGGACGTGATAGGTTGTTGAGTTCGTGGGCGACCTGCGGTCCTATCTCCTCGTCGCCGTCATGGCGGCGGGGCTCACCTACTGCCTGACCCCGGTGGTCCGGGCGGTCGCCCTCCGGATCGGCGCCGTCGACCGGCCGGGTGGCCGCAAGATGCACGCCATCGCCACCCCCACCCTCGGCGGGTTGGCCCTGTTCTTCGGCTTCATCGGCGGCCTCGCCCTGTCGTCGCTGCTGTTCCCGAGGCTGTTCGTGTCCTCGGAGGCGGCCGGCATCGCCATCGGGGCCTCGCTGATGGTCGGCATCGGCATCCTCGACGACCTCAAGGGCCTGTCGGCGCCGGTGAAGCTGGCCGGACAGATCCTGGCCGCCACCACCATGACCTTGGGCGGGGTGCAGGTGCTGTTCTTCTGGCTGCCGTCCTTCGGCCCCCTGCACGAGGGCGTCATCAGCCTCGCCCCCGAGCTCGGCATCCCCTTCACCGTGCTGGTGGTGCTGGTCACCGTCAACGCCGTGAACCTGGTCGACGGGCTCGACGGCCTGGCCGCCGGGCTGGTCGCCATCGGCGCCATCGCCTACTTCGTCTACAGCTACCGCACCGGGAACACCGGCCTGATCGCCGAGGACTCGCCGGCCCCGCTGCTGAGCGCCCTGCTGTTCGGGATCTGCGTCGGCTTCCTGCCCCACAACTTCAACCCGGCCCGCATCTTCATGGGCGACACCGGCTCGATGCTGCTGGGGACACTGCTGGCCGGCGCCACCATCACCGGCATCGGCCGCACCACCCAGCCCCAGGCCGGCGACCAGTTCGCCCTGCTGATCCCGGTGGCCATCCCGCTGCTGGTGCTGGCCCTGCCGTTCCTGGACACCCTGCTGGCCGTCGGCCGCCGGGTGCGCTCGGGCGCCGGCATCATGACCGCCGACAAGCAGCACCTCCACCACCGCCTGCTGGAGATCGGCCACTCCCACCGCCGGGCCGTGCTCATCCTCTACGCCTGGAGCGCCCTGCTCGCCGGGTCGGTGATCGCCCTCTCCTTCACCGGCCCCCGCCGGGTCCTGCCCTTCTTCCTGGTCGTGGTCGCCTGCGGCATCTTCGGCCTGCTCTCGCCCCGCTGGCGGCGCCGCCCGGTCCCCTGACCACGGCTCCGCCAGAGCCCCCGGGGGCGCTTGGCGCGACCACGGTCCTGCCTGGTAGATTCACCGTCCACTTCCACGCCGGGGACGGTGCCGCGACCAGCGGCGGGTACGCCCTGCGTGGAACGAGGAGTCTCGGAAGGCGGGTGGGCGATGACCGAGGAGGTACGCATGGCCCGCGTGGCCGCCCTGGCCACCGCGGCCGCCGCGCCGGTCGCGCTCGGCCTGGCCTGGTACGCCGCCGGCTCCAAGGGCCTGCTGGGCGCGGCCTTCGGGCTCGCCCTGGCCGTCGCCTTCTTCTCGGCCACCCTGCTGGCGGTGGGGGCGGCCGGCCGGGTCCAGACCGAGCTGATGCTGCCGGCGGCGGTGGTCACCTTCGCCTTCAAGATGACCGTCATCGGCCTGCTGCTGTTCCTGCTCAGGAACACGACCGCCTTCGACAAGAGAGCCTTCGCCCTCGCCCTGGTCGCCGGGACCGTGATCTACCTGGCGGCCGAGATCCGCTTCGCCATGCGGGCCAAGGTCCCCTACGTCGTCACCGACGAGCAGCCGGCCGAGAAGCAGGCGGGGCCGCGATGATAGATTCGCCCGCCCATGAGCGAACCCGAGCCCCCCAGGGAGCCCTCCGGCCGCGGCGCCGACGTCGTCTGGTCGATCATCGGCACGCTGGTCGCCGGCGTGCTCGCCTGGGGCGGCATCGGCTGGCTCCTCGACCGCTGGCTCGGCACCCGGTACCTGGTGGCCGTCGGCATCATCGTCGGCATGGCCGGCGCCTTCTACCTGATCATCAAGCGCCACGGCGGCGGCTGATGGAGCGACCACGGTGACGGCGGCGACGCTTCCCCTTGCCCGGGAGGGCTTCCACGCCCCCACCATCGAAGAGTTCGAGTGGCCGAGCATCGTCGATCTCCACGTGGGCGGCGTCGACCTCAGCATCAACCGCGTCGTGCTCCAGATGTTCCTGGTCGGGCTGGTGGTCTGGGCGCTGTTCTTCTTCGCCTTCCGCAAGCCCAAGCTGGTGCCCTCGGGGCTCCAGAACGTGATGGAGGTGCTGGTCGACTTCATCCGCAACCAGATCGCCCTCGAGGTCATCGGCCGCGACGGGCTCCGGTTCGTGCCGTACCTGGCCACGCTGTTCACCTTCGTCTTCCTCGGCAACCTGGGCGGCATCATCCCGGGGATCTTCTTCCCCCTCACCGGCCGCATGGCCCTGCCGGCCATCCTGGCCGTCTGCAGCCTGCTGCTGTTCGTCAGCGTCGGGATCAGCCAGCAGGGGTTCCTCACCTACTTCAAGAACGCGCTGTTCCCGCCGGGCATGCCCAAGGCGATCTACATCCTGCTGACGCCGATCGAGCTGATCTCGACCTTCATCGTCCGGCCGGTCACCCTGGCCATCCGGCTCCTGGCCAACATGATCGCCGGCCACCTCATCCTGTCGGTGTTCTTCGTGGCCACCGGCTACCTGCTGACCTCCGGGAACGTCAGCATCGTGTTCGGGCTGGGGTCGCTGGTCTTCTCGGTCGCCCTGATCGCCTTCGAACTGTTCGTGGCCGGCCTCCAAGCCTACGTCTTCACGATCCTGTCCGCCGTGTACATCGCCGGAGCCATGGAGCCCGAGCACTAGCAAAGGAGCACACCACGAGATGAGCCTGGCACTTGTCAACAGCATCCTGGCCGCCGACAACACCGTCAGCGGCAACATCGGGATCATCGGCTACGGCCTTGGCACGCTCGGGCCCGGCATCGGCATCGGCTTCCTGGTCGGCAAGACCGTCGAGGGCATCTCGCGCCAGCCCGAGGCGGCCGGCCAGGTCCGCACGCTGATGTTCATCGGCCTCGCCCTGGTCGAGGCCCTGGCCCTGTTCGGGTTCGCCCTGGCCTTCGTCATCACCTAGGGGAGGGCACGTGCATCTCGCCTATCTCCTGGCCCAGGAGGCGGCCGGGGCGGAGAGCCGCAACCCCATCCTGCCCGCCTGGAACGAGCTCATCTGGGGCACGATCGCCTTCCTGATCCTGCTGTTCATCATGTACCGGACGGTCTTCCCCTCGGTGAACAAGGCCCTGGCGGACCGGCGGGCCAACATCGAGGGCAAGCTGGAGCAGGCCGAGCGGGAGCGCGAGGAGGCCGATCAGCTGCTGGAGCAGTACCGGCGGCGGCTGCGCGACGCCGGGGACGAGACCCAGCGGATCCTGGAGGAGGCCCGGGCGAACGCCGAGCGGGTCCGGCGCGACCTGCTGGCCAAGGCCGAGGCCGACGCCGGCCGCGAGCTCGACCGGGCCCGCCAGGCCATCCGGGGCGAGCGCGACCAGGCCATCCGCCAGCTCCGCAACGAGGTCGGCACCCTCGCCGTCGAGCTGGCCACCCGGGTGGTCGGCGACTCCCTGGACCGGGACCGCCAGCTGCGCCTGATCGACGAGTACATCGACGAGCTCGGCAACCAGGCCCAGGCCGGCGCCCTGACCGGGCGGCGCGAGGAATCCGCTGGGTCCGGTGGGCTCGAGGGTGGCTCCCCGGCGGATCGGGGTGGCGATGGCGATCGAGGTTAACCAGGCCCTGGCCAGCCACGCCCAGGGGCTGTTCGACGAGGCCGCCGGGCGCGGCCGGCGGGCCATCGACCGGGTCCAGGCCGACCTCGACCAGTTCGCCCGGCTGCTCGTCCACCAGGTGCGGCTGCGCAAGGCGCTGGCCGACCCCGGGCTGCCGCCCGAGCCCAAGCGGGCCCTGCTGGCCGACCTCGGCCAGGGCCACCTCGACGACGCCAGCGTCGAGCTGCTGGCCACCGCCGCGACCCACCAGCGGGTCCGGCAGCGGGACTTCCCCGGGCTGCTGGCCTCCCTGGCCGCCATGGCCGCCTTCACCGCGGCCGACCGGGCCGGCCAGCCGGACGAGCTCGAAGGGGAGCTGTTCTCGGTGGCCGCCATGGTCGAGCAGCAGCCCCGGGTGCGCTCGGCCCTGACCGACCCGGGCCTGCCCGTGGCCAACAAGCGGGCCCTGGTGGCCGACCTGCTGGCCGGCAAGGTCGGCGAGCGCGCGGCCGCCCTGGCCGACCTGGCGGTCGAGCTGCACGAGGGCCACGACCTCGACACCCTGCTCAGGGAGTGGGCCGAGGAGGCGGCGGCCCGCCACAACCGGGTCGTGGCCGAGGTGCGCAGCGCCGTCGAGCTCGACGACCGGCGCCGGGCCCGGCTGGCCGAGGTCCTGACCCGCGTCCTCGGCAGGCCGGTGGTGCTGCAGGTCACCGTGGACACAGCTATTTTGGGCTCGGTGGTCGTCCGCGTCGGGAACGAGTTGTTCGACGGCAGCATCCGCAGCCGCCTCGAGCAGGCCCGCGAGGCCCTCGGGGTCGCCTAGGTATGGAGGGTTGAGTTGCGAAGGCCTCGCGAAGCGCGGGGGGTTTCGGGGGGCTGCGCTACGCTCCGCCCCCCGATCGATCAAGGACCGCCAAGAGCGTGAGACCGCGGAAGGACGTGCAGCACGGTGACCGAACTTTCCATCAGGCCGGACGAGATCGCGGCCGCGCTCAAGAAGCACGTGGAGTCGTTCCGGCCCTCGGTCACCCGGGAGGAGGTCGGGCGGGTCACCGAGACCGGGGACGGCATCGCCCGGGTCGAGGGCATGCCCTCGACCATGGCCCTTGAGCTGCTCGAGTTCCCCGGCAACCTGCTCGGCATGGCCCTCAACCTCGACATCCGCGAGATCGGCTGCGTGGTCTTCGGCGACGCCTCCGGGATCGAGGAGGGCGACGAGGTCCGCCACACCGGCCAGGTGCTGTCGGTGCCGGTCGGCGACGGCTTCCTCGGCCGGGTGGTCGACCCCCTGGGGCGCCCGCTGGACGCCAAGGGCGACATCGAGAGCGAGACCACCAGGGCCCTGGAGCTCCAGGCGCCGTCGGTGGTGCAGCGCCAGCCGGTGAAGGAGCCGCTGGAGACCGGCATCAAGGCGATCGACGCCATGACCAACATCGGCCGGGGCCAGCGGGAGCTGATCATCGGCGACCAGAAGACCGGCAAGAGCGCCGTCTGCCTGGACACCATCATCAACCAGCGCCAGTACTGGGGCACCGACAAGCAGGTCAAGTGCATCTACGTGGCCATCGGCCAGAAGGCCACCACCGTGCGCGAGTTCGTCGCCGCCCTGGAGGAGAACGGCGCGCTCGACTACACCGTGGTCGTCAGCGCCCCGGCCGACCTGCCGGCCTCCTTCAAGTACATCGCCCCCTACGCCGGCTCGGCCATGGGTCAGCACTGGATGTACAAGGGTGAGCACGCCCTGATCGTCTTCGACGACCTGTCCAAGCAGGCCGAGGCCTACCGGGAGATCTCCCTGCTGCTGCGCCGTCCGGCCGGCCGCGAGGCCTACCCCGGCGACGTCTTCTACCTGCACTCGCGGCTGCTGGAGCGCTGCGCCAAGCTCTCGGACGACCTGGGCGGCGGCTCGCTGACCGGCCTGCCGATCATCGAGACCAAGGGCAACGACATCTCGGCCTACATCCCGACCAACGTCATCTCGATCACCGACGGTCAGATCTACCTGGAGGCCGACCTGTTCAACCAGGGTGTGCGGCCGGCCATCAACGTCGGCACCTCGGTCTCGCGGGTCGGCGGCAGCGCCCAGATCAGGGCCATGCGCCAGGTCGCCGGCACCCTGCGCATCGACCTGGCCCAGTACCGGGCCCTTGAGGCGTTCGCCCTGTTCTCCTCCGACCTCGACAAGGCGTCGCGGGACCAGCTGGACCGGGGCGCCCGCATGGTCGAGCTGCTCAAGCAGGGCCAGTACCAGCCGGTCCCGGTCGAGAAGCAGGTCGTCGTCATCTGGGCCGGGGGCAACGGCTACCTCGACGACATCCCGGTCGAGGACGTGCGCCGCTTCGAGGCCGAGCTGCTCGAGTTCATGGACGCCAGCCATCCCGACGTCGGCGAGCACATCCGCACCGAGGGCACCCTCCCCGACGAGGTCGAGGCCAGGCTCAGGGACGCGGTGGAGGAGTTCAAGGGCCGCTTCCGGCCGTCGGGCGAGCGCCCGGCGCCCAGGGAGAAGGACGCCGACCCGATGGCCGAGGGCGAGGAGGGGCAGGACTCGGTCAAGCGCTACCGGCGCAGCCCCGAGGAGTTCGAGGCCGAGGCCGGCCCGGCCGGCCGCTCCCCGGCGCAGAGTCCCTGACCGATGGCCGCCCAGCTCCGGGTCGTCCGCCGGCGGATCCGCACCGTCCAGTCGACCCAGAAGATCACCAGGGCCTTCGAGCTCATCTCGGCCTCGCGGCTGGTCCGCGCCCAGCAGCGGGTCCAGGCCTCGCGGCCCTACACCAACCTGGTCACCCACGCCCTGACCAGCGTGGCCAACACCGAGGTGACGGTCTCCCACCCGCTGCTGGAGTCGCGGGCCGAGGTCAGGGCGGCCGGGGTGCTGGTGGTCACCTCCGACCGGGGCCTGGCCGGGCCGTACAACGCCAACGTCCTGCGCACCGCGGCCGAGCTGATGGCCAGGCTCCAGGCGGACGGGATCGAGCCCCGGCTGTACGTGGCCGGCCGCAAGGGCGTCGCCTACTACCGGTTCCGGCGCCGCGAGCTGGCCGACAGCTGGACCGGCGTGGCCGACCGGCCCGACTACGACGACGCCAAGCAGGTGGCCGACACCATGCTCGAGGCGTACCTGGACCACGAGGTCGACGAGCTGCACATCGTCTACACCGACTTCGTCAGCGCCGGCACCCAGCGGGCGGTGGCCAGGCGGATCGTCCCGCTGGTGGTGGAGGAGACCCACGAGCGGCCGCCCGAGCCCATCCCCCAGTACATCTACGAGCCGAGCGCCCAGGCGGTGCTGGACGCCCTGCTGCCCCGGTACGTCGCGGCCCGGGTGTTCACGGCCATGCTGGAGGCGGCCGCCTCCGAGCACGCGGCCCGGCGCCGGGCCATGAAGGCCGCCACCGACAACGCCAACGAACTGATCGAGGACCTGACCCGCGAGTACAACCAGGCGCGGCAGGCCCAGATCACCCAGGAGATCATGGAGATCGTCGGGGGCGCGGAAGCCCTCCAGACAACCGGGAGCTGAGTAACCTATGGCCACGGTCGCATACGAGCGGGACACCGGCCGCAGCGGCGGCGCCACGGGGCGGGTGGTGCGGATCATCGGCCCGGTGGTCGACGTCGAGTTCGCCCCCGACGAGCTGCCAACCATCTACAACGCCCTGACCGTCGAGCGGACCCTGGACGGCGAGACGACCACCATCACCTGCGAGGTGGCCCAGCACATCGGCGACTCGATGGTGCGGGCGATCGCCATGTCACCGACCGACGGCCTGGTCCGGGGAGCGCCGGTACAGGACACGGGCGCGCCCATGACCATGCCGGTGGGGGAGAGGACCCTCGGGCACGTCTTCAACGTGCTGGGCCAGGCCCTGGACGCCCCCGACTTCCAGGCCGACGAGCGCTGGCCGATCCACCGCCACGCCCCCAGCTACGACCAGCTCGAGCCCAAGACCGAGATGTTCGTCACCGGCATCAAGGTCATCGACCTGCTCGAGCCGTACGTGAGCGGCGGCAAGATCGGCATGTTCGGCGGCGCCGGGGTCGGCAAGACGGTGATCATCCAGGAGATGATCCACCGGGTGGCCGAGGAGCACTCGGGCGTGTCGGTGTTCGCCGGGGTCGGGGAGCGGACCCGCGAGGGCAACGACCTGTTCCTGGAGATGAGCGAGTCCGGGGTCATCGACAAGACGGCCCTGATCTTCGGCCAGATGGACGAGCCGCCGGGGGTGCGGCTGCGGGTCGGCCTGGCCGCCCTCACCGTGGCCGAGTACTTCCGCGACCAGATGAACCAGGACGTGCTGCTGTTCATCGACAACATCTTCCGGTTCGTGCAGGCCGGCTCCGAGGTCTCGACCCTGCTGGGGCGGATGCCGAGCGCGGTCGGCTACCAGCCGACCCTGGCCGACGAGATGGGCGAGCTCCAGGAGCGGATCACCTCGACCCGCGGCCACTCGATCACCTCGCTGCAGGCGATCTACGTGCCCGCCGACGACATCACCGACCCGGCCCCCCACACCACCTTCGCCCACCTGGACGCGACCACGGTGCTGGCCCGCGAGATCGCCTCGCTCGGGATCTACCCGGCGGTCGACCCGCTGGCCTCGACCTCGCGCATCCTCGACCCGCGCTATGTCGGCGACGAGCACTACCGGGTCGCCCGCCGGGTCCAGGAGATCCTCCAGCGCTACAACGACCTCCAGGACATCATCGCCATCCTCGGGGTCGACGAGCTGTCCGAGGACGACAAGGTGATCGTCAACCGGGCCCGGCGCATCCAGCGGTTCCTGTCCCAGCCGTTCTACGTGGCCGAGCAGTTCACCGGGGTCAAGGGCAAGACGGTGCCCCTGGACGAGACCATCGCCTCCTTCGACGCGCTGGCCAACGGCGACTACGACCACCTGCCCGAGCAGGCCTTCTTCAACGTCGGCGGGATCGAGGAGGCCCAGGAGAAGGCCAGGCAGCTGGGCGGAGAGGAGTAGCCGTGGCCGGCCTGGAGGTGCACCTGGTCACCCCCGAACGGGAGGTGTGGGCCGGCGAGGCCGACTTCGTCACCGCCCGCGGGGTCGACGGCGACCTCGGCGTCCTCCCCGGCCACGCGCCCCTGCTGGCCGCCCTGGCCGTCGGCCCGGTGTTCATCGACTCGGGGGGCAGCCGCACCGCGGTGGCGGTGGACGGCGGCTTCCTGCACGTCGCCCACGAGGACGACGTGACCAGGGTCGACATCCTGGCCGAGCGCGCCGTGCTGCCCGATGAGCTCGGCCGGGGCGACGACGCCGACGCCCACGAGCGCCGGGCCGAGGAGCTGCGCTCCGAGGACCGCCTCGACGAGGCCAGGGAGGAGCAGGCCAAGGCGGCCGTCCGCCGCCGGGTGGCCGAGAACGGCTAGCGCCTACAGCCAGCCGTTGCGGCGGAAGGCGCGGTACAGCGCCACGCAGGCCGTGGCCATGACGGCCAGGGCCAGCGGATAGCCGAAGGTCCAGGTCAGCTCGGGCATGTGCTCGAAGTTCATGCCGTAGATGCCGGCGATCATCGTGGGCACGGCCACGATCGCCACCCAGGCCGAGATCCTGCGCATGTCGGCGTTCTGCTGCATGCCGACCTCGTTCTGGCGCAGGGCGACCTGGGTCAGGTTGGCCTGGAGGACGCTGGTGAGCAGCTCGCGGAAGCCGCTCACGTCGTCGACCACCCGCATCAGGTGGTCCTGGATGTCGCGGAAGTAGTCGCCCAGCTCGCCGTGCAGGCCCGGGACCTGGCTGTGGACCAGGCGGTCGAGCGGGTCGGCGAGCGGGGCCGCGGCCTGGTGGAACTCGATCACCTCGCGCTTGAGCAGGTAGATGCGCTCGGCCGGGTTGCTGCCCTCGTGCGAGAAGACCTGGGTCTCCACCTCCTTGATGTCCTCGTCCAGCCCGTCCACCACCGGCTGGTAGTCGTCGACGACCCGGTCCAGGATCGCGTACAGCACCGCCCCCGGCCCGAAGCGGAGCAGGTCGGGCCGGTCCTCGATCCGCTTGCGGACGTCGCCGAGGGCGCTGGCCGGCTTGTGGCGGACCGCGACCATGAACTGGGGGCCGATGAACAGCATGATCTCGCCGAACTCGACGGTGTCGGTCTGGCCGATGTACCGGGCCGTCTTGAGGACCACGAACAGGGTGTCGTCGTAGACCTCCAGCTTGGGTCGCTCGTGGGCGTGGATGGCGTCCTCCACGGCCAGCTCGTGGAGGTTGAACTCGCGCCGCACCGAGTCGAACTCGGCCTCGTCGGGCTCGTACAGGCCGATCCAGACGAAGGTGTTCTCACCAGTGGCGGCCTCGTAGGCCTCGTGCAGGGCGAGCTCGCCCGGCCGGCGCTTGCCGTCCTGGTAGACCGCGCAGTCGATGATCATGCCGGCCTTGTGCCTGACCCGCCGGCGCCGGCCCCGGCGACCCGGCAGAAGGCCTCGAGCAGGCGGGTGGCGTTGGCGGCGTTGCGGGCCGCGCCGGCCATGGCCTCGGCGAGCGGGTAGGCGGGCGGCGGGGTGGTCCCGGACCACCAGCCGGCCAGCAGGGGCCCGTCGACCTCGGGGTGGAACTGGACCGCGACCACGCTGCCCAGCCGGAACGCCTGGCTGGGGTAGACGGCGCCGCCGGCCAGCAGGGTGGCGCCCGGGGGCGGGTCGAAGGTGTCGTGGTGCCACTCGAACAGCTCGACCGGCTCGGAGAGGGCGCCGGTGACCGGGTCGGCCCGGCCGGCCCCGGTCAGCTCGACCTTGGTCCAGCCGAGCTCCTCACCGGCCGGGCCCGGGTAGGCCCGGCCGCCCAGGGCGGCCGCGGCCAGCTGGGCGCCCAGGCAGATGCCCAGGGTCGGGACCGAGCGGGCGGCGGCGGCCCGGACCAGCTCCATGGTCCTGGCCAGGTGCGGGTAGGCGTCGGTCTCGTCGGCGTCCATCTCCCCGCCCAGCACCACCAGCCCGTCGGCGCCGTCCGGGGTCGCCGGCACCGGGTCGCGCGGGGCCGCCACCAGCTGGAGGCGCACGCCGGTGGCGGCGGCCGCCGTGGCCAGCAGGCCAGGTGGGCAGCTGGGCTCGTGCTGGACGACCAGCAGCCGGGTCATCGCCGGGGCCGCGGCTGGAGGGCCGCGGCGACCAGGGCCGGGAGCAGGGTCCCGGCCTCGCCGTGGAGGACGGCGTCGGCCAGGCCGTCCAGGGGGGTGGGCTCGCGGTTGACGATCACCAGGGTGGCCCCGTGGCCGGCGGCCTTGACCGGCAGGCTGGCCGCGGGCCGCACGACCAGCGAGGAGCCGACGGCCACGAAGGCGTCGCAGGCCGCGGTCAGGGCCTCGGCCCTGGCCCAGACGTCGGCGGGGATGCTCTGGCCGAACGACACCGTGGCCGCCTTGATGATCCCGCCGCAGGCCAGGCAGGCCGGGTCCTCCTCCCCGGCCTCGACCCGGGCCACCGCCTCGGCCATCGGCCCCCGCTCGCCGCAGGCCAGGCAGACGAACTGGCGGCCGGTGCCGTGGACCTCGCAGACCAGCTCGGGCGGCAGGCCGGCGTCGGTGTGGAGGCCGTCGATGTTCTGGGTGATCACCCCGGCCAGGCGCCGCGCCTCGGCCAGCCGCACACAGGCCAGGTGGGCCGGGTTGGGCCGCGCCTCCAGCCGGTGCAGCTCCCGCCGCAGCCGCCAGGCCAGCCGCCGCGCCGCCGGGTCGCTCACATACCGCCGGAACCCCAGCTGCCGCGGGTCGTACCGGGTCCACAACCCCCCCGGCGAGCGGAAGTCCGGGATCCCCGAGTCGGTCGACACCCCCGCCCCCGAGAACACCACCACCCGCTCCGCCCCGGCCAGCAGCCCCCCGGCCTGTTCGAGGGCGTCCGCCGCCTGCCCCGCCACGTCCATGCAGGCAGGGTACCCAAGGGGCGGCTACGATGCCTGGATGCGTTGGTTCGTTGGCCTGGTCGTCGCCGTCGTGGTCCTGTTCGGGGTCGGGACGGCGCCGGCGCTGGCGTCCCAGGCGGGGGCCGGCACGGTGGCGCCGCCGGGGGCGCTGGTGCTGGTGGAACGGCTCGGCATGGACGAGGCGCTGGCGGCGGCCGGTGGCGAGCGGCCGCAGGTGGCCGGGTTCGTGTCGACGCTGCCGGTGCAGCAGCCGCTGGCCTCGCGGGTGCTGTCGCTGGCCGCCGGGCGGCGGGTCGACGCGCTGGCCGCGCTGGGGGACGACCCCGACGCCTCGGGGCTGCCCGGGCCGGCCACGGTCGAGCGGATCCGGGCCGACAACCCGGGGGCTCGGCTCGGGCGGCTGCCCCCGACCCGGGTGCTCGCCTCCCCGGGGCAGGAGGTGGCCGGGCTGTTCACGCTCGGGCCGAGCGGCCCGGCGCCGGCGCCCGAACCGCTGGAGCCCGGCGACGGGCCGCTGCCCCTGCGGCCGGACCGGCTGCTGGTGGTGGCCGTTCCCGACGCGACCGCCCTGGCCAACGTGCTCGACCGGCTGCGGCCGGCCGCCGGGGCCGGCCGGCCGGTCATGGTCCTGGGGCTGCGGGCGGCGCCCGGGCGGGCCAACGCGGCGCCGCTGCTGGTCTTCGACCCGGCGCTGCGCGGCGGGCTGCCCACCTCCGACTCGACCCGCCGCCTCGGCCTGGTCACCCTGGAGGACGTGCGGCCGACGCTCGCCGGGGCCGAGTCGTCCGGCGACGACGGGTCGGTCATCCGCATCGCCCGCGACGCCGCCGCCAGCGCCAGCGTGACCCGGCTCGACCGGCGGGTCGCGGCCCTGGTGACCGCCCGCACCTGGGCGATCCCGCTGCTGTGCCTGGCCGCGGTGCTGGCCCTGTTCGCCCTGCTGGCCACCTGGCGGGGTCGCGGCGGGGCCCGGTCGGCGTCGGCGGCCCGGGTGCTGCTGGCCCTCACCCTGGCCCTGCCGGCCGGCTACCTGGTGGCCAGCATGGCCGAGGCGCCGGCGGCCAGGCTCTGGGCGGCCGTGCGGCCCGGGCTGCCCGGCCCGGGCACGGCCGGCGTCTGGGCGGTCGCCTGGCTGGCGTCCGGTCTCGCCGTGGGCGCCGCCCTGGCCTTCCTCGCCCTGCGGGTCGACCGCACCACCGGCGGCGTCCGGGCCCCGGCGCTGCTCGGGGCCGTGCTGCTCGGGCTGGTCGCGCTCGACCTGGTCCTGGGCGGCCACGGGCTGGCCCAGCCGCTGCTGGGCGGCAGCGCCTGGGACGGCGAGCGCTTCTACGGCCTCGGCAACGGCTACTTCGCCTTCGCCCTGGCCGCGGTCATGCTGGTGGCCGGGTTCGCGCCCCTGTCCGCGGTCGCGACCGCCCTCCTGCTGGCCGGCCTGGGCGTGGTCGACGGCCTGCCCCGGCTCGGGGCCGACGTCGGCGGCGCCCTCACCTCCATGCTGACCGCGGCCGCGGCCCTGGTCGTGCTCGCCCCCGGCCGGCCCAGGGCCCGCCGGGTCGTGCTCCTGGCCGGGCTGGCGGTGGCCGCCGCCGTGGCCGTGGCCCTGGGGGCCGGCCTCGGCGGGCCGGTCAGCCACGCCGGCCGGTTCGCCGAACGCCTCACGCAGGGGCCGGCCGACGCCGCCGGGGTGGTGGTCGACCAGCTCGCCCGCAACCTGCGCCTGCTGGCCAACAGCCCCTTCGCCTGGGCCGGTCCCCTCGAGGTGCTCCTGGCCGGGCTGATCGCCCTGCGCCCACCGCCCCCGCTGGACCGGCTCCCCGAGTGGACCCGTCGCGTCCTCGGCCTCGGCGCGTTCGGGTCGCTGCTGCTGATCCTGCTCAACGACACCGGCGTCACCGCCACCGCGGCCAGCGGCCTGTTCCTGCTCGCCATCCCCGCCTGGGCCTGGCTGGACCAGCAGCGGCCGGCCGGCCAGCCCCCCTCCCAGCCCCGGCCCCGGCCCGCCGAGGTGCGTCACTGACGCGCCAGCCCCCAGGTCGAGCCCCGGGCCCCGGTGGCCCAGCCGAGGGCCACGGCCAGGAGCTGCACGGCGCCCACGGCGACCAGGGTGCCGCCGACACCGGCCCGGTCCAGGGCCGGGCCGGCCAGGGCGGCGCCGACCGCGAACGCGCCCAGCTTGAGGCTGGCCGCGGTGGTGAAGATCTGGCCCCGCAGCGCCGGCGGCGACCAGCGCTGGCGGGTCGCGAAGGTGGCCGCGAACGCCGGCCCCTCGACCGTGCCGGCCAGGACGACGAGGACCAGCGCGACCGGGAACGACCGGGCCTGCGGCCAGGTGGCCATGACCAGCCCGAACAGGCCGAGGCCGGCCAGCACCACCCGCTGCGGCGGCCAGCCGGCGGCGGGCCGGGCCGCGGCCAGGGCGCCGGCGATCGCACCCGCCTCCAGGGCCGCCCACAGGTAGCCGGCGCCCGCCCGGCCGGCCCCCAGCCCCTGGGCCCAGAACGGCAGGGCCAGGGTGAGCAGGCCGGTGCCGCCCATGCCGACGGCGGTGGCCACCGTCACCCCGCGCAGCACCGGGGTCCGGGCCAGGTGCCCGAGCCCCTGGCGGACGGCGGTGGCCAGCGGGGCCGGGCGGTCGCCCGCCGGGGCGGCCAGCCGGGGCAGGCGGGCGATGGCCGGCAGGGCCAGGCCGGCCAGGACCGCCTCGGCCAGCACGGCCCAGGCCGGGCCGGCGGTGGCCGCGACCGCCCCGGCGACCGCCGGGCCGGCGATGGCGGCGGTGTTGAAGCTGCTCGCCTCCAGCGCGTTGGCCCTGGCCAGCAGCCGCTCGGGCACCAGCAGGGGGATCATGCTGGTGTAGCCGCCGGTGGCCAGCGGCCCGGTCAGCCCGGCCAGGGCGGCCAGGAGCAGCAGCGTCCAGCCGGGGGCGCGGCCGACGGCGGCCAGGATGCCGAGCAGGCTGGCCGCCAGCACCACCTGGTTGGTGGCCAGCGTGACCCGCCGCCGGCCGGTCCGGTCAAGCCAGGCGCCCAGCACCGGCCCGGTGACCACCGCGGGCAGGGTGGTGGCCGCGACCACCGCCCCGGCCAGCCCCGGGCGCCCGGTGCGGTCCAGTACCAGCAGCACCGCCGCCACCGGGAACATCTCGCTGGCCAGCCGGGCCAGGGTGGCGGCCAGCAGGAACACCGGGTAGCCGGGCTGGGCGGGCAGGCCGCCCGGGCGGGCCGGCGCGCCGGGGGCGGGGACGGTCACCCGGCCAGGGTATCGCCCGCCGTGGCCGGGACCGGTCGGCCACCGAGGAGCCGGTGGCTCAGCTGCCGAAGGCGGCCAGGGCGGGCCGGGGGTCCTTGAAGTGGTAGGAGGTGCGGAAGAAGCACCACACGGTGCCGCCGTGCGAGCAGGCCACCGGGGTCGGCCGGCGGGGGCGGCCGATGTCCAGGGACATGGTCACCCGGTCGTCGTCGGGGTGGTTGGGGTCGTACAGCCGCAGGGTCAGGCGCGCGCCCTCCAGGTCGTAGCCCCAGGCCAGCACCTGGTGGTTGGCGCCGAGGTCCCGTGGGTCGCGGGACTTGGTCTTGACCAGGCCGAGCGGGCTCAGGGTGCCGCGGTCCAGGTCGCCCCGGATGGCCGGCCACTCCAGCCGGACCATCCGCCAGGCCCGGCCGTGCACCATGGCCAGGTCGCCGTCGGGCAGGGCCGGGTGCATCAGCTTGAGGTAGGTGGCCGGCCCGAACGGCAGCGAGAGGCTGTCCAGCAGCCGGTCGGCCACGAACCGGAACACCGGGCCGTCGCCGGGCGCCCTGGTCATGGCCGGCGGGGCCAGGCCGGCCTCGAACAGGTCACGGACCATGTAGGCCATGCCGCCGCAGAGCCCGTTGGCGGCGTCGCCGACCGGGATGGTCGCCCCGCCGGGCAGGTCGATCTCGAGGTTGGGCACGTGGGGGAAGGCGTTGGGGAAGTGCAGGCCCCTGGTCGACGGGAGGAACCCGGGGACGCGGACGCTGGTCATACGGCCTCCATGCGCTGAGCTGTCTCCCCCTGGCGGAGAGCATGACCGCCGCCCGGCCGCCCGGCCGATGACCGCCGTCACCGCCCGGGTGTGCCGTCCGTCACCCCGGCGGGGCGGGTCGCTCAGTGGGCCGGGCCCGACTCCCAGTTGCGGCCGAAGCGGTCGGGGGTCTCGGCCATCACCTGGGCGGCCAGGGCGTCGGGGTCGCCGTCGCCGAGCCGCCCGGTCACCAGGGCGACCCCGTCGGCGACCAGCGCCCCCGGCGGCAGGGCAGCCGCCGCCCAGCGGGCCAGGGCCCGGACGCTGCGGGTCCTGGCCTTGACGCGGAGCTGGAGCTCGCGGGCGACGGCGTCCTCGAAGCGGTTCATGGGCGGCGAGCCTACGCCGATTGCGTACACTCTGGCTGTGCCGACGATGCAGCCGCCGTGGCGGTTCCGGGGTGAGCCGCTGGCCCTGGAGTGGGTGGCCGACGGCTGGCACCTGCGCTTCGTGCAGCCCTACCGGGCGACCAAGGTGTACCGCTGCCCCGGCTGCCAGCAGGAGATCTTCCCCAGGACCCTCCACGTCGTGGTCTGGCCCGAGGGCGCGCCCGAGCAGCGTCGCCACTGGCACAAGGCCTGCTGGGAGCGGCGCTTCGCCGAGCTCCAGCGGGCGCGGCGGGGCCGCCCGGCGACGTAGAGTTGGCCGCCGAGCACCCACCAGATCAGCAAAGGAGCAGCCAGTGTCCGTGTCGGAGAGCGCCCTCGGCCGTCCCCGCCGCCTCGTGCTGGCCGACGTCCTGCCAGGCGACCGCGTCCGCGACGCCGTCCTGGTGGTCGGGTACGCCGCCTTCACCGGCCTGGCCGCCCAGGTCGCGGTCAAGCTGCCGTTCACGCCGGTGCCGATCACCGGGCAGACCTTCGCCGTGCTGCTCGGCGCGGCCGCCCTGGGCTGGCGCCGCGCCCTGGCCGGGATGGTGCTGTACCTGGCCCTGGGGCTCACCCCCTGGGTGCCGTGGTTCGCCGAGGGCTCCGGCGGCACCGAGATGCTCCAGGCGCCGTCGTTCGGCTACATCGTCGGGTTCCTGGTCGCGGCGGCGCTGGTCGGGTGGCTGGCCGAGCGGGGCTGGGACCGCACCCCGCCGCGGACGGTGGTGACCATGGTCGCCGGCAACCTGGTCATCTACGCCTTCGGGCTGCCGTTCCTGATGGCCACCCTCGACGTCGGCCTGGCCAAGGGCCTGGAGCTGGGGGTGACCCCGTTCCTGGCCGGGGACGCCCTCAAGATCCTGCTGGCCGCCGGGCTCCTCCCCGGCGCCTGGGCGCTGGTCGGGCGCGACCGGACCTAGCCATGTCGGTGGAGGAGACCCTGCGCCTGGACGGGCGGACGGCCCTGGTCACCGGGGCCAGCCGCGGGATCGGCAGGCAGGCCGCCCTGACCCTGGCCGCCGCCGGGGCCACCGTGGTCCTGGCCGCCCGCTCGATCGAGGACCTGGGCGAGGTGGCCGCCGCCGCCCGCCGGGCCGGCGCCCCCGACGCCGTGGTCGCCGTCACCGACGTCCTCGACGAGGCGGCCGTCGAGGCCGCCGTCGGCACCGCGGTCGACACCACCGGGCGGCTCGACGTGGTCGTCAACGTGGCCGGCGGCCAGGGGTTCACCGCCTATGTCGCCGACACCCGGACCGAGGGCTGGGACAAGGTGTTCGGCCTCAACCTGCGCTCGGTGTTCCTCGCCTCCAAGGCGGCCCTGGTCCACCTGCCGCCCGGCGGGTCGATCGTGAACGTGGCCAGCATCGCCGGGTTCACCGGCAGCCCAGGGCTGGCCGCCTACGGGGCGGCCAAGGCGGGCGTGATCGCGCTCACCCGCACCCTGGCCGTGGAGGCGGCCCCGCACGGGGTGCGGGTCAACTGCCTGGCCCCCGGCTGGGTCCGCACCGAGCTCACCCGGCGCATGTGGTCCGACCCCGAGACCAGCCGGGCCCTGGTCGCCCAGATCCCCCTGGGCCGCTGGGCCGACGTCGAGGAGCTGGCCGGGCCGCTGCTGCTGCTTGCCTCCGACGCCGGCAGCTACATCACCGGCGCCACCCTGGTGGTCGACGGCGGGCTGCTGGCCTGAGGCGGCCGGATCGTATGCTGGACCGATGTGCGACTCGCTGCTGGACCGGGTGACCCGGCTGCCGTTCGTCATCCCCGGCGACCCGACCGGGGTGCCGGCCTCGGTGCTGCTCGCCCTGGCCCCGGTGGAGGGGGCCGACGACCTGGAGCTGGTGCTGGTGCAGCGCCCCGACCACCTGCGCCAGCACGCCGGCCAGGTCGGCCTGCCCGGGGGGGCGGTCGAGCCCGGAGACGCCGACGGGGTCGCGGCCGCCCTGCGCGAGGCCCAGGAGGAGGTCGGCCTCGACCCGGCCGGGGTCCGCGTGCTGGGCAGCCTGGACCGGACCTACCTGGCCGTTTCCGACTTCGACGTGCTGCCGGTGGTCGGGGTCTGGGACGGCCTGGCCCCGCTCACCCCCAGCCCGGACGAGGTCGCCGGGATCCTGCGCCCGACCCTGCGCCAGCTCGCCGACCCGGCCAACCACGACACCATGCCGTTCGGCGCCATCCTGGGCGAGGAGGCGATGGCGTCCCGCGGCATCCCCGACGACCTGACCAGCCCCGTGTTCTGGGTCGACGGGACCCTGGTCTGGGGGTTCACCGCCGGCCTGCTGGTCGGGTTCCTCGACTCCCTCGGCCTCCAGGCCCCACCCCTCCCCACCTACTGGGGCACCCGGCCCCCAGCATCCCGCCCCCAAGGAGCAACCGATGTCGACCCCCGGACCCGACCCCCAGCCCGCCCCTGAACCACCGGCGCCCGACGCCGAGCCGGCGCCGCCGCCCGTGCCGCCGGCCGCGACCAGCGGCGCCGGGACGCCGCTGGTCCTGCTGCACGCCTTCCCGCTCGACGGCCGCATGTGGGCGCCCCAGGTCGAGGCCCTGGCCGGCACCTACCAGGTGATCGTCCCCGACCTGCGCGGGTTCGGGGCGGCCAGGGACCAGGCGGTCGAGGAGGCCGGCATGGGCCTGCTGGCCGACGACGTGGCCCGGCTGCTGGACGACCGCGGGCTGGACCGGGTGGTGCTCGGCGGCCTGTCCCTGGGCGGATACGTGGCCCTGGCCTTCCTGCGCGGCCACGCCGACCGGGCCAGCGGCCTGGTCCTGCTCGACACCAGGGCCACCGCCGACGGCGACCAGGCCAGGGACGACCGGCTGAAGATGGCCGAGCGGGTCCTGGCCGAGGGCAACGGCTTCGTGGCCGAGGCGATGCTGCCCAAGCTGCTCGGCGAGACCAGCCGCGAGCACCGGCCGGAGGTGGTCGAGAAGGTCGCCTCGCTGATCCGCGAGCAGACCCCCGAGGCCATCGCCGGCGCCCAGCGGGGCATGGCCGCCCGGTCGGACACCACCGACCTGCTCGCCTCGATCGCGGTCCCGACCCTGGTCGTGACCGGCGAGGAGGACGCCGTCACCGGGCCCGAGGCCGGCCGGGACCTGGCCGCCGGCATCCCCGGGGCCCGGTTCCTGCTGGTCGCGGAGGCGGGGCACCTGGTCAATCTGGAGCAGCCGGAGATCGTCAACGAGGCGCTGCTGGACTTCCTCGCCCCGCTCTGGGTCTGACAACCTTGCTCCATGACAACTGGTCCACGCATCTAGTACGCTCGGGCTAGTCGAGCGCTCCGGTTCCCCCCGACCGGAGCCGAGGACGCGAGGGGGGCAGGGGAGGACCGGCTCCTGCCCCCCTCGCTCTCTGTCCGGAGCCGTTCGGGATCAGCTTGGGACGGCTTCGCGTCGTCCCTGGTTCATCTGGGGGGAGTCCTCCCCCCAGACCCCCATAGATCTCGGCCCTCATCT
>Ga0209382_10000732_pt1 | contig 53028 bp, 51 predicted proteins | sample SoiMetdeltSBSDD5_FD_187599 | JGI IMG/M metagenome (GOLD analysis project Ga0209382, IMG submission 187599) | Bulk soil microbial communities from a Populus tree surrounding site in Tennessee, USA - Soil MetaG P. deltoides SBSDD5 (SPAdes) (version 2) | ecosystem: Environmental > Terrestrial >...
GCCTGCTGTGGATGGTCGCCTTCCTGAATGCGGCGGATCGCTCGATCCTCGTCGCTGTCATGCCGAAGCTGCGCGACGAGTTCGGACTCACGCCCGAGCAGCTGGCGCTGATCAACTCGGTGTTCTTCTGGATCTACGCATTCGCTGCGTTCCTGTCGGGACGCCTCGGCGACAGCACACGGCGCTCGTGGGTCATCGTCGGCGGACTCGCATTCTGGAGCGTCGCGACGGGCCTCGTTTCGCTCGCGACCGGATTCTCCATGCTGCTCGCGCTGCGCGGCATGGTTGCGCTCGGCGAAGCGACCTACTACCCGACCGGAACCGCGCTGATCAGCGATTGGCATCGTCCGGCGATGCGCAGTCGTGCGCTGTCGATTCACCAGACTGCTGTGCTCGCCGGTACGGGATTCGGTGCGTACGCGGCCGGCCTGATTGCTGACCGTCTCGGCTGGCAGGCGCCGTTCGTCATCTTTGCCGCGGCCGGCATCGTCTGGTGCGGCGTGCTCTACAAAGCGCTGCAAGACGCGCCGACTCGCGCCGTGCGCGACACCAACGACGTTCGAAAGTCGCTTCTCGGACCCATGCGCGTCGTCGTGCGACGTCCGCCGGCACTGTTCCTTTGCAGCGTGTTCTTCCTCGGCACCGGCGCATCGACGGGCGTATCCGTATGGGCGCCGACGTACGTGCACGACGCGCTCGGTCTCGACCTCGCCGATTCGGCGCTGTATGGCGCAGCGACCATCAGCGTCGCGGGACTGATCATGGTCCCGTTCGGCGGCCTGCTCGCCGACTGGCTGGCAGCACGCACGCCGATCGGACGCTTCTACACCCTCGCAATCGGGCTCGGACTCGCAGGCATCCTGCTTCTGCCGCTGATGGCCGCGAAGTCGGCGATGGCGATCGGACTGGTCCTGCTCGCGTCGAGCGCGGGCAAGGGCATCTTCGACGGCTGCATCTACTCGACGATGCACGACGTCATCCCGAGCGAAGCGCGCGCCAGCGCGGTCGGCCTGATGACGATGTCGGGCTTCATCGGCGCCGGCCTGACGCCGCTGTTCGTCGCGATGGCATCGAGGGTCTGGGGCATGGCTGCCGGACTGACTTCGCTCGCCGCGCTATATTTCATCGCCGTGATCATCCTGCTCGCCATTCGCGGTACGACACGACGCGTCGTTCTGGAGACGCGCCGCACGGAGGAGGCCGCCGTCGCATGACCGGGTCGCAGCACGCCGCGTTACTGCTCAAGGCTCCGCGCGAGCTCGCGTTCGAGCCGCTCGAGGTCGTGCCGCTGCGTCCGGACGAAGTGCGCATCCGCACGCTGTATTCGGGCGTGAGCGCAGGCACGGAACTGTCCCAGTATCGCGGCACGAATCCCTTCATGAATCGCCGCTGGGACGAGGCCTCGCGCCTGTTCGTCGCGTCCTGCGAGCCGAGCTGGAGTTACCCGGTTCGCAATCTCGGGTATGAGGAGGCGGGCGAGATCGTCGAAGTCGGCAGCGGGGTGACCGACGTGCACGTCGGCCAACACGTGTTCGGCACCTGGGGCCATCGCACGCATCACGTCGCACGCAGCGAATACGCGCGCGATCGGTTGATGCCCGCGGATGCCGATCCGCGCATCGGCATCTTCTCGCACATCGGCGCGGTCGCGCTGAATGGCGTGCACGATGCCGCGATTCGCATGGGCGATCTCGTGGTCGTGTTCGGCCTGGGCGTGCCCGGGCAGATCGTTGCGCAGGCGGCGCGTGCTTCGGGTGCAAGCGTCGTGGGCGTCGATCCCGTCAAAGAACGCCGCGATGTCGCGCTGCAGCTGGGTGCGGATCGCGTGCTCGATCCGACCGCCGGCTCGATCGCCGAGCGGATCAAGTCCGAAACCGGTGGGCGCGGCGCTGACGTTTGCATCGAGGTGTCGGGTGCGGCGCCGGCGCTGGCCGAAGCGATTCGCACCGTCGCGTATTCGAGCCGCGTCGTCGCGATGGGGTTCTTCCAGGGCGAGGCGCGCGGCCTGTCGCTCGGCGAGGAGTTCCATCACAACCGCATCGAGCTGATCTGCTCGCAGATCTCCGGCGTCAGCCCGGCCGCCAGTCATCGCTGGAACAAGCCGCGTCTATGGCAGACGGCAGTCCGTTTGCAGTACGAGAAGCGCTTGAACCTCCTGCCACTGATCACGCACACGGTTGCGTTCGCCGAAGCGCCTGCGCTGTTCGCGCGCATCGATGCGGGTGAGCCCGGCATGCTGCAGTCCGTCCTGACATTCGGAGTCTGAGCGTGAAGCGATTGCGCGTTGGCCTGCTCGGCTGCGGCGGTATCGGTGCGCGTCACGCCGCAGCGGTCGGTGCTCTCAAGGACGAGATGCAGCTCGTCGCCTGCTGCGGGCGCAGCGAAGCCAAGGTTCGCGAGTTCGCTGCGCGGTTCGGCGCAGAGCCGTTCACTGATCTGCGCCGGATGCTGGATTCGCAGGTCGATCTGCTGATCGTGGCACTTCCGCCGTTCGCGCACACAGGCCAGGTCGAGCAGGCCGTCGCCGCCGGCACGCATGTGCTCGTGGAGAAGCCCATTGCGCTCGACATCACGCGTGCACAGTCGATGGTCGACGCTGCCGCAAGGTCTGGCCTCGTTGCGGCGTGCGGCTTCATGTATCGCTTCGGGGCGGCCGTCAAGCGCTGGGACGCCGCGGCCAAGGCCGGCGAGACGGGGCGCGTGGGGTTGTTCACGGGGCAGTTCCACTGCAACGCGTTGCATGCGGACTGGTGGCGCGAGCGTGCGAAGTCCGGCGGTCAGATGGTGGAGCAGCTCATCCACATCGTGGATCTCGCACGCCACCAGCTTGGCGAGCCGCAAACCGTGTACGCACGCACCGCGAACTTCTTCCATCGCGACGTCGCGCGATACGACAGCGACGATGTGAGCGCCATCGTGCTCGGCTACGCGGACGGACGCGTCGGCGTGCTCAATGCGACTAACGGCGCGGTGCCGGGGCAGTGGGCGAAGCTGTGGCAGATCGTCGCCGAGCGCATGACTGGTCGCTTCACTGGTTGGAACACCGCCACGCTGACCCACACCAGCGGCACGCCACGCACCGAGGAAATCGACGAACAGACCGACGTGTTCGTGGCGCAGCTCTCCGACGTCGCCGCTGCAATCCGCGAGAAGCGAGCGCCGACGGTTCCGTTGAGCGATGGCGCGAGCACGCTGCGCATCGTGCGGGCCGCACAGCAGTCGGCTGCTGAAGGCCGCGAGATTTCGTTGTGATCCACGACGCATGAGCGTGCTGCTGATCGGTCTGCTGTGGACCGCCGCGTTCCTCAACTCCGCAGGTCGCCAGATCCTGATCACGGTGCTGCCGCAGATCCGTGCCGAGTTCGGGCTGAGCGCGACGCAGCTCGCGCTGATCAACTCCGTCGGTTTCTGGATCTATGCCGTGGGCGCGCTGATCTTCGGCCGCCTGGGCGACGCGACGCATCGCTCGCGCCTCATCGTGGCGGGGCTGGTGTTCTGGGCCATTTCGACGGGCATGGTTCCATTCGCGACGGGATTGGTCACGCTGATCATCGTTCGCGGACTCGTTGCGACGGGCGAGGCGACCTACTATCCGACGGCCGCGGCGTTGATCAGCGACTGGCATCGCAGCGGCACGCGCAGCCGTGCGTTGTCGATCCACCAGACAGGAGTCTTTGCCGGTGCTGGCGTCGGAGCAGTCACCGCCGGTGCGCTGGCCGATGCGTACGGCTGGCGCTCGCCCTTTCTGATCTTCGCTCTCGTTGCCCTGGTCTTCTGCGGCGTGCTGTTCAAGTGGCTGCGCGACGCACCCACGACACCGTCGAACGGCGCCGCGGCGTCGACAGCGTCGAATCAGGGGCCATTGCGAACCGTATTGCAAAGGCCGGCGGCGCTGATGCTGTGCCTCGTCTTCTTTCTCGCCAACGGCGCGGTGTGCGGCATCATCGTCTGGGCACCGACCTTCCTGCATGACGAGCTGCGGCTCGATCTCGCGGCATCGGCGTTGTACGGATCGGCGACGCTCAGTGCGGCCGGCATCGTATGCGTGCCGCTCGGCGGATTCCTCGCGCATCGGCTGGCCGCGCGCACGCCGCTCGCGGTGTTTTACGTTCTCGCGATCGGACTCACTCTGGCGGGCCTGCTGTTGCTGCCGCTGTGGCTCGCGACGTCGGCGTTCGCAGTTGGCGCGGTGCTATTCGCATCGGGCGCGGGCAAAGGGCTCTTCGACGGTTGCATCTACGCAGCCATGCACGATGTCGTGCCGCCAGCGGCTCGCGCCACGGCTGTGGGGCTCATGACGCTCGTCGGCTTCTGCGGCGCCGGCCTCGCTCCGATCGGTGTCGCGCAGGCCAGCACTTGGATCGGCATGGCGCCTGCGATGACCTCCCTCGCATTCCTGTACCTGGCTGCCGCCGTGCTGCTGATAGCGACACGCGCCTCGACTCGGCGGACAATCCTCGAAACGCGGGAGATCGAGGACGGCCGCAGGTGACGGGACCTACGTTTAGCGCCGGTGACATGGTATTCAGCGAGCTCGCGCCGCTGATCGATGGGATCGTGCCCGCGTGTACAGCTCCGGAGGTGACCGAGAGCGAACGCGGGCAGACGCTGGCCTGGTCGATCGGCAAGCAGCGATTCGTAGTCGAGATCAAAGGCTACCCACTGACGCTGAGAATCACGCTGGAAGGCGCGGCAGACGAATACGACTCGCTGGGCCTGCGCATCGGTCGCGTTGCCAATGTAGTTCGCTATCTGCGCAACGGCTACACGAGCTGGGACGGCAGTTTCTTCGTCGAGCTGGACAGCGCGCGCGACATCATCGCAGCCGATCCGACGGCCGTCCTCGGGTACGCGATGACTGCGCTGGTGACGAAGACGGGCGGAGCCGCAGTGCTCGGATTCCTGCGTCACGACCGGTTCCAGAGTCGCCTGCGCTTTGCGTTCGCCGATGGCCCGCTGACCATCGATGTCGAGACGCTCATCGATGGGTCGGTGCGCGGCAATCGCGTGGAAGCAGAGCCATTGGTCCTGCTGTCGGGCGGCGATGTCGAAGAGACGTTGCGTGACTGGGCGCGTCGAGTCGTGCAGGCGTCGCCGCTTGCACCGCGCATCCGGGAGCGGCGCATTGCCGGATGGTGCTCGTGGTACAACCTCTACGCATCGATCAGCGAGCCGATCATCCAGGAGCACTTGACCGCAGCGGTGAAGTTTCGCGATCGCTATCAAGTGCCGTTCGACGTCTTCCAGATCGACGACGGCTTCACGCCGGAGATGGGTGACTGGCTCGAGGTGAAACCGCAGTTTCCGCGCGGCATGCAGCCGCTGCTCGCCGACATCCGCGCGCAGGGTTTCACGCCAGGGCTGTGGATTGCGCCATTCATGGTCGGCAATCGCAGCCGTCTCTACGCAGAGCATCCGGACTGGGTCGTGACAGATCGCGCGAGTGGCAAGCCGCTCGCGCCGATGACGTTCTACGGCGAGTTCCGCTGGCACAAGCGCAGCGAGGAATACTACGTTCTCGACATCACGCATCCCGCTGCCGAAGCGTACGTGCGCAACGTCTTTCGCACCTGGGCGCGCGACTGGGGCTGCGGTTACTTCAAAACCGACTTCATGTACTTCGGTAGCGAGTATGGGCCGCGCCAGGCACGCTGGCATGTCGAAGGGCTGTCGCGGATCGAGATCTGGATGCGCATGGCGCGCCTGATTCGCGAGGAGATCGGCGAGGCGACCTGGCTCGGCTGCGGCGGACCGATCTGGGCCGGCATCGGCCTCCTCGATGCCGTACGCATCGGCCGCGACATCGGTGTGAGCTGGGAAGGGCATTACTCGGCTGAGTCGCTGCTTCGGGACCAGGCGAGCCGCAACTTCGGCAACGGCATCTTCTGGCAGGCCGATCCGGACTGCATCCTGCTGCGCGAACGCTTCCATCATCTCACCGACGAGCAGGTGCGATCGCTCGCGCTGTTCGCCGGGCTGGCGGGCGGCGTGCTGATGACGAGCGATCGGCTCGATGAGATCTCCGCTGAGCGCGGCCGGCTGTTCGCCGACCTGGCCCGCGAGTCACGTCCGCAACCCTGCGACTTCCCGCAACTCGGTCGCGTCACCCTGCGACACCGGATCGGCACATCGCACACGGGAGCGCCGAAGCTCATGTCGGAAGGCGACCCGGTATTGATGCAACGGGTTCGCAGGGCCGACGGCAGCGTGCTGGTCGCGTTGCTGAACACCGGCAGCACGCCCGTTGATCGTGAGATCGATGGAGTCCAAGTATCATTGCCGCCGTACGCGACACGCATCGTGGAGCGCCGGTGAGCCGCAGCAGCGATCTGCAACAACGATTCCAAGCCTTCGCCGGTCTGCCCGGTCGCGTGTCGTTTGCGCCGGGCCGGATCAACCTGATCGGCGAGCACACCGATTACTCCGATGGCTTCGTCCTGCCGGCGAGCCTCACGCTGGGAACGTGGACGGTCGCGGCTCCTCGCACGGATAACCAGATTCGTGTGCTCTCCGAGGGTCAGCACGAAACGGCGCAGTTCCCGCTGGAGGTCGCGCCGAAGTCCGCACACAGGAACTGGACCGACTACGTCGCGGGTGTGACGTGGGCCTTGCAGCAGGTGGGTTGCAGGCTGCGCGGCGCCGATCTGCTCATCGCGAGCGACGTGCCGATGGGTTCGGGTCTCAGCTCGTCTGCGGCGCTGGAAGTTTCCGTGGCCTACGGGCTGCTTGCTGTCGCGGACGCGTCGCTGTCGCCGCTCGAAATCGCACGCGCATGTCAGCGTGCGGAGAACGCATACGTCGGCGCTCGCTGCGGGATCATGGATCAATTCGCCGCGACTCACGGTGAGCCCGGCCGTGCGCTGCTGCTCGACTGCGCCGACTACTCCTGGAAGAGTGCGCCACTGCCGGCAGCGCATCGCTGGGTTGTCGCCAACACGATGGTTCGGCACGCGCTCGCTCACGGGGAATACAACGTGCGTCGCGCCGAAGCGGAGGAGCTGGCCGACTTCATGCGGCGTTGCTTGCCGCAGCGGAGACGATTGGCCGAGCTCAGCAGCGGCGAGGTGGGTGAGCTGATGCGCGAACTGCCCTGGACGCTGGCGCGCCGCTTGCGGCACATCGTCAGCGAGAATCGTCGCGCGCACGAGGCCTATGCAGCACTCAACTCGGGGAATGTCGTGCTGCTCGGGCAGCTTCTTTCCGCATCACACGGCAGTCTGCGCAGAGACTACGAAGTGAGTTGTCCCGAGCTGGACACACTCGTGGAGATCGCCGGCCGCGTACCGGGTGTCGCGGGCGCACGCATGATCGGCGGCGGCTTTGGCGGCTGCACGCTGACGCTGGTCGAGGCGCAGCACGTCGAGAATCTGCTGGACCAGCTGCGCATGAATTATGTACAAAGCACCGGCAAGGAGCCCGCTACATATATATGTGAGTTCGGCGGGGCGGGAGGCATGCTGACATGAGCGGGTCGCATCGGCGACGCAACGCGTTGACGGGCGAATGGGTGCTCGTGTCGCCGCAGCGAACCTTGCGCCCGTGGCAGGGGCAGTACGAAGCAGCACCGCCGGCATCGCGTCCTGCGTACGATCCTCAGTGCTATCTGTGTCCGGGCAACCAGCGTGCGAATGGCGCGGTGAATCCGCAATATGCGCAGCCGTACGTTTTCGCCAATGACTTCCCGGCGCTCGATGCGGCCGGCGACGCGAATGCGAAGGGCGGGGGCCTGTTCACGTCGCAGTCCGTCGCCGGCGAATGTCGCGTGCTGTGTTATTCGCCGCGACACGATCTGTCGCTGGGCGAGCTGCCTTCGCGTGAGGCAGTCGGTGTCGTGCGTGCGTGGCGTGCGCAGTTCGCCGAGCTCGATGCGCGTCGCGATCTCGCTTACGTGCTGATCTTCGAGAATCGCGGCGAGATGATGGGGGCGAGCAACCCGCATCCGCACGGGCAGATCTGGACGACGAGCATGGTGCCGGACGAAGTCGAGCGCGAGCTGCACAGCCAGCAGGAATATCACGCGGCGCACGGGCGACCGCTGCTCATCGATTACGTACACGCAGAGCTGCAAACCGGAGATCGCGTCGTGTCGGCGAACGATCACTGGGTCGCGCTGGTGCCCTACTGGGCGGTATGGCCGTTCGAACTGCTCGTGCTGCCGAAGCGTTCAATCGCTGCGTTCGACGAGTTGCAACCCGACGAGGAAGTCACGCTGGCGAACCTGTTGCAGTCGGTCGTCGCCATGTACGACCGCGTCTTCGATGTGCCATTCCCGTACTCGATGGGCTGGCATCCTCGTCCGAGCCGCAGTCGCGACGCCCCGGGCTGGACGTTGCACGCGCACTTCTTCCCGCCGCTGCTGCGCTCGGCGACAGTTCGCAAATTCCAGGTGGGGTTCGAGATGCTGGCGATGCCGCAGCGGGATCTCACGCCTGAAGCGGCAGCAGCAAGATTGCGCGAACTGGTGCCGGGAGAAAAAACCGGGGGAAACTCAGCGCTGCAGCATCCGAAAAATGGCGATGCAGGCTGAGCTAGCTCCGGTGCCGCGCTGCTGAGTTTCCCCTCCTTTTTTCTCCCGGCACCGCTACATCCGATAGGCGATGCCGAGCAGGGCACTCGTCGCCAGCGTCCACGCCATGCCGACCTTGAATCGCAGCATTGCGATCATCGAGCCGACCGCGAGGGCCAGGGCGACCGGCTCGAGCGTCGACCAGATGGGCACGTCGACGTGCACCAGGCCGTAGGTGCGAGCATCGACGCGGCCGAACAGGGTATGCGTCGCGAACCACACCGAAAGATTGACGATCACGCCGACGACGGCCGCCGTCACGCACGACAGCGCCGCGTTCAAGCCGCGATGCTGCCGCAGTGACTCCATGTACGGCGCGCCGATGAAGATGAATGCGAAGCTCGGCACGAACGTCACCCACGTCGTCAGGCACGCACCGAGCACGGCGGAGAGCCATGGATCGAGCGGCGTGGCGAAGCGATAGGCGGCGACGAAACCGACGAACTGCAGCACCATGATCAGCGGCCCGGGCGTGGTTTCGGCCATTGCGAGTCCATCGATCATTTCGCCGGGGCGCAGCCACTGCAGCTCTTCGACGGCGCGCTGTCCGATGTAAGCGAGGACGGCGTAAGCGCCGCCGAAAGTTACGACGGCGGTCTGTCCGAAGATTGCGCCTTCGCGTGTCAGGACGTGCTCAGTCCCGAGCCACGCGGCGACGAGCGCGACAGGTGCCATCCAGATCGCGATAGATACGACGGTAAGTGTCAGCGCACGTCGCGTATCGGGTCGCGCATGGGCGAGCTGTCCGGCCGCGTACATGCGATCCACTACGAAATCCCGATCATCGCGCGCGCTCGCAGACTGTGCCTGTCCGAAGTACTGCGGCACGACCTGGCGCGCAACGACGCCGATGAACGCTGCGCCCGCGACGATCAAGGGAAACGGCACCTTGAACAAGTAGATCGCGAGGAAGGCCGCAGCCGCGAGTGCCACCATGAAGCGGTTCCTCAGCGCGCGGCGACCAATGCGCAATACGGCTTCGATGACGACCGCAAGCACCGCGGCCTTGAGGCCGAAAAACAACGCCGCGACCGGTCCCAATTCAGCGTAGCGAACGTACAGCCAGCTCAGAACGAGCATCACGAGCATGCCTGGCAGCACGAAGAGGCCACCCGCAACGATGCCGCCCCACGTACGATGCAGCAGCCAGCCGATGTACGTCGCGAGCTGCTGCGCCTCCGGCCCCGGCAGCAACATGCAGTAGTTCAGCGCGTGCAGGAAGCGCGTCTCGCTGATCCAGCGGCGCCGCTCGACCAGCTCGCGATGCATGAGCGCGATCTGACCGGCCGGCCCGCCGAAGCTGAGCCAGCCGATCTTCAGCCAGAGTCGGAACGCCTCGCCGAACGAGATCGGCGCGGCTGCGCTCACTGTGTCGCGACTTTCTGCGGCCACGAATGCGTTTCGTTGCGGGCGGTCTTGCACCAGGCGTAGAGCGCATCGTAAACCGACATCGCCTGTTCGAGCAGCACGATATCGTCGCGCACGTTGGCCGACAGGCCTAGGGAGATTGCCAGCAGGCCGGGTGCTTCGCGCGATTGGCCGAGCTCTCCCGTATCGGCCGCGCGCACGATGTCTGCGAGCTGATCGATGACAGGATCGTGAAGGTCGAACTCGTCGAGGAAGGCGTCGAAGCTGCAACGCTTCCCGCGATGCGAGAACGTGACGTCCGCGATGTCGTACGGCTCGGCACGCAGCGCCTGCGACTCGGCACGCACCTGGTGGGCGGGTGTGTAAAAGAACGACGCCCGCGGATCGATGAAGCGCCGCACGAGCCAGGGGCAGGCGAGTCGGTCGATCTTCGGCCGCTCGCGCGTGACCCAGCGCGACGCGCCGGGAGCGTTGAGGTCGGCGCGCGCTTTCACGGTGGGATGACCGGCATCGATCCAGCCTTCGATGCCGCCTTCGAGGATGAACGCCGGGTAGCCCATTGCATTCAGTGCGTCGGCGACGGAGCAGCTCGTCTTGCCGCCGTGCTTGCAATATGCGACGACCGCGCGTGTCCGCGGCAGCGTCCTGCCCCATTCGCCGACCTGATCGGGCTCGCCGCGCAGAGCGCCAGGAATGAGACGCGGCCGCGCAGCGAAGTCCGCGCCTTCGCGTACATCGAAGAGCACCGGCGAATCCGGCAGTCCGAGTCGCGCAAAGATGGCAGCGGCAGACAGGGAGGAGGGCATAACTACCTCGCAGGCGGTGCCTGCTCGAAAGCCCAGACGATTTCTGTGTGCAGTCCCGCGGTGTCCGTGCGGATCGACACGAGCGGCGCTTCGATCGCACGACGACCGTGGCGATCGAACCAATCGAACAGCGCGTCGAGTGCGCCGGCCAGTTCCGACGCATGCGCATGACGCACGCTGGTCGCGAGCGTCGCGTACATTGCGGCCGGCAACTGGCGCAATGTGATGCCTTGCGGAATACGCGCCGGCGTCCGTACCGGGATGACGACTTCGAGGCGCCCCTCGTCGTCGGACAGCGGATCGATGAGAGCGCAGGCAGCTTCGCCTGCGGTCAACCCTGCGTGCGACAGCACGTCGCTCGCAGCGCGCGCTTCGGATCGGAACTTCTCCACGAAGTCGTAGCGGTTCGCCATGAACGGCCGCACGGCAACGGTCGTGTCGGGTCGCGAGCGTTCGATGATCTCTGGCACCTCGGCTCGGGACGGTTGGCGCAACTGCACGAGGGCGGCGTGATAAGCGCGCTTCTCGCGTGCATAGCGATCGTCGATCTCCTGCGCGAGTCGAGCGAGCAACGTATCCGCGCCGCTGTCCTTCGACGCCACGACGCTCGCGATGTCGGTCAGCGACAGGTTCATTTCGCGCAGCGTCCGCACGAGTCGCCCGAGGGCCACCTGGTCGCTGCTGTAGTAGCGATAGCCCGTGGCGGTGTCGATGCGTGCCGGGAGCAACAAGCGTTGCTCGTCGTAGATGCGCAAGGCCTTCTGCGAGAGCTGTGTCGCCGCCGCGAACTCGCCGATGGAAAGCAGCCGGGAGGAGGGCGTAGTCACGGCCGCACTCTAGCGCTTGTCCCAAGGGCAAGGTCAAGCATGAGAACTCGCAGCGCGACGGCGCAGGCGACTGGCTAGCATGACCGCCATGAAAGCCCCTCCAGTCCTGCTGCTGTCACGCAGCGCCATCTCGAAATTGGCCACGACCCGCGACTATCTGTCGGCAATGCAGACCGCGTTCGCGGACCTCGCGACGGGTCGCTTCGATGTGCCGGCTGTCGGACATATCCCGGGCGTCGGCGGCATGTTCCACATCAAGTCGGCGCAACGCGCCGGATCGCCGTCGCTGGCAGCGATCAAGGTCAACGGCAATTTTCCGAACAACAGCGTGCAACATGAGCTGCCGACCATCCAGGGCTTCGTCGCGCTGCTGGATGCCGAACGCGGCTGCGTTCTGGCGCTGATGGATTCGATCGAGATCACTGCTCGCCGCACCGCCGCCGCAACTGCGCTCGCCGCGAAGTATCTCGCGAGGCCGGACTCACGGAGGCTCGCGATGATCGGCTGCGGTGTGCAGGCGCTCTATCACGTCGAGGCGCTGCGCGATGTCGTATCGATGGAGACGGTCACATTCTGCGATCCGCGCGACGAGGCCGCCGAGACGTTCGGTGCGCGCCTGCGCGAACTCGGCCTGAGCGCAAAGCGTGTCGGCGATGCGAAGACCGCGACGCTCGAAGCGGGCATCGTCGTGACAGTGACGACCTCGACTCGACCGGTTCTCGGGCTCGCAGACATCGCACCCGGAACGTTCGTGGCCGGTGTCGGCGCCGACAATCCTTCCAAGCATGAGCTGAGCGCCGACCTGTTGACGGCCAGTCGCGTCATCGTCGATTCCACGCCGCAGGCATCGACGATGGGCGATCTGCACCATGCGATCGCAGCGGGCGCGATGAAGGCGACGCAGATCCACGGCGAGCTCGCTGACCTGGTCGCCGACAAGGTGGCCGGTCGGCTCGATCGCGACGAACGCTGGGTGTTCGATTCGACCGGGCTCTCGATCCAGGATCTGGCAGCCGCAGAGATGATCTACGAGCGGGCGCGAGCCGCCGGCAGTGTGCCGGAGATCCTGCTGGGCAACTGATTCTTGTTGACGGATGCCCGGCGTTGCTACTGTTGCCGGCCCGTAGCAGCCCGCAGGCCTCCGCCGTGATTCATCCGCAACCCGTCACGCTCGAACGCAACAGCGTCAGGCTTGAACCGATGACGCTCGAACACGCGCCAGCCATGGAGGCGGCCGCAGCGGATGGCGAGCTGTGGAAGCTCTGGTTCACGAGCGTCCCCGATCCGGGTGGGATGACGAAGTACATCGAAGATGCCCTCAAGGGGCAGACAGCGGGGCACATGCTGCCGTGGGTGGTACGCGACCTGGCGAGCGGCACGGTCGTCGGCTCGACGCGTTATCACGACATCATCGCGGTCACCGATCGCGTCGAAATCGGCTGGACGTGGTACAGCGCCAGCCGTCATCGCACGCACATCAACACGACCTGCAAACTCATGCTGCTCGCCCACGCATTCGACACGCTGGGCTGCAAGGTCGTCGGGCTACGGACGGACAATTTCAACTTCAGGTCGCAGCGGGCGATCGAAGCCCTGGGTGCGAAGAAGGACGGCGTGATCCGCCACCACTATCCGCGTCGCGACGGCACGGTCCGCGACACCGTGATGTACAGCATCCTCGTCGGCGAGTGGCCGGATGTCCGCCGACACCTCGAGATGCGTCTGACTCGGAATCAGCGGGAAGCGCCGTAAAGCGCGAACGTGCCGAGCCAGTGACTGCCCACGTAGTGCCCGATCGTCACTGCACCCAGCGACGTATCCGTATGCAGCCGCGCCGTCGCGCGCAGCGCATTTCTTCGCTTGTCCTCGGCGGGCAAGCCGTCCGCGATACCTTCGAGCATCCACGCGCGGCTGAGATTCAAGCCGTCCAGGTGCGCGAGCTTGGGATCGCTGCGATCGGTGATGCGCGCGACCGGTAACCATGCCGTCGAGCCATCGCCCGGAACCTGAGGCAGGAACGCGGTGAGCCAGCGCGCGAACTCACGCGGTTCGACCACGCGTCGGACGAAGTCCGCCTCTGCGAGGCAAGGCGAGAGGAAGTCCTGGCCGGATGGCTCGTACGCAAGCGGGCAGCGCTTGTCCGGCAGATAGAACTGCTTGGCCTTCTCGCGTAGCAACGCTTCCATCGCGCCGTCGTGCGTCGTCTTCGCCCAGTCCCAGATCAGCCCGAAGCCGAAGGCCGTCTGGTCGTGCTCGCCGACGCGGATCGGGTAGCTCAGCTTCGGCAGCCAGGTCGTGATTTTCTTCGCTGCCGCGGCTTCGAGCGGCGCGAGTATCGCGGCCCAAGCGCGCAACTGCGGATCGTCGGACGTGCGCAGCTCTGCTGCAAGTTGCAGCAACCACGCAATTCCATAGGGCCGCTCGAACGATTCCCGGCCGGGCGCGGCGATGTACGTGACTTCGGCCGCGATGTTCTGCGGCGTCAGGCTCTCTGCCAACGCGGCTCGCGCCTTGCCGGCGATCTCCGATTGCGGAAAGCGCTTGATCACGCGTGCCAGCAGCCAGTGACCATGCACCGACGAATGCCAGTCGTAGCAGCCGTAAAACGCCGGCGTCAGCTCTCGCGGCGGCTTGAGATCCGCATCGCTCGCCATGAAGTGCGCGATCTTGTTCGGATACTCCTTGTGCACGCAGTCGAGCGCGAGTTGCGCGAAGCGCGCCGCCGAGGCTTCGTCGAGTCCTTCAGCACCTGCAGTGCCCGCGACGCAGAGCGAGACGATCAAGGCGATGAGCAGACTGCGCATGATCTGACTCAGTAGTTGGTTGCGAGGTAGTCCAGGATGCGCTGCGCATCTTCTTCGCTGATCGGTGCGCCGAACTGGTCGATCATCTTGCGCACGCTCTTCTGCCACCCGGCGCGGTCCAGCACGGGCGCGTTCATCTGCACATAGTCGACGCTGTGGCACACGGAACATCGCGCCACGACAACGTCGCGGCCGGGTGCTGACTGCAGCTCGACGCTTTCTTCGCCTGCGGCGAGGGCCAGACTGACAAACAGCACAGCAAGCAGCGCCGGGAAGTATCGCAACAGCGCGTTCATGCGACCTCCAGCATCAGTGTCTGGATGATGTTGTGATGATAGCCGGATGGGTTGGGCGTCAGCTTCTCCGGCTGGCGTGCACCGTTGCGACCGGTGGCGCGCACAGCGATGCGCAGCGGGCCCGGTTTCGAAGTATCGAGCGCCGCGCGGAATCCGCGCCACGAGTAGGAGCTCGGCGTTTGCCCCAGCGTCGCCGGCCGCCAGGCATTCCCTTCGTCCAAGGAGATCTCGACAGTGCTGATGCCGCTGCCGCCATCCCAGGCCCAGCCGGCAAGGTCTGCGGGTCGCCCGCGCGCGATGCGATCGCCGTTCACGTGACTGGTGACGAGCGAATTGACGAGGATTTCAGTAATGGGCGTGGTCTGCGCATTTTCCTGGCTGGCGAAACGTGCGCCCGGGAACGCGCCGGTCGGAATGCGGTAGGCGCTCTTCATCCAGAAACCGTCGAACGCTTGCGGCTCGATGTTGATGGACGTGAGGTGCTTGACCCAGTAGGTCGCAGTCCAGCCTGGCACGACCAGACGCGCCGGCGCGCCGTTCCAGTGCGGCAGCGGCTCGCCGTTCATCTCGAACGCGATCAGTGTGTCGGCGTCGAGCGCACGATCGACAGGCAGGCTCTTGACGAAGTCCGGCGTGCCCGGCAGCGCGGCGCCGTCCGCGCCGTCGACTACGACTTCGAGCGCATCAGCGTTCACCCCGGCGCGATTCAGGACGTCGCGCAGACGGACACCGCCCCAGAGCGCATTGCCCATCGCGCCGTAGGTCCATTGAACGCCGCCAGCGCGCGGTGCGAACAAGCCGCGGCGGTTTCCCGAGCATTGATTGACGGCGGCCAGCCGCACACGCTCGAAATCCCGCTTCAGCTCGTCGAGCGATAGCTCGAGCGGACGCTTGGCGCTCGTGCCGCCGATGCGCAACCGCCACGTGCGTGCGTCGACTTCCGGGATCGAGGCGAGGTGATAGCGCACGAAGAAAGTATCGTTGGCCGTGAACTGCGGGCGCAGCGCCGCCAACGGAGTCTCGTAGTTCGGCGGCCGGAAAGTGCGCTTGATGAGCGGCCGCTTGCCGGGCAATGCGATCAATGGCTCGTCGGCGGAGGCTTCGGCGCCGAATGCGTACCTGTCCGCCATCGCGGCGAGGAGCAACGCTCCGGCCGAGCCTGCAACGACCTTGCGTCTTGTAATCATCGGTAATCCCCGATCAGTGCGTCAACACGCGCCCCGGTTTCTCTCCGGTCGCGCGATCGTCGTTCCACACCTTCACGCCGTTGACGAAGACAACCTTGATGCCCACTGGCAGCTCCATCGGTTGCGCGAACGTGGCGCGGTCGATGACCGTCTGCGGATCGAACAACACCAGGTCCGCAAAGTTTCCCTTGCGCAGCGTGCCGCGGTCGCGGAACCCCAGCCGCTGCGCGGGCAGCGACGTCATCTTGCGAACTGCCTCGGGCAGCGTGAACCAGTGCTTCTCGCGCACGAAGCGACCCAGCACGCGCGGGAACGTGCCCGCGCCGCGCGGATGCTGGCTGTCGATGCCGCCATCGCTCGCGACCATCACCCACGGCTGTTTGTAGAACAGCTCGATGTCGGCGTCTGTCATCGATTTCGCGATGATCAGCGCGTCGTCGTTGGCCGCGTTGCCTTCGCGGATGATGCGAACGAACATCTCGATCACGTCGACATGCTCACTCTGTGCGAGTTGTTCGATCGTCTGCTGCTCGTAGCGCTTGTTCGCAGGAAAACTTGCGATCGTCACGTTGCCGGCGCCGCCGACCGCGGCGAGCGCCGCCTTGACGCTCTCCGGCGAATCGTACTGCTTGTCGGGCACGAGCACTTTGATCGTCGAGTACCACGCGTCGTACGGGTAACAGTCGGCGAGCATGTCGAGACCGTTGCGTCGCGCCTCTTCGATCACGCCCACGTATTCGGCGGCCTTGCCCCACACGCTCACCGTACCAAGCTTGATGTGGGAATGCTGCACCGGGATGCGAGCACGCTGGCCGATTGCGATCGCTTCCTGCAGCGCTTCGAACGATCGATCGGCTTCGTCCCGGACGTGCGTCATGTAGAAGCCGCCGTGCTTCGCGGCCGCGCTGGCCACCGCGACCATCTCGTCAGTGCTGCTGTAGCTCGCGACGTCGTACTCGAGTCCACTCGACAGTCCGATTGCGCCTTCGCTCATGCCTTGCTCGACGAGCTTCGCCATCGCCGCGACCTCGGTGGGCCGAGCGACGCGCCGGAAATCCTCCTTCATGACTTGCGAGCGAACCGTGGCGTGGCCGACGGTGACCGCGAGATTCACCGCAGCGGGAGTGCGACGCCGCTCGTCGAGCCACGAGCCGATGGGCCACGGCGAGCCACCGTCGGCGCCGAGCAGCAGCGTCGTGATGCCCTGTGCGATCTGCGTCGTCGCGAGCGGATCGCGGCCGAGACCTTCCTCGGAGTGGTTGTGGATGTCGATGAAGCCCGGCGCCAGGACCAGGCCCTTGGCGTCGATCACTTCCTCGCCGCGTGCCGGCTTGAAATTGCCGACGGCAGCGATCCGGTCATCGGTGATGCGAACGTTCGCCGTGCGCAGCGGCGCTCCCGTGCCATCCGCCACCTGTGCATTGACGATGACCGTGCTCGCAAGGGCGATGAGGAGTGCGTGCATGGGCCGGCAGTTTGCCATGGCTGGCCAAGGTATGTGCGCTCTTCCCAGCCAAGCCGGTGGAGGCGCCACCCTGCGCCGGCACACTGGATGAGCAAGATCGAGCCGGCCGCGGTGCTGAGCGACTGACCAGCGTCAGTCCGAAGGTTCCATCAGCTCGATCCGATTGCCGAACGGATCGAACACGTGCACGCGAAACCATCCGTCCTCCTGGTGTCGGACATCGACCGCTGGGATTCGCAGGCGCTCATGCTCCAGCAGATGAAGTGTCGTCTAGATCAGGGTTACCTGTATGGGCCGCCGTTGCCGTTGCCGTTGCCGTTGCTGCTGCGGCATGTCCGCGAGTAACGAGAAACGCGACCACGAACAGCGCACCCAGCACCAGGTCCACGCAGCCGAATGTCAGCGTCATCGTCTTGACGCGCTGCTGCGTGAACAGGACGATCGCCGGCACGCCGTACGCGAGCTTCTCCAGAACCGACACCAGCATCAGCGGCCGATAGCGCACCGGGTTGCGGGCGATCACCAGGAAGACGAGTTGCCACGCGAGCGTGATGCCGACGAAGCCGTAGAAGAACTCGGGATGCGTGATGGCCGGCGGATCGTTCTGCGCGATCTGCCCTTCGGCGAAATACAGCGGGGCGATGACCAGGATGCCGTACACCCCTGCGATTGTGAATATCCAGCGCGCGAGCTTCATGAACCGTCCTCCTTGTCGCCATGGTACCGCGGCACGGCCGGTTCATTCACCCTGTAGTGCCGAGCACCGCCAGCATGGCAAGCAATACGAGATCGCGAACGTTGTGCGTATCCATTCCTCACTGTAGGGGCTGCGACGGCATACGGCGCAGCGACCAAGGTCAAGCGCGCCTCCTGACTAAGGTTGGACTGTCACAACCCGGCTCGCCGGCCGTCTTGCTCGCATGAACACCCATCGAATCGTCATCGCCGGCGCCGGTTACGCCGGCGTGAGCTGCGCTCTACGCCTGGCGCGACGTGTTCCGGACGCTGCGAGCGTCACGCTCGTCAGTGCCACGGATCGTTTCGTCGAGCGCATCCGTCTGCATCAACGCGTGACCGGCCAGAATGTCGGTGACTGGAGCCTGCCCGGGCTCATCCGCGGAACCGGCATCCAGTTGCGCGTCGGTGTCGTCGCAGGCGTCGATTACAGCAATCGCGTGCTCCACGTCGGCAGCGAACGCATCGATTTCGATACGCTGGTGCTGGCGCTCGGCTCGCATGTCGACATCGACAGCGTCAAGGGCGTTCGCGAGCACGCCATGGCAGTGGAGTTCCGTTCCGTCTCGGACATCCATCGCGCTTTGCAGAAGGCTGCGGCACATCGCGGACGCGTGACGATCGTCGGGGGCGGCCTGACAGGGATCGAGCTCGCGTCCGAGATCGCGGAATCCTTCGCGGATCTGCAGGTCTCGCTCGTGAGCCAGACTCCGCTTGCGGAAACCTGGTCCGAGGCGGCGCATGCGCATGCCCTCGCTTCGCTGCGCCGACTTCGCGTCCGCGTCGAGGAGGGGCCGCACATCAGTGCGGTTCATGCCAGGCATCTCGACACCGATCGGGGCGCGATGCCGTTCGATCTGTGCATCTGGGCGGGCGGCTTCGTCGCTCATTCGCTGGCGTGGAACAGCGGGCTGAAGGTCAATCAGCACGGCCAGGCTCTCGTCGATTTGCAGATGCGGTCGGTCTCGCAGCCGGACGTGCACGTCATCGGCGATCTTGCGGCGATCGCACCGGAGCTGACGCCGCAGATACCGATGGGCTGCAAGAGCGCAATGCCGGCCGGTGCGTGGGCTGCCGAGAACATCGCCCGGCGCTTGCGCGGACAATCTGAGCAATCCTTGCAATACGCCGTTCCATTTTTCTGCGTCAGCCTGGGCCGGCACGACGGGCTCATTCAGAAGGCGGCCCGCGACGGGTCGATGACGGGTCGCGTGCTTACGCATCGCCGCGGCGCATGGTTCAAGGAATTCATCTGTCGCAGCACGATGTGGGCGCTCAAGATGGAGCGCGCCGGCATCTCGGGTATCCAGTGGGTGCGCAGTCGTCCGGCGTCCGACCTGGAGGCGCCGCAGGCGGGTTGACGCTAGAATTCTCCCCCTCACTTCCAGGGGAGAATTCAAAGTGAAACACCTGGCTCTGGCCGGCCTCGCGCTGCTGCCTCTGGTCGTTCAAGCGCAATCCGCACCCTCATCCGACGAGCTCGCCGCGCGCATCAAGGCGATGGCGGAGATACCGAGCACGTCCAGCGCTGTGTACTCGCGCGATGGCAAGCGCATCGCGTTCCTCAGCAATCGCAGCGGCACGCCGCAGGTGTGGGTGGTCGACGCTGCAGGCGGCGCGCCGAAGCAGATTACGCAGGGCAGCGATCCGGTCGGATCTGTCGAGTGGTCGCCGATCGAGGACCGCCTCGCATACGACGTGGCGCGCGGCGGCGGTTACAACACGCAAGTGTTCTACGCCAAGCCCGATGGCAGCGATGCCAAGCGCATCACCAGCGGCGGCAAGGAAGACAACTTCTCCGGCAGCTTCGCGCCGGACGGTCGCTACTTTTACCGCTCCGCGCAGCGCGATCCACAGTCGCCCGATTCGTGGATCTACGATCCGCAGACCGGCAAGGCCGCGATTGCGATTCAGTACGACGGTGGATTCGGCTACATCTCCGACATTCAGAAGCCGGCCAACCGTGCGTTGGTCGAACGGCTCGTCACGCGCGGCAACACCAACGTGTTCCTGCACGACCTGCAGACACACAAGGAAATCCTGCTCACGCCGCACGAAGGGCCGGCGCTCGCGTCCGGTGAGCTCGCACCGGACGGCAGCGCGGTCTACATCGTGCACAACCTCGGGCGCGACCGTCAGGTCGTATCGCGCATTCCGATCGATGCCGCCGGCAAGCCCGGAGCGATGACGACGCTCGCCGCGCGCGACGACGCCGAAGTGGATGACTTCACCGTGAGTGAAGATGGGCGCCACGCAGTGCTCACCTGGAATGCGGGCGGCCGTAGCGAGCTCGAGCTGGTTTCATTGCCGGACGGCAAGCGCACGCCGTTCGCGCGGGCGCCGGGCGAAGTCGTCTCGGTTAGCGATTTTTCTCCGGACGGCAGCCGCGTGGCGTTGAACGTCACCGGCGCGGCGCAGCCGCCGAGCGCGTGGCAGTACGAATTCGCGTCGCAGCGCTACACGCAGATCGCGCCGGTCGCGCTCAAAGGCGTGGACCTGTCGACGTTGGTGAAGCCCGAGCTGCGCAAGTACAAGGCGCAGGACGGGCTCGCGCTGTCGGGCTGGCTGTATCTGCCGAAGGGTTTCAAGCAGCCCGGTCCAGTCGTGCTGAGTTTTCACGGCGGACCGGAAGGGCAGGAGCGCCCGAGCTTCCGCTCGGATTACCAGGCGATCCTGGCGCAGGGCATCGCGGTGTTCGCGCCCAACATTCGCGGCTCGTACGGCTTCGGCAAGGCGTTCCTCGCGCTCGACAATCATGAGAAGCGCTTCGACGCGAACCGCGACGTCTACGACTCGGCGAACTCCCTCATTCAGTCGGGCGTCGGTGCACGCGGCCGTCTCGGCATCGTCGGCGGATCGTACGGTGGCTATGTCGTGATGATGGCCGTGACGGAGTATCCGGATACGTTCGCGGCCGGCGCCGATCTCTACGGCATCGTCAATTTCGAAACGTTCTTCGCGCAGTCCACGCCGTGGATGGGCGCGATCTCCGGCGGCGAGTACGGCGATCCGAAAACGCAGCGCGACCTGCTGCAGCGCCTGTCACCGATTCACAAGCTGGATCGCATAAAAGCGGCGATGCTGGTGATGCACGGCGCAAACGACACGAACGTGCCGGTCGTCGAGGCCCGGCAGGTCGTCGACACGCTCAAGAAGAATGGGCGCGACGTCGAGTTCCTGCTGTTCCCCGACGAGGGTCACGGCTGGCGCAAGATTCCGAACCGCGTCAAGTCGACGACGACGCTTGCGGACTTCTTCCGCCGACATCTGGCGGCTGGTAGTCAGCAGGCTTCCTTGTGATGCGCCACACGCCGATCGTCAGCACCGGGATGATCAGCAGCACGATGAACGCGTAGGTGAGCCAGCCGTAGCCTTTCGCGATCAGGCTGACGAGCCCGATCGCGCCCGCTGCGTAGATGGAGATCACCATCACTGTAATTGCCAGTGCCGGGCGCATCGCGCGCGGCATCGGCCGACCGCGTTCCTCGTAGACTTTGGCGACGCGCTCGTTGATCGCGTGCAGGATCGGCACGCCGGTATCGACCAGCGTCAGCAGCACCGCGATCTGGAACGCCCACTCGAACCACGGCGCGCCGATCTTGCCGAGCAGGAACGCCGAGGGCAGGGCGACGCTCGCGATCTGGTCCTGGTAGCCCACCATTGCGACGAAGAAGGCCACGCCCGGCAGCATGCCGAGCGGGCCGCCGAGGAGCCCCGCGACCATCGCTTCGCGCCGTCGTGTCAGGTGACGGATGCAGAAGAACACTGCCGGCACCGTCGCGACGTTGTACCCGGCATAAGTGACGCCAGCCTTGAACCAGCCGGACCCGACCGGGTCGGCGGCGAACGCGGCTTCGATGCGATCGCCGAACGCGACGAAGCTCCAGATGAAGAAGACGATGTAGACGAGATAGAGATAGCCGACCGACAGCGCCAGGAACTTCTCGATCGCGGCGCTGCTGTAGAACACCATCAGGCCGGTCGCGGCGATCATGCAGATCGAGCCGACCAGCCGCGGCACGCCGAACAGGTCGTTCGAGATCTCGCCCGCCGCCGCACCCATCACGGCGAACACGATGATGATCAGCAGGAAGTAGCAGATCTCGAACAGGAACCAGGCGCGACCGAGCAGCAGCTTGAAGAACGAGCGGTAGTCGTAGGCCTTGGCCATGCGCGCGAGCTCGAAGCTGACCATCAGCACCGCGCTCCAGAACAGCATGCTGACCAACATGCCGAGCACGCCGCCCCAGGCTCCGACGGGCAGAAAGAACTCGACGAGCTCGCGGCCGGTGGCATAGCCGCCGGCGATGACCGCGGACTCGAACACGAAGCCCGGCAGGAGGTAGCGCTGGAAGAAATCTTTCATGCTGCGTGTCTCGTAATGGTTTTCAGGAGTCCCAGGCGGATCAGGCTGTCGGCGCTCGCGACGATCGCGTCCTCCGACGAGCGCGGCTTCCATCCCAGCAGCCCGCGCGCCTTGGCGTTCGTGCCGTTCTTGCGCTTGCCCAGCTCCGGGATGAGTTGTTTCAACGCGGGATCGCGCAGCGCCGCGAGGCGCACGAGCCAGTTCGGCAGTTGCCGCGTCGGCACTTTGGCGCCCGCAGCGCCCATGCGTGCCTTGAGCACCTTCGCGATTTCGAGCATCGACATGAAGTCGCCGGCCGTGCACAGAAAGCGCTCGCCGCGCGCGGCGGGATGAGTCATGGCGCGCACGTGCAGGTCCGCAACGTCACGGACGTCGACGATGCCGAACCAGCGTTGCGGGCAACCCGGCACCGCGCCGTCCATCATGCGCTGAACGATCATGATCGAAGGCGAATAGTCCTGGCCGAGCACCGGACCCAGGACCGCGACGGGATTGACCACCGCCAGCTCAGGGCCGCCTTCCTTCGCGACGAAGTCCCACGCCGCGCGTTCCGCGATCGTCTTCGACTTGATGTAGGGCGTCGCGCCGTAGCCGTTGATGTCGGTCCAGCTCGTCTCGTCGAATGGCGCGTCCTGCGGCTTCAGACCGTAGCCGATGGCAGCGAATGACGACGTCAGCACGACGCGCTTCACGCCTGAGTTGCGCGCGGCGCGCAGTACACGCAGCGCCCCTTCGCGCGCAGGGACGATCAGCTCGTCCTCGTGCTTGGGCACCGCCACCGGAATGGGTGAGGCGACGTGCAATACATATTCGCAGCCGGCGGCCGCTTCGGACCAGCCTGCGTCGTTTTCGAGGTCGGCCGCAAAGAACGACAACCTGTCACGGGCGTCCGCGCCGCCCGTCTTGAGCATCGAACGAACGTGGTTCTCGCGCTGCAGGTTGCGAACGGTCGTGCGCACCGTATGCCCTTCGGCGAGTAGCTGAAGGATGCAATAGCTTGCAACGAACCCCGAGCCACCAGTCACTAGCACTGCGCTCATCGTCGCCTCGGTGAGTGTGTGGAGCCAATCCGGCCCGGCATCTTCGGCTAGAATTGCACGTATGTCACGCGAGGATCTCCCGGTATTTCGACTCGTCGACTTGCGCAAGATCTATGGGCAGGGCGACGCAGCTGTGCACGCGCTGCGCGGAGTGGACTTGACTGTCGCGGAAGGCGAGCTGCTGGTGCTGCTCGGGCCGTCCGGGTCCGGCAAGTCGACGCTGCTGAACGTGCTCGGCGGCCTCGACCGGCCGAGCTCCGGAAGCTGTTTTTTTCGGGAAACGGACCTGGCGGGCGCGCCCGATGCCGACGTCACGCAGTACCGGCGCCAGCACGTGGGCTTCGTCTTTCAGTTCTATAACCTCATCGCGAGCCTCACCGCGCAGGAGAACGTCGAGCTGGTGACCGAGGTCGCGCCGGAACCGATGCCGGCCGCTGAAGCGCTCGAGCTGGTCGGGCTCGGCAAGCGGCTCCATCACTTTCCGGCGCAGCTTTCGGGCGGCGAGCAGCAGCGTGTCGCGATCGCACGCGCGATCGCCAAGCGGCCGACGGTATTGCTCTGTGACGAGCCGACCGGCGCGCTGGACGTCGCGACTGGCGTACACGTGCTGGAAGCGCTCGTCACCGCGAACAACAAACTCGGCACGACGACGCTGCTGATCACGCACAACGCGGACATCGCTCGCATCGGCGATCGCGTCGTGCGCTTCGCCGACGGCCACATCCGCTCGATCGACGCGAACGAGCAGCGCATCGCGCCCTCGGAGTTGAACTGGTGATGCGGCTCGCCACACTGGATCGCAAGCTGCTGCGCGACCTGAAACGGTTGAAGGCGCAAGCGATCGCCGTGTCCGCGGTGCTTGCTTGCGGCGTGGCGTTGTTCGTGATGGCCACGGGGATGTACGACTCCCTGGAGCGCGCGCGGAACAACTACTACGACTCGGCGCGGATGGCCGACGTTGCGGTCTCCGTCGTACGCGCTCCCGATCCGGTTGCGAACGATCTGGCCGAGTTGCCGGGCGTGAACGCACTGGAGGCGCGAGTAACGGGCATCGGGTTGATCGATCTCGCCGGCAAATCCGATCCGGTGTCGGCGCGATTGGTGTCACTGCCGCCGGATCGCCACCCGCGCGTCAACGACGTGCTGTTGCGTGCCGGTCGTTGGCCCGATCCGACGCGCGACAATGAAGTGCTGATCAACGAGGCTTTCGCAGAAGCGAACTACCTCACGCCCGGTGCCCAGCTTCGCGCGCTGATCTACGGACGCTATCGCGAGCTCGTGGTCGTCGGCATCGCGAGCAGCCCGGAATTCGTGTTCGCCGTCGCGCCCGGCGGGCTCCTGCCGGAGCCGGAGCGCTTCGGCGTGGTCTGGATGGGACGTGAAGCGTTGGGTCGCGCGTTCGACGTCGATGGTGCGTTCAACGATGTTGTGTTTCGTCTCGGGCCGGGTGCAGACATTCGCGACACGATCTTCGCCATCGACGAGCGCCTCGCTCGCCACGGCGGTCGGGGCGCGTACGGGCGCGACCGGATGTTGTCCGCGCAGTTTCTGGCAGACGAGTTGACGTCGCTGCGCACGATGGCTTCGATCCTGCCGCCGATCTTTCTGCTGGTCGCAGTGTTTCTGCTCAACGTCTCGCTGTCGCGCCTGGTCGCGACGGAGCGCTCGAACATCGGCCTGCTGAAGTCGTTCGGCTACGGCAACGTGTCGATCGCGCTTCACTATGGCAAGTTCGCGATCGTGTTCGCGCTGCTGGGCGCCGCGCTAGGGGTGATCGTCGGTCGCTACCTCGGCGGGTACATGGCGGCGATCTACACCAAGGTGTATCGCATTCCGGAGCTGGCGTTCGACGCCAAGATCAACGTGTACTTCTGGGCCGTCGTCGTTTCCTTGATCGCGGCAGTGCTCGGTGCCGCGCAGGCCGTATTACGCGCCGCGCGATTGCCGCCGGCCGCGGCGCTCGCGCCGCCCGCGCCGGTGGGCTTCAGCCGATTGGGGCGGGGCATCGAGAACGCGGCCAGCAATCTGGACGGCAAGTCGCGCATGGTTGCGCGTCGTATCGCTCGCTTCCCGCGGCGTTCGGCAACGACTGTTGTCGGCGTCATGCTTGCGCTCGCGCTGCTCATCACGTCGCAGCACTTCCCGATTTCGATGAATCACATCGTCGACGTAACGTTCGGCGTCGCGCAGCGGATGGATGCGACGCTGACCTTCTCCGAAACGGCCGACGACAAGATCCTGGCGGAAGTCGGCCGACTGCCCGGCGTCTTTTCCGTCGAGCCGTTGCGCGCGACCGAGGTCATCCTCACCGCTGGCAGCCGGCAACGTCGCGACACGTTGATGGGACTGACCGAGGGCGCGTACCTGTACCGCCTGCTCGATCAGAACATGGACGTCGTGGACGTGCGGGAGGATGGCATCACGCTCTCGCAGAACCTCGCGAACAAGCTTGCAGTGAAGATCGGAGATACCGTGAGCGTGCAGGCCACGGACGGGCATCGTGCGCATGCGGACCTGACAGTCGTTGCGGTCGTCAAACCGTATCTCGCTGGCGCCGCTTACATGCAGCTCGATGCGCTCAGCCGCGCTCTGCGCGAACCAGGGCGGGTGAGTGCGGCCTACGTATTGATGGATCGCAGCGAGCGAGATGCGCTCAGTCGCGAGGTCAAGGAGCTGCCGATGATCGCCGGCGTCTCGTTCTTGAACAACGCATCGGCGTCGATGCGCAAGATGCTCAACGAGGGCAGCGGTTTCTTCTCGTACATGTTCGTCGTCTTCTCGTGCCTGATGGCTGGCGGAGTCGCTTATTCCGCAGCCCGCGTGACGTTCGCGGAGCAGGAGCGGGATCTTGCGACGCTGCGCGTACTCGGATTCAGCCGCCGCGAAGTGTCTTACGTCCTGCTCGCGGAGATCGGCGCGCTGCTGTTGATCGCGTTGCCGGCCGGCTCCGTGCTCGGCGCGTTGTTGTCGCGCTGGCTGATGGCCCAGTTCCAGACCGAATTGTTCACGTTCCCGTACATCACCCAGTCTGCGGCGTACGGCCGTTCCGCACTGTTCGTCGCGGCCGCCGTGGTCGGCGCGGCGCTGGCAGTGCGACGCGGCGTCGATCGCCTGGATCTCGTCGGTGTCCTCAAGTCGAGAGAATAAGAATGGCGAATGAAGAGCTTCAGCGGCGCTCGCGCCGGGTGCGCATATTCTGGATCGCGGCGGCAGCCGTGGTCGTCATCGCGATCGCGATGTCGATGCTGCCTGATGCAGTCGAGGCGGACCTGGCCAAGGCGGATCGCGGCGACGTGCGCGTCGAAGTCGTCGACGAGGGTCGCACGCGCATGCACGACATCTATGTCATCAGTGCGCCGATCACCGGGCGCGTGCTGCGCGTCGAAGCGGAGCCGGGCGATGAAGTTGCCGCAGGGACGGTCGTCGCGCGCATGTCGCGGGCAGCAGCGGGATTCCTCGACACGAGAAGCGATCTGCAGGCGCGCGCTGTAGTCACCGCGACGGAGGCGCAGCTCCGTTCTGCGCAAGCGGACCTGGATCTTGCCGAGCGCGAGCACAAGCGCAATACCGAGTTGGTGGCCGCGAACCTGGTGTCCAAAGCAGCGACAGATCAAAGCGAGGCTCGGCTCAATGCCGCGCGTGCGGCTCGGGATGCGGCTCGCGCGGAAGTCGATCGAGCGCGCAGCGCATTACTGGATCCATCACGCATGGCACGCGGTGTCGTCAATGTCACGAGCCCCAGCGCCGGACGCGTGTTGCGCGTGCCGCAGGAAAGCGAAGCCGTGATTGCCACAGGCACGCCCATTGTCGAAGTCGGCGATCCGCGGCATGTCGAAGTCATCGCGGAATTTCTGTCGCAGGACGCGGTGCGGATGAAGTCGGGCGCGCCGGCGCAGATCGAAAACTGGGGCGGGCCGCCGGTGGCAGCCGTTGTCGATCGTGTCGAGCCGGTCGCGCACACGAAGATTTCCGCGCTCGGCGTCGAAGAGCAACGCACGAACGTGATCCTGCAGTTCAAGGATCCGCCGCCGGAGTCTTTGCAGGCGCACGACTTCCGCGTCGATGTCCGCGTCGTCGTGCGGGAGGCCAAGAACGCAGTGCGTGTGCCGCTCGGCGCGCTGTACCGTCGCGGCAATGCCTGGGCGCTCTACAAGGTGGTCGATGGCCGGGCAAAAATGACGGAAGTGCAGGCTGCGGAGGCCGACCCGCATTTCCGCGCGGTCACGTCCGGGATCAACGAGGGCGACGAAGTCATCGTCTTCCCGAGCAGCTCGATTGCCGACGACGTGCGCATCAAGCCGCGGCAATAGCGGTCACGGCCGCAGCGGCTCCCACCAGTAGCGCAGCTCCGGCACGCTCGGTTGCTGCGCGAAGGACCGGTTCGCAGTTTCCACGACGGTGCCGCCTTGCCGGTCGTAGAAGCGGCGAGCCACATGATTGCGCTCCACGCACCACAGGTGCATCGCTGAACCCGGCGAAGCGTGCGCTATCCATTGGCGCGCCGACTGGAACAGCGCATAGCCGACGCCAGTGCCTTTCGACTCGGGACTGACGTGCAGGTTGTCCAGCCGCGCGCCCCACTTGGGTTCTTCATCGAGCAGCACGCAGACGAATCCCAGCAGCGTCTCGTCGCCTACCGCCTTCAACAGGAGCCTGCGCTCGGGCGCGGCGCTGGCGAACCGCGAAGTCCAGAATTCCAGCCGGTCGGGCACGACGTGCTGGTCCAGGAACTCGTCCGGGAGGATGTCGCGGTACGTGCTGCGCCAGCTCTGCGCATGCAGCAGGGCGATGGACCGCAGGTCCTGCGAGCTCGCCGGGAGGAGCGAGAGCGGGGTCATCAGCAAGATTCTCCAAGTCCCGGGCGGCGATGCCGGCGTAGGATTTCGCCAGGTTTTCCCAATGGAGCGGATACTTGCATGAAACCATCGACCATCGGTGCCGCGCTGACCGCGGCGAGCCTGCTGAGCGGCCCCGGCATGGTACTGGCGTCGCCGGAGCAGGATCGGGCGGAAGTTGCGGCCATTGATATCAAGTATCAGGAAGCCGTCAAGCGCAACGACGCGGCGACGATGGCGCAGATCCTTCACGAGGATTTCGTGCTGGTGCTCGGCAGCGGCAAGACGCATACGCGCGCGGAACTGCTGAACGAGGCCCGCAGCGGGCGCATCCAGTACGAAAAGCAGGATGAGGATCCGGGCACGCAGACCGTGCGGGTCTGGGGTGACACTGCCGTCGTGACCGCCAGGCTGTGGCTGAAGTACGTCGCAGAGGGCAAAGCAGCCGAACGGCGCCTGTGGTTCAGCGACACCTATGTCCGCACGCCGCAAGGCTGGCGCTATGCATTCGGCCAGGCGTCGCTGCCGCTGCCGGCAGAATGAACGGAAGTCAGACGTCGAGGCCGATCGAACGCATCAGCTCGAGGCCGTTGCTCTTCGTGACGATGCCTTCGTGCAGCTTGAAGTCGAACTTCATGCGGCCGTCCCGCAGCTCGTCCTGGAAGTGCAGGTTGCGCAGACGGCCGCTGCCGCCCACATCGATTTCCGTGAGTGCCAGGTCATGAGTGGTGACGAGACCGATCGCCCCGCGCGCGAGCAGCGCGCGGATGACGCCCTGAGCGCCGACGAACCGATCCCGCGAGTTCGTCCCCTGCAAGACCTCGTCGAGGAGGAACAGCAGCGCTGGCGTGCGCGCCGCCAGCTCATTGAGATGTCGTAGCCGCGTGATCTCCGCGTAGAAGCGCGAGCTGCCTTCGTGCAGCGAATCGTTGATGCGGATGTTCGCGCCGACTTGCAGCGGCGACAGTCGCAACTTCTGCGCGCGCACCGGAGCGCCGGCCATCGCCAGCACAGTGTTGATCCCGACGGTGCGGAGCAGGGTGCTCTTGCCCGACATGTTCGAGCCGCTGATCAGGAGCACGCGCTGCTCGCCGGCGATCGCGACGTCGTTGCGCACGCAGGTCGCGTTCGGCAACAGCGGGTGGCCGATCGAAGTGGCTTCGAAAGTGGCTTCGCCGTCGACCAGCTCCGGGAACGGATCGGCTGGATGCTCGTAGCCGTAGCCGGACAGCGAAATCAGCGCTTCGAGATCGCCGATCGTTTGCAGCCAGACGCGCACGGCATGGCCGTGATTGCGGCGCCAACGCTCGGCCGCGAGCGCCGCGTGCACGCTGTAGAGCAGCGGCAGATTCAGCAGCGCGATGATGAAGTTGCGTCGCGACTCGATGAACTGGACGACGGTGCCGAGGCGCGAGATCGCATCGGAAGCACGGATGCCGTGCGACGAGAGCTGAGCGAGCAGGCGCTTGGACAATGCTGCTGCTGCAGGCTCACGCTCCAGGCGCGCCGTCAGCCCGGCGAGCAGCTTGAGATTGTCGAACGCCTGCTCAGTGCTGCCGAGGACTTGTGTCAGCGGGCGCCGTAACAGCCGCATGACACCGAACTCCAGCGCGAGCACGACGACGAGCGGTGAGATGAGACTGGTGATGCTCCAGACCACCAACGTCGCGATGACCAGCAGCGGCAACACGAGCGCAACCGGCAACACCCAGCCGACGCGGAGTTGATTGTCCGCCTCGGCCCAACGCACCAGCTCTTCGGGCTGTACTCCGACACCCGCGCTTTCTCCGAGCACGGCGAGGTCTTCGCGCAAGTCGAGACGGTCGCACAGCTCCGCGACGCTTTGCTGTCGCTCCTGAACCGTTGCGATCGGAGCGGGCGACAGCAGCCAGCTTGCCAGCGCGTTCTCCCCCATGCGCGAGCGCGCAATCGACAGCAGCTCGAACAGGTTGCCGGGACCGAACAGGTCGAGATCTGCCCCGTAGACGTGATGCGGATCGTCGAAGCGCGTGCCGGGATTGCCCTGGCCGCTCCAGCGATCCTCGATGCGAGCGATGCCGGCTCGATAGTGAGCGGCGGCGCGCTCCGCGCGTGCGAGCGCACGTCGCACGCGAGAGTGATAGATCACGGCCGCCAGGAACAGCGTTGCCGGCACCACCCACCAGTAGCTCCCTAACCAGATGGCCGGGACGATCAGGAGGGCGAGGGCGATGCGAACGTTCGATGTGCGCGCGGATACGAGCTCGAGTTGCGCGATCTGCGCTTGGCGTGCCTGCAAACGCCGGTTGTACTCTGCGGAGTGCGCGACGCTGTCACCCGTCATGGGAATTGCGGGTAGCCGGGTTCGAGCTGGATGCCGAGACTGTTGATCGCCAGCGCGGTCATCGTGTAGCCGCCGCTCGTGTAGATGATTTCGATGAGTCGCTTCGTGTCGTAGTACTTGGCGAGCGTTGCCCAGGTGCGATCGCTCACGAACGCTTCGCGACGCAGCTCGTCCGCGGCACGCAGCAGTGCCGCGTGTTCCTCGCTCCAACCCGGCGCGTCCGGGCCGCTCTTGATGCGGCGGATCTCCTCATCCGAGAGGCCGGCTTTCTGTGCGGGTTCGGCGTGGTGTCCCCACTCGTACTCTGCGCCGGTCAGCACGGCGGTTCGCATGATCAGCAGCTCGCGCGTCTTCGGCGGCAGCAGCGAGTCGCGCTGCAGATAGCTGCCGAACTTCAGTCGCGGCGTATACAGAACCGGATGATTGAGCATCGTCGCATACAGATTCAGCAGCGGCCTCGTATCGGTGTGCGCAGCGACCAACTTGCGCTGCTCCTCCGACCATTCCGATTCCTTCAGCGCCGGGACGCGCGGTTGATTCAGTCGCGGCGATTTCGGTTGTGTGGCGAGCGCCGGCAGGCGCACGTCTTTCGGCAGCCGATCCTCGAGACCGGGATCGAGTTGCACGCCGAGACTGTTGAGTGCCATCGAGACGAGCTGGTACTGCGCAGCGGTGTAAAGCGCTTCCATCACCTGTTGCGCGGAGTACCTGGCGCGCAGCGCCTTCCAGGTGGCATCGCTGATCATCGTGTCGTAGCGCAGCTCGTCGACCATTCGCAGCAGCGTGCGGTCGAAGTCCGACCAACCGGCGGCCGTCGGACCTTCGGCGATGCGGTGGATGTCCTCGTTGCTGAGGCCCGCCTGCGATTTGGCGATCCGCGCGTGCTGTGCCCATTCGTATTCGGACTGGCACAGCCAGCCCATGCGCAGCATCACGATCTCGCGCTCGCGTGGCGGCAGGCTGGTGCCGTCCAGGACGAATCGACCGAGCGGGCTCCAGCGGTTGTAGAGATCAACGTGATGCGCGAGCGTCTTGTAGACGTTGAAGTCCGGTCGGCTCGCGAGCATCGCCTCCTGCTCCGGCGTTCGCTGGTCTTTGCCGAGCGGCGCGACGCGCGGAGTCTGCAGGCGCGGAGTAAACGTCTGCTCGGCACCAATGGCAACTGTGGCGGCGAGCAGCAGCGTGGTACTTGCGAACAGCAGCGCTGTGACCTTCGTGCGGACTCGCATCATCGCCTCCAATATAGCGTCACGGCTCAGCGGCGGCCAACATCGGGACTGAGTGTCGGTTTGACGTCGACGATCGGCGTGCCGTCGATCGCTTCGAGACTGCGCACCTGCACGCGTCCATGCTCGACGGCAGTCACCTTGACGTCGTGCAGCCCGAGCGGATTGGGACGATGCGGCGAGCGCGTGCTGAAGACGCCTTCGGCGGGCCGCGAAACATCGCCGCGCGGATGCACGCTGAGCACGTCGCGGCGCGCGCGATCGAGCCAGGTGATCAGAATCAGGTCATCGCCCGGCCGGATGTTGCGCAGCCCCTCGACTGCTTCCGTCTCGAATACGAGCCACGCTTCGGGCGCGCCTTCATCGGCCTGGCGCGGCGCGGCGTCCAACGACTTGAGGCTGGATGCAACCCTGCCGATCGGCTTGACCTCGAAACCGCTCATGCCGTTCTCCATTGACGCTTGCGCCAAGTGCTCGGCGGCTCGCCCATCGACTTGGTGAACGCGCGGCTGAACGCCGCTTCCGATTCGTAGCCTACCCGATTGGCGATGGTCGCGACGCTGTCGCTGCCGGAGCGCAGCTCGTTGGCGGCGAGCTGCATGCGCCAGCTCGCGAGGTATTGGATCGGTGGGCAGCCGACGAACGCGGTGAAGCGTTCCGCGAGAACGGAGCGCGAGAGTCCGGCTGCGCGTGCGAGCGACTGCACCGTCCAGTCGCGTTGCGGCTCACGATGGAGAGCAGTGATAGCGAGGCCAACACTCGGATCGCGCAGACCCGACAGCCAATCCTTGCGCTGCGCGTCAAGCGACTCGGCGTAACGGCGCACGACCTCCACGAACAGCAGCTCGCTGAGGCGGCCGAGCACGCACTCGCTGCCGATTCGCGATTCCTTTGATTCTGCGAGCGCCATCTGCACGTACGCGCGCAACGTGCCGGCGGCGGAGTCGCGCACGTGGATGGCAGTCGGTAACGCCATCAGCAGCGGGTTGTACGGCCGCGCATCGCAGCCAAGGTATCCGCAGACGATGTGCGTCGAAGCGGCCTCGGCAGGGCCGAGCGAAAGTGTGAAAGGCAAGCTACTTTCGTCAGGACGTCGATACAGCGCCAGGTCAGGCTTGCTTCGCATACCCGGCGTGCTCGTTAGAACGTGCGGATGCCCGTGCGGGAACATAACCACGTCACCGGTCGCGAGTTGCAGCGGCTCTACGCCTGGGAGCACGACCCAGCACGAGCCGCTCACGACTGCGTGGTAAGGAATGAGATGGTCGGCGTGCGGAAAGATCCGGTGGACGATCTGCCTGCCGCTTGGCGTCTCGGCGACCCACGGTTCCGACGCATGCACGTCGAAGAACACTGCGCCGGTCAGGCGAATGGCCCCAAGTACGTCGGAAAGGGCGTCCATAGGGGTTGCGCCCTACCGGGCAGACGTCCGAGCATGCGCGCCGGACTGTCGGTCATTCGGTTGACGGCCTGCCGTCGCTACACTGTACGCACCTCGGAAAGTGAGAGAGATCATGACGAATGCACGTTACACCGGCCGCTGCTTCTGTGGCGAGGTCGAATTCGAAGTCACCGGCGCGCCGGCTGCAATGGGCTATTGCCACTGCGAGTCCTGCCGCCACTGGTCCGCGGGCCCCGTCAACGCGTTCACGTTGTGGAATCCGCAGTCCCTGCGCGTCACGAAGGGCGCCGACAAGATCGGGACGTACAACAAGACCCCGATCAGCTACCGCAAGTGGTGCACGAAGTGCGGCGGCCACGTGTTCACCGATCATCCGCCGCTGAACCTCGTCGACGTCTACGCCGCGATGATTCCGGAGCTCAAGTTCGAGCCGGCGCTGCACGTGAATTACCAGGAGACGGTGCTGCGCATCAAGGACGGCAAACCGAAGATGAAGGACATGCCGAAGGAGATGGGCGGCTCGGGCGTGCTGCTCCCGGAATAGGACAGCCGGGGAGTCGGGCTGAAGCCCGACTCCCGCACCGTCACTTCTTCTCTTCCGACGGCAGCCGCATGTCGGCGCCGGTCACCCGCCGGACTTCCGTGATCGAGTCGAAGGGCAGGTCGATCGCGGCGTGCGCCTTGCGGATCGCTTCTTCGTCCGGTCCGGACATGAAGCAGAAGGCCTTGCCCTGATCGAGATTGACGTGGGCCGCATGGCCGAAGGCGTGGAATTCTTCCGCGGCGCGATCGAGCGCGTCGAACTGCTCGAAGAACTGCTGCTCGGTCAGCACCTGTTCCGGAAAGCTGCCCTTGGTGCGGTCGTGGGTGTCGATGAAGTACTTCATGCGGGTCTCCTCGGGTTACGTCGTGTATATGCACGACATGTGACAAAAAAAGTCGCGGCCTTCAGCGCGTCGCTTTGGCAGCACCGCGTACCGCGCGCACAGCGGTTTGCGTGAGATGGTCGAGGCTGCCCTGGACCTCACCCCACTTCAGCCCGCCGACTTCCTGCTTGAACCGCTTCTGGGCAGATTCCCAAAGGGGATAGGCCTCCTGCAGCCGCGCTCGTCCTTTGGCGGTGATCGACAGCGTGCGGCTGCGGCGCCAGCCTTCGCTGCCTACGCTCAGCAGGCTTTCCTTCTCGAGCGGCGCGAGATTGCGCGTCAGCGTGGATCGGTCCATGCCCATCAATTGGGCGAGGGCGGTGATCGAGATCGCGCCGTCGATCGCAACAGCAGCGAGCACGGAGAGTTGCGTGGCGCGCAATCCTACGGGACGCAATGCGTCGTCGTAGGCGCGAGTGACGGTGCGTGCAGCCATGCGGATGCGATGGCAGGCGCACTGCTCGATCATCTTGCGTTCCGGAGTCATGTGGGAATGGGCTGTCGGCAACGAGTAGTGCATATACACTACTAACTGCCGACTGTATCTGTCAACGGCCCTGAACTATAGTCGCCGTCATGGCTACCGGTTGGGCCGGCGACGGCGCAGTACAGGATCAGATCGACGCGACAGTGAAGGACGGCGTGAGCAGGGCGCAGAGCCGCCTGCCCGCCGGTCCCGGGCTGGAGCATTGCGCTGAATGCGGCGCGCCCATACCCGAGGCACGCCGCAACGCCATACCCGGCGTTCGCCTGTGCGTCGCGTGCCAGGAAGCCGAGGACCGGGAAGCGGAGCAGTTCAGCGGCTACAACCGCCGCGGCAGCAAGGACAGCCAGCTCCGATAGCTCAAGTCGCCGGATCGTTCTTGCGCACTCCGCGCAGGTTCAGTGCGAACAATCCCACTTGCAACGCGATCAGCGCATACGCTGCGTCGTGCAGCGCCCAGACGATCCAGAGAATGTTGCTGGCGATGAAGCACCAGAATCCTACGGTGCGTTTGCGACTCGACTGAGATGCCACGAGCCACGCGGCGGTCAACGTGACGATCATCGCGGGCCATTGCAGCGTGTTGAGCAGTGGATCCATCAGGCCGGGGAAACGTCTCGTCGTCGCGATGGGTTCCGTCAAGGACGCTCCAGCACCCCGGCGTGCAGCAATATGACTTTCCGCTGTCGAAAGGTTCGCTTAGAGTCGCTGCAGGTTCAGGACCCGGAGAGATTCATGGCCGTCTACAAGCTCGGCGAGCACACCCCGCGGATTCACGAGACGGCGTGGATCGCCGAAAGCGCGCAGGTCATCGGCAGAGTGCAGATGGCCGAAGGGACGAGCGTCTGGTTCGGCGTTGTCGTGCGCGGCGACGTCGAAGACATCCGCATCGGTCGCGGCTCGAACGTCCAGGACAACTCGGTGCTGCATGCAGACACGGGTATTCCGCTCACCATCGGCGAGAACGTTACGGTCGGTCATCAGGTGATGTTGCATGGTTGCACGATCGGCGACGGCACATTGATCGGCATTCGCGCGGTCGTGCTCAATGGCGCGACCATCGGCCGCAACTGCATCGTCGGCGCGGGCAGTGTCGTGACGGAAGGCAAGACTTTTCCGGACGGCACGCTGATCATCGGCACGCCTGCGAAGGTCGTGCGTGAGCTCGATGCCGAACAGATCGCAGCGATGCAGCACGGCGCGCCGCACTACGTCGGCAACGCGCAGCGGTTTCGGAAGGAGCTGAAGAGGATCGGGTGACCTGGGAACTGCGGGGGTCGCGTGTCCAAGCCCGGCCGATACGGCATCGAGACGATACTCTCCTGGATCCACTGGCGTCCGGCGTACTGGAAAACGCTGGCGAACCTGCGCCGCGATCGCTGCTCCGTCGCCTGCGACGGCGGCAGGTTGCGCTTCGAGCATTACGCATTCGAACCCGCGACGATTTTTCCGAGCGGCGCGCTCGAGCCGCAGCAGGTTGCCGAAGTGAATCTCGATGACACGCAGCTCCGGCTGAGGAGCGGCGAAGTTCTCTTCGTCCCGTATCCGAGCAAGGCTGCGTTGCTGACATTCGTCAATCGCAACGAGGTGAAACTCGAACGGCGCATGTCAGTGTGGGGTGCGCTGCTCGATCCCTTCCTCGATACCTGGGAGGACCAGGCGACGATCGATCGACAGTTCGCGTGGCTGGCGAGCCTCGGATTGCAGCGGGAAATGGTCGACCGCTGGCGGCGCGAGGTGGCGCCTGCGATGTACGCGTACAACTTCGGGACGATGCTGTGGGAATGGGGCTCGCTTGGACTCTCCGACGTGCTGACTGCTCAGCAGGCACGACTGAAGCGCGCAGCGTTCAAGGACTTCTACTGGCGTGCGATGCAAGTGGCCGCGCTCGATCCGATCTGGAGCCATCCATTCGAGGGTGCCACGAACACGATGGACAGCGCGTTGCACGATGCGCTGCTGCAGTGGTACCCGAAGGACCTGGGCGGGTCATCGAAGGACTTCACCGAGCGCTGGAACGCGCGCACGGAGAAGATCAACGAGCTGCGCGCGCAGCTTCTCGCGGAGTTGACGGCTGCATACTCGGAACCGCATCGCCGCTATCACACCCTGCAACACATCGAATCCTGTCTGCGTGAGCTCGGCAAGCATCGGCCTCATGCCGTGCAGCCGACCGAGATCCGCTGGGCATTGCTGTTTCACGACGCGATCTACGATGCGCGTCGCAGCGACAATGAAGCGCGCTCCGCCGACTGGGCGTGTCGCGTCATGCAGGAGCTGCAGCGGCCAGACGACGAGATCGCGCGCATGCGCAAGATGATTCTCGCGACTGCACATGCGGCGACTGCTGAGACTCCCGACGAAGCGCTGCTCCTCGACATCGATCTTTCGATCCTGGCCGCGGACGAAGCAACGTTCGATGAGTACGATCGCGCGATCCGGGTGGAATACGAATGGGTGCCGGAGGAGGCGTATCGCGCCGGGCGCAGCAAAGTGTTGGAGGGCTTCCTGAAGCGCGACCGGATCTTTCAAACCGCTGCCTATCGCCAGCAGGAACCCGCTGCGCGCAGGAACATCGAGCGCGCGCTGGCGAAGTTGCGCTAGACCTTGCGCGCGCCGAGCTGCGCGAGCATCTCGGAGAGATCCTCCGGGCTGATATAGAAGTACTCGCAGACGCGGCCCCACAACAGCGTCGTCGGCACGTTGTGATCGCCGCGTTCCTTCTGTAGTTGACTCAACACGTACAGCACGACTCGCTGCTCGCGCGTCAATCCATCGCGGACGTCGGGAATCCGGTCGTCGCTCATCGTGCGGCAGCCGGCTGCAATTTCAGGTTCAGCGACTGGCCGTCCCAGTCCTCGATAACGACGGGCGTGCTGCCCTGCCGCTGGATGCGCAACGTGCTGCCGGCCAGTGCGCTCGGCAGGTGACCAACGCCTTCGAGATCGAGCGGCACCCACAGGCCGATTCCGTAATTGCTGCCGGGCATCTGCTCGGTTACGTACAACGGGCGCGCGCGCTCACCGCTACCGTCGGCCTGCACTGTCACCTCCACGCCGGCGCTCTTGCGCAGAGTAATCGTCTTGTCCTTGATCGGCGACGAATACACCATCTTCTCGCGATACATTTCGTAGCCCGGCTTGTACGCGGTGAGCACGATCTCGCCGGGCTCGATGCCGGTGAGCCGAAACTGGCCGAAGTCATCGGCTTCCTTGTAGTTACGGACGTGTGCCGTCTGCGACTCGCTTCCTATGAGATGCACGCCCGCGCCGACGATGGGGACGGTGCCGCCTTCCTCGACGACGCGACCGCCGAGCTGGACCAGCGGGATGTCGATGTTCACGACTGCGTCGCTCGCCATCGACACGACACGGCTGGCATCCTGACCGACGCTGACGCGGTACTCGCCGGGCGGCACTCCCTCGATCTCATAGCGGCCGTCTTGATTGGTGCGCGCTTGATATCCGTCATTGCTCCCGCCGCCCGCCGACCCCACCCAGATATTCCGGTCCGCGGCGGCCTTTCCGTCCTGAGTCACGCGGCCCGACAGACGTCCGCCCAGCGGAAAGACGATGTCGAGCACCGCGTCCTTGTCCGCCGGCACGTCGAGCGACTTGGTCGTATGCCGCGACATGTTCGCACTCACGTGGATCTCGGCACGTCCGGGCGGAACGCCTCTCACGATGTACGCACCCTGCGCGTCGGGATTCGCTGTGAAGCTCGCCGACTTGGCGACGGACCGCACGCTGATGAACGTGCGCGCCAGTTGCTCCGGACGCAATCCTCTGATCACACCGCGGACGCTGCGTCCCTCACTGACTTTGAGCACGAGGTCTTCGCGTATTTCGTTTTCCGCCAGCTCGACCTCCAGCTGGGCATTGCCGACAGGTGTCCTGGCGTTGAGCTGATAGCGCCCGGCCGGCCGGTGTGCAAAAGAGAAGCTGCCGCTTTCGTCGAGCTCCTTGACGAAAGGAATGCCTGGGCCCGCCAGCATCAGGTGTCCTTTCTGTGCCGGCGTGCCGTCCGGTCCCAGCACCATGCCAGCGATCTTCGCGCCTGCTGCGAGCCCGATTTCCATTGGCGGTGTGTCGTCGCTCACGACGACAGCGAGCTCGCGATTGGCGTGGTCCTTCGCGCCCACCATTACGATCATCTCTCCGCCCGGCACGCCATCGAGCACGAACGTGCCGTCCTCCTTGCTCTTTTCGGAGCGCTCTCGTGTCGGATCCGTGTTTGGCCAGGGATCGCTCGCGTCGCGAAAGGCGACCCACGCGTCGCCAATGCCGGCGCCGGAGCCCTGATCGAACACGCGGCCTTTCAGCGTGTGGCCGCGCCGCATTGGCATGACGCTTTCGCGAGTCGTCTTGCCCGCGACGATGCTCAGACCGTCGAAGCGGAACTGTTGATAACCAGGCGCAGTCACCATGACGCTCCAGGCTCCCACGGGCGCCCGTTGCCACGCGAAGCGGCCGTCGGCGGATTCAAAGGTCTGCGCGACCCGCGGTTCGTTACCGCGGATGTGTCCCCGCGGTACGCCAACGAGCTGGACCTCGAACTGAGGCACCGGTTGACGTGTCGCCGCGTCAAGGACTCGTCCGCGGAAAGTACCGCTCTCTGCTGGTGCGGCCGTCGGTGCAGGCGCCGCGGCTTCGACGCGCGGAGGTTCCAGCTCGCGTTCCGGCAACTGCGGGGTCGACGTTGTTGCCGGCAGGGCGATGGGATCGGGTGACGAGGTCCACGGGAGACTGAGGACTAGCGACGCACTACCCGCGACGAGTGCGATACCCAGCAGGATGAGTCGGCGATGCTTCGGCAGATCCATGACGCGAGCCGCCACGATGGGTCACGAGTCGTCCTCAGAATGCTACTGGCCGGAGCTGGCGGTCAATGCCTTTGGAATGAGGAGTTCGCCCCAGCCGTAGATTGCGTCGCGACCCGGTGCGCCGAGGTCGCGTGCCTCGCTTTTCAGCGAGTCGATCACGTTGCCGACGGCCGCGGATGGGTCGAGCCTGCGTGCAATGGCTGCTGCGACGACTGGCGATGCGAACGATGTGCCCGACACGGTCTTGGCCTTTGACGACGCCGACTCGTACTCCGACTCGACGTGCACACCGCGCGCGGCGAAGGAGATGTAATCGCCGCGATTGGCGCGTCGATAGACCTGCCCGTTCTCGTCCACCGCTGTAACTGCGACGACGCCGGGATATGCAGCGGGAAACGCAGGAGCCGCCCCGGGCCCGCCGTTGCCGGCCGCCGCCACGATAGCGACATCAGCGGCGAGTGCGCGCTTGATGACGTGTGCGAGCACGATGTTGTCCGGACCTTCGATGCTGATGTTGATTACGCGCACGCCGCTCGCGACCAGCCAGTCGATCGCGCTCGCGATCGCCGCGGCCGGTGCGATCAATCGATTGTCGGCGTCGACGCCGAACACGTCGGCGACTGTGAGGCGCACGCCACTGCGGGCGACGATCTCGGACACGAGAGTGCCGTGCGCACGTGATGTGTAGCCGCCGCCTGCGAAGCCTTCGGTCTGCACGATCGAGCGCGTGAGCGCGGGCCAGGAGACATCGGCTCCGGTGTCGATCACGCCGACGTGTCCGTTGCTGGCAGGTGCAGGTGCTTCGGTCGGCTCGACAGTCGTCGTTGCTGTCTCATCCGCCGAAGGACGGAAGAGGTGATGAGGAGCAATGCTCGCGAGCGGCGCGAGCGCCTGCAGTTCAGAGATCACCTGTTCCACCGAGCGTCCGCGTCGCACACGAATGCGTGCAAGCGTTTCGCCGAAGGCGGTAAGCGGCCGTTCGGAAATGATCGTGAATCCTGAGTTGCGAACGGCGTCGATCGAGCTCGGGTCCGCGACCATCAACACTTCGCGGCGCACACGTTCGCGGCCAGCGGTGTCGCGCTCGACTTCGAAGCGCGCGGACGAGCCTCGTCTCTCGGCACGGTCGTGACGATCGTCGCTGCGATCATCGGATCCCGAAGAGCCGCTGCCCGAGTTCGACGACTCCACCGAGCCGCTGCCCGAGTTGTCGATACGAACTTCCGTCTCGCGACGATCGTCCAGCTCGCGGCCCTGTCGATCCTCGCGCGTCTCGCGCTCGGTGCGCACTTCGCGGTCGCGATCGCGCGGCTCGTTTTCCTCGTGCGACCAGGACGCTGCCGCGAACAGCATCAGCAGCGAAATCGCTGTCTTGCGGAATGCTTGGCGCGGACGACCCATAGTCTGCACACTACAGAAAGAGCCTGCCGGAGGGAATAATCCTCCTGCGGATTCGTTGTCAGTGAGAGGCTGGAGGACATGCCGGAGTTCAGGCGCGAGCTGGTACAACTGCTGCCGCGGCTGCGTCGCTTCGCGTCCGTGTTGACGAGATCACACGACGACGCGGAGGACGTGGTGCAGGCGGCGGTAGAGCGTGCGTTGCGCCATGCGGACTCGTGGCGCGAGGGCACTCGACTGGATAGCTGGCTGTACAGAATCATGCAAAACGTGTGGCGCGACGAATTGCGCGCCCATCGCCGTCGCGCCGAACCGCTCGATTCGCATGCGGACCTCGCTGGTGCCGACGGGCGCGACGTTACGATGCGACACATTCAGTCGAACGAGGCGCGGCTGGCGCTCAACGAGCTGCCTGAAGAGCAGCGCGTCGTAGTCGCGCTCGTGGTGCTCGATGGCATGAAGTATCAGCAGACGGCGGACATCCTCGAAGTGCCGGTCGGCACTGTGATGAGCCGCTTGGCGCGAGCGCGAGCAAGGCTCGCGGCGCGCCTGGGGGAAGGACCACAGCGTGTGAGAGCCGCAAAGTGAGCGAACATCCGGAACTGAACGATGAGCTGCTGTGCGCGTACATGGACGGCGAGCTCGATCCCGAGATGCGCGTCCGCGTCGAGCAGGCATTGCTCGATGACGCCGGCGCACGGGTTCGGCTCGAACGCATGCGCGTCGCTGACGAGCGTCTGAAGGCGGAGATTCCGTTGCCGGCGCTGGAGCCGGGCGATCCGCTGTCGACACACATTCTCGATGGTCAACCCATGCCGCGTGTTTCGCGACCAGCTCTGCGCTGGGGTGCGGCCGTGGTTGCGTTGGCGGCTGGCATCAGTGGTGTGATCGTCGGCTTCGTGCTCTCGAGGCAGCAGGAGATTCCGCGGGCTCCGCTCGTAGCGTCGGCTCCATCTCCGTCGCTCAGTGGAGCATCGTCGAACGCGCTGTTACTCGCGGCACTCGACACCGGCGAGAGCGGCAAGGCGATCCAGGACGGCGATCGCTCGGCGCAAGTCATTCTGACGTTCGAGACTGAAGACGGGCGGTACTGTCGAGCGTTCCGCGCGCATGAGGCAAGTGTGGCTGCCGAAGGTGTGGCATGCCGCAATGGCGCGCAGTGGCAGGTGGTTGCGTGGGACGGCACAGTGGATCCGCATGAGAGTTTTCGAGCTGCCGGCGCGAGCGAGCTGCTCGACGACGTGATGGATCGGCTCGGCGGTGGCGCTGCGCTGGAACCCGCCGAGGAGCGCGCGCTCATCGAGCGGCGCTGGTCGGCGCCCTGACGCTGCTGCGCCAGATCAGCGTCAGCCCTGCGGTGTAGTCGGCGCTCGCGTCGGAGAGACCGACGCCGCCGTTCACCTCGATCTTCCACGCGTCGTTCAGACGCCACGACACGTACGCTTCGACCGAGCTTGGATCTTCGCCGTCGCGCACGGATGCATTGCGCCAATCGTAGTAAGCGCCGACGACAGCGGAGTCGCTGACGTTGATCCAGCCGCCGACCGACGCTTGCCAGCCGTCGACGCGCTCGAAGTCGTCGGCGTCACCGAGAAAGCGACGGCCGGCACTCACGAACGCGCCGCCGGCATCGCCATCCCAACCGACTTCCGAGAGTGCGATGTAGTCGGTCGCGCCGACGCCGAGGCCCTCGTCTTCGTTGCCGGTGGGCAAGCGAACGCGGCCAGTGAAGTCCATGTACGCCGGCGAATCGCCGATGGCATCGAGCGAGTAGGTCAGCGCGATGCTCGCATCGCCGATACCCGACGCGCTCTGATCGGCGGTGGTGACGACGTCGTCATCGTCATCATCGCCGCTACCTCCGCTACCGCTGCCATCGCGGCTGCCGTCATCGCGGCCGCCGCTACCGCTGCCGCTTCCGCTGCCGGAACCCGAGCTGCCCGAGCCGCTGCTCGATCCGCGGCCGCTGGAGTCGTCGATGATCTCGCTGACATCGGCCGGACCGTCGACGCTGACGTACGGCACCGATGCCCGAATCGACCACGACCCGAACGTCGCGCGAACCGAGAACGGCACGACCACCGCGCTGGTGCTCGTCGTCTCGCCGTATTTGCCATCGGAATACTGCACGCCGCTCGAGGCCTGGACGCGTGTGTCGGCGTAGGCGGTAACGCATGGGGCGAGTGCGGTGACGACAGCGCCGGCCAGCAGGGATTTAGAGGCTGTCATGAGTTGCGATCTTAGCCGTTGCCACGCTGTCCGTGCCCGGAGCGGTCCTCGTGGTTCTGTCGATCGCGATCGGCGTGGCTGGGGCCGCTGCGGTCATGGTCTCGGTCTTCGCGGTTACGGTCTTCGCGCCGGTCCTCACGCCGATCCTCGCGGCGATCCTCACGGCGTGGGGGCTCGTTGGGCTCGCGGGCTGCTGCGGCTGCGGAAAGCAGCGTGCTGGTGACGAACAGTGCAGTACACAGTTGCGCAAATCGAGTCATTGCAGGCTCCTGAAAATGAAGGCACGGCGCCCGGCCGGGCGTCGCTTTGACAATAACGATCCTTCCTCGCGCCTATTCCGCGGCGTCGCGAAGGAATATTCCGGCGTCCCGTCCGTTGTCGCTGCATCTCAGCAGGAGTGAACACGATGACGCGATCACGTCTGACAATGGTGGCCCTCGTCGCGGCAGCGGCGCTTGGCCTGGCCGCGTGCGGCGGCGGCGGATCTTCGAACGGCGATGCGCCGCAGGCGACCGCACAGAGTGTGCAGGTCATTTCGAGCGGCGCGATCACGGGGTTCGGCAGTGTCTTCGTCAACGGCGTGCGCTTCGAGACGAGCAGTGCCGCGTTCATGATCAACGGCAAGCCGGGCACCCAGGCAGATCTGCGCGTCGGTCATGTCGTGAGGATTCACGGTCATCGCGACGGTGCCGGCAACAGCACGGCAGATCGCGTCGACTTCGACGACCTGGTGAAAGGTCCGGTCACGAGCGTCGATGCTGCGGGTGGTACGCTCGTCGTGATGGGCCAGACCGTGCTGGTCGATGCCGACACCTCGTTCGACGACAACATTCCCGGCGCATCGCTCGCGGGTCTCGCAGCCGGCGACATCGTCGAAGTGAGCGGCATGCGTCGCGCCGATGGCGACATCCAGGCGACGCGCATCGAAGGCAAGCCCGCGGGCACGGTGTTCGAGGTCACGGGTGTGGCAGCCGCGGTCGACACGGCAGCGCACAAGCTCAAAGTCAGCGCGCTGGTCATCGACTATTCGGCGGCGACGGTCCAGAACTTTCCGGGTGGTCAGCCCCGCAACGGCGATCTCATCGAGGCCCATGGCAATTCCGTGAACGCGTCGGGCGAGCTCGTGGCGAGCTCGATCGAGCTGAAGCGAGACGATGACGACCGCGGCGCGGGCATGCAGGTCGAGATCGAAGGCTTGATCACGCGCTTCGTCTCGGCGACGGACTTCGACGTCGCCGGCAAGCCGGTGACGACGACGTCGACTACGCGGTTCGAGAACGGCGCGGCCGCGGATCTGGCGCTGAACGTCAAGGTCGAGGCGGAAGGGCAGGTCGACGCGAGTGGCGTGCTGGTCGCGACCAAGGTGCAGTTCAAGCGGCAGGGGAGCGTCCGCATCGAGGCCCGCGTGGATTCAGTCGACCGCGCGGCGAACAAGCTCGTCGTGCTCGGCATCGACGTGACATTGAACCAAAACACGCGCGTCGAGGACAAAGGAGAGCAGCGCGTGGCGAGCTTCAACCTCGGCAACATCGCTGCGGGCGACTTCGTCGAAATACGCGGTGCGGAGCTGCCGGCCGGCAGCAACGATGTCGTCGCGTCGCGACTGGAACGCCGGCGGGCTGAGGACGAAGTGCGGCTGCGCGGCATCGTGGACACGGTGAGCCGTCCGGGCTTCACGATTCTCGGCGTGACGATCCAGACGACTGCAAGAACGGACTTCGAGGGCGTGAGCGCGGATGACTTTTTCGCTGACGCCGTCGGCCGGATCGCGCAAGTGCAGGGAACAGTGAGCGGCGGCGTGTTCACCGCGCGCGAGGTGGAGTTCGAGGACGACTGAGCCTGAACGTGACGGCGACTGACTCCCGGTTCGCCGCCGTCGCGCCCTGGGGGAAGGCCGCAACCCGCGCGAGTGCGCCTCTTTACTCGCGCGGGTTGTCGTTTCTGCATTGATGTATCGTGTGCAGGATGCGTCGATTCGCTGCTGCTGCTTTCCTTGCGTGCGCTGTCCTTTGCGGATGTTCGTCTTCAGCCGAACGCAAGCCGGCCGACGCCGAGCGCTCGAAAGTGGTCTACGTCGTGCGTCGCGGGCATCACACAGGGTTGGCGCTGGCGGTGGCGGATTGGCCCAATCGCAACGGGTCCGTGCTCGCGAATTTTCCGCAGGCCCGTTATCTCGAATTCGGCTGGGGAGATGCGGCGTACTACCAGGCGCCGGATCCAACGTTGGGCGTGACGATCGCAGCGGTCTTCTGGCCAACACCGACAGTGATGGAAGTCGTTCCCTGGCAGGTCGTTGCGCAGGGCGTCGAGGACAGCGAGACGGTCGCTCTGCATGTCACGGACGCGGAGCTGCAGGCAATTGCGAAGTCGATCGACGACTCGTTCGTGCAGCCGATCAGCGCGACTGGCAACGGCTACAACATTGCCAGCGGCCGCGCGCTTTTCTATCACGCGCGCGGCAAGTTCCACCTGTTCAGGATGTGTAACCGCTGGACGGCTGAACGACTGCAGGTCGCAGGCTGTTCCGTTCGCCCGGCACTGATCATGACCGCATCCCAAGCCATCACCGCAGCCAAACGTTGTGAGGGAGCGCTGCAGGTCGGGCTTTAGCCCGACTCTTCACGCCGTAGCCGGCGCCGCCGCCAACGCACCGAGTCGCGTGCGCATCTGCTTCTGCAGCAACACGAAGCTCACGATCGTCTGCAGCACAACCGTGCCGACCGACAAGAACCACACGTGATCGAGCCGGAACCACGGCTGCGACGATATCCAGATGAGCGGGACGCTGTACGTGATCAATCGTGTGGCCGAGCTGTAGAGCGAGGGCAGGGTGTTGCCCAGCGCCTGGAACATGCTCGAGCACGTGAAGATCACACCCGACAACACGAAGTTCCACGAGATGATGTGCAGGAACTGCGAGCCGATGTCGATCACCGCATCTTCTTTCGAAAACAGCCGGATGAGCACGTCGGGCCGCCATTGGCACAACAGCATCAGCAGGAACATCAATCCAGTGCACAGTGTCACCGCAGTCTTGAATGTTTCGCGGACGCGCTCTGGGTGTCGCGCACCGAAGTTCTGACCTGCGACCGGCGCAGCCGCGAACGCGATCGCCATCACTGGCAGGAAGATGCCCTGCATGATGCGACCGCCGATGCCGAACGCCGCCTGGGCGGCGGCGCCGAAATTGCGAAGTGCCCAATACGTGACTGCCGTGAAGGCAAACATCAACGCGAACTCGCCGCCGGCGGGCAAGCCGACGCTGAGCATGCGCTTCCAGACTGCAATGCGCGGCTGCCACTGCTCCTTGTGGAACGAGACGTACTTTTCGAGTCGCACGAAGTAGATGGAGAGCAGGATCACGCCAATCACAATTGCGATCGTGCTCGCGAGGCCGGCGCCCGCAACGCCCATCGGACGGCCGATACCCCAGCCCGCGATCAAAATCGGCGCCAGAATCGTGTTGATCACGAGCGTCAGCACCTGCACGACCATGGTCGGCTGCACGATGCCGGTGCCGCGCAGCGCCGAACCCATCGCGACCATCGCGAACTGCAACGCCATGCCCGGCAGGAACCAATATAGATAGGTGACGCCGGCCTGCACCGTCGCTTCGTCCGCGGCGATGGATCGCACGTACGCCAACGAGCACGTGTAGCCGATGAGCAGAGTCAGCACGCCGCACAGCGCTGCGATCAGCAGCGACTGGTTGAAGATGAGATTCGCATCCGGCTGGTCTTTGCGGCCGACAGCATGAGAGATGAGCGCGACCGTACCGACGCCCAGCACCTGCGTGAGCGCCATGATGATGAACATCGCATTGCCGGCCGTACTGACGCCTGCAACCGCAGCGTCACCGAGTTTTGCGACGAAGTAGAGGTCGACGAAGAAGTAGAGCGTCTGGAAGATCATGCCCGCCGCCATCGGCACCGCCATGGCGATGAGATGGCTGGAGATCGATCCCTTGGTAAGATCCTTCATGGCGAACGAACCTTGCCATTGCCCCGTAGGTCGGGCTTCAGCCCGACTCCGCGGCACGGCGAGAAATTGAAGAAAACAGCGGGAAAAGATGAGCAAGCCCACTATAGCACTGGTCACAGCCGAAGCAGCACGCGATCTCGACGAGGACTTGCCCCCGCTGGAATCCGCCCTGCGCAACGCGGGCGCCGACGTCACGATTGCAGAGTGGGACCGACCCCACGAGTGGAGACGGTTCGATCTCGCACTGTTGCGCTCGACCTGGGACTACCCGCAGCGCCTGCCCGAGTTCTTCGACTGGGCGGCACAGGTGAGCACGCAGACGAAGCTGCTCAACCCGTTGTCAGTAGTGAAGTGGAGCTCCGACAAGCACTATCTGCGTGACCTCGTCCGCGCCAACGTGCCGACCGTGCTGACGAAGATCATCGAGCCCGGCGAGAGCGCGCCGTGGCGAATCGCCGAGCTGCTCAGCGAACCGAACGTCTACGAGTTCGTGGTCAAGCCAGCGATCGGTGCGGGCTCACGCGATGCGCAACGCTTCGGACCGGAAGAGAAGGAGGCGGCGGCCGAACATGCTCAGCGGATGTTGGCGGAGAAGCGCAGCGTCTTGCTGCAGCCGTATCTGAGTCGAGTGGATGAGCACGGCGAGACGGCGCTGATCTACTTCGAAGGTCAGTTCAGTCACGCGATTCGCAAGGGACCGCTGCTCAAGCGCAAGGAAGGCCCGACGACGGATTTGTTCGCGAAGGAAACGATCACGGCGCGAGTGCCGGATGCGGCGGAGTTGCGCGTCGGTGCGCGAGCGATGCAGGCGCTGCCATTCGAGACGCCGCTGTATGCTCGCGTGGATTTGATCCGCGATGAGAAGCATGAACCGGTCGTGTTGGAGCTGGAGCTGATCGAGCCGTCGTTGTTCTTTCCGTTCGCGGGCGGGTCGGCCGATCGTTTTGCAGCGGCGGTGATTCGGCTTTGCCATAGGAACTCGTTGCGCTGACAACTGTCTCCTCCACTAAGCCTGGAGGTGCCAGAGCATGAACAGCACTTCGGTCTGCGGCCGCAGCCTATTGCCTGCAACGTGGATCCTCGCGGCCTTCCTTACTGCTCCTGCAACTGCCGATACGTGGTCTCCACCCGGGACGTGCGCATACTTTTCTGCCGATCGGTCATGGCGACTGACGGTGATCCCGCGCGATATTGAAAGTCCGCTGGCCTACTTCCAGGACAAGGTGGACGGGCGCGAGCCCGCCGGTGCGGTGCCCGGGGATCGGCGGGAAAAAGCGCGCGGCGTCATGGAGCATTGGGAGAAAGGGCAATGGCGCGTGGTGTGGGATAAGCCGTTGCTCAATGAGGTGAGTCCTGTCGATGCCATCGTGTCTTCATCCGGACAGGCAGTGACGTTCGACAACTGGCACAGCGTGGGCTACGGGCCCGATGCGGTTGTCATCTACGACGCCCAGGGCAAGGTCGTGCGGGCGCTGGCACTCGATGACTTTCTGCCCGAGAACTACATTCGCGCTTTGCCGCGCAGTGTCAGCTCCATCCATTGGGGCGGCGAGCACTGCATGACGGCAGACGACAAGCGAGTGGTGCTGCGCGTTGTCGTGCCTTCGGTTCAATACCGTGGCGATGCGAAACGACAGTATGTTGACGTGGAGGTGGAGCTTGCTTCGGGTCGCATCATCGCCCCCAGCGGCCCAGCCTGGGTCGGCGCGCTCGCGCGCGCATGGATGGTGAACGCGCTAAGCATGCTATGACACTCGCTGTCGACACGCTTTACAAATGCGCGCGCGCAGCATGATCTGTCGGAAGCAGAGTGATAGTTTCGCGCTTGGACACAGATAACTAAACAAGCCGCGCTTCGAGCGCGGTGAAGATCGATCTCGCTCGAGCGGGTGCGTCACGGATCAGCGCGAAGGACAGCCATGACTGCGCTAGTTGCCGAGATACAGCGGGCCAAAGAACGGCTCGACTTCGATCCAGTCGCCTGCGTGCACGAGCTCGCCGACAAGTTGCCGCGCGAGATCGCGCGTCCCGATGAGCGACGTGAGCGGCTCGAATTCCTGAAGAGAAGCCTGGGCAGCGACCTGGGTGGCATGCAGGTGTTCGAGCGCGTGCTGCTCGGCAACGAGATTCAACCTGCGAGCTATCTGGCACGCGGCGCGATCGCGCTCCAGTCGATTGCGCGCATCGACGTGCGCTCTGCCTCAGGCGGCACGATGGCGTGGGGCACTGGCTTCCTCATCGCGCCGAATGTGCTGCTCACGAACAATCATGTGATCGATAACGCCGCTGCTGCGCGGGTCTCTCAAGCGCAGTTCGGCTACGAGATCGATCTGGCGGATGCGCTGCTGGAGCCGGTCCCCTTCGGTCTGGATCCCGAGCGACTGTTCATGACCGATCCGGTGCTCGACTTCACGGTCGTCGCAGTGAAAGACCTGTCGATCTCGGGCCAGGTCCCGTTGCGGACCTACGGCTGCCTGCCACTGCTCGATGTGCCGGGGAAAGTCCTCGAAGGCGAGTGGCTGACGATTGCGCAGCATCCACGCGGCGAGCGCAAGCAGCTCTGCGTGCGCGAGAACAGATTGATCAAGCGTGCCGAGGACGTGCTCTGGTATTCGACCGATACGCTGGCGGGATCGTCCGGCGCTCCGGTATTCAACAACGATTGGTTCGTCGTAGCTCTGCATCACAGCGGTGTTGCCGAAGAAAAGAACGGCAAGATCCAGACCATCGACGGCCAGGATTGGGACGAGAACACGATGGACCCGCGCTACATCAAGTGGATCGCCAACGAAGGCATTCGCGCCAGCCGCATCGTGCAGACGCTCAAGCAAGCACGCCCCGGACATCCGCTCCTGCAACCCATGTTCGATGCCACGCCCGCCAGCGCACGGATTCGTGCGCCCATCTCTCTCAAGGAGATCGCTCCCATGAGCAGCCAGCGATTGATCACCGTGCCGGTCAACGTTTCCTTCGAGGTGCGCGCCGACGGGTCGGTGGTGCCGGCAGGTGTTGGCGCAGGCACGGGCGAAGCTCTGCAGACTCTGGGCGAGGCCGCGAAGAAGAAAAAGAAGCCGCCCGCAATCACTGTCGACTTCGATGACGACTATTCGCTGCGCAAAGGTTTTCAGAGCAACTTCCTCGGCGGCGGTGCCGTGCAAGTGCACTTGCCGGAGATGTCGCTGGCGTTGAAGGCGCTGGCGGCCCCGCTGCTGAAGCCGAGCGCCGCCAACCCTTGCGTCCTGCACTATCACAACTACAGCAACGTCATGCACGTGAAGCGGCGGTTCGCCATCTACAGCGCCGCCAATGTGAGCTTCGCTCAGCGCTATGAGATGTCTCGTCCGGAGGACGTGTGGCGACGCGATCCGCGCATCGCGCTCGAAGCGCAGATCGAGAACTGGTACTACGCCAGCAACAACTTCGATCGCGGTCATCTCACGCGCCGCGAGGATCTCGAATTCGGGGCCACGCCGCAGGACGCGCTCGCATCTGCTGCCGACACCTGCCACTGGACGAACTGCACGCCGCAGCACTCGCAGTTCAACCAGAACAAGGAAATCTGGCAGGGCATCGAGCGTCACCTGCTCGAGAACGCCATCGTCAAGAACCACTTCAACGCCCAGGTATTCACCGGGCCGGTGTTCGACGAAGGCGATCCCGAGTACCGCAAGATCCAGTATCCGCAGCAGTACTGGAAGGTTGTCGCGGCGCTGGATGCAAACGGCAAGCTGTTCGCGAGCGCTTACATCCTGAGCCAGGTCGACATCATCGACCAGTTCGGCATCGAGGCCGAAGTGCCGTTCGGTCCCTACAAGACCTACCAGGTGAAGATCAGCGAGGTCGAGCGTCTGACCGATCTGAAGTTCTTCTCGGGACCGGCCAATAACAAGGTGTCGTTGCAGAAGTGCGATCCGCTCGAAGCCCCGCCGACACCCGGCAGGCGCCGACGGGTTCGTCGCACGGAATCCATGGTCGTCGGCGCAGCGTCCGACTACCTGGAGATCGCGGACCTCGACGACATCCAGACCTGACCGGCGGGCAAGACCGCAAGCACAAACCGAGCCGGAGAGCAACACTCAGACGCGGGTTTTCCGGCGACCCGAGAACGCCTATGAATAGCGTCAAGACCGCTACTCACCAGGCAGAGATCGATGGTCAGCTACGCCGGTCAAGTTGAAGTCCTCGCTCCGCTGCTCCTGAGCGCAGACATCGCTAATGTGCTGCGGTACGTACGCGACGCGACGCTGTTGGGAGCGCCACCCGGCAAACGTGCCATTGCGCTCTACTACCAGCACAGCGCCGAGATGACTACGTTGCTGGCCACCCGACCAGGCCTCGCTCGCAGGGCCGGCGCCATCGTCAGCCAGTTTGTAGATGATCTGCGAGTGCGTGGCGGCGTCTCGATGCCGACGAGGGATAGCGCAATCGCGTTCGCGCACGCACTGCTGCCGCTCGCCTCGCCAGGGCTGCGTCGAGATATCGAGGACACGCTTCAGAACGATCCCTGGTCCCTGTATCTTCCCTGCTCGACATGGCGAGCAGCGAAGCAGAGTTCCTGATTGTCGCCGGGCGGGAAGTAGCGATCTCGCATCCGGACAAGCTGTTATTCCCGAAGCCGAAGTACACCAAGCTCGATCTCGCCAACTACTACGTCGCCGTGGCTGAGGGCGCGCTGCGCGGCGCGGGCGGCCGTCCGAACATGCTCGTGCGCTATCCGGACGGCATCGAAGGCGAGCATTTCTATCAGAAGCGTGCGCCGAAGAGCCGCCCTTCGTGGATCGAAGTCGTCGAGTTGAGCTTTCCATCGGGGCGCATGGCGGAGGAGGTGGTGCCGCGTGATGCGGCGACGCTCGCGTGGCTCGCGAACCTCGCTTGTCTCGAACTGCATCCACACCCGGTCCGTGCCGAAGACCTCGATCATCCCGACGAGCTGCGCGTCGATCTCGACCCCGTACCTGGAGTCACGTGGCAGCAGGTTCAGGAAGTCGCGAAGGTGTCGCGCTCGGTGCTCAGCGACTTCAATCTAGTAGGCTGGCCGAAGACCTCCGGCTCGCGCGGCATTCACATCGTTGTGCGTATCGAGCGGCGCTGGGACTTCGACGAAGTGCGTCGTGCGGCGCTCGCGCTCGCGCGTGAAGTCGAGAAGCGTGCGCCGACGCTCGCCACCAGCAAGTGGTGGAAGGAAGAGCGCCACGGTGTGTTCGTCGACTACAACCAGAATGCGAAGGACCGCACCGTCGCCTCCGCGTACTCGGTGCGGCCAACTCCCGACGCGCGCGTATCGGCCCCGCTCGCGTGGAATGAAGTCGACGATTGCAACCCGGCCGATTTCACGCTCGCTTCCATGCCCGCGCGCTTCGAGAAGCTCGGCGATCTGCACGCAGACATCGACCGGCATGCGGGCTCGCTCGAAGGTCTCCTCGACCTGTTCGAGCGTCAGGGCCTGGGCGATGCACCCTGGCCGCCGCACTACCGCAGACAAGCATCCGAGCCGCCTCGCGTTCAACCCTCGAAGCGCAAATCAGCGAAGCGCCAATCATCCAAGCCGCTGCTCGAAATCGGCCGTGCGCGCCGCAAAGAAGATGCCTTGGCAGGCATGGAGCGCTGGAAGGCGCGACACCCACAGGCTGCGGCACACCTGCACCCGGCCGACGTTCTGGTCGATGCCATGCGCGGCCGCTACAGCACGTGGACGCGCATCCGCGTCAATCTCGAACACGTGCCCGAAGATCTGCGGCCCGCTCAGGAGCCGCTCGATCCCGATGAGAAGATCTTCTCGAGCTCGTAAGGCTTCGTGACTTCGAGCTGATCGTAACGGCAATCCTGCGGCTGCTTGTCGGGTCGCCAGCGCAGGAAGATTGCGGCGTGACGGAAGCGGTCGCCCTGCATGTGGTCGTACTTCACTTCGCAGACGCGCTCGATCCTCAGGGGCTCCCACGACA
>Ga0209382_10000733_pt1 | contig 53017 bp, 43 predicted proteins | sample SoiMetdeltSBSDD5_FD_187599 | JGI IMG/M metagenome (GOLD analysis project Ga0209382, IMG submission 187599) | Bulk soil microbial communities from a Populus tree surrounding site in Tennessee, USA - Soil MetaG P. deltoides SBSDD5 (SPAdes) (version 2) | ecosystem: Environmental > Terrestrial >...
GAATGAATATTTTACTGGGCGTATTGACGAGGTGAGGATATACAATCGGGCGCTCACCTTGGCCGAGATCCAGACCGACATAAATACACCGGTTAGCGGCACACCACCGCCGCCATCCGATACGACGCCTCCAACCGTGGCAATCAACGCGCCTGCGGCAGGTGCGTCCGTATTTGGCCTCGTTTCCGTCTCAGTGAACGCTTCCGACAATGTCGGCGTTGCCGGTGTGCAGTTCTTCGTTGATAGTCAACCACTTGGTGCGGAAGTCATTAGTTCCCCGTTCTCTGTAGTTTGGGACACAGGTGGTAGTTTGGGAAACCACGTTCTCACGGCAATCGCACGAGACGCTAGCAACAATACGGCGACGAGTGCTCCCGTTTCAGTGACTGTAGTCGCTGCAACGGCGGATTTCGTCGGCCAATGGTCGGCGCCGTTTTCTTGGCCCATCGTTGCAGTGCACGTTCACCTGTTACCCTCGGGGGAAATAATGGCATCGGACGGGCAATCCTTCGTCGGCCAGAATGTGCGAGTCTGGAATCCCACAACGAACACATTCACATCCGCTAATATCAACACCGGCACGAACCCGTTCTGCGCCGGGCATTGCCATCTCCCTGACGGCAAAATCCTCGTTGCTGGAGGGCATGTGGGGTCGGCCCACGTGGGGGTCACGGATGCTAACATTTTTAATCCAACCACACGCCAATGGACGCGGGTCGCATCGATGCACACTCCTCGCTGGTATCCGACAAACACGACTCTACCTGACGGACGGATACTTGTGACAGCGGGTGAAATTAACTGCGACGCTTGCAATGCCCTTATTCCCGAAATCTATAACCCAATAACAAATACATGGACAGAGCTACCCGGCGCTTCGCTGGATATTTCCTATTATCCGCACATGTTTGTTTTGCCCGATGGGCGGGTGCTTGCGGCAAGCACGGCTGAAACTCCGATCATAACGCAGGCGCTCGATATCAATACGCAAACATGGTCGGTGGTCGATACCATCGCTTTCGATGGCGGCAGCGCTGCGATGTACCTACCCGGGAAAATCTTAAAATCGGGAACGTCAACTAGTCCGGAAGACCCGTCAGTACCATCTGCAGAGAACACGTACGTGCTCGATATGATGCAGCCGTCACCGAAATGGCGTGAAATTGCACCCATGGTCTTTCCGCGTGCATATCATACGTTGACAATCCTTCCGGATGGCAAGGTGCTGGCCACCGGCGGCGGCCCGACGACGGATGCTGTTGGCGTGAATGATGCCATCAAGGCGGCGGAGTTATGGTCACCTGATACCGAAACTTGGGAAACCTTGGCCAGCATGCAGGCGCCTCGCCTTTATCACTCGACAGCGCTCTTGCTTTCAGACGGTCGGGTATTGGCTGCTGGCGGTGGCCGGCTCGACAATGCGGCTGCCCCGACCGATCAGCTGAGCGGCGAAATCTATTCGCCTCCCTATCTCTTTAAAGGAACGCGGCCGGTGATCACCTTCGCGCCAGCGCAAATTGGCTACGGTGGAACGATTACCGTTCAAACGCCAGATGCATCACGAATCTCGAAAGTAGTACTGATCAAGTTAGGTTCTGTGACCCATGCAATCGACATGGATCAGAGATATGTCCCGCTCTCATTTACCGCGGGTGCAAGCAGCCTAAATGTGCAGACCCCAGCCAACGGTAACATCGCGCCACCGGGTCACTATATGTTGTTTATCGTCGATTCAACTGGTGTGCCATCAGTCGCGTCGATCTTAAACATCCAGTGACCTGTGATCACTCGCTCCGGATTAAGCCTCGTATTGCTTATTTTCGCATTACCGGCCTTCGCGCACGAGCCAAACCTTCTCGATGCTCGACGAGCGACTCCCGGGCTTCGTCTCGAAATGCACCCGTTGCCGCAAACTGCCAATGGGCCTGACCCGAGGTACCGCCTTCAGGCCTTTGGATTTCCAAAAGGCATCAAACTCCTTCTCTGGTCCAAAGAGTTCGACCACTCGATTCATCAGTTATCGTCGGTTTTTCAGGTTGACAAGTCCGGCAATGTAATTGCCAGCAACTCGGGACGCGGTGGCCGGCCGAGACGATTGGAGGAGATGAGCTTTGACCGGGGGCCATATCCCCGTGGGGCACGTTGGGAGGTAGCCTTGGTTTCAGTCGACAGGAAACTTCAAGCTTTTGCCAAAGCGATCCCATACCCGATTACTGCTCGTGACAGGAATTGCGAAATTGCATTGGAGCTTGTCTCTCATCGCGGTGTAAAGTTTCTGGCCTCGGGCTCCGGCTTTTTTCCTGGAGATGAGGTAATCACCGAATCGCGCTACGCGGACCGGATCATTGTAAAGCGGGCGCGAATTTCTGCCGAAGGATTGTTCCCGCCGCAGGTTATTCTCCATACAGCCATTGGAGCTGACAGAGACGCCCGCTACATGGTCAAAGGCAGTGCTTGTGAAGTTGCCGTCGATTACAAGTGGGGCGAGCCTGCAGTCGTTCGCCGTTGATGATCAGTAAGAACGCTATCCAGAAACCTGTCCCGAAGGGAGGACTATGAAAACCCAAATTTTAAAAACCTCAACTGTGGTCGTCGTGAAGGACCAAGTCTCGTGTGACTTGGCCGGGGAAGCGGTCATTTTGGACATGAAATCCGGAATTTATTACGGTCTGAACCCCGTAGGGGCGCGAGTGTGGAGCCTGATCCAAGAGCCGAGAACAGTTAGCGCTGTGCTGGATAGGCTTCTCGAACAATACGATGTTGAACCAGACCGCTGCGAAGGCGATCTGTTTGTGTTGCTGCAAGACCTGGCAACCAAGAATTTGATCGTGATCGACGCAAGGACCAATGGCGCGACTGAGTAAATTCCTAGGTCTCCGTTCGGCGGACCGAGGGCTTTTGTTGAAGACGATGCTACTGGTTTGGATCGTCAGGTTGGGATTGTGGTTGCTTCCCTTTCATGTGGTGCGGCAACTGCTAGCCAAATTGGCGCTAAAGTCTGCTAGTTCGCAAAATGGCGGGCGGGATCTCGTAGACCGCGATATTTGGGCGGTTACCGTCGCATCCAGGTATGTTCCTTTGGCGACCTGTCTTACCCAGGCGCTCGTCACAAAGGTCTTGCTGGGTCGTCACGGCCATCACGCAACCGTGCGCATTGGTGTTGCGCGCTCGGATGGCGGGGAACTTCAGGCGCACGCCTGGGTTGAAAACAACGGCCGGGTCGTGATTGGTGGCTCGGAAGCTTCTCTGAAACACTACATCCCGCTCGCTGCTTCAGATGGAGACTTGTTGTGAGTGGAATAGTCGGTGTTTATTATTTGGATGGTCGGCCCGTGTGCCGAAAGGACTTGGAAGGAATGAGTCTGATTCTGGCGCACCGTGGACCCGATGGCGCGGGATTGTGGAGCGAAGGCGCCGTGGGCTTGGGCCACAGGCTGCTGTGGACGACTCCAGAATCCCTTCACGAGCACCTGCCGATGGTGAGTACAAGCGGTAATATTGTTCTGACGGCGGATGCCCGGATTGATAATCGTGACCAACTCATTGCCGACCTTGGCTTGGGTGATCGTGCGGCGGAGGACATTACAGATAGCGTTCTGATTTTAGCCGCGTACGAAAAATGGGGAGAGCGATGTCCAGCGCGACTACTGGGTGATTTTGCTTTCGTTATCTAGGATCGCCGTCAACAGATGCTGTTTTGCGCCAGGGACCATTTCGGCGTGAAGCCCCTGTACTATTATTACCGTCCCGGCCATCTCTTTGCTTGTGCTTCGGAGATCAAATCCCTGCTCTGCTTACCTGAGGTTCCACGGGTTGCGGATCCTCTTCACCCCGTGTTACCGCAACCAGCACTGCGGTAAGCGATTCGTTTTCAACAGGTCGCCTTTCGTTATCCAGGCAGTGACCGACGAGTACTGCAGGATTTCAACCTGACCATCCCTGCCGGTCAAATCATCGCCATCGTCGGCGCTAATGGTGCTGGGAAGAGTACCTTACTGAAGCTGTTATGTCGCTTCTATGATCCCGAGGCTGGCCTTATCGCGTTGGATGGAAGTGATATTCGTGACATGACCCTACAAAACTTGCGCCGAATGATTACAGTCCTCTTTCAGTGGCCTGTTCCGTACCAGTCGACGGCCGCTCAAAACATCGCTTTTGGTGACCTCGCTGCAACACAAGGAGGGGCTGAATTCGAAGCCGCTGCCCGCAGCGCCGGTGCCCATGAAGTGATTCGCGGTCTACCGAAGGGGTACGATACTTTGCTGGGGAAATGGTTCGCCAACGGCGTCGAGCTCAGCGTCGGGGAGTGGCAACGGTTAGCTTTGGCCCGAGCTTTTTTTCGGCAAGCGCAGATCCTCATTTTAGATGAGCCGACAAGCGCTTTGGATTCCTGGGCTGAAGCGGATTGGTTTGATCGATTTCGCTCCCTCGCCGATGGCCGAACGGCAATTATCATCACCCACCGTTTCACGATCGCTCGGCGCGCCGACATGATTCATGTGATGGAGGCAGGCCGGATCGTAGAATCGGGAAAACATGATGAATTGTTATCTCGCGGTGGAATGTATGCCCGTTCGTGGACCGCGCAATTACATGGCCAGGCTCTGCCGGTTGGGGAGCCATTGGCATCTGGCATGAGTTCTAGCACGCTGTCGAACGGCGCCGCAGCCAAGGTCTAAACGATTCAATCACGGCGGGTTTGATTGTGCCCGCAGCTTGCTGCGTAAAGAGCTATTCTCAGTCCGTCATTCCCGAATGCTTCTATCGGGAATCCAAGCGAGACCGGAACTGGACCCCCGATTAAAACATTCGGGGGTGACGCTGTTGGGATAAATGCTCATCAGTTATATATCTGATACCCCGTCAGCTTGCTGCGGGATAGTTCAATTTCGCAAAATGAACTTCCAATTTCGAATTTTGCTTGCTTGATGTAAAGTGCACGCTTTGAACTTTTTGAACGACTTGAACGATTTGAACGGTTAAGGTCGTTATGGCATCAAACTTAGCTATCCCTTGTAACGGGCATCCAGAAGCCGAGTTGTTGCTCTGTTGCGCTCGGACTCGCATCGGGCCCGATACGGCCGAGCGGGTGAGGCAATTGCTCAAGGAGCAAATTGATTGGAACTACCTCATCGAAATTGCGTCCTACCATGGAACGATACCGCTCCTGTTCTGGAATCTGAGTCGCCTCGCTCCGGACGATGTTTCCAAGACAACTCTGGAACAACTTAAAGCTGCTTCCAACGCCATTGCCTGCCGGAACTTGTCACTCACTGGAGAGTTACTCAAATTGCTGAACCTTTTTCGCGAGCGTGGGATTCGAGCCCTTCCACTCAAAGGTCCCGCTCTTGCCGCCGCTGCCTATGGAAACCTGTCCTTACGACAGTTCTGTGATCTGGATATCCTGGTCCCCAAGGAGGATATGCTCAAAGCCAAGGAAGTACTGATGTTGCGTGGCTACCATCCCACGCTCGACCTCACTGCCGGCGAGGAAGCGGCCTATCTGAAATCTCATCACGACTATAAGTTTGTTCGGTCCAAAGATAGCGTGGTAGTTGAAATCCAGTGGGGAGTGACACAATGGTCATTTGCTTTCCCATTTGATTTCGAGGACGCGTGGGAAGATCGCCAGGTCATTTCTGTGGCCGGTGCTTCAGTGCTCAACCTCGCTCCTGAGATCTTGCTTTTAATGCTTTGTGTCCATGGGGCAAAGCATCGCTGGGAACAACTGAAATGGACCTGTGACATCGCCGAAATGGTTAATACCTATCGGGAGAAACTAGATTGGGATCGACTCATGGACCAGGCCCGCACCCTCGGCGGCAAGCGCATGCTGCTGCTTGGACTATTTTTAGCGCATAATCTTCTTGGCGCGCAGCTACCTGAGGCAGCTCTGAAAAGAACACACAATGACCCTCAAGTCAGACTCCTTACCCGCCAGGTAAGCAAACGGCTCTTCCGTGAGGCTTCCAATCCCGCCAGATTGCGCGATGAGCCTCCATTTTTCTATTGGAGAGCACGAGAGCGTTTGCGAGATAAATTAGTGTTATTGTCGAGATATTTTCCTGAGTATTTCTTCAGGATCGTTGTTCCCAATAAGAGAGATCATGCAGTCTTGCAGCTGCCTCCGTCTCTGTCTCTTAGTTACTATCTCATTCGACCCGTTCGGTTAATCTGGGAACGTTGGTGGCACTTTTCAAACGGCCCTGGCGGGGCAGCGGACTGAGAAATGAGAATCCGCAGGACTGTTCCACCCACCGCTGCGCCTATCAAGCCGATAGACTTAGTAGAAGGTCTTGTCGGCCTCTTTCGCGCAGGGCAGAGATACCACGACGGACTGGAGAAGGGAATCAAGGAACATTTTGACGTGTCACATGTGTTATGTATATCGTCCGGAAAAGCAGCGCTAACGCTAATACTTTTGGCGTTAAAAAACTTATCAAACAGGAAACGAGTAGTTATCCCAGCCTATACTTGTTTTTCCGTACCTTCGTCAGTGGCAAAGGCGGGCTTGGAGATTGTTCCCTGCGATATCGATCCCGTAACCTTGGATTTTGATTATGATTGTCTGAAGACAAAAATAACGCATGAAACTCTTTGCATAGTAGCCACTCACCTTTTCGGTATTCCAGCGAATCTGGATAAAGTAAAAGAACTTTGTGTAGAAAAAGGAGTATTCGTTGTTGAAGATGCAGCCCAAGCGATGGGTGGAGAGCACAAGGGTAGAAAGCTGGGGACGATCGGTGATGTTGGATTTTATAGTCTTGGCCGAGGGAAGAATATTACCTGTGGTTCAGGCGCAATCATTGTGACCAATAGCGACATTATCGCAGCAGCTCTTACCAGGCAATACACAAATCTTGAGGAGACTTCGTTTGCGGAAGATCTCAAAAACTTCGCTCAATTCTGCTTCATGAGTCTTTTTATTTGGCCGTACCTCTATTGGTTTCCGGCAGGGATGCCATTTCTAAAATTAGGGCAGACGTTTTTCTACAAGGATTTCGCCATTCGAAAGTTGTCGGGAAGGAGGGCGGCGCTGCTGCAAAATTGGTGTGATCGGTTAGCACAGTCCAATCAGACAAGAACGAAAGTTGCCCTGGACTTCTTCAAAAATATCTTCATGAATAATGTCGAGGAACCGTGCATACCTTACCTCCGTTTTCCGATCCTTGTTCAAGATCGGAAGACGAGAGATCAGATCTACGCCCGCTCGCAAGCGAAAGGCTTAGGGATCAGTCTCATGTACCCGACAGCGGTGAATGAGATTGAGGAACTCAAAACAGCTTTTGCTGAGCAGGTTTTCCCAGGGGCGAAAAGGGTTGCAGAAACGTTAGTGACATTGCCGACCCATCACTTGCTTACTGACACGGACAAGAAAGCGATCTGTGATTTGTTCGACCGCACTGCAGTACCTGAAGTACAACAGACTGCGTTCTCGACCTCAGAGGTGGTGTAAATTTGTCTCTCTAAAAAGTCCTGATCTTGACAATGGCAACCCTTTTTTGGTCCTCTCTGTTTTTTATTTTTTACGCTTACCTGGGTTATCCATTATTGTTAATGCTCCTTTCTCTCATTAAGAGCCGTCCGGTGAAGAAAGGGGATGTCACCCCTTCCGTATCATTAATTATTACAGCCCATAATGAAGAGGCCCGCATCCGCGAAAAGCTGGAAAATACGCTGGCGCTAGACTATCCACGGGAGCGGCTCGAGATAATCGCCGCTTCGGACGGCTCAACGGATGAAACAGATACGATCGTTCAATCCCACGAATCTCGTGGGGTTCGGCTCGTCAGAGCGGCGCAGCGAAATGGCAAAGAGGCCGCCCAAAAGCTGGCTGTCCAAGCGGCCTCTGGAGAGGTCCTGATCTTTTCAGATGTCGCGACTATCCTGGAGTCGAATGCGATCAGGAACATTGTTAAAAATTTCGCCGATCCAACCGTCGGGTGTGTCAGCAGTGAGGATAAAATTATTGATCCTGGAGGGAAGGTGAGCGGCGAAGGGGCTTACGTTAAATATGAAATGCTGCTCCGTGATCTTGAAACGAGAGCAAACACGCTGGTGGGTTTGAGTGGGTCTTTCTTCGCCGCCCGCAGGAAAGTCTGCGACAATTGGCAGCCCGAACTCCAGAGTGACTTCAACACTTTGCTTAATGCCGTGAACTTAGGTCTGCGAGGCGTATCGGACCCGGAGAGCGTTGGATACTATAAAACGATCGCTGACGAAACCAAGGAGTATGAACGGAAGGTTAGGACTGTATTGAGAGGAATTGCTGTTTTCATGAAGAGCCTTCCCATGCTCAATCCTTTTCGCTATGGGCTCTTCTCTTGGCAGTTATTGAGCCACAAGCTCTGCCGGTGGCTCGTGCCTGCGGCAATGCTCATTGTATTTGTGAGTAACGCTTTTATTCTGTCTGGCTCATCGTTTTATCTTGCTCTATTTGTTCTGCAACTCTTCTTTTATGTCATAGCGTTCGGCGGGATAAAGATAGGGAATTTTGCCCGAGGGATTTTAAAAGTTCCCGCCTTCTTTGTCCTGGTCAATCTATCTATCTTAACTGCATGGTCTCGATATCTTCGAGGAGAACGCATGCTAACGTGGAAACCGTCCGAACGCTAAGCTTCCTCTGCTCAAATCGTCGGATAGTTGAACTCTCGGAACGGAAAGGAGTGGACAGCGATGGCAAGGCCAGAACCGCAATTCGACCAGCAAATTCAATTAATTGATGAAATTGAGCGGAATTACCCGCAAGCGCAGAGTAATCCAGATGCACGCCTGATGTATCTTTTCGAATGCTTGATCACTCACTCACCAGAAAACGCACTGCAATTGCTAACCCGGCATAGGAAGAACGGGATTCAATCCCTTCGAAACATTCAAGGATCGATCGCCACATTGGCTGATCAATTGTTGGGTAGACAACAACTATCGTTGGTCGAGGACCTCATGCAATTGGCAACTGAATGGCATGTGTCAATCGATTCAAAGATTTGTCAGAAACTTGCAAAGGCGTATAGGCAGAAAGGTGATTTCCCGAAAGCCCGCGAAATACTTTATTCGATAATCAAGAAGGATAGAACTAACGCTGCAACAATCTTAGGTGATCTTTATGAAATGGCTCGGACGGAAGGACAGGACTCAGAGGCTCACTCGCTTCTCGGCCAGCTGGTATTAGCCGATCCTTCACCCGCGACGACAATTTTTGCCTACAAAGAGCGCAGTGATCTCGCCCCAACGGAGGGGCCACCCGTGCGGATTGCCTTGTTAAGCTCCTATACACTTGACCCGTTGGTCCCGTATCTCGACTTTGAATGCAGACTTGCCGGTTTGGTGCCGGAGTTTTATATCGCTTCTTTCAATCAATACATGCAAGAGATCCTGCAAGCGTCGAGCGGTCTCTATCGCTTCAAGCCCGAGATCGTTTTCGTTGCCGTGGCGATCGAGGATCTCTACCCGGCTGTAGGAGGATACCCGTCGACGCAAGAGCTGGATAAAGCCCGGGTGGAAATTCGTGAACGTATCCATGCGGTGGTCGATGCGCTGAGCGAACGTTGCGATGCCCTCGTTGCGGTGCACGAGTTTGTGCTCATGCACAGAAGCCCCCACGGGATACTCGACAACCGCAGCCCCAACGGCTTGGCCGGGTGGATCGAACAGCTCAATCGCGCCTTGGCGGATTTTTTTAGAACTCAGGAGCGCGCCTACCTGCTGCCATTGGGAGATGTCCTCGGCTGGGCCGGCAAGATGCAGAGCTATAATCCGAAGATGCAATACATGGCCGGCATGCGCCTGAGCGGCGCGGCGCTTCCGGAGCTCGCGCGCCATTACATGCGCTACGTCAAACCAATGAAAGGGTTGACGCGCAAGTGCATCGTGCTCGACCTCGACGGCACGTTATGGGGCGGGATAGCGGCGGAATTGGGCATCGAAGGTGTCCAGCTCGGGCCTTCGGCGCTCGGCGCGGAATATGTCGCTTTTCAGGAAGCGCTGCTCAGCCTAACGCGCCGTGGCATTTTGCTGGCGCTGTGCTCGAAAAATAACCCGGATGACGTGCTGCCGATCATACAAAATCACCCGTATATGCGTCTTCGGGAGGAGCATTTCGCCGCAACGCGTATCAACTGGCGCAATAAGGCTGAAAATATGCGGGAGCTCGCCGAGGAGTTGAACATCGGGCTTGATTCTCTGGTGTTCTTTGATGATAACCCGAATGAACGCGAGCTCATCAGGCAGTTATTGCCGGAAGTCATGACGGTGGACCTTCCAACAGATCCGGCTCGTTATCGTGCGACGCTCGAGGCGATGTCTGATTTTGAGTTGCTTGCCCTCACTAGGGAAGATGAGTTGCGAGGAGCCCAGTATCAAGCGATGCATAAACGGGAAGCCGTCCGCAAAAGCTCCGTCACTCTCGACGAGTATCTCCATTCACTCGAAATCGTCGCCGAGGTAGAATCGGCGACCCCCGATAGCGTCGGTCGTTTGGTGCAAATGTTCAATAAGACCAATCAGTTTAACCTTACGACCCGCAGATATCAGGCCGCGGATATGAGCCGGTTTATCGACGCTGAGAAGTATCGGGTCTATACACTAAACGTGCGTGACCGGTTTGGTGACCACGGCCTGGTGGGCGCGGCCATCGTTCACGAAAAGGGGGACCGCTGGCATATCGACAGTCTGCTGATGAGCTGTCGCGTCATGGGATTATCCGTGGAAAGAGCCTTCCTGCACGAGATCGACGAGGACGCGCGCCGGGCCGGCGTCAAAACGCTGATCGGAGAATTCATTCCCACCAAGAAAAATCAGCCGGTGGAAACATTCTATTCCGATCACGGATTTACTCACGTGGAGGACGTAGACAAACAGCAATTCTGGGAACTCGATCTCGCCTGCGCCAAGATCGAAAAGCCGGCATGGGTTGCTCTGACGGGAGCTGCGTAAAGCCATGAGGGTCGAGCAGGTGATCGGAAGAGTTTTCAAGGTCGACCCCGATGAGCTGGATGATTCGTCCTCTCGGGACACGATCAAAGGGTGGGATTCTATGGCCCACTTGACTCTGATCCTCGAATTGGAAGCGGAGTACAAAGTCAGCATCGCCATTGCTGACGCCATGGAAATGGTCAGCGTGGAGAAGATTAAACAACTTCTGCGCAACTACGGAGTCCGCGTTTGAGTGCTTCGCTGCCGCAGCCGCGAGAAAAATCGCCATTGGGATCGGCAGAGAATGCAACGAGTTACAGCGTTTGTCTTTACCACGGCGGTCTTGCGGCAGCGCTTGAGCGCTTTGTCCAGCGGGTCTGGCCAAAGGATTTATCCGCGCGATTTCAAGCCAGCGTGTCCGAGCCACCGAGTTCTCCGATTTTTCTTTTCTTGAAGGGACCGGAAGTTATCGGCCATATCGCGACTGTGCCGGTGCGGCTTCACTCTCCGTCCGGGATACATGTGGCCTACTGGGTCGTGGGCTTCATGGTCCTCCCTGAATACCGCAACGGGCCGATCGGGCCGTTGCTGGTCAAGAAAGTGAACGAAACGTTGGATTGCGCTCTCACCTTACATGTCGAAGAGGCCCCGCTGAAAATTTTCAAAGGGATGGGATGGAAACATGCGGGAGTCATTCCACAGTATGTTTTGGTTTGCGACGCCTACGCCTTCCTGAAAAATATTCGGCTCGGTCAAGTGCCGCGCTTGAGAGACCGCAGCGGCACCGGTTCAACGCTGCTTTCAGCGATGTTAGCGCAGCCGCCGGTTCGACTCGTGGTCGCGTTTCTGGCTTCGATCGCGCTCAAAGGTTTCTCTCTTGCTGCGGCCATACTTAAGCCGGCTCGGGGTTCGGGCACGGTAACGGAGGAATCCGGATTCGACGAGGGCTATAATCTCCTCTGGGAGAAAGTCACTCACAAGTATGATGCCTTGGTGGTGCGAAATCGCTCCTATCTGGAATTTCGCTACGGCACGCGCATGAAGAACTACCGGCTCCTGGCGTATCGGGAAAAAGGCGAGTTGTTGGGCTACTGCATCGTGAAATTGAAGCAATTCATCGACGACCCTCGTATGGGCAGGATGCGGGTGGGAACCATCGTCGATTGCCTGTTCGATCCCGCGGACCTTCATGGATTGCAGTCGCTTCTCACGGACGCCATGCGCCTGTGCAAGCGAGAAGCAGTTGAAACGATTTTCTGCACGGCGTCCTACGCGCCGCTGCGACGGCTCCTAAGAGTCAACGGATTCATCGAGATCCCGGGCAACTTGAACTTCGCTTACCTCGACAAGATGAAAAGCGTTCAGCCAGATATTTCCCTCGATTCCTGGCACCTGATGCGCGGCGACTCCGACGCGGATGCCAATTTCTGAGGATGCGAATTTTATGGCGCGGGGGAACTCTGGCCGGCGACGGGTGTTTACCTGGAAGATTCTGCTGCGCTGGCTCATCGCCGGCGCGTTCTACTACAGCGGCCTGTTGTCTCTTTATCGATTCCTCAGCGGTAAACGAAACCCCATCATCTTAAACTATCACCGGGTTCTCAGTCCGGCCGCCCACAACGAAGCCGTGCCCGCGGGCATGGTTGTCCGGCCGCAAACTTTCGCGAAACACCTGCGTTACCTGAGGCGTCGCTACCAGGTCGTGTCCATGGAACAGCTAATCGAATCGCGTGAGCGCAACGAGCCGACCGGTCGGCCCCTTTGCGTAATCACGTTCGATGACGGTTGGCGCGACAATTACGAAGAAGCTCTGCCGCTGCTGCGCCGGTACGGGTTGCCGGCAACCCTGTTCATTTCCACCGGTTTCATGGGCAACGGACAGACCCCTTGGTTTTACCGTCTGGGTCATGTTCTTCATGCTCTCGCCGGTGTCTCCGACGATCGATGCACGGCGCTGCGGTCGAACACCCAGCTGGACTTACCCGTAGCGCTGTTGGCCTGGCTGGCGGGTTCGACGCTCGCAAGGCAACGAGATATCGAAGACGTCATCGAGGGAATGAAAACTCTGCCGGGAGCCGAGTTGGAATCCGTGGTCGAGCGCTTGCGGCTTCTTTTGGCATCGGCCGGTCAGAACGTGAACGGCAACGATGCGGCGATGCTCGATTGGGACCAGATACGGGAAATGGCGCGTACCTCTTTTGAGATCGGCTCCCATGGCGTCACCCATTTGATTCTGACCCAGATTCCCGAGCAAGCAATGAAGGAGGAGGTCTTTGAATCGAAACACTGCATTGAAGAGCAGCTGAGACAATCAGTCGGAGGCTTTTCCTATCCGAACGGGAACTATTCGGCTGAAGTTGAATCGTTGGTCAGAACTGCGGGGTATCGCTACGCCTGTACGACAAAGCCGGGCTCCGTAGAGCGTTGCGATAACCCTTACCAGCTAAAGCGTATTTCTGTGCATGACGATGTTACTTTTTCCACAGCGTTATTCGCTTGTCATATCGCCGGCGTTTTTAAACTCGTCTGAATCAGCAAACGGTTCTGTTACAGACAAAGCTTGCTGAGTCCAAGCTCGAAAAGCGGCCCTTTTTTTCCACATGCGTGTTCTTGTCACTGACGGAAACGAGCGCTCGGCACTGGCGATCACTCGCGCGCTTGGACAACACTCGATTGATGTCGTCGTCGGCGCCGAAACGGAGCGCAGCTTGGCCGCCGCGTCAAAATACTGCTGGGGCGCGATTTCCTATCCTTCTCCCTTCGAAGATTCTTCAGGATTCGTCGCGAGCATTTTCGACGCCGTTCGGCGTTTTCAGGTAACGGCGGTTTTCCCAACGTCCGACGGTGCCATGTCCCTGATAGCGCAACAGCGGCAGAAATTCGCAGAGCACACGAAGTTGCCCATACCGGCCGCGGCAGTATTTGAATCCCTGTCGAATAAGTATTCTCTGATGCAGCTTGCCGTCACCTTGGGAATCCCGGTTCCGGAGAATGTCTTCGTGCCGGATGGCCGCTTTGAAGGACGGTCAAAGACCTTGCCGAACTTCCCCGTCGTCGTGAAACCCGGACGGTCCATCCTTAACGCGAATGGCCGGCTGCGCAAGACCAGAGTTCACTATGCCGCCAGTAAGGCGGAGCTTGCACGCTTGTACGCGGCTATAGATTATTTGCGCCAGCCGTCGCTGATTCAGCGCCGCGTGGAAGGGGAGGGACAGGGCATTTTCGCTCTTATGAACCATGGACAACCGGTCGCACTGTTTGCGCACCGCCGGTTGCGTGAAAAACCGCCTTCCGGAGGCGTCAGCGTGTTGCGTGAGAGCATCGCATTGCCTCAACCGATGACGCAATACGCCATGCGCCTCCTGCAACATGTCGGTTGGCACGGCGTGGCGATGGTAGAATTCAAAGTTGACCGGCGGACCGGCGTGCCGTTCTTAATGGAAGTCAACGGGCGCTTTTGGGGATCGCTGCAGCTCGCTCTCGATGCCGGCCTGAATTTCCCTTTATTGTTGTATCGGATGGCCTGCGGCGGCGACGTCAATTTAGCCGCGGCCGGCTATAAGGTTGGGGTCAAATCCCGCTGGTTGCTGGGAGACCTGGATCATTTGCTGCTACGCTTGTTCAAGTCCGATGCGGCGCTCTCTTTGCCCCCTGACAGTCCGACAAAACTTAAAACGTTGATCGACTTTTGCCGCTTCTTCCAAAGAAACACGCGTTACGAAGTCAATCGTTTCGACGATCCGAATCCCTTTTGTTATGAGCTGCGCCGGTATCTGGCGTGTCTTTTGCTCCCGACACGCCAGGTAACCGGTAATTTCCATTACGGTGCAGGCCGATTGGTTTAAGCAAATGCTCGAAGCTGCGCAATTAAGTCGGCGTTGGTTAAAAAGCGCCACGTTACGCTTCGGGCTAAAGAACCGCAAGATTTATAAAACTTTGCCGCGCCCGGTTCGTATCGTTTTATTCGTATGTAAAGGAAACATATGCCGCAGTCCGTTCGCGGCGTCTTATCTCGGGGCGAAGCTTAAGGGACGGGACTGCCCAATCGAAGTTTTCTCGGCGGGACTAGAGACCATATCAGGCGAGAAAGCGAATCCCGTCGCCAGTAGCGTGGCGCTGCAAAACCAAATTTCTTTGGAGGCGCATGTTACAACACCGGTCACCCGCGAGCTTATCGGTCGCGCGGACCTGATCATCGTGATGGAGTTTATGCAGTGTGTCGATCTTCTTAAAAAATTTCCTGAGGCTGAACGCAAGGTATTCCGGCTCGGTGATTTTCACAAGGGGTTGGCCCGAGAAATTTGGGATCCCTACGGCGGAACCCATGCGGATTTTGAATTTTGTTTTCGAATGATACGGCGGTGTTGCGATAACTTAATGGGAGCTCTCATTTAAAAATAGATTAAGGAGACAGATTATGGCAGCGACGAATATTCTGGGCATTTCAGCTTATTATCATGACAGCGCGGCGAGCCTCATACGCGATGGCGAGATCGTCGCGGCGGCGCAAGAGGAGCGCTTCACGCGCAAAAAACAGGACGCCGGATTCCCCAGCCATGCGATTCGCTATTGCCTTCGCGAAGCCGGGATTTCTCTATCCGGCCTGCGCTACGTGGTTTTTTACGATAAGCCGCTGGTGAAGTTCGAGCGTTTGCTTGAGACCTATCTGGCTTACGCTCCCAGTGGGCTACAATCCTTTTTGGCGGCGATGCCGGTATGGATGAAGGAGAAGATGCTATTAAAGAATCTGCTGCAGAAAGAATTGGTAGCGATCTCTGACGGCCTAAAGAAATCGGAGCTTCCTCAGCTTCTCTTTGCCGAGCACCATGAGTCCCACGCGGCTTCGGCGTTCTATCCTTCGCCTTTCGATAGCGCCGTGGTTCTGTGTATGGATGGAGTTGGCGAATGGGCAACGACTTCCGCGTGGCTCGGCCAGGGGAAAAATATTACCCCTCTCTGGGAAATTCCGTTTCCGCACTCGCTCGGGCTTTTGTATTCAGCCTTCACCTATTACACCGGGTTCAAGGTCAACTCGGGTGAATACAAAGTGATGGGTCTCGCGCCGTACGGCAAGCCGAAATACGTCCAGGCCATTTACGACAACTTGATCGATCTCAAGCCGGATGGAACCTTCCGGCTCAATATGGAGTGCTTTAACTATTGCACCGGCTTGACCATGACGAATGGCAAGTTCGAGACACTGTTCGGTGGTCCAGCGCGGAAACCGGAAACGTACCTTACGCAGCGCGACATGGATTTAGCCCGGTCAGTTCAAGAGGTAACCGAAGAGGTCATGCTGCGTTTGGCCAGGACCCTGCACCGTGAAACCGGCGCGGAAAACCTTTGCCTGGCTGGCGGCGTGGCTTTGAACTGCGTCGGCAATGGCAGGATTCTGCGCGAGGGTCCTTTCAAGGGATTATGGATTCAGCCGGCCGCGGGAGATGCCGGTGGTGCACTCGGCGCCGCCTTGAGCGCCTGGCACCGGCTGGAAGATAAGCCCCGATATGTTAATGGCAACGGCGACGCCATGCACGGGAGTCTGCTCGGCCCGTCGTTTTCCAATGAGGAGATCGCAGAGTTTCTCAAGAGCAAAGAGGCTCCGCATGAGTATTTGAGCGACGACGCGCTTTTGAGTCGAGTGGCGGATGATCTGGCGGCCGGCAAAGTCGTCGGCTGGTTTCAAGGCCGGATGGAGTTTGGACCGAGGGCCCTGGGTGGCCGGAGCATTATCGGCGACGCCCGTAATCCTCAGATGCAATCGGTGATGAACCTCAAAATCAAATACCGGGAGTCTTTCCGGCCCTTCGCTCCCACCGTGCTGCGTGAGCGGGTGTCGGACTATTTCGAAATGGATACGAGCAGTCCCTATATGCTCCTGGTTGCGCCGGTGCAGGAAGCGCGGCGCACGCCGATGACGGAAGAGCAAAAGGCCCTGTGGGGCATCGATCTGCTCAATGTTCCGCGGTCGGATATTCCGGCGGCCACCCATGTCGATTACTCGGCGCGCGTCCAAACCGTCGATGCCAAGACAAATCCGCGGTATTACAAGTTGCTCAAAGCCTTCGAAGCGAAAACCGGCTGCGGCCTGATCGTCAATACCTCGTTCAACGTGCGCAGCGAGCCTATCGTGTGCACGCCTGAAGAAGCCTACCGCTGCTTCATGCGCACTCAGATCGATACTCTGGTCTTGGAAAACTATGTGTTAAACAAGGCCGACCAAAAGCCGCTCGAGGGGGACACAAATTGGCAGGATGAATTTGAGTTAGACTAAGTATGAAGGGAACGATCGGATTAAAGAGATTGTAGCTAAAGCAAGTGAGGAGAGAACAATGCAAGAAACAGTAGACGCAAAACAACTGCGGTCCTTTGGCTTTCTCGTTGGTGGGGTATTCGCTGTAATAGGGCTCTGGCCGATGCTTCTTGGGAGAGGGGTACGCCTATGGGCCATTATTCCTGCAGTAATCCTTATCGGCTTGGGTGCTCTGCTACCGATGAGTTTGCGCCCGATCCATAAAGCGTGGATGAGGATTGGCCACGTTCTTGGCTGGATCAACACAAGGATCATTCTCAGCGTGGCCTTTTACGGGATGTTTGTTCCCATGGGATTCATTATGCGTTTGGCAGGGAAGGATCCGATGAGGCGGAAATTTGCGGCAGACGCAGATACCTACCGTATCCCATCTCAACCCCGGCCCGGTTCTCATATGTTGCGACAGTTTTAGTTTTCAGGAGCTGTAAGTTTTCAGGAGCTGTAAATGATGAGCGTTTTGGCAGCGATTGGTCGATTGGTGCTCGAAGATGGATCGGTCTTCGAGGGCCGGGCTTTTGGGGCGCCCAAAGCGATCTCCGGTGAAGTTGTATTCAACACTGGCATGGTGGGATATCCAGAAGCTCTGACGGACCCCTCATATAAAGGGCAAATTTTGGTTCTGACATATCCCCTGATTGGAAACTACGGCGTGCCAGGCCATGGGCGCCCCGAGGATCTCAGTGGCCCATTCGAGTCTGATAGAGTGCAGATTGCCGGCCTGGTCGTTTCGGAAGCATCGTTGCGATACCACCATTGGAATGCGGCAAAAAGCCTTGCGCAGTGGCTCCATGAACAAGGAGTGCCGGCGCTGTCGGGGATTGATACCAGAGCGCTAACCAAGCGCTTGCGAGAGAAGGGCAGTATGTTGGGGAAGATTCTGATTGAGGACGAGGAGGTTGAGTTTTACGATCCCAACAGAGCGAACCTAGTATCCCTGGTGAGTGTAACGACGCCCCAAGTCTATCCTGGGGGGAAAAAGCGGGTCGTAGTGATCGACTGCGGCTGCAAAAACGGCATTATCCGTAGCTTGCTCGCCAGAGAGATCACGGTGATCAGGGTCCCTTGGGATTACGACTTTTTAAGCGAAGAATTCGATGGCGTGCTCATCTCTAATGGACCAGGCGATCCGAAAATGTGCTCACCGACCACTGCCCATATAAAACGGGCTATGGAGAAAGACTATCCGATCTTTGGCATTTGTCTCGGCCATCAGCTCTTAGCCTTAGCCGCAGGAGGGGATACCTACAAGCTGAAATTCGGCCATCATAGTCAAAACCAACCTTGCGCAGAAGTTACGACAAAACGGTGTTACATCACTTCACAGAACCATGGTTACGCCGTTGATACCCAGAGCCTCCCTGACGGATGGATGTCTTGGTTTACCAACGCTAATGATGGCACCAACGAGGGCATTCGTCACCGGTCTCACCCGTTTTTAAGCGTGCAATTTCATCCTGAGGCGACACCGGGGCCAGTCGATACGAATTTCCTTTTCGATGAATTTATAGGAATGCTATGAACGACACCAAACCAAAAAAAGTGCTCGTACTCGGCAGTGGTGCCTTAAAGATCGGCGAGGCAGGCGAGTTCGATTATTCGGGTAGTCAAGCCATTAAGGCTTTGAAAGGGGAAGGCATCACTACGATCCTCGTGAACCCCAACATCGCGACGGTACAAACTTCCGAATACCTGGCTGATCAGGTCTACTTTCTACCGGTTACCGCTCATTTTGTCGAAAAGGTGATCGCAAAGGAGAGACCGGACGGTATTATGCTCGCGTTTGGCGGGCAGACTGCGCTTAATTGTGGTCTGGAGCTGGAGCAGCAGGGTATCCTCGAACAGAATGGGGTAAAAATTCTCGGTACCCCTATTCAAGCTATCCGGGAAACCGAAGATCGCGACCTGTTTGTAAAGAAGCTGACTGAGATTGGAGTTAAGGTTCCGAGGGGCGTGGCCGCCACCTCGGTTGAGGAGGCAGTCCACGTAGCTCAAGAAATTGGCTATCCGGTGATGTTGCGCATTGCTTATGCCCTGGGTGGGCTTGGTTCGGGCCTATGCGCGAGCGCAGAAGAGGTTCGCGATCGGGCCACCAAAGCGATGGCGCATAGTCCCCAGGTCCTCATTGAGGAATTTTTGACTGGGTGGAAAGAAGTGGAATATGAAGTGGTCCGCGACCGGTTCGACAACTGTGTGACCGTATGTAACATGGAAAATTTCGATCCCATGGGGATTCATACGGGCGAGAGCATTGTCGTGGCACCTAGTCAGACACTAACGAATGGTGAATATCACCTATTGCGGCAGATCGCGATAAAGGTGGTGCGCCATCTTGGGATCATCGGGGAATGCAATATCCAGTTTGCCCTAGACCCGTATTCCCAGGACTACCGAGTCATTGAAGTTAATGCGCGTCTCTCGCGCAGTTCCGCCTTGGCTTCAAAAGCAACCGGCTATCCTCTGGCGTTCATTGCCGCAAAGCTCGCATTGGGGCACGGCCTAGCTGACCTCCAAAACTCTATTACGGGGGTCACCACGGCCTGTTTCGAGCCGGCCCTGGACTACATTGTGGTTAAAGTTCCGCGATGGGACTTGCGGAAGTTTCACGGGGCATCTCAAAGGATTGGCTCGGGAATGAAATCGGTTGGGGAGGTTATGGCGATCGGCCGCAGTTTTGAAGAGGCATTGCAAAAAGCCCTGCGAATGCTCGATATCGGGGCCTCTGGGCTGATCGGCAACGAAAACTTCCGATGCGCCAATCTAGAGAAAGAACTGAGCGAGCCCACACCCGAGCGCATTTTTGCGATTCCGGAGGCGATCAGAAGCGGCTACTCTATTGAAAGCATCCACCGGCTCACCCATATCGACAACTGGTTCCTATATAAGATTCTCAACCTTGTCGAAATTGAAGAGAAGATCCACCGGACCGCAGCCCGGCCCTGTCCCCTGGAACTGCTGAAAGAAGCGAAACAGGCTGGTTTTGCTGACGCGCAGATCGCCAAACTGATGGGCCTGCAGGAACACCAGGTAAAAGGGCTACGGAAGGAGCATGGCATTGTTCCAAGTGTGAAGCAGATCGACACGCTGGCAGCGGAATATCCGGCGCAAACCAACTACCTGTATCTTACCTATCATGGGCAAGGCGACGATGTCGCCGTTGCGGTGAAAGACTCTGTGATCGTATTGGGCTCCGGAGCCTACCGCATCGGCAATTCGGTGGAGTTCGATTGGTGCTGTGTGAACACTGTGATGATGTTACGGAAATTGCATTACAAAACTATCATCATCAATTGTAACCCGGAGACGGTCAGCACTGACTACAATGAGTGCGATAGGCTCTATTTCGAAGAGTTGAATCTTGAAACTGTGCTGGAGATCTGTACAAAAGTGAAGCCGCTTGGAGTCATTCTTGCCATGGGAGGCCAGGTTCCCAATAATCTTGCTATGGCACTTCACAAAGCAGGCGTGAACGTTCTCGGCACATCCCCTGAAAACATCGATATTGCAGAAGATCGACACAAATTCTCTCAGCTGCTCGATCGGCTCGGGATCGAGCAGCCGGAATGGAGGGAGTTGGTTACACCGGAGGTGGCAAAGGAGTTCGCAAACAGAGTGGGATATCCGGTGTTAGTGCGGCCTTCTTATGTGCTAAGCGGCGCCGCCATGGGTGTGGCCTCGAACGATGCTGAGCTTGTCAAGTTCTTAAATAAGGCGACCGAGGTGTCTCAGAAACATCCTGTCGTGATTAGCAAGTTTATCGAAAGTGCAAAGGAGCTGGAGATAGACGCTGTTGCCATGGATGGCGAGCTAGTCGTGTCTGCGATTTCGGAGCATGTCGAGAATGCAGGTGTGCACTCGGGTGACGCGACCCTCGTACTTCCTCCGCAACGAACCTATCTCGAGACCATGCGCCGGGTTAAGAGAATAACAGAGACAATTGCGAGCTCTCTCAAAATCAACGGGCCGTTTAATATCCAGTTTATTGCCAAGGACAATGGCGTAAAAGTAATCGAGTGCAACCTGCGAGCCTCCCGCAGCTTTCCCTTTGTGTCGAAGGTTTTTAAGGTCAACTTTATTGAAATAGCCACTAAGGTCATCATGGGGTTTCCTGTACCGAAAATGAACGGGTCAATTTCTGATGTCGAATACGTTGGGGTGAAGGCACCTCAATTTTCATTTACGCGCGTTGAGGCGGCGGACCCGACCTTGGGGGTGGAGATGGCCTCCACCGGAGAAGTCGCTTGCCTTGGCGACGATTTTGAAGAGGCCTTTCTCAAAGCATTCTTAGCAGTGGGATATCATCTGCCAGTGCGAAGTGTCCTGCTTTCCGCTGGGTCCATAGAGGAAAAGGCCGCCTTTCTAGCAAGCGCGAGGGCATTGAAAGACCTCGGCGTAAAGCTCTATGCGACAAAAGGCACAGCGGATTTTCTAGGGGCTGCTAATATAGAGTCAACTGCGCTGCATTGGCCGTTGGCGGAAAAATCACCGAATACGGTTGAATATATTCTCAAAGGAAAAATCGATCTCGTCATCAACATTCCCAAGAATTATCAACCGGAAGAGCTGACGAACGACTACATTATCCGACGGCGGGCCGTTGACTTCGGCGTTCCGCTGATTACGAACATTCAACTGGCTCAGCGATTTGTGGAAGCCCTGGCCCGGAAACAATTGGTTGATCTTGAGGTCAAAAGCTGGGGTGACTATGCCCCCAGGTTCCTTCCCTAGTGGTCAGGATGGAATCTCAACAGGTTGCCGTGGTTACTGAGGATTGCATGAAGGGGGATAGCGCAGGAAAGGTATATCGGCCTCGGTACGACGGAGTGTCGAGGCGGTGGCCTGTATTCTTATTGCGAGCTGTTCGTTGGCGATCCTGGCGTTTATGTCAAATGTGTATTTGCGTGTCTTCGAAGGCCACGACGGGAAGCATCTGTTGCGGAATGCCGAGGGTTAGAAACGCATCAAGGGTAACTAACGTCATCTATAGGGGGATAATTCTATGAGTGAATTCTTGATCGAGCTTTGGGCGTTCATGAGAGAACGCAAGAAATTTTGGCTGGCGCCAATTATTATCGTGCTGGTTCTCCTCGGCAGCTTGATCGTATTGACGCAGGGATCCGCCATCGCTCCCTTTATCTACACCTTGTTTTAACTAGAGCGCTCGGCCGGTTAGACAGCGCGGCAGGTCCCCGGCAATGGGGTGGTACTTTTGGCGATCAGGAGAATATTGCATTTATCCAGCACCAGCGGGCCCGGCGGCGCCGAGATGATCGTCAGCCGTCTCGCTGGTGTGTTGGATCCCAGCCGGTTCCGCTCCGTCGTGTGTCTCTACCGGCCGGGGTGGTTAAAAGAGCAATGCGAGCGCCAAGGGATTGAAACCCATGTTCTAGAGATCGGCGGCATGTTCGACTTTGGGTGGGTACGAAAGGCGTGCCGGCTAGTTCGTCGCGAGGGGGTCTCTCTGATTCACGCCCACGAATTTACCGGCAACACCTACGGATCTCTGGTCGCGAAGCTGGTCGGGGTGCCGCTGGTCGCCACCGTTCATGGCAAAAGTTATTATTCGGAACAATGCAAGCGGCGCCTGGCGTATCGTGCCGTCAGCCGCGTTGCCACGATGGTGGCGGTCTCCGAGGATTTAAAGCGCTTTATTACTGGAACCGTCGGAGTGCCTGCCGAGAGAATTAAAGTCATTTATAACGGTCAGGAGATACTACCGCAGATCCGACCGGAAGAGAAAGCGCGTTTGCGAGGCGAGTTCGGTTTGGAAGAAATTGAATCCGTGGTCGGCGTGGTGGGCAGCTTGTATCCGGTGAAAGGGCACGAATACTTATTGGCGGCAGTGCCGCAGGTGCTCAAAACCCATCCCCGGACAAAATTCTTGATCGTCGGCAGGGGCGATCTCGAGGCGTCCTTGAAAGAAGCAGTAAAAATGGCCGGCCTGGAGAAGCAGGTACGTTTCCTGGGTTTTAGAGAAGACGTTGCCACGCTGCTTTCGCTGATGGATATCTTTGTGCTTCCTTCTTTGTCCGAGGGACTTTCGATAGCGCTTCTGGAAGCGATGGCGGCGGGGAAACCCGTCATCGCAACTAACGTCGGGGGCAATTCCGAGCTGGTCGTCGATGGTGAAACCGGCTATTCGGTTCCTGCCCGCGACGCTGACGCGCTAGCGGCAAAGCTCCGTTTACTCTTGGCGGACAAGTGTCGTGCAAGGAAGCTTGGGGAGAACGGCCAAAAAAGAGTGCAGCAGAAGTTTAGTCTTCAAGCGATGGCACATAATTACCAAGAACTCTACGAAAAGTGCTTGCAAAGATAAGAAACGTATCAGACGTCAAACTGACCTCATGCGTCACACTATGAAATAATTCTTGAACAGACTGTCTCCCTCTCTCGCTAATCTTGGGGCTCGTACGATGTTTATAAACCGGCTGAACAATTTCGAAGGTTTCTGCTGCAACGAGCATACGTACAGAGGAGTATTTGTTAGGATTTTTCTGCGCCGGATGCGTTGGGAACATCAGCGTTTTGTGAACGAGGTAAAGCCTGTGCATGTGCCGTTTCACTTCGTCTGGTGAGCAATTAGCTTTTCGTAGAATTTCTGTTGCATGTTTTCAGTAAAAAATTGGACTCTCCGTGAACTGACTGCACGGACCTTGTTGCTGGCATTTTCTCTAGTTTTGGCTGAAGTCATACTGCAATTCCTAAGTTGGCGCAGTCTGATTACCAAACGCTTTCTGGCGGCGCCGGGGGACGTCAACCGACCGATCATTGCTGATGAGAGACTCATTTACCGCGGGAATCCTTTACGATTAGATCATGATGCATGGGGATATCGTAATAGCGGACGGCCGAGTTCTGTGGACATCGTGACGTTAGGTGATTCCATGACGTACGGGCCAGGTAATCCTCGTGAAGCATGGCCACAAGTGTTGTCCCGCTTGACGAGCCGCAGCGTCTACAATATGGCGTTACCCGGTTACGGGCCCGCCCAAAGTCTTCTGCAGCTGGAAGAGGCCTTCTCATTGAAACCTCGACAGGTCATCTTGACAGTTTATTTTGGTAACGATTTTTTCGACTCGTTTCTTTTGGCCCGCCGGCATCCAAAGCTGATGGCATCTGCATCGCCAACGTTGAGGAAAGCAGCAGAAGCTTTGGAAGATCAAAAACCTCTCGCGGAGACTGTGAACTTTGCCAAAATTGAGGTCCAAAATTCCCAAAGTGAAGTATCTGTCCTTCGTCGGTGGTTGTCTGAATATATTAAGTTGTACGGGCTGCTCCGCGCGCTAAATTTCCGGATTTCAGGTTCCCCTAGAATTCCCCCGCTATTGTCGGGGCGTTTCGCGGTGGCTGTAGATGCCCTCTCTGCTTATCAGCGTCAGTTTGCATCGCCGTTTGATGGCCCGGACTGGCGCACTATTTTGACCGCTCCGTATCGACTGCGAGGTGAAGATGATCGGGATCCACGTATACGTCTAGGATTCGAAGTCTCTCGTAAAGCCCTCGTAGCTATCGCCGAGCGTTGTCATACCAATGGAGTTCCTTTGCTGGTCGTATTGATTCCCACTAAGGAAAATGTATTTTCTGGGCGAGTAAGGAATTTGAGCGATTATCCAGATATGCAGCAGTTATTGGCAGATGAGGAAAGGCTTAAGGGGGAGCTCATTTCTGACATGCGCTCCCATGGAGTTGCCTATCTCGACGTACTGAAGGCATTACAATCGGCAGTTGCGCAACCTTACCCCGAAGACATCGACGGCCACCCCAACGCGACAGGCTATCAAATCATCGCTACCCAAGTTGCCGCGAGCTTAAATGAGCGATCGGCTCAGCGTTAAGAGTAGGATTCCACTGACTTGGTGATAATTGAATGGAAAGAATCGCAGCCCACATGTCACTCCCTGCTCCCGCGGGATCCCTTTCGTCAATCAAATCAAAGTTGTGAGTACGCCAAGGCCTCTCGTTTTTCAAATAGTTGCCGTTTGCTTCGGTCTGCTCGCCGGCATGGCCGCTATCGAAATTGCGGTACGACTCCTCTTGCTCGCTCCGCCCCTTGAAGGCGAATATGCGAACAACGTCAAGGATGACTATCTCCCCTTTAAGCCAAAGCCTTTCAGCCGGATAACGGGCGGTAGCGGGACAGATGAATTCAACTACGATTACCAACACAACAGCTTTGGCTTCCGAGACGTTGATCATGACGTTGCCAAGAAAAAGGGGACTTTTAGGATTCTCGGTTTGGGAGACAGCTTCACCTACGGTGTCGGCGTTGCGTTGGAGGAGACCTACCTTTCGCGTCTCGAAGAAGCGCTGAACCAACGAGTGGGAGCTCATCTTAAAGTCGAAGTTATCAAAGCCGGCATACCCCGCTACTTCCCGGAACCGGAAAGAATACTCCTTGAAAAATATGGAGCACAATTCCAGCCGGACTTGATTCTGGTCGGCTTTCTGCCGAACGACGTGATCGATACTTACTTTGGGCTGGATGCGGTTAAGGTTGACGAGTCGGGAGCTCTGAAGACTCGCGAGGCCGAGGAACTTGGAAGCTGGGCGGCGCCGGTCTACCGGAATTGCCATTTCTGCCGGATCCTTCTGAGAAAGTATGTGTCTTGGCGGATTGAGAGGAAATATCCCCGCCGATGGGATGATCTCTTTGAGGCTGGAGGCTTCCACGAAAGGGACTGGGTCAGGATCGAGGGTGAATACGACAGGATGGCTGCGTTCGCCGCCTCCATCGCTGCCGGATTCGTCGTCCTCCACATTCCCCAGAAAGGCCCCTGGCTCGAAAAGCACCGTTACCCGGCTACGAGACTTTCCGCGTGGGCAGCGAAGCGGAACGTCGGGTTCGTGGACGTATTGCCTGCTTTAGAACGAGCTTCAGCCCGGCAGCGCTTGTACTATGAAAAAGATGGCCATTGCACACCGGCTGGGCAGGCGGTCATTGCCCGGGAGCTATTCAGATACTTAACCGAGCAGAAATTCATTCCTTAAGCGCTGCATTGTCAGTGGAGATTTCAATCGTCAGCAAGAGTGTTTCTCGACATGGTTTTCCCGGATAACAAGCGTTTTGCTTTCTCCATTCTCGACGATACCGATGACGCGACGCTAGCAAACGTTAAGCCCGTCTATGATGTGCTGAGAGAGCATGGATTGCGCACGACGAAAACTGTTTGGCCGCTCGATTGTCCCGAGGGCAGCCGGATTTTTTTTGCCGCCGAAACTTTACAGAACAAGCCGTATCTCGATTTCGTCCATGAACTGGCGGACGATGGATTTGAGGTCGCATTCCATGGCGCGACGATGGAACCGAGCCACCGGGAACGCACCATCCGAGCGCTCGAATTCTTGAAAAAGGAGTTCGGCTATTACCCGAGGCTTTTTTGTAACCACGGCCACAACAGAGAAAACCTGTACTGGGGCCATAAGCGCTTTCAAACTACCGTTCTGCGCCACCTGTCTCGCTTGGCGCGGAAAGAACCTTCTCAGTATTTTGCCGGCGACGTGGAAGGATCGGATTACTTTTGGGGTGATCTTTGTAAAGAACGCATCACTTACGTAAGAAATTTTACGTTCAATCGAATCAACCTCCTCACGGTGAATCCCGGCATGCCTTACCGGCTGCCGCAGACCCGTTTTGTAAATTACTGGTTCTCATCCGCCGACGCTCCGGATGTTGATGCATTCAATCGTTTGCTCACGGTTGAGCGCATCGATCAGCTTGAGCGGGAGGGCGGCGTCTGCATCGTCTCCACTCATCTCGGCAAAGGGTTTTCCCAGGACGGCAGGTTGAATTCCGATACCACCGAAATCTTACGGTATCTGGCCGGCAAAACGGGCTGGTTCGTGCCGGTATCCGCTGTGCTTGATTATTTATTGAAGTTTCGCCATTCGCCGGAGGAGTTGAGTCGGAGAGAAAGACTGCAACTGGAATGCAGGTTTGTGATCGACAAGATAACATGATGCCAAATCGCCAACTCCGCGTCTGTCACGTCGCCTCGGGCGATCTCTGGGCCGGAGCCGAGGTGCAGATCGTCGGGCTGCTGGAACAACTGAGAACGTTCCCTGATTTGGCGGTGTCCGCGGTGCTGCTAAATAAAGGGAAGCTATTAGATGAGCTGTTCGCGCGCGGCATTCCGGTGGCGCTCTACGATGAAACGCGGCTGAGCTCACTCCAGCTCTTGAAAGCTTTTTATCGTCACTTCAGAGGGCAGGGTTTCGATACCGTGCACACCCATCGCTATAAGGAGAATATTTTGGCGGGAATTGCGGCGAAGCTTGCGTCGGTGCCGCATGCGGTCCAAACGGTTCACGGGCTCCAGGAAAGGATGCGCGGGTGGGACCGTGCGAAATTAGGTGCTTACGCATGGATGAACCGAAGGGTGGCGCGCTGGACGGATCAGGGGATCATCGGCGTGTCGGAAGAAATTGCCGCCGTGATGAAGCGAGCATTGCCGAGAAATCCGGTGGTATGCGTCCATAACGGGATCGATCTAAAAAAAGTCAGACCGGCGGTAGATCGCCGGCAGAAACGGCAACAACTCGGTATCCCGGAAAATGCGCTCGTGATCGGCACCGTAGGCCGCCTCGTTCCGGTCAAGGGAATTGATTGTCTGCTGCGAGCTATTTGTGCTCTTCGTCAGGACCTGGGGGAAGTCCCGCTGCTACTTCTGATCGTCGGGGACGGTCCATTGCGGCCGACATTGGAATCGTTGGCAAGAGAATTAGCTATTGATCAGCAGACGCTTTTTTTGGGAACGCGCGACGATGTCTACGAACTGATGAATATGTTCGATATCTACGCGTTGCCGTCGCTTCACGAAGGCATTTCCATGGCACTCCTTGAGGCTATGGCGTTGGCTCGGCCCGTGGTTGCCAGTCGCGTTGGGGGAATTCCGGAGCTGGTGACGGATGGGGCCGAAGGGAGACTGGTCCCTGCCCAAGGTGTCGCTGCTTTGAGTCAGGCCCTCAAGGAACTGGCGGTGTCGCCGCCGTTGCGGGAGCAAATGGGGAGAGCCGGGAGAGAGCGCATCGCGCGATCTTATCAAAATAAAGAGACGGCGGCGGAGGTGAGAGATCTGTATTGGTCCTTGGCCAACGCGTCTGCGGGACGTTCGGAGAAGTTCAGCTTCGCAGAGGAAGGACGAATGAAGGGGGCATGATTGATTCTCGAAGTTTTCGCCGATGCATTCGTCGCCCCCTCGCGCCGCGGATATTATCCCTTCGGGAAGACGATCGGGACCTCCAAGACCAACCACGGATGAATTCTGTAACGCCTCATTCGCTTGCACCGGGTCGGCGATGGCTCGGTAACCTGTCGCTCATCGTATTGAGTCTTGTCGGCAGTTGTTTGGTCGCTGAGCTGGCGCTAATGGCAGTCGTACCCGATCCTATCATTTGGCGCGATCCTCAAGAGTCGTACGTACATGACCCTGCGCTCATACATCGGATGAAGCCCAATCAGCGGTCCTATACTCATTCCTTTCCCGTTCAGACCAACTCATTTGGATTGCGGGACCGTGAATTTTCACTGCAGCCGAGTGCCGATACCATCAGAGTTATTTGTCTCGGCGATTCCATAACCTTTGGAGCCGGTGTCAGGAGTGAGGAGACTTATCCGAAGCAATTAGAAGTCTTGCTCAATGCCGATCGACCCGGCAGGTACGAGGTCATTAATGCTGGTGTGTCCGCCTACGATACCTGGCAAGAGGTCGATTATCTTAAACGAGATGGGCTCCGGTTCAAGCCCAATCTGGTGGTTATCGGAGTCTACGCCAACGATATTGTGCCCAGACCGGCGAACATTCCGCATGTCGTCGACGGCTCCGGGTCGCCGGCGAGGCCTGGGATGGCGGGATTCCTGTCCGACAAATTTATCCATCTCCTGAAGAGAAGCCGGCTGCTGTTATTGCTGAGGGCGCGATATAGCAGCTTGTTGAATCGACTAAACCCTTCTCCGGAATTTCGGCATCAGTCCGCTATGTTGACTGGTTCGGCCGACGCTTTCTTACAGAGGGGATGGAACGAAATAGACCGATCTTTTGGAGAGCTGTCCAGTCTGTCTCATCAATTAGGTTTTACGGTCGTACTCGTGATATTTCCCATGGCCGAGCAACTTATGAATCGTTATCCCAACGCCAGCTATCCTGCGAAAGTAAAAGCCATCGCCAAAGAAAATAACATTCCGTTCATCGATATGACACCCGTGTTCGAAAAAAACTTCAGCGGATTCGGATCATTGTTTATCGAATGGGACGGCCATCCAAATGGGAAAGCGTACAATTTAACGGCCGGAGAGCTCGCGCGCTTTATGCAGGTAAATCATAGGAGGCCTTCATAACGGGCTATTTTGCAACGGATGCGTCTCGATAGCTCATCCCATCGCTGATGCACCTCAATCGGACGGTTAAGGATCGTTGATATGGAACAATCGCTTCGCGATCGTTGGAAAAATAACGACACAACCCTCACGCTGGTGCGCACTTCCGTTTCCTGGCGCGTCAAGACCATCGGCTACCTGCTGATGATTCTTTTGTCCTGCGCCAGCCTTGAGATCGCGGCCTACGGTTACCTCCGGCTTTTCGAAGGCTATGACGGAACGCACCTGATGAACTATGAGTTCGACGATTACAAGAATATTCGCTTGACTCCGAACTACCAAAATACCAAGGGAATCTATCATAACGGTCAAGGATTTCGCCGGATCCAGGAGACTCCTAAAGAGAAAGCAGAGGGTGTTTATCGTGTGTTCATCATGGGTGGATCGACCGCCTATGGACTGGGCGCCTTGTCTAAGTACGGCCAAGTCAAATATTCGGTGATTCGGAACGATGAAACGATCGACCATTATCTGGAAGAGTACCTGGCGGGCAAAACAGCCTATAAACGGGTCGAAGTGATCAACGCCGCAATCACCAGCCAGATGAGCCACCATCATCTGATTTATCTCAATCAGACCATTCTTAAATTCCATCCGGATATGATCATCTTCATCGACGGATTTAACGATTACTATCCTGAGAAGAAAGGATTTGATCAATTTCGTGACTATGCGTACCAGGAACGGGTCCATCAGTACATGGCCGAACCCTCCATCGACGCCTGGCTCGGCTACACAGGCTGGTGGCTATTCCGGAAAAGTCATTTTGTCCATGTGGCTTCGAAGACGGTCCTTCCTCTTTGGCTCTGGTTCAAGAGCATGGACCGTGGCCAAGCTCGGATGAACGTGGACGGGGCCTTGAGTAATCTGCGCGAAAACGCGCACAACAATTTCCTAAAGATGGTGGAGCGCAATACGATTATCCTAAGACATGAAGGCGTGGTTCCTGTTTTTACCGTCCAACCGGAAATCATATTCAAACAAAGCAAAGTCTTCACGAAAATGGAGCAGGATATTTTGCAAGAGATGACTACTCATTGGTCAGAAAATTATTCAGAGTTCAAGAACCGAGCCCGTCCCGTCGTCATAGACCAGATGAAGCAGGCGACAGGGCAAACGGGGGCTTATTTCTTTGATCTCACGAATATTTTCGGCGGTTTGGACGACGATGCCTACACGGATTATTGTCACCTGACACCTATGGGCAACAAAAGGTTGGCTTATTATCTAGGGGAGAAGGTCCTTCCTATCATACTCGCAAAGTCTCAAGTAGGTAACTCGTCCCCAAGTCTCCCCAGCCGTAATTAACAAAGTTTATCTGCGAAGACTCCCCATGCTTGTGTGCTTACTCGATGTCGCCATTCGGGCATTCGACGGTGATGCATCCGAACGCGCTCCGTTATACTGAGTTAGCTCCAGAGACCGAATATGGTTATTTGTAAAATTTGGGATGCTGACTATCCCTGGGATGTGCGTGTTGAAAAAGTGTGCAAATCTCTACAGCAAAAACACGAAGTTCACCTGGTGTGTCGAAATACAAAGTGTCGCCCGACCTACGAAAACGTGGACGGTATTCATATTCACAGGCTTCCTTTCTTGCGTCGCAACTTAGGATGGTTCAATAGAATAATCGGATTCCCGGCGTTCTTTAATCCTCTATGGGTGTTTACTGTTTGGCGCGTTGTTCGGCGTTATCGAGCGACTGTAGTCTTGGCTAGAGATATAACGTTAGCCTTAACAGCTCTGCTGATAGGTCGATGGATGGGAATTCCCGTTGTGTTGGATATGGCGGAGAACTATCCGGCGATGATCCGAGATCTTTGGAACAAAAAATTCCGTTTGATGAACGTTCTTCTTCGTAATCCTGCCTTAGTGAAACTCGTTGAAAAGATCTGCATTCGATACGCGGATCATATCCTGGTGGTGGTTGAAGAATCGAAGCAGCGGTTGATTGAGCTCGGAGTATCTCCTGATAAAATCTCCGTGGTAATGAATACCCCAACTCTGGAGCGGTTCACTTGTAGCAACTCTGAAGCCTCAACGACACCCATGAGGAAACGCAAGGAATGGTTGAGTGTTATCTACCTTGGGCTGCTTGAATGGCCCAGAGGATTGGAGACGGCGATTCGCGCGATTCACGAGGTGCGGGCGCTCTTGCCAGAGATAAAGCTGGTGATCATCGGTTCAGGACGGGATCAAGGGTACTTTCAGGCCTTAGTCCAGGAATTGAGCCTGACGGAACATGTCGCGTTTATGGGATGGCTAGACTATCGAGAGGCCATCGACCATGTGGCTTCTGCGGATATCGGTTTGGTCCCGCACCATGCGACGGCCAGCTGGAACACGACGATTCCGAATAAATTGTTCGATTATATGTCGATGGGTAAACCGGTCATCGTGTCGAATGCCATCCCTACCGAACGCATCGTAATGGAAGAAAAGTGCGGCCTGGTCTTTCGAGAACAAGATCCCAAAACACTCGGCGAAGCGATCTTTAAGTTATCCGATCAGAGCGTTCGAGAATCCCAGGGCATACGGGGCAAAGAGGCGGTGGTTAGAAGATACAACTGGACTGTAGATGAGGAGAGATTGCTGGGCGCGATTGAAAAGGCGGCGTGTCCGCGACCGTCCGTTCAAACAAAGGGCGCGGAGAGCGCTATGTGAAGACGGAACAACCTTAGGCGGGTTCGGGTATAAAGGTTCAAAGTGTTCCGGCACCTTATCGTTGCGTTAAGTTTTCATATCGCGGTGGAAAGGAGATGACCGTGACAACAGACGCTTCTGTCATCTTGTTGGAGTTTAATGAACTGACCCCCTCTTTGATGGATCGCTTTATGCGTGAGGGTAAACTGCCAAATTTCCGGCGGTTGTGGAGTCAGGCCAACGTCTATATGACGGATGCGGAAGAGACCCCTCCCGCCCTGAACCCGTGGATTCAGTGGGTTACAGTCCACTCAGGTCTTTCATTTACCGACCATGGCGTTTTTCACCTCGGCGATGGCCATAAGTTTCGACAAAAGTGCATCTGGGACTTAGTGTCCGACGCTAACCTTCGAGTTTGGGTTTGCGGAAGCATGAATGTGAAATATGACTTACCGTTGAACGGCGCCATATTACCGGACCCCTGGACTTCTGAACCTCAACCTTATCCCGAGGAATTGGCTCCTTATGTCAAGTTCGTCCAAAAACAGGTCCAAGAACATACCAATGACCATATAGCCGTCAGCCGGGGGGATTACGTGCAGTTTCTCCGCTTCATGTCCACTCATGGATTGTCGGTGTCCACGATAAGCGAGATCACACAACAACTGCTGCGAGAACGGATGAGAAACAGTTCGTGGAAGCGAACAGTGATATTGGACAAACTCCAATGGGATCTGTTTCGCTGGTACTACCGAAAGTTGAAGCCTCATTTTTCCACCTTCTTTTTGAACAGCACGGCGCATTTTCAGCATAAATATTGGCGAAATATGGAGCCAGAACATTTCAAAATACGGCCCACAACCGACGAACAAAATGCATATGAAGCGGCGATCCTCTTTGGTTACCAGGAAATGGATAAACTCGTCGGCGGCTTCTTGGAGTTGGCAAACGGTGATACAACAATCATCTTGTGTACCGCGCTGAGTCAACAGCCCTGCTTACTTTATGAAGATGAGGGCGGAAAGTGTTTCTACCGACCTAAAAACTTTGCCGACCTTTTCAGCTTCTCAGGAATTGACTCACGCCACACCGTCGCGCCGGTCATGTCAGAACAGTTTCAGATCCATTTTGAGGACGTGCAAACGGCACAGAAAGCTGAGTCGTTGCTGCTGGCTCTCCGGGTCAATGGCCGCTCTGCAATGCTTGTAGAGCGAAACGGCGCATCGATATTTAGTGGGTGCCGCATTTATAATGATGTACCGCGCGATGCGGTTCTCACGATAAATGGCACCGATAGATCCATACGGTTTTTAGATATGTTTTACCAAGCAGACAGCACGAAGAGCGGAATGCATCACCCGGATGGTCTATTATGGATCAGCAATGCTGATCGAAAGCAGTCTGTTCATCAAGAGAAGGTGTCATTGCGTTCAGTTGCGCCTACCATTCTAAAAATTTTGGGGGTACCGCGCCCCAATCATATGCAGGGGAGCCTGTTGTCGTGAGAGATAACCAAGAAGACTGCTTGACGATTTCAACGTGACAATCAGGATTCGACGGCAACTGGGTCAGTTCGCCCCGAAGTAATCTCGATATTAAAAGAATACGCGAGCGGAAAATAATAGAAAATCGGTTTTTGCAATTCGACCGGAGCTGACTCGCCAATGTGCGGAATCGCTGGCATTATTCACTTTGACTCGTCGCGTCCAGTGAGCCCAGAGATGATCGAGCGGATGTGCGACACCATCGCACACCGCGGGCCGGATGACTTCGGTCATTACGTGGCCGGGAATGTGGGAATCGGGATGCGCCGGCTGAGTATCATTGATCTCGCAACGGGGCGGCAACCGATTACTAACGAAGACCGAACCATTTGGGTCGTATTCAACGGCGAGATTTACAATTATCGGGAATTACGAACCGAACTCGAGTCAAAAGGTCATAAGTTTAGGACCACAACCGACACAGAGGTTCTCGTCCACCTCTTTGAAGAACTAGGAGAGAATTGCGTCCAACGTCTCCGCGGAATGTTCGCCTTTGCGATTTGGGACGCTCGCAAGCGGACGTTAACTCTGGCCCGCGATCGCTTGGGAATCAAACCGCTTTATTACGCCCAAACTTCTGAGGGTCTATTGTTTGCTTCAGAGCTAAAAGCATTGTTGGTACATCCCGGGATATCGCGCGATTTAGACCCTCAGGCTCTAGCCGAGTACTTTACGCATCTTTGCGTGCCTGGGGACCTATCCATCTTCAAATCCGTTAGGAAACTTTCTCCAGCTCATCTCCTCGTGTATCGGGAGGGTAAACTGGAGGCGCGTCGATATTGGCAAGTGCAACCTAATCCGGATCACAGTCGGACCGACGATGAGTGGATGGAGGAATTGCGAGGTCACCTTCGAGACGCGGTCGATAGCCACTTAGTCGCTGATGTACCTGTAGGCGCATTCTTGAGCGGAGGCTTAGACTCTGGAGCTTTAGTTGCGTTGATGGCACACGCGTCACCTGAACCGATCCGCACTTTTACCGTGGGCTTCGCCACTGCCTCGGGAAGATTTGATGAACGATTGCCAGCTAAGACCATTGCAAATCGTTACTCAACGCTCCATCACGAGTGTCTAATTGAAGCCGATGTGGCAGACGTTTTGCCCCGCATCGCCAAGGCGTTTGACGAGCCCTTCGCTGATTCTTCTGCGATCCCCAATTGGCTAGTCTGTCACGAGACTGCTCGCCACATCAAGGTCGTCCTTTCCGGTTTAGGTGGGGACGAGCTATTCGGCGGGTATCCTCGTTATGTCGGTCTGGAATTGAGTAAGCAATATCAGCGCATCGGATTACCCGCGCGTTCGGCGATTGCCAGTTTAGTTCGAAAGTTGCCAGACGGAAATGGATCGTCTTATTTCAGCGATAGGGTAAAGCGGTTTGTAGCCGCAAGCGAGATGTCTCTGACCGACCGATACCGAAGTTTCATTGCGGCCTTTCATGATGTTAGAGAGATCCTCCACCCTGATCTTCACGCGTCATTAGATCTCAAAAACTCTCAATATAACCGCATCATCAGCGCGCTGTCGATTTGCGATGCACTGGATTTGGCTCTATTTACTGACCTATATTCCTATCTCCCAGACGATATCCTGACCTTGACCGATCGAATAAGTATGGCGCACTCCCTTGAAGTACGGGTGCCCTTTTTGGATCATAAATTGGTTGAATTTGTCGCTCAGATACCTGCCCGGCTAAAAGTACGTGGTTTTAAGAATAAGATTCTCTTTCGGAAAGCGATCGCTCCCTGGTTACCCAAGCAACACCTGCGCCGGCCCAAGCAAGGATTTTCGGTTCCGATGGTGGCTTGGCTACGGGGACCGCTAAAATCTATGCTCTTGGATCTTACCGAGAGTAAGAGTTGGCGAGAATCTCCCTGGTTGGACCACGCCGCAGTCAGAAGACTCGTGGAGGAGCATATCAGTGGCAAAGTAAACCACGAGGTACGGTTGTGGGCCATTATTTGTTTTCAAGAATGGGAGCAGCATTATATCTATCGTTCAAAGTCAGCTCCGCGAGCTAAAAGCGGGAATGTATGCACAAAAACGACAGACGATCGAGGACAAGCACGTTCTTCGAGTTAGCTCGAAACCAACGATAGGCGACAATGCAAACCATAAGATACATTTGGCCTTTGCTTCGGATCAAGAATATTGTGACCTTTTGCTCTACATTAATCGAATCAGCCAACAAAGCTGAACGACGATCCCCGCGCTCGAGGATGTGGTGGCAGATTTGGCTAGTGTGGATTTTAGGAATCCTTGGGTTGACCACCATGCCCTGGGAGAATTACGTAGGTCACTCCCATTGGGATCTGGTGAATTGGATACCGTTCAATGATCACCGGTTTGCCGTAGAGGATCTTCTCGCCAATATTGCTCTGTTTGTTCCGTTTGGGTTTTTCCTTGGACATGCCTCGCGCGGGGCGTCCGGCAAGAAAGTCTGGAGCCTCGCGTTTCTAGCCTCGGCTATGCTCTCCACCTCGGTCGAATTCTTTCAAGTGTATTGCCACAATCGGAATCCCTCAACGACAGACATCTGCAATAACGTGCTTGGTGCTGCACTTGGGGTATGGCTTTCGATACCGCACTGATTTTTCGACGAGTCAAAGTCTTACCGACGTCACAATATGAATCGCAAAGTCAGATTCGTCGGGCTTACATTAGGGGACCCGTTCAGTAAATCTAGCCGATCCAGGGTTAACTATAATGTTTTCTCAAGGCTTTGAGAAAAGTGCGAGCTCATCGATGTATTTGATTTGGATCTTCGCGGGGCACAAAAGATCTTGCTGGCATTAGCGACTTTTTCCTTCAATCGGCGTAGGTGGGGGAACAAACTTCATCAGAGTCCTAGCGCTTTTCGAGCCCGGACGCTTATGGCGGAGCGGAAACTGGGTGAGGTGAGGTTCGGTTATGATTTGATCTATCAAGACGGGGCGATGTTCATGCCGGGGAAAGTGCCGGATGTTCCCTTCGTCAGATATCATGACAGCAATGTCATCCTGTCCGCGCGTGGCGGTTCTTTGGCTCATGGGGCTCACTGTCAAGGAAAGAGACTTCAAGAAACCATCTCTCAAGAAAGTATGGTTTAAAAAAGGGCGTCTGTGATTTTTGTGATGAGCGATTGGCTGAAAAATTCTCTCATACGGGACTTTGGAATTTCGGAGCAGAAAATCGTCACGAAGTATGCCGGGACGAACTTACGAGCAGAAGACTTCGACAAAAACTACGATGGGAAAACGGTCCTTTTTGTTGGAAACGAATTCGAAAGAAAAGGCGGGCCGGTATTGTTGCAAACCTTCAAGACGGTCAAGAAGGAGATCAGGGGCGCGGGACTGATTATAGTCGGTCCTAATCTCGATTTTCGGCAGGACAGCGTTGAGATGAAGGGCGGAGTGACCGATCCAAAGGAACTTTCAAAATTTTTCCGCGAGGCGTCGCTGTTCGTGCTCCCGTCTTTTTTCGAACCTTTTGGAATTGTATTTGCTGAGGCCTTTGCGTTCAAAAATCCCTGCATCGGCACCGACATCTGCGCGATGCCGGAGATCATCGAGCAGGAGAAAGGCGGATTTTTGGTTCCGCCCAATGATCCCAACGTGTTGGCGGATCGGATAATCATGCGTCTAAAAGACCAGACTTTGTCTAGAAATATGGGAATCATGGCTTCGAAAGGGTAAGGAGCGCGTTAAACTGGGACACTGTTGTCAATAAAATGATCTCCCATTGCGCGAAGATCCTGTGAGATCGGAATGAGGACTTCCCGTGAGCCTGAGTCAGCGAAGGAATACTTCCCACAACCGGAAGCGTTAAAGATTCTTTCGATCATTGCGCATTGATTTAAATGTATCCGCACGCACAGCAAATTGACGGTCGGCGTGAGGTCATGCCAAAGCTCGACCAGTCGCGCGAGGACGTCATCGGAAGGTCGAAGCCGTTTCCGCTTTTCTTGGTTCAAGCATTTTGGGTGCTCATGATCTTCGAGGTGGACTGGTTCCTCTACGAGATGACTGGCGCTCCGTTATATCGCCTCCCAATGCTTGTTGTGCCCGTGCTTGCCCTGCTGGTCATCTTCAATCGGAATGACAAGCGCCTTGTCTATTGGCCCTTGATCCTATTCGTGTTGTTGCACTTAGGAGCGTCGGTGTTTGCGGAAAATGCCGGTTACGCCCGCGGTGCGTTCAAGTTCATGCTCTACATGACAATCCTTTTGGCCAGTAGTGTCACGTTTCTGGATACCCCGTCCAAAATGATCTCTGTCTTGAAGCTCTACTTGCTAAGCTTTGCTTGGTTTGGCGTCCAGGGGATACCCGGCGGGCGCGTCGTATGGCATCCGCTCATAGCGAACGAGGACTCTTACGGACCCCTGATGGTCATATCGATCTCGTTTTCGTACTATTTCGCCCTGGCCACGTCGTCTCGACGCTGGCGATGGATCGCTCGAGGGATTTTTTTTCTCAGTGTTCTGGGATTGATGGTGTCGTTTGCGCGAGGAGCAGCCCTGGCTGGTACGTCGGTGCTGCTCTATTTGGTTATGCGCTCTCCACATAAATTTCGGACAATAGCCGGTTTGACGATAGCGGCTGCTTTGCTGTTGTCGGTGGCCGCTATGATCTTTCCGCTGGACTCATACATCGCGGAAATACAAAGCTCGTCGGAAGGCGATCTGGTGCGTGAGACCCTATGGCGATTGGCGTGGAATGTGTTCCAACAGAGCCCGGTGTACGGCGTCGGCGCGGCTAACTTCGGCATCATAGCTGCCAAGATCACGGACTTTGACTCGATACGTGGAGTGTGGTCGGACCCGGCGCAACTCTATAACATGGGAGTTCATAATGCTTACTTCCAGATTCTTGTCGAGGAAGGGATCATCGGGATAATGCTTTGGATTGTGATGATCTTTGGCTTCTTCCGCCGAACCAGGCATATCGAAGCTGCAGGCAAAATTGTGCCATGGAGAGGGCCTGGAGGAGATACCCTGGATATGCGCATGATCTCGCGCGGACTGGAGGGAGCGATGATAGGTTATCTGGCCAGCGGCTTTTTTTATAATCAATTGTATATTCACTGGTTTTGGTCGCTGGTGACGATCGCATATGTACTTGGCGGACTGGCGAGTCCAAGCGAACAGGCCACGAAAAGCAATGCCGGGGAGAATTTATCTTGGAGTTCGCAGATCGCGAGCGCCGCGAGGCCGAGAGTATAGTGGGGCGGGGTAAGTTTGTTAAGCGAACGATTTTCGCGGTCCTGTGTGTGGTGGTTGGGACGCTGCTGGCCGAAGCGATCGCCCGCAGCTACTCGTTCTTGGGAGGCAGCGCGGGTCGCCGGCTCGCTTCAAGGGACCCCTTGGGGGTCGTCTACGGACCGTACGGTAACTTCGGATATCGGCAAAGGGCAGGGATAACTGAGAAGTTTCTAAATGGGACTAGTACAACCGCAAACTCGATGGGCTATCGAGGACCCCTGGTCAACGTCGATAAGCCCAAGGGGACCTATCGCATCGTACTTTTGGGAGGATCTACGACCAATGGTTACGGGGTGAATGACGATTCCACGATCGATGCTCACATGCGTAGGTTGTTGCCGGAACGATTTCCGGGTCTCTGTTTCGAGGTGGTGAATCTCGCGTTGGGAGGCTACGACTCTTATCAAGATTATGAGCGGATGCGCGTGGACGGGACCAAGCTGAAGCCGAATCTGGTGATAGTTAATTCGGGAATCAACGATGTTCGCAATGCACAATTTGATAACTTGTCAGCTCCCCCCGACCCCAGGACCCTGTTTTGGGAAAACGTAATGCAGCAAATGCGAGAAGAAGCGACGCACGGGGTTAGTCTTCAGACGTTGGCCAACCACTACTTGTATCTTGCTCGTCTACCGGGATTTATTCGTGAGCTATTGCAGCAGCGGCAGCAGGTAAAGGTGATACGAGCCGTGGAGCCGCACGACTCTGCGATCGACTACTTCGCCGTGAACGTAGAACGAACCGTTGGGCTTGCATCGAGTATAGGCGCGGCGGTCATACTTTCGACGCCTCCCTCGGCACTAAGCATGCGAAACAAATCTTCTGACCCTCCTGAAAAAACCTATTGGATAAAAGACGCCGGGACCACGGAGAACTACCGACGGCGGCTGGCCGCGCGAATGCAGCAAATCGCCGCGCACGCGCGAGCTGCCGGCAAACCCGTAAGTTACCTGTCGAACAACCTCCCACTCGAGGTGTTTCTCGACGACGCCCACCTGACAAGCTCTGGGAATCTAACGATGTCGCAGGATTTTGTCGAGGCGGCGAGCCCGTTCATCCGGACAGCGTTCCCGAGGTCGCCGGTGAATCAGCTTTCATGTGCGAGGACGGTGCAGCCATAGAAAGCGCCCGACCCGACGATTTGGTTGTGATGCGATGCGGGCACGGGATGCGAACCGGACCTTGCATTTTACTCGTTAGTTTCCACTTTCCTCCGGATCCGACGATCGGTGCGCAGCGCTGGGAGCGGTTCGCGCCGCTGGTCGCCGAACGCGGTTGGGGGCTCGACGTCGTCACGCGCGCCCCGCCCGATCGATTCGACTTGCAGCGCCTCGATACCTTACCGGCCGGGGTCCGCGTGTTCGGTGTTCCGGAGGTCGAACTCCCAATCGTGCGCCTGGAGCCCCTGATTTGGCGTAGCTATCGTGGCCTGACTGGCATCCTGGGAGGACCTAACGGTGCCAGTGGTGGGCTCGGACCAAATGGGGGGGGCGACCGGAGCTCTAACCAGTCCGAATTAGTCGAGCGATCGGAAGTTCGATGGCAACTCTATTCCTCGCGGGGGCTCCGGCGGGCTTACTGGACATGGGTCCATGGCGCCGGGTACCTTGCTTGGGCGCAACGAGTCGCGGCGCTGGCACAGACAATCTTCGAGCCTGGAGTGCATTTCGCCGTAGTCACGTCTGGGCCGCCGCACCTGACGCACGAGGCGGGCCGTGAAATATCACTGCGTACCGGTCTCCCCTTCGTGATGGATATGCGTGACCCATGGAGTCTTAGTGAGAGGGTTCATGAGAGCGTGGCGAGCCCGCTCTGGTTCCGTTTGGCGCGGCGCTACGAGCGTGCCGCCATCGATCAGGCCTCGCTTATTGTGGCGAACACGGAAGCAGCCCAGCAGGCGCTGGCCTCCGCCTACCCCGGGGCGCGGGAGCGGCTCATCACTGTCATGAACGGCTCCGACGATTATCCGCTCCCACGTTCCCGCTCTGATCATCGTTTTACGATCGCCTATGCCGGCACGATTTACCGAGAGCGCCACCCGCGAATCCTATTCCAGGCGGCCGCGCGGGTGATACGCGATCTCGGGCCGACACCGGCGGAGTTCGGCATCGAATTCATGGGGGGAGATGTGCCGGGTCAGGATTCGCTCACTGCGATGGCGAGCGAGGAGGGTATCGCCGATTTTCTCTCGACAACAGCGGCCCGCCCGCACGAGGAAGCTCTGCAATTCTTGTCACGCGCAACGATGCTTGTGAGCTTCCCCGGTTGGGATACGAGCACGGTCCCGGCGAAGATATTCGAGTACGTTCGTTTTGACGCGTGGCTGCTCGCGCTGGCCGATCCAGGTAGCGCGGCCGAGCGGCTTCTGCATGGCACCGGCGCCGATATGCTGGCGCCGAATGATACGGCAGCGATCGCGACGGCGATCCAGCGGCGTTACCAGGAGTATCGCAGCGGCGTGCGTCCGGTCCGCGCAGTGGCCGACGACCGGTTCAGCCGGCGACGACAAGCGAATATCCTTCTTGATGCGCTATCGCAGCTGAGTCTCGCACATGAGAGTGGGAAAGAGCAGCAAGTGATGGCGGCTAGTCCACCCGGGTAGACCATCCGGAAGAACGATGAGGATCGCTGTCCAGACGAGACCCCCCAGGATAATGGCGGAGACCAGTGACCGTCGAGCGGTTTCGTCCACGGATCTAAGATTTACGCGATGAGAGCTGAACATCAAGGATACCCGGTAGCCCAATGATGAACTCGCGAGCCTGGTTGACAGTGATCAGTGAAGGGTTGGCGCACCCCGCTCTTGCGGTGCGAGAAGGGCTTGCTCTCGCAAGAGGAATCTCGTGCAGAATCGCGTGTCATATCCGCGGTGTTCGGTTTGAAGCCGGTAGTAACCTGCGAATCGACGGCAAGCTAATCGTCCGAGGGCCTGGACGTGTAATCTTCGGCGACAACGCACGGGTCGGGATGACTGCGACGCCATGGACTTACGCGCCGGACGCCACGATCGAGATTGGGAACGCGTCGTTTCTGAATGGCACGCGCTTCGGATACCAACGAGAAATCAAGATCGTTCCTAGAGCTATCCTTGGCCAATGTAGTATCATGGATACCGATTTCCAACTCCGGCGGCGACAATGATCTGGAGCAGGAGGTGTCGCTAGGCAGAGCCGTTATGCGGCGAGAGGGACACTAATGCTGACACGCGTGGGAGAAGCTCTGTAGTGAGAGCTGAGAGCCAATGGGTAACATGATTCCCCCAACGATTGCAGATTCTATTCTGCCACTACTTCCATCCGAGACGGAGCGTGGACGGTACGAAAACCTGTTTAATACGCTGTCCGAAAGGAAATCTCTATTCGCCGGTCACCGTGTACTTGACTTCGGCGCCTCTTGGGGGACGTCGATGATCGCTTTAATCTCTCTGGGTGCGCGTGAAGTCGTCGGCATAGAGCCGAGCCGAGAGCGGATCGAACAGGGCCACAGACTGCTTGCGAAGGCGATCCCTGGCGCCCAAGCCTTGCTCATCCATGCTGCGGATACAGCGGCGCTACCGTTCGTCGATGGTGAGTTTATGTTCATTCTTGCCAACGGCGTTCTCGAGCACATTCCACAGCCGAGAGACCCTTATATTCGAGAGCTCTGGCGCGTTCTCGCGCCCGGCGGTCATCTCATGATCAGTGAAACTCCAAACAAATATTTTCCTAAAGAAGTCCATACGACATCTCTCTGGTTCAATCACTGGTTACCTTCTGGTTTGGCTCATTGGCGAGCGGTTTGCCGCCGTCGGTTTAATCCGAATCGTCTGGATTGGGACAGCAGTGGATGGAGGGGATTGGGATATTTCGAACTCGTGAAACCGATTCGTGGCTATCGTCTTGTTCCGGAGCAATCCAGGTTCAGACATCATCTGTTTAGCATGATAGGGCTTCCCTCGTCTCTGCTGGATCCCGGGCCCATATGGATATTTCAAAAGAAGTAACGGCTTGGTTGCAGAGTGGTGACTGCATCAACAATAGGTATTCTGATGACAATGACAGACCTGTTGCGTCGTTTGGACAAAGCTACTGTGACCAATGTGCGCGTTAGAGTTCGTCATTGAGGACTCCTATGTTGCTTTCCGGACTGTCAGAATACAACTCTTCCGGTTGTCGCCTGATAAAAATGTATGAGGAACGCAGATCCATCTCAGAAACCACTCACTGACACGGTGCGCCGCGCCCTGCAGCAACACGTAGGCGCCAATCGAGATCGTATCGTTCGCGCTTGGACCGAAACCCAGTTCAACCGCGAGCGCTTGAGCCGTTGGCAAGTTGCTGGAGTAAACGGTCAAGAGAGTGCGTACTTTGAACAGGCTTTTGTCGGCCCGCTACTCGATCTCTTGACGGGCTGGCTTGCCACCGGCGAGCCGCGATGGTGCGCTGTCTATCGCGATGAACGTCTTCGCTATGCGCCGCACCAGGCGTCACCGAGCGACAAGGCGAGTTTCTTTGGCGAGATTCTTCCGGTGGACGAGGAAGCCGTGCTCGCCGGCGCGCACCCGAGCGTTCGAGAATGGCTCGCGCAAGAGCTAAGCGATCTGCACGCGCCATTGTTGCAGCCCCGCCCCAATGCCGTTCGGCTCCTGGGATTGGGGGATTGTCTTATGAACGAGATCCGGGTGTTTCTTCCGGACTCTTGCCGCGATTGGGGCTTCGAGGCGGACATCCGCTGCATGTATTTCAGCGCCGTCGTCGGTCGAGACATTTCGACGGCGCAGGTTCGTGACTTTTTAGCTGAGCAGCCGATGGACGCGCTGGCTTTTAGCTTTCTGTCCTATGAAGGCCTGCCACTCTATTCAGCTCTTTTGCGTGAGGCAAGTTCGCTTGGAGCGAGCGAGCTGGATCAAAGGGTCACCGCAATTGTGGGACTCATAAGGCGTTTCCTCACCGAGCTTCGGGAACTGACCGATGCGCCATTTTTAGTTCACAACGCGAGCGGGCTGCCGCTTACCCGCGTCAGACGGTTGCTCCCATTGCTTGGGCCGTTGTCGGTCGCGCATCGGCGCGCAATCAGGTGCCTGAACGGTGCCATCGCGGATCTCGTTAACCATAGTACTAACACGTTGCTGATCGATGAAGCGGCGGTCGCGGGAGCCAAAGGATACCGTTCTTCCATGGCGCCCGTCGTGCCTCAACCAAAGGATGCAATGTTTCACACCGCTCGCTTCGGCGAATATCTCGCCCTAGATTATGCGGATGTTTTGGCCTCCTACCATGCATTGCGCAAGGCAAAGGTGTTGGCTGTCGACTTCGACAATACGCTGTGGGAAGGCGTCATGGGCGAGGGCGAGGTTGTACAATATCATGAGCGCCAAGCGCTGTTGCGCCGGGCAAAAGAGAGCGGCATGTTACTGGTGGCGGTCAGTAAAAATGATCCGGAGAAGATCCGGTGGAATGAAATGTCGCTCGCCAAGGAAGATTTTGTCTTGCTGAAGATCAACTGGAACCTGAAAGTCGAGTCCATCGCGGCCGCTGCTAAACAGCTCGATCTGGGTATCGACAGTTTTGTGCTCCTAGATGACAATCCGGCCGAGCGCGAGTTGTTTCGTTCGCAGTTGCCCGCCGTTCGAGTGCTCGACTCGACCGATCCATTTACCTGGCGCTCGGTGGAGCGATTGCTCCACTTCCCCAATACCAAGGACACGGAAGAAGCCCGCAACCGGACCGAGCTCTACCGTCAGCAGGCACAGCGTCAGGAGGCATTGAGCGGGGCCTTCGATTATCCGGCGATGATGGCCAGCCTAGGATTGTCCATCGAGTTCCGCCGCGCGGCAGTTTCCGACCTCGATCGTGTTACCGAGCTCGTGCAACGAACCAACCAATTTACGACGACGACGAAACGATATGCGCGCCAGCAGTTGCAGGGCTTTTTGAAGAGCGACCGCCATCGATTGTACGTGACGAAACTAGCCGATAAGTTTGGAAGCCTCGGCTTGGTCGCCGTCATCATCGTCGAGTGGCGGGGCGATGAAGCGTTGTTCGACTCTTTTGTTATGAGTTGCCGCGCGATGGGTTTCCAATTTGAGCAAGCCGTAATTCGTCTCGTCCTCGATTCTAATCCCGACGTGCACCGATGGGTGGGGCTTTTCGTGCCCACCGACCGGAACACGCCGGCTGCAAGTCTTTTCGCAGACTCTGGATTTGTCAGGCACGGCGACTACGAATGGATTTTGGAGCGCGGCACCAAAGACCCCATCCTAGCTTCTTGGTTTGCCGTTACCTCCGATTGACCGCAGCGTAAAAGTAATCTGTAGCCGAAGCATTAGAGTAACGATGGTGATGCCACCAAACCAGCGAAATATTAGTTGGAAAAAGCAAATCTTATTCTCTTTCGTTATCATATTTCTGTTGTTAGGGGCGTTGGAACTCGGCATTCGGACATGGGCCTTTTTTTTTCGCACCTCCTACGAACGCTATAACTTTGCCACCAGACGCCCGGAGTTGGTGCCCAATATCAGGTACAGTCCCAGCCGTGGAAGGGAATTTCTCATCAATTCCAAGGGCTTCGTGGGGCCGGAGTTTGCCGAGCACCCGCCAGCCGGAGTTTATCGCATTATAGCTCTCGGCGACTCGTGCACCTTTACGACGGGGATTTGGAACGTGGCGTACCCGGCGATACTACAATCATCGCTGAATTCGGCCGAAGAGCCAGCGAAATTCGAGGTTATTAACGCGGGCATAGAAGGTTACAACTCGAGTTTTGCCCTCGCTCGGATAAAGGGCGAGATTATCGCGTATAAGCCTAAACTAGTAACGATTTACATCGGCTGGAACGACCTCATGAAGGTGAATCCGGATAATCTATCGGATACGGGAAAGTACTCCGTGCTCGCAGCCGTCCTTGACGAAAGCTATATCGTCAAAGCTTTGAAGAAACTAATCTTTATTTACTTGAGACCCTGGCTCTTTCAACCCAAAGTCGCGAACGATGAATTCGACTTCCATATTTACGATAAATTTGTTCCAAGTCTCTACCACGACAATCTAAAATCGATGATCGAGCTGCTGAGACAAAATAAGATCGAGGTCATGTTATTTACTCTTCCGACGGTTGTCCACCGCGGTATGACACGCGATCAACTTCAAAGGCACAACGTCTTCTTCCCGTATTTTGCCGGGACCTACAGCATCGATAAGTTTTTGAGCTTGCATCGTGCTTACAATCGCGTCATCCGAGCGGTGGGGCAAGAGAATGGCGTGCCTGTGGTCGATTTAGACGAGATATTCAATCAACATGACAAAAATGAATTGTTTTGGGACACGATGCACCCCAATGAAAAGGGTAACCTGCTTATTGCGAGTTCCTTATACGCAAAATTACAGGAGATGCGACTAGAACGATCGCTATAGATATGGTCGCGCAAAAATGGAGGACTAGTTTTAGTAATGTGGTCGTTTTTGTCGTTTCTACGTGTTTGATGTTAGTCGTTAGTGAGTTGGTCCTCAGACTATTCTACCCACAGCAACTGGGAGTATGGCATCAGACGAGAGATGGTTTGGCAATTCATAGGCCGAATAGCAGGATCAAATACTTGGGCCATGAAGTTCTCATCAACTCTTTGGGAATGCGCGATCGAGAGCATAGTATCAAAAAAAAGGATGGTACGTTCCGGATTCTTCTGTTAGGCGATTCCTTCATGGAGGCATTGCAAGTTCCCTTCGATGAGTCATTTCCGAAGCTTTTGGAAGACCGGTTGCGAGAGTCGGGTAGTCAAAATGTCGAAGTAATCAATGTGGCGGTTAGTGGGTGGGGTACGGAGGATGAACTAGCCTACCTTGTGAGATACGGGAAACGGTTGGAACCGGATCTTGTATTGGTAGCGATGACTCTTCATAACGACGTCAGTGACAACCTCAGGGAACAATTTTACACTCTGAATGACAGTCGGTTACTGCCAAAACCAATCCAACAAACTCCAACGGTGGAGTATTGGTCTATTCGGCTTAAGGGTTTTGTTGCGTCTCATTTTCACATATTCCAATTATGGCGAAAATATTGGTATCGTGCAGCAATTCAGACCACAGGGCTACAGCTTAACAATCATGTGAAAAATTTATTATTCGGCGGCGATGCGAGCGGAATGGCCCGGGGGTGGCAACTTACGTTTCAGGAGATGGCCGCGATCCAAGGCGAAGGGAAAGCCATAGGCGCGAAAACCGCGGTTATGCTGATTCCGCTTGCATTACAATTATCGAGCGAGCAATTTGTATCAGAAGCCACGAATAGAGCTGGTTCGCGGCAAGAAGTCATAGGTAGAGGATGGGAACCACAAACCAGGATGATCAAATTTGGCAAGACGCAAGGAATCGAAATTGTGGATTTGCTTCCGGCTTTCGCGGAATGGAAAACAACGCACAACGCATCGCTGTATCTTGAGCAGGACGGCCATTGGAACGCTGCTGGCCATAAGCTTGCGGCCAGCCATGTCGCGTCGGAGTTGCTACGCATGAGATTGTTACAAACATCACATGATCACAATCAGTGAGTGGAGGCAGGTTAATTTGGGGAACGCTGCATGTCGCGCCTCAAGTCAACTCTCAAAAAAACACGGCTAAAATGCCGTGAATTTTTTTTGAAAGTTAACTCTTTCAATTCTGAATTTGTTACAGTTTATCTCAATCGAAAATTCTTTATTGAACGCTCAATGCACTGGGAGCATTAGGAGCGACAAGAGGCGTGCCGCTTGAACTCTGGCCAGCAAAGCCAATCGGGCCAACTTTGGACACTTTAATCTGGTCTATATAATTGGTCCCCGTTGATCCTGGATTTGCCCAGTTCTCCCACCAGATCGAGCCAATTTTTTCAGAGGTGCTGCTACGGTTATAAAGAACATTGGTGCGGCTCATGCGCTTAGTTGGTGTGCCAGTGCAGCCGGTTCCCGCGCTCCCACAATTATCAAGCCACATTTCGAGTACACCGTTTCGTTGACCGGGGGTATTCAGTTTCATGCGAACCTCGATAAAGTACCAATTCCCCGGTTGAAATGAAAGCTCAGTACCGACATTTTGATACTGCATAAGGTCTTCGGGTACTGTAAATTGAAATGCTGGCGGCATAGATGTGCCGCCCCACGGGAAATGGACATTGCCCCATTTGATGCCGCCAATTCCTGCGCAACATTGATTGAACGTCAGCGTTTTCTCATGACCCCACACGTAACCTAGATCAACTTTGTAGTAATACCGGACGAAAACCTCATCGACTTCCTGCTTGCCGACGAAGTCATGATCGGCCATATTTCTACCGCCTTGCCCGCCGGATTTAAATCCGCTGGTAGCTGCGCAATTAGATCCATTGACCCCCGTATTGCCGCATACGGCAGCACCCGGGGGTGTTATCGGATTCGCGTAAATACTACCACACCAGCCTTTAGTTTGGAGAAGACCACCGGAAGAATTGGCCGCGTCGCAATCTTTCGTATACCAAGTGCCGCTCTCGAAGTCGTCGCACATGAGGACGTTCGGATCCGACCCATTGCATCCGGGCTCGACCGAGTTGAAGTAGGTGTCCACGGCCCAAGCCACACGCCCGCCAACACTAGTATTTCCAACTACAAAACCGGTGATTGCAAGAACGAGAACAGTCATTTTTGAATAGTTTGAGTAGTAATCTTTTTTAAACATTATCATTCTCCCTAGATAGGTAGTATTTCATTAAATGACCTGAGCAGCATATTGACAGTTGCTTCCTTTACTATGGGGCGGCCCCACATACCTCATTAGTATAAGCTGATGCTCCAGCACTGTTAAGCGCATCAACTCGATAACAATACGTGACCCCATGGGTCACGCTAGTATCCACATAAGAGGTAGTATTAGCTGAAACCAAGGCAATCTGCGCATATGTTCCGCTCGTTCCCGTCTTTCTTTCGACTCCAAAATTATTCTCATTAGTCGAATTATCCTGCCAGGACAATGTGAGCTGAGCGGGCGGTGTGACTACGGTGAAAGAGGCACTCGCTACCGCACTGGGATTCGAGCCGCTTTTAAAGGCGGCTGCCTTGATGGTCGCGCTGCTCGTCAGAGTCATAGGTCCTGTATATAAGGTGGATGACTGGGTCGGCGTCGAGCCATTAGTGGTGTAGTAAATCGAAGCCCCAGACGTCGCTGTTTGTAATGTCACCGAAACAGATCCCGAAAAGCTTCCACCGTTCGGAGTAATGGTCGGTGTGGCTACCGTTGGCAAACTCACAAACAAAGTAAATGTTGTCGTCTTGGTTACCCCGCCACCGGTCGTTGTCACGGTGATGGTAGAGCTTCCCGCAGGCGTTGAACCGGTAGTGTTGATGGTCAATGTCGAAGAGCAAGTTGGGCTGCAACTCGCCGAGGAAAACGAAGCGGCGGCCCCTGAAGGCAAACCCGCAACTGCGTATGTGACCGGCTGCGTGCTCCCTGACACCAATGCTGCGCTGATTGTATTGCTCACCGAAGAGCCCGCCGTGACCGATACGTTCCCGGAGTTGCTAAGAGAAAAATCAAAGGGCTGGATGGCAGTAAGAGTGAAGGACGCACTTGCTTGAGCGCTGGGGTTGGATCCGCTCTTGAAGGCTATCGCTTTCACCGTCGCGCTGCTCGTAAGCGTCATTGCGCTCGTGTAAGGAATGGAGGATTGCGTTGGCGCCGTGCCGTCAGTGGTGTAATAAATTGAGGCCCCGGACGTGGCTGTTTGTAACGTCACCGAAACAGAGCTGGTAAAGCTGCCGCCATTGGGGCTGATTGTGGGTGTCGCCACCGTCGGTAAATTGACCGTTAAATTGAATGAGGTTGTTCGAGTCACCCCGCCGCCCGCGGCCGACACCGTTATGGCCGATGTGCCTGCCGGTGTCGAGCCGCTAGTGTTAATAGTCAACGTCGAAGAGCAAGTTGGGTTGCAGCTACCGGAAGAGAAAGAAGCCGTGGCTCCTCCAGGCAACCCGGAAGTAGAGAAGGTCACGGCCTGAGTGCTGCCTGATGTTAGAGCGGTGCTGATCGTATTGGTGACCGGAGAGCCGGCAGTGACCGATTTATCGCCCGAGTTGGTAAGGGAGAAATTAAAGGGTTGAGTGATAGTAAAATTTGCACTGGCCACCGCACTCGGGTTGGAGCCACTCTTGAACGCTATCGCATTTACCGTCGCACTGCTCGTTAGGGTCATTGCGCTCGTGTAAGGAATGGAGGATTGCGTCGGCGCCGTGCCGTCAGTGGTGTAATAAATTGAGGCCCCGGACGTGGCTGTTTGTAACGTCACCGAAACAGATCCCGAAAAACTTCCACCGTTGGGGCTGATTGTGGGTGTTGCCACAGTCGGTAAATTGACCGTCAGGTTAAATGAGGTTGTTCGAGTCACCCCGCCACCCGCGGCCGACACTGTTATGGCCGATGTGCCTGCCGGTGTCGAGCCGCTAGTGTTAATAGTCAACGTCGAAGAGCAGGTTGGGTTGCAGCTAGAGGAAGAGAAAGAAGCCGTGGCTCCTCCAGGCAACCCGGAAGCAGAGAAGGTCACGGCCTGAGTGCTGCCTGATGTTAGAGCGGCGCTGATCGTATTGGTGACCGGAGAGCCGGCAGTGACCGACTTATCGCCCGAGTTGGTAAGGGAGAAATCAAACGAAACATCTTTCGTAAACCATGCGCTTACCTGCGAACTGGGCGTCATTCCACTCTTAAATGCCTGAGCTTTCACAAGCGCGGTGGCTGTAAGAGCAAAAGGAGCCATATACTGATTGGAAGATTGCGTTGGAGTTGTGCCATCAGTTGTATAATAGATCGAAGCTCCCGAAGTGCTGGTTTGTAAACTCACACTCACCGAACCGGCAAAGGTGCCGCCGTTGGGAGTTATTGCTGGAGCATTGACAGCTGCCGTGGGAGGCTGAGCAACCGACAAGGCAAAGCTGGTTGTCGCTTGGTACTGCTTATTTTTTCCTTTGACGGTAATGGTATAACTTCCGACTGCGGCGGAGGTTGAAGCTGTGAGTGTCAGTTGTGTCGAACAGTTCGGGGTGCAGGAGCTTGGGGAAAAAGCAGCAGAAACTCCTTGCGGAAGTCCAGATACAGAAAAAGAGGTAGTTGAGCGCCTTCGAGACATAGTTGAACTGGCACTAATAGTCGTTGTGACCGACGCTCCTTGTGTCACTGTAACGGGACCTGTATTGGAAAGTGATAAATCTGAGGTTTGGGTCGATGTTGCCGCTGCAGTTAGAACGGTCTCTTTTGAAGAGGATAAACCTACGGAGGTATCAGAGCTCTGGCTCGAGAGTGCCGGCATTGCTTGAAGGTAGAGAACAGCATCTCCATCGATGGGCGAAGTGAAAAGAAGCGGGATACCGGCACTGACAGTACCGCCGGATGTCGTTCGCCCGGTTAAGGGACTAAACCAAGTGGCAACGAAGCTGCCGCTGGCAGCCGACAAATCCACTCTAACTGTTCCGCCAGTTGGCAGATAAACAAGATATTCGCGTCCCGGGTTGACCAGGCAATAGCCACTCGAACATGACTCGCTGCTCGGTGACATGGACGAAAGATCCACGAGTTGAGAGTATTTGAGCGCATACCCCATGGAGTCGCGCACGTTTTCGTCGCCACTGGGGTTCGTCAGACCCGATTCCAGATAGATCGGATTGAATCCTCTCATGAAGCTCTTCCAAACCATTGGGTAAGACGTGATGCTGCTGAGGAGCTTCGGATCCATATCCGAGAAGATAACTTTGCTGCCTGCTGCCAACGGAGGATTCGTATCAGTGCCTGGCAGCAAAATCCAATCGGCCGGGCTCGTCAATAAATCGTCGGCACTCCCAAGGTACAAGTAGCTCATGCCGACTGGGTGCTGTTTGGGTTTAGCGGCCTCGTAGTTTTTCAAGTAGTTGATCATGTAATATTGCCATTGTCTACTTGACGAAGGCGCGTCGCCGCTGATTTCGTAAAGCACGTTATCGAGATCGTTCAACGTGTCCACCACCTTACGAACATAAGCCTCTTGGAGCGAGGTAATCGCCGGCACTGTCAAGGAGTGGACCTCTTCACCGTTGTCGTTGCCCGATGGGTCGCCATTAATGCCATTAATATTGTTACTGGCGTTAAACGGATGGCCTGCCCATGGATTGCCGCCGCCCATGGCCTTTCGCTGGCTGCTGAAACCTTGAAACAGCATCACTGAGACATAAATGCCGCGCTGGCCCGCCTCGACGACTCGGGAGCGCAACCGGTCGAAATAAGCTTGATTGAATCTGCTCAGATCAAACTTCCGACCCCCGTCGAGGGCCGTTCCCGGACCCTTTCTCTGATAAGGCAAGGGATCAAAGGTAATCTTCGCCGTACTTTCATTGGTCCACGCCGCTTGTTCCCATGCCCACAGGCGCACGAAGTTGTGCTCGTATTGCTGGAGAAAATTAAGATAGTTCGTAAAGTCCAAAACCGCCTTGTCGCTACGGTCAATCAGATCATTATTCAAATGAACACCGCTGAGATAAACCGCCTTGCCGTTTAAATCGACGAAAAACCGCGGGTTACTAGAGCGAGCGCTCAACGGCCCGGCGGCTTTCGCCGGTTCCAGAAAACACGCCACAAGAACAAGCCAGGAGAAAATTCCCAGGGCAAGCCGGAACTTAGCAAAACGAGTCTGCGGTAGATTCCCAAAAAACAGGATTCTGAGCATAGGGCCTTAGCTCCTTCACTGAGACCCCACGCCTTGAACATCCACAACACCTCTCTTCGGTAACCCGGCTCTCAGGTGGTTGACCTGATCCGTGGCTTTGCGTCCCAGCCTCACGACTGGTTTGCCATTTCGGAGAGGGGCCTCGAATTTTGGTTTAATCGCGTTATCCGCAATCCCTGTGCCACGAGATTGCCGAGCCTTGCGTGCCTCCTAAGCTACTAATCTTGCGTGCAAAACCGAGATACTTAATTATGTCACTTCCAAGTAAACTGCTCTTTGATAGAACATTTTTGTCCCCCAACCCGGGAGAGCTTTGGATCGGTCGGGGACTA
>Ga0209382_10000734_pt1 | contig 52969 bp, 56 predicted proteins | sample SoiMetdeltSBSDD5_FD_187599 | JGI IMG/M metagenome (GOLD analysis project Ga0209382, IMG submission 187599) | Bulk soil microbial communities from a Populus tree surrounding site in Tennessee, USA - Soil MetaG P. deltoides SBSDD5 (SPAdes) (version 2) | ecosystem: Environmental > Terrestrial >...
GGGCGTCACCTGGCGCTCCGTGTGGGCTGCCAGCCCGATCCCTAGCGTCCACAGCGGCGTGGTCGCGTTCAGGGCGCCGGCCAGGCTGGAGCTGACCGTCTGCTCGCCGATGGCAAACAGCAGGTAGGGGATGGCGTTGGCGACCAGGGCGGCGACCGTCAGGCGCAGCCAGGTGGCCCGGTCCCGTGGCAGCCGCAACCGGCGGAGGTGGACGACCAGGAGCAGGACGGCGGCGCCCAGGGCCAGGCGGACGAGCACGAGCTGCACCGGGGACAGGCCGTCGAGGGCGAGCTTGATCCACAAGAAGCTCGATCCCCACAGCAGAGCCAGCAGTCCCAGGCGGGCGAGGCTTCGCGGCGCCATCGGCTGCTACTCGACCGGCACGTCATACAGCAGGCCGGTGAGGTCAGCGCGCATGACGAAGCGGGTCAGCTCGTAGGGCTGGCCTTGCTGGTCGAGGCTGGTGTGGAGCACGTCCAGGACGGGCACGCCTGGCGGGAGGCGCAGGTCGCGACGTTCGTCGGGGCGTGGCATGCGGGCGCTGACCTCCTCGCGGATGCGGGTCATGACGTGACCACGGTCCTCGAAGATGCCGTGGATGCCATAGGGGTGGCCGACCTCGTCGGCGAGCAGGCCGGTGCCCTCGGCCAGCTCCCAGGGAACGTAGGTGGTGACCCGCTGCACCGGGTCGGCGTCGGCCCAGAAGACGTTCTCGCGGCGAAGGACCGAGTCGGTGTCCGAGGGCACTTGGAGCCGGTCGGCGATGGCTGGGGGTGGGACGATGCGCTCGATGCTGAGGACCTCGAAGCGGCCGGTCTTGCCTTGCTTGGCGCATTCCATCAGGAACGGTGAGAGGCCGGTCGCCTTGTGCCTGGGGGAGTAGCGGTCGTTGCCGAACCGGATCAGCGGTGGTGCTGGCCGCACGAACACCCCCCGCCCCTGCTGGGCCAGCAGCAGGCCGTCCTCGCTCAGTAGGCGGATTGCCTCCCGGGCGGTGTTGCGCGCGGCTCCGTAGCGTCGCGCGAGCTCTCGTTCGGAGGGGACCTTCTGACCGGGGACCAGCTCGCCGCGGTCGATGGCGGCTCGTAGGTCGTCGGCGATCTTGCGGCTTGGGAGCCGGGAGTCCTGGGCTTGCTCTGCGTTCGTGGGCATGGGCCCCTAGCACTGGATTAAGCCAGTGGCTTGGCGCGTGCCTCCAGGGCCTGGCCGATAGTGTCGCTGGCCATCCTGGCGCGGGCGTCGAGGGCCCGGCCGATGGTGTGGACGTGGCCGACGGCGGCGAGCTGGTTCTGGAGACGGTGGTCCCAGGCGCGCATGGCCTGGCCGATGGCGTCCACGCTTGTGTGGACTTCACGCCATCGCGCCTCGGCGACTCCAATGTCTCGCATGGTGATCGACATGCCGCGGAGGATACCAGGGCAGAGGCCGGGGGCACGTGGAGGGCACGGCGGTCCTCGGCAGGGGAGCAGCAATAAGGCCGCAGGCCGGTGACCTGCTGGTTCGGGTGGAGCGGGCGAAGGGAATCGAACCCTCACCGCGAGCTTGGGAAGCTCGAGTTCTGCCATTGAACTACGCCCGCAGGAGGGGTGATTCTAGCCGGGCGGTCTGAGCTGGGGCAACGAGGTCGTGGCAGAATGCCGGCCGAGCAGCCTCTGTCCTGGGAGTGCACTGGTGATCCTGTCCGACCGGAGTCTGCGGGAGGCGATCGCGGCCGGGCGGCTGGTGATCGACCCGCTGGACGATGACGCCATCCAGCCGTCGAGCATCGACGTCAGGCTGGACAACCGGTTCCGGGTCTTCTACACGGCGCGCCATCCCTACATCGACGTGAAGCAGCCGATGGAGGACCTCACCGAGCTGGTCGAGGTCAAGCCCGACACGGCGTTCATCCTGCATCCGGGGGAGTTCGTGCTCGGGTCGACCCTGGAGGAGGTGGGGATCCCGCCCGACCTGGCGGCCCGCCTGGAAGGGAAGTCCAGTCTCGGCCGGCTGGGGCTGATGACCCACTCGACGGCCGGGTTCCTCGACCCGGGATTCGTGGGGCATGTGACGCTGGAGCTGTCGAACGTGGCCAACCTGCCGATCACGCTGTACCCGGGGATGCGGATCGGGCAGATCGCGGTGTTCCAGCTGACCACCGAGGCCGAGCGGCCGTACGGGTCGCGGGGGGTCGGGTCCAAGTACCAGGGGCAGCGGGGGCCGACCCCGTCGCGGTACTGGGAGAACTTCCGCTCGTCCTGACCGGGGCCGGAGCGGTCAGGAGGGCCCCGGGCGCTCCCGGGCCTGGACCGACTCCTCCAGCACCTGGGCGACGTCCAGGACCCGGACGCCTTCGCCCGAGCCCTCGGCCTGGCGCTGCTTGATGGCGTCGTCGAGCATGACCATGCAGTAGGGGCAGGCCGTCCCGACCACGTCGGCGCCGGTGGCCAGGGCCTCGTCGGTGCGTTCGATGTTGACCCGCTTGCCGATGCGCTCCTCCATCCACATGCGGGCCCCGCCGGCGCCGCAGCAGAAGCCGCGCTCCCGGCAGCGGTGCATCTCCACCGACCGGACCCCGGGCACGGCGTCCAGGACGGCCCGCGGGGCGTCGTAGACGTCGTTGTGCCGGCCCAGGTAGCAGGGGTCGTGGTAGGTGACGGTGGTGTCGACCGGGCCCTCGGGCTGAAGGCGGCCCTCGTCGACCAGCCGCCGCAGCAGCTGGGTGTGGTGGACGACCTCGTAGTTGCCGCCCAGGTGGGGGTACTCGCGGGCCAGGGTGTTGAAGCAGTGGGGGCAGGAGGCGATCACCTTGCGCGCGCCGACGCCGTCCAGGGTCTCGATGTTCTGCTGGGCCTGCAGCTGGTAGAGGTACTCGTTGCCGAGCCGGCGGGCCGGGTCGCCGGTGCAGGACTCGCGCGGGCCGAGGACGGCGAAGCGCACACCGGCCCGGTGCAGCAGCCCGGCGATCGCCCTGGCCGTCCGGCGGGCCCGGTCCTCGAGGGCGGCCGCGCAGCCGACCCAGTACAGGTACTCGACGTCGTCGGGGATGCGGTCGCCGACCACCTGGACCTCGAAGTCCAGGCCCTCGGTCCAGGCCAGGCGCTGGCCGGCCCCGAGGCCCCAGGGGTCGCCGGAGTTCTCGACGTTGCGCAGCATGGTGCCGGCCTCGCCGGGGAAGCGGGACTCCATCAGGACCTCGTAGCGGCGCAGCTCCATGATGGTGTCGACGTGCTCGATGTCGACCGGGCACTGCTCCACGCAGGCCCCGCAGGTGGTGCAGGACCAGAGCACGTCGGAACCGACCACGTCCTGGACCAGGTCCTGGCCGAGCACGGCCGGGTCGTTGCCGGCCGGGTGCTCGGGGTCGGCCTCGCCGAGCAGGAACGGGGACTTCTCGAACAGGTGGTCGCGCAGGTCGGTGATGACCAGCTTGGGCGACAGCGGCTTGCCGGTGTTCCAGGCCGGGCACTGGTCCTGGCAGCGGCCGCACTCGGTGCAGGTGGCCAGGTCCAGCAGCTGCTTGAAGTTGAGGTCCTCGACCTTGCCGGCGCCGAAGACGTCCTCCTCGGTCATCTCCTCGGGGTCGATCCTGGGGGTGGCCAGCGGCCCCAGGGCCTTGGGGCGCCGGGAGAAGGCGACGTTGAAGGGCGCGCTGAAGATGTGCAGGTGCTTGGAGTACATGACCAGCACCAGGAAGCCGAGCACGACCGCCAGGTGGGCGAGCAGGAAGCCCTCGTCGAGCAGGCGCAGGGTCGAGGGCGGGAGCCCGTCGAGCAGCCGGCCGACGGCCGTGGAGGCGAAGGCCCAGCCGTCGTAGGGGAAGGTGCCCCTGGCCGCCCTGGCGCCCCGGTAGAGCAGCAGGGTGACGATCACCAGGGCGATCATCCCGAGGATGACCCAGGCCTGGCCGGTGTGGGACCGGTAGAACCGCGACGCCCGGCCCCGGCGGGCCGGCGACTCGCGCAGGCGGATGACGGCGAAGACGGCCAGGCTGACCAGGACCGCGACCGCGGTCAGGTCCTGGAGGAAGCCGAGCACCGGGCTGTGCCCGATCAGCGGCAGGGCGAAGGTGTCGCTGAACAGCTCCCCGTAGGCCTCGGCGATCGTGGTCAGCAGGATCACGAAGCCCCAGAAGGTGAAGAAATGGGCCAGCCCGGGGATCGGCCGCTTGAGCAGCTTGCGCTGGCCGAAGACCTCGACCAGCTCGGCCCGCAGGCGGGTCCAGGCGTGCTCGAACCGTTCGGGGGCCGGCTGGCCGGTGGCGATCAGCCGGATGATCCGCTCGGCCCGCTGCCCGGCCAGGGCGACGGCGAAGAAGGTGAGCACGAGTCCGATGGCGAGCTTCATCGCACGTCCTCCTGGCCTGGTCGCGTCCGCTGGCCGTGCGGCAGTCTACCGCTCGGTAACATCCGGAGGCGGATAGGCTGGCGAGCGATGCGACACGAGACACGGCCGCCGACGGCGCCGCCGAAGCGTGCCCGCCGGGGCCTGCTGGTCGGCGGCCTGGTGCTGGTCGTGGCCGGGGTGGCCGTGGTCGCCTGGGTCCTGGCCGTGGCCGGCGGCCTGGTCGGCGGGGACGCCCCGGCGATGGACGACACCCCGCGGACCCTGAACCTCGAGGGCGCGCCCTCGACCACCACCGGCGGCGCCCGGCCCCGCACGGTGGCCTACCGGCTGGAGCCGGCCGACGGCCCGGCCGCGACCGTGCGGCTGGAGGTGGCGGCCGACCCCTCGACCCGGGCCCGGGGCCTGATGGGCCGCACCGAGGTGGCGAAGGGCACCGGGATGGTCTTCCTGTACCCGGCCGATGTCACCGAGGCCTTCTGGATGAAGAACACCCTGGTCCCCCTGTCGATCGCGTTCGTGGCCGCCGACGGGCGGGTGGTCAGCGTGGCCGAGATGAGCCCGTGCAAGGCCGACCCGTGCCCCACCTACGCCCCGGCCGGCCCCTACCGCTACGCGGTCGAGCTGGCCGCCGGGTCCTTCGGCGCCGCCGGGGTCGGCCCGGGGGCCAGGGTGGTCCCGGAGGACCCTGCCGCACTGCCCGAACCAGCCTGAACCTGCTGGTCAGAGCGCAGATAAACCGGCCTTGCCCAGGAACTTGACAATGGTGGACTCAACTGCCTATCTTGGACTCCAAACCCCTGTCCCAGCATGTTTGAGGTGATGAGATGGCCAAGGCCGTAGGGATCGACCTGGGGACCACCAACTCTGTTGTCGCCACCCTCGAGGGCGGCGAGCCGACGGTGATCCCCAACGCCGAGGGGGCTCGGACGACCCCGTCGGTGGTCGCCCTCTCCAAGACCGGTGAGGTGCTGGTCGGCGAGGTGGCCAAGCGGCAGGCGGTCACCAACCCGGACCGCACCGTGCGCTCGGTCAAGCGGCACATGGGCGAGTCGTCCTGGCGCTTCCGCGCCGACGCCAAGCAGTTCTCGCCCCAGCAGATCAGCGCGTTCATCCTCCAGAAGCTGAAGCGGGACGCCGAGGCCTACCTGGGCGACCAGGTCACCCAGGCGGTCATCACCGTCCCCGCCTACTTCGACGACGCCCAGCGCCAGGCCACCAAGGAGGCCGGTGAGATCGCCGGGCTGGAGGTCCTGCGCATCATCAACGAGCCGACCGCGGCCTCGCTCGCCTACTCCCTGGACAAGGAGAACGACGAGACCATCCTGGTCTTCGACCTGGGCGGCGGCACCTTCGACGTGTCCCTGCTGGACATCGGCGAGGGCGTCATCGAGGTCCAGTCGACCTCCGGTGACATGCACCTGGGCGGCGACGACTGGGACCAGCGGATCGTCGACTGGCTGCTGACCACCTTCAAGAACAACCACGGCATCGACCTGGGCAACGACAAGATGGCCATGCAGCGGCTCAGGGAGGCGGCCGAGAAGGCCAAGATCGAGCTCTCCTCGACCCTCGAGACGACCATCAACCTGCCCTTCATCACCGCCACCCCCGAGGGCCCGCTCCACCTGGAGCAGCGCCTGACCCGTGGCGAGTTCGAGCGCATGACCTCGGAGCTGGTCGAGCGGCTGCGCGGCCCCTTCGACAAGGCCGTCACCGACTGGAAGGCCAAGACCCAGAAGAGCCTGACCGACATCCACCACGTGGTCCTGGTCGGCGGCTCGACCCGGATGCCCATGGTGGTCGAGTTCGTCAAGCAGCTCACCGGCGGCAAGGAGCCCCACAAGGGCGTCAACCCCGACGAGGTCGTGGCCGTGGGCGCCGCCCTCCAGGCCGGCGTGCTCAAGGGCGAGGTCAAGGACATCCTGCTGCTGGACGTGACCCCGCTGTCGCTGGGCATCGAGACCAAGGGTGGGGTGATGACCAAGCTCATCGAGCGCAACACCACCATCCCGACCCGCCGCTCGGAGGTGTTCACCACCGCCGACGACGGCCAGTCCGAGGTCGACGTCAAGGTCTTCCAGGGCGAGCGCGAGATGACCTACGGCAACAAGCTGCTGGGCAACTTCCAGCTGGTCGGCATCCCGCCGGCGCCCCGTGGGGTCCCGCAGATCGAGGTCACCTTCGACATCGACGCCAACGGCATCGTCAACGTGTCGGCCAAGGACCGCGGCACCGGCAAGGAGCAGTCGATGACCATCACGGGCGGCACGGCGCTGCCCAAGGACGACATCGACCGCATGGTCCGCGAGGCCGAGCAGTATGCCGAGGACGACCGGCGCCGGCGCGAGGCCGCCGAGGCCAAGAACCGGGCCGAGCAGCTCGTCTACCAGACCGAGAAGAGCCTCAAGGACTACGGCGACAAGATCTCAGACGAGGACCGGTCCAGCGTCGAGTCGGCGCTGACCAACCTGAAGGAGAAGCTCGCCGGGGACGACACCGTCGCCATCACCTCGGCCACCGAGGCGCTGCAGCAGGCGAGCTACAAGCTGGCCGAGGCGGTCTACGCCCAGGCCCAGCCCGGCCCCGGCCAGGCCCAGGCCGGGACGACCACCACCGCCGACCAGGGCACGACCCAGGGCGACGGCGACGTGGTCGACGCCGAGATCATCGACGAGGGCGACGAGGACCAGCAGAAGGGGGCATGACCCCCACGGTCAAGGAGGAGGTAGAGACGTCATGAGCGTGTCGCGTTGGGATCCCTTCCAGGACCTGCTGGCGATCCAGGACGAGATGAACCAGGTCTTCGGCCGAGCTCGCCAGGGTCAGGGCGGGCGCGTGTGGGCGCCGGCGCTCGACATCTCCGAGCGCAAGGACGCCTACGTGGTCACCGTCGAGGTGCCCGGCGTGAAGGCCGAGGACCTCGACATCACCCTGGAGGACGGCCTGCTCACCATCCAGGGCGAGCGCCAGTTCACCAGCGAGTCCTCGGAGCAGCAGTACCACCGGGTGGAGCGCCGCTACGGCAGCTTCCGCCGCTCGATCACGCTGCCGTCCCAGGTGCGGGCCGACGCCATCGAGGCCTCGTTCGAGGACGGGGTGCTCGAGGTGGTCGTGCCCAAGGCCGAGGAGGCCAAGCCGAAGAGGATCAGCGTGCGGGCCGGCGGCAGCCGCCAGCGGGTCGAGGGGAAGTCGGCCCCGGCCGGCGACGCCTGATCCGGACCATGCCATTCAGGGAGGGGAGGCGGTGGACCGCCTCCCCTCTCGGCCAGAGGGGACACAGTGAAGGAAACTACTGCCCAGCAGGCAGGTGAGAGCGCGGCCGAGGCCGCCGCGGCGCGCAAGGCCGAGGGCGCCGAGGCCGACGGCGAGCCCGACGCCACCGAGGGCGTGGCCGTCGAGGAGCCCACGACTGCCCAGCAGGTAGGTGAGCCGGAGGCTGCGCCGGCCGAGCAGCCCGCGCCCGCCGACGAGCGGGCCGTCACCGAGCGGGCCGACGAGGTCGCCGAGGATGAGGCGGCCAGCGACGTGGTCGAGGCCGAGGAGGACGCGATCGCGGCCGACCTCGAGAAGGCCAGGGCCGAGGCCGAGACCTACCTGGACGACCTGCGCCGGCTCCAGGCCGACTTCGACAACTACCGCAAGCGCACGCTGCGCGAGCAGACGGCCAGGACCGCCTCCGCCTCCCAGGCGCTGGTGGCCAGGCTGCTGCCGGTGCTCGACAACTTCGAGCTGGCCGTGTCCGCGGCCGAGCAGTCGCGGGACTTCGACGGGATGCTCAAGGGCGTCGAGATGGTCCTCGGCGCGCTCCGCGAGGTCCTGGAGGGCGAGGGTCTGGTCAAGATCGAGGCCGAGGGCAAGCCCTTCGACCCCGAGCGTCACGAGGCGGTGATCGCCGTCGAGCAGGAGGACACCGAGCCGGGCACGGTCGTGGACATCGTGCGCACCGGCTACGAGCTGGGGGGCAAGGTCCTGCGTCCCGTCATGGTGAAGGTCGCGAAGTAGCGGATGAACAACCCCGAGTACCTCGAGAAGGACTTCTACGCCGCCCTCGGCGTGGCCAAGGACGCGTCGCAGGCCGACATCAAGAAGGCCTACCGCAAGCTCGCCCAGCAGCACCACCCCGACGCCAACAAGGGGGACAAGGCGTCGGAGGAGCGCTTCAAGGAGGTCGGGCGGGCCTATGCCGTCCTGTCCGACCCCAAGAAGCGGGCCGAGTACGACGAGGCCCGGCGGCTGCTGGCCTCGGGCGCGTTCGGGGGCGGCTTCCCGGGCGGCGGGGGCGGCTTCCCCGGCGGCGGCCGGGTCAGGGTCGAGGACCTGGGCGGCCTGGGCGACCTGTTCGGCAACCTGTTCGGCGGCGGCCGGGCGTCCCAGACGGCGACCCGGCGCGGCCGCGACGTCGAGAGCGAGGTCACCCTCGGCTTCGAGGAGGCCGTGCGCGGCGCCACCATCCCGCTGCAGCTGCGCGGCCCCGCCCCCTGCCACACCTGCCATGGCTCCGGGGCCAAGCCCGGCACCCTGCCCCGGCCCTGCCCGACCTGCAACGGCCGGGGCACGGTCACCCGCGACCAGGGCCTGTTCGGCCTCTCCAGCCCCTGCCCGACCTGCCAGGGCCGCGGCTCGGTGATCGACGACCCCTGCCCGACCTGCCAGGGCCGCGGCAGCGAGATCCGCACCCGGGAGCTGCGGGTCCGGATCCCGGTGGGCGTCAACGACGGCGCCACCGTCCGGCTCAAGGGCCAGGGGGAGCCGGGCCAGACCGGTGCCCCCGCCGGCGACCTGATCGTCAAGGTCCGGGTCACCCCGCACCCCCTGTTCGGGCGCAGCGGCCAGGACCTGACCATCACCGTGCCCGTGACCTTCGCCGAGGCCGCCCTCGGCACCGAGCTGAAGGTGCCGACCCTGGACGGCCCGGTGACCCTCAAGGTGCCGGCCGGCACCCAGAACGGCCGCACCTTCCGGGTCAGGGGCCGGGGCGTGCCCGGCAGCGGCCGCAAGGGCGGCGGCGACCTGCTGGTCAGCCTCCAGGTGGCCGTCCCCGAGAAGCTCTCGCGCAAGGAGCGTGAGCTGCTGCGCGAGTTCGCGTCGCTGTCCGAGGCCACGCCCAGGAACCACCTCGGCATCGACTGAGCGGAGAGGGGAGGAGGACCGTGGCAGACCAGCAGGACCGGGCCGTGTTCGTGATCTCGGTCGCGGCGGAGCTGGCCGGGGTCCATCCCCAGACGTTGCGCATCTACGAGCGGGAGGGGCTGGTCCGGCCCAAGCGGACCACCGCCAACGCCCGCCGCTACTCCGAGCGGGACATCCAGCGGCTGCTGGAGATCAAGCGGCTGACCAGCGGCGGCATGAACCTGGAAGGGGTCCGGCAGGTCATCGCCCTGACCCAGGAGATCGAGCGCCTCCAGGCCACGGTGGCCGCCCTCGAGGCCGAGCTCCGGGCCCAGGCCCACCGCCACCGCCACGAGCTGGAGACGGTCCGCCGGTCGGCCCGCCGCGACCTGGTCCCCTACTCCTCGGCCATCGTCCGCTACGAGCACCCGTCGCGGTACAGCGAGGCGTAAGGCAAGGGGAAGAAAAGCGGGTCGTTCGAACGTTGAACCAGGCAGAGCGAACCTACCCTACGGCAGACGAGAACGAACATGGACGTGAACAGCTTCACCCACCGGGCCGCCGAGGCGCTGGCCACCGCCCAGCGTGAGGCGCGGTCCAACGACCACCAGCGCATCGAGCCCGAGCACCTGCTGACGGCGCTGCTCGCCGACCCCGACGGGGTCGTGTTCCCGGTCGTGCGCCGGGCCGGCGCCGACCCGGGCATGCTCAAGGCCAGGGCGTCGGAGGCCCTGGACCGCATCCCCAAGGTCTACGGCCCCGAGCAGGAGACGGTGGCCTCCCCGCAGCTGGGCCGGCTGATCGAGCGGGCCCGCAAGGAGGCCGGCGCCCTCGGCGACCAGTACGTCTCCACCGAGCACCTGCTGCTCGCCCTGACCGAGGGCTCCACCGCCGCGGCCAGGCTGCTGACCGACGCCGGCGTGACCCGCGAGGCCATCCTGGCCGCCCTGACCGAGGTCCGCGGGGGCAAGAAGGTCACCGACCAGGACCCGGAGGCCAAGTACCAGGCGCTGGAGCGCTTCGGCCGCGACCTGACCGAGATGGCCCGCCAGGGCCGGCTCGACCCGGTGATCGGCCGCGACGACGAGGTCCGCCGGGTCGTCCAGGTGCTGAGCCGCCGGACCAAGAACAACCCGGTGCTGATCGGCGAGCCCGGCGTGGGCAAGACCGCCATCGTCGAGGGGCTGGCCGGCCGGATCGTGGCCGGCGACGTGCCCGAGTCGCTCAAGGACAAGCGGATCGTCGCCCTCGACCTGGGCGCCATGGTCGCCGGGTCCAAGTTCCGGGGCGAGTTCGAGGAGCGGCTCAAGGCCGTGCTCGACGACATCCGCGGCTCCGACGGCCAGATCATCACCTTCATCGACGAGCTCCACACCGTGGTCGGGGCCGGGGCGGCCGAGGGGGCGATGGACGCCGGCAACATGCTCAAGCCGATGCTGGCCCGGGGCGAGCTGCGCATGGTCGGGGCCACCACCCTGGACGAGTACCGCAAGCACATCGAGAAGGACGCCGCCCTGGAGCGCCGCTTCCAGCCGGTGCTCGTCGGCGAGCCGAGCGTCCAGGACACCATCGCCATCCTGCGCGGGCTCAAGGAGCGCTACGAGGTGCACCACGGCGTCCGCATCCAGGACTCGGCCCTGGTCGCGGCGGCCGTGCTGTCGGACCGCTACGTGACCGGCCGGTTCCTCCCCGACAAGGCGATCGACCTGGTCGACGAGGCCGCCTCGCGGCTGCGCATCGAGATCGACTCCATGCCGACCGAGGTCGACGTGCTGGAGCGCCGGGCCCGCCAGCTGGAGATCGAGCGGGCCGCGCTGCGCAAGGAGAAGGACGAGGTGTCGCGGGAGCGGCTGGCCAAGCTGGAGGAGGAGCTGGCCACCCTCAACGAGACCCTCACCGGCATGAAGGCCCACTGGGAGGGCGAGAAGGAGGCCATCGGGGCGATCCGCCAGATCAACGCCCGCATCGAGGAGGTCAAGGGCGAGGCCGAGCGGGCCACCCGCGACGGCGCCCTGGAGCGGGCGGCCGAGCTGCGCTACGGCGTCCTGCCCGGCCTGGAGCACGACCTGGCAGCCGCCAACCGGCACCTGGAGGAGCTCCAGGCCGACCGCAAGATGCTCAAGGAGGAGGTCGACGAGGAGGACGTGGCCAAGGTCGTGTCCGCCTGGACCGGCATCCCCGTGACCCGGCTCGTCCAGGGCGAGATGGCCAAGCTGCTGCGGCTCGAGGACGAGCTGCACCTCCGGGTGGTCGGCCAGGACGACGCGGTCCAGGCGGTCGCCGACGCCATCCGGCGCTCGCGGGCCGGGCTGTCGGAGCCGGGCCGGCCGATCGGCAGCTTCCTGTTCCTGGGGCCCACCGGGGTCGGCAAGACCGAGCTGGCCCGGGCCCTGGCGGCGCTGCTGTTCGACGACGAGCGGGCCATGGTCCGCATCGACATGAGCGAGTACGGCGAGAAGCACTCGGTGGCCCGGCTGGTCGGGGCGCCCCCCGGCTACGTCGGCTACGACGAGGGCGGCCAGCTGACCGAGGCGGTGCGGCGCCGGCCGTATGCGGTGGTGCTGCTGGACGAGGTCGAGAAGGCCCACCCGGACGTGTTCAACGTCCTGCTCCAGGTGATGGACGACGGCCGCCTGACCGACGGCCAGGGCCGCACCGTCGACTTCGCCAACGTGGTCCTGATCATGACCTCCAACCTCGGGTCGTCGATGCTGACCGACATCGTGGAGCCCGAGGACGTGGTCCGCGAGCGGGTCCTGGCCGTGGTGAGGGAGGCGTTCAAGCCCGAGTTCCTCAACCGGCTGGACGAGATCCTGGTCTTCCACCGGCTCGGCCGCGACGACCTGGCCCGGATCGTCGACCTCCAGGTGGCCCTCCTGGCCGCCCGCCTGGCCGACCGCCGGCTCACCCTGGAGCTCACCCCGGCCGCCAAGGCCTGGCTGGCCGACCGCGGCTACGACCCCGCCTACGGGGCCCGGCCGCTGCGCCGCCTGGTCGCCAAGGCCATCGGCGACGAGCTGGCCAGGCGCCTGCTCGGCGGCGAGCTGACCGAAGGCGACACCGTCCTGGTCGACACCAAGGACGACAAGCTGACCTTCACCCGCCGCCAGCCGGCAACGGCAACGGTCGCGTCCGGCTGAGCCTGGCGGGCGCGTGGGAACCCCACCCGCCACCGTTGGGGCCCCTGCTGGGAGGGTAGCCGACGGCGGGATAGGGGTCCCGTAGTTGTCCACAGGTCCTAGACTGGGGATATGCGCCGTCCGCCGCCTGGCTACCGTCGTGGGGCCCGGCCCCTGTACCCGGGTGTCTTCAAGATGCTCATCTACGGGTTCGTGCTCTGGGGCATGGCCCTGCTCGGCATCCGGCTGCCGATCGACCTGCCGCGCTGGCTGTTCCTGCTCCTCGAGATCGGGGTGGTCTGGTTCCTCTGGCGGGGCGTCAAGGCGGCCAGGCGCGCCCCCGGCAACCAGGTGCGCCTGTTCAACGCCCAGGAGAACTGGGCCAACGCCTTCGCCCTCCAGGCCCTCATTCTCTTCCTGTGGTAGCGGCGTCGATGGCGCGCAGCTGAGCCAGGCAGTCCTCCCCCACCCCCCCAAGAGCGCGGCCGCTCGTGCTACGCGCGGTGGCGAGCCCGATGCGAGCGCACCAGGCCGCCTGGGAGGGCGGCCAGCAGGCGGGGGGTGATGCGGGCCTGGCCGAGGCCGAGCTCGACCAGGGTGTCGAACAGCGCCGGGGAGGTGGCGGCGGCGCCGAGGCCGGCCTCGGCCAGGGCCGGGGCGTGGATCGCCCGGGCCAGGACGGCCGAGTGGCGGAGGTGGCGGCCGAGGGCCCTGGCGAGCAGCCGCCGGTAGGCGGCGGCCGGCTCCCCGGGCGCGGTCAGGGCCGCACGGGCGGCCAGGCGGCCGGAGGCGAGGGCGTAGTAGATGCCCTCGCCCGACAAGGGGTTGACCAGCGAGGCGGCGTCGCCGGCGAGCAGGACCCGGCCCTGGCCGGGGGGCGGCCGGAACGACGAGAACGGCAGGTGGTGGGCGCGCAGACTGGCCGGGTCGGGGTCGGCCTCGGGGAGCAGGCGGTGCAGGCGCCGGTGCAGCTCGGCCCGGCCGCCGTGGAAGCGGCTGCGCAGCAGCCCGTAGCCGACGTTGGCCACCCCGGTGCCGGTCGGGAACGACCACACATACGCCGGCCAGCCGTCGGTCACCCAGGCGATCAGCTGCTCGGGACGGCCCGGCGGGGCCGGGGCGTACCCGCGGACGGCGATGGCCAGGGCCCGGTCGGGGTTGGGTGGGCCGCCCAGCAGCCGGCGGACGGTCGAGTTGGCGCCGTCGGCCCCGACGACCACCCGGGCGGTCAGCTCGCCGTCGACCACCACCAGCCCGTCGCGCTGCTCCAGCCGGCGCACGCTGGACCGGTGCAGCTCGGCCCCGGCGGCCTGAGCGGCCTCGACCAGGCGGGCGTCCAGGACCGCCCGCGGCACCACGTAGTTGGGCCGGGCCGGGTCGCCGGCCACCTCCATGCCCCTGGGGGAGCGAAGCCGCAGCCCACGGATCGGCGGGTACCCCTGCAGCACCCCGCTCGCCCCCAGGGCGGCCAGCTCGTCCACGGCGTGCGGGCCGATCCCGTCCCCGCAGGCCTTGTCCCGCGGGAAGGCGGCCTTGTCGACCAGCAGCACCGAGGCTTCCGGGCGCAGCCGCCTGGCCTCCAGCGCGGCGGCGGCCCCGGCCGGTCCGGCGCCGACCACCACCAGGTCGAAGAGGGTGCCGGTCAGATCAGGAGGCGTCGGCCGCCGCCACCCTGGTGGCGGGCTGGCCGCAGCGGCAGTCCCAGACCTCGGGAACCTCGGCGTCGGCCGCGAACGGCACCGACATCACGTGCTCCCTGGTGCACAGGTAGGTGACGACCTGCCGGGGCGCGTAGGCGCTCGAGGGCGCCTGCAGCCGGTCGAACTCCGCCGGGAGCGGATGCAGGCCGTCGTCCATGGCCACTCCTTCCTCGGTCTGCTGAGCCTAAGTATTGCGCCGCGTCTTGCGCTGCTGTCAATCAGCGCAATCAGGCTAGACGGGGGCGACCTCGGAGGTGCAGAACGCGCACCGCCGAGCATCGATCGGGATCTCGCTCACGCACTCGGGGCACTTGCGGGTGCTGGGGTCGGGGGACTCGCGCCGGCGGGACAGCTCCACGAGCCGGTTGACGGGCTTGACCACGAAGAAGAACACCACGAAGGCGATGGTGACGAAGGCGATCAGCACGTTCAGGAAGTGCCCGTAGCGGAACGTCGAGCCGTTGATCGTGAAGGTGAGGTTGTTGAAGTCCGGTTGGCCGAAGATGGCCGCGACCAGCGGGGTGAGCAGGTCGGTGACGGCGGCCTGGACCAGCGCGGCGAACGCGGCCCCGATGACGATCCCGACCGCCAGGTCGACGACGTTGCCTCGAAGCAGGAACTGCTTGAACTCGGTGCCCCAGGAACGCATGCGGGCGGCCTCCTCAGCGCGGCGCTTTCTCTTCCGGCCGCGCATGGTAACCGCAACGGGAGAGTAGGATCGCGGCCATGCGACAGCGTTTTGCCCTCTTTGCCGTCCTGGCCGTGCTGGCCCTGGCGGTCGCCGGCTGCGGTGGCGACCCGCCGCCCGACCGCGCCGCCGCCCCGGCGGCCACCGCCGGGGCCGCGACCAGGGCCACCATGCCCCCGGCGACCAGCGAGGCCCGGCCGGAGACGACCCGGCCCGCCCCCAAGGGCCTGGTGCCCGCCGGCCAGCGCGATCCCGCGCCCGACCTCCACGTCACCGCCTTCGACGGCCGCACCGTCACCCTCGGCGGGTTCCGGGGCCAGCCGGTGGTGGTGAACTTCTTCGAATCCTGGTGAGTGCAGTGCCGGGCCGAACAGCCCGGCCTCGGGCAGGTTGCCCGGGAGTTCGAGGGCCAGGTCCAGTTCGTCGGCGTCTCCAACAACGACACGGTGAGCGAGGGCCGCAGGTACCAGCGCCAGTTCGAGGTGCCCTACCCGCTGGCCAACGACTCCAGCGGCCGCACCTGGGCCGCCTGGGGGGTGCCCTACCAGCCCGTCACCGTGGTCGTGGACGAGCGCGGCCGGGTGGCCAGGCGATGGGACGGCGAGGTCGAGCCCGTGCACCTGGCCGCGGTGCTGAGGTACCTGGTCGGCGCCTGACGCGGCCGCCGGGCCGGGTTGCCGGCTTGTTCCCGACCTGGAAACAATGGCCCCTCGGGGCGGTCCGACCAGGAGGCAGCGGGTGGCGGGTGGGTCCGACCCGGCACTCGGCGCCTACCCGGCGACAGTGGCCGCCGGGCTCACCAGGGTCCTCGGGCCGGCGCTGGTCGGCCTCTACCTGCACGGGTCGGCCGCGATGGGCGGCTGGTCGCCCGAGCGCAGCGACGTCGACCTGCTCGGCGTGGTCGCCCGGCCGCTGGACCGGCGGGCCAAGCGGGAGATCTCGGCCCGGCTCCACCATCCCAGCCTGGTCTGCCCGGCGCCCGCCGGGCTCGAGCTGAGCCTGGTCACCGCGGCCGTGGCCGCCGACCCGCCGCGGCGGCCGCCGTTCGAGCTCCACGTGGACACCGGGCCCTCGTCCCAGACGCACCTGGGCGGCCCGGCCGCCGCCGACCCCGAGCTGCTGCTCCACTTCGCCGTCTGCCGTCGCGCCGGCGTGGCCGTGGCCGGGCCCGCCCCGGTGCAGGTGTTCGCCGAGCCCCCGCGGGGCTGGCTGCTGGAGCGGGCCGCCGCCGAGCTGCGCTGGGCGGTGCGCCACGGCGACTTCGCCTACCGGGTGCTCAACGCCTGCCGGGCCTGGCGCTACCTGGAGGAGGACGTGCTCGGGTCCAAGGTGGAGGGCGGACGCTGGGCCCGCCTGCGCCTGGTGGACACCGAGCCCCCGGGGGACGGCGCCCTGGTCGACGCGGCCGTGGCCGCCCAGCTCGGCCTCGCCCCCATGCCGGCCGCCCCCGCCGACCTGGCCGCGGCCGGTCGGTTCGTGGCCTCCGTCCTGCAGCGGTTCGGCGAGGCGTCCGCTTGAAGGTCGCGTCCAGGACCAGCACCGGGCTCTGGATGGTGGTCGGGGTGGCGGCCATCTCGACCTCGCCGATCCTCATCCGGGTGGCCGCCATGCCCGCGCTGGCGCTGGCGTTCTGGCGCTGCCTGGCCGGCGCGGCGGTGCTGGCCCCGTTCGCCTCCCGGGGGCGGGTGGACGGGCTGGCCCGGGCCGACCTGGCCCGCCTGGCCGCGGCCGGCGTGTGCCTGGCCGCCCACTTCGCCCTCTGGAACGCCTCCCTCGGCCTGACCACCGTGGGCGCCGCGACCACGCTGGTCAGCATGGCGCCGCTGTTCGTCGGCCTGGGGTCGGTGTTCCTGGGCGAGGCGCCCGGCCCCCGGGGCTGGGCCGGGATCGTCCTGGCCACCGCCGGGGCGGTGGTCATCGGGGTGGGCGACGCCGCCGGGCTCGGCGGCGGCTCCGACGCCGTGCTCGGCGACGTGCTGGCCTTCGCCGGGGCCCTGGCCGTGGCCGCCTACCTGCTGCTGGGACGGGTGGTCAGGCAGCGGCTGCCCGTCTCCACCTACGCCGCCTCGGTCTACGGCGTGGCCGCGGTCGTGCTGCTGCCGGCCTGCCTGCTCACCGGGTCCAGCCTCGGCGGCTACCAGGCGGCGTCGTGGCTGGCCCTGGCCGGGGTGGTCGTCGGCCCCCAGCTGCTCGGCCACACCGTGTTCAACGGCCTGCTGGCCACCGTGCGCGCCTCGGTGGTGGCCGTGGCCCTGCTGCTGGAGCCGGTCATCGCCACCCTGCTCGCCTGGTGGCTGTTTCACGAGCTGCCCGGCCCGGCGTTCTGGGTCGGCGGCCCCATGGTCCTGGCCGGGGTGTGGCTGGCCACGACCGGCCCGCGGCGGATGTAACCTGCTGCGGGCACGTCGACGTCGAAAGCGAGCCGAGATGCCGGGAACCATCCTCGTCGGCAGCCAGTGGGGTGATGAGGGCAAGGGCAAGGCCACCGACCTGCTGGCCGACAAGATGGACGTGGTCGTCCGCTACCAGGGCGGCAACAACGCCGGGCACACGGTGATCGTCGGGAGCCGGACCTTCAAGCTCCACCTGGTCCCCAGCGGCATCCTCTACCCGCACGTGACCCCGGTGATCGGCAACGGCATGGTGGTCGACCCGGGGACCCTGCTGGCCGAGCTGGCCGCCCTCGACGCCCAGGGCATCGCCACCGGCAAGCTGCTGATCTCGGCCAACGCGCACCTGATCATGCCCTGGCACAAGGAGCTGGACAAGCTCACCGAGCGCTGGCTGGGCCGCCAGCGGATCGGCACCACCGGCCGGGGCATCGGCCCCACCTACGCCGACAAGGTGGGGCGGCTCGGCATCCGCGTCCAGGACCTGCTCGACCCGGGGATCCTGGCCAAGAAGGTCGAGGCGGTGCTGCGCGAGCGCAACCCGCTGCTGGCCAAGGTCTACAACCGGCTGCCCCTGGACGCCGAGGCGATCGTCGAGGAGTACGCCACCTACGCCGAGGCGCTGCGACCCCGGATCGCCGACACCTCCCTGTACATCTGGAACGCCCTGCGCGAGGGCAAGCAGGTGCTGTTCGAGGGCGCCCAGGCCACCCTGCTCGACGTCGACCACGGGACCTACCCGTTCGTGACCTCCTCCTCGCCGGTGGCCGGCGGGGCCCTGGCCGGGGCCGGCGTCGGTCCCGGCTGGATCGGGCGGGTCATGGGCATCGCCAAGGCGTACGTGACCCGGGTCGGGGCCGGCCCGTTCCCCACCGAGGCCGACGAGGCCCAGGCCGAGGTGCTGCGGGCGGCCGGCGACGAGTTCGGCACCACCACCGGCCGGCCGCGGCGCTGCGGCTGGCTGGACACCGTCGGGCTGCGCTACGCGGCCAGGGTCAACGGGCTGACCGAGCTGTTCCTTACCAAGCTGGACGTGCTCTCGCGCCTGGAGCAGGTCCCGGTGGCCGTGGCCTACCGGGTCGACGGCGAGGTGACCGAGGACTGGCCCATGACCCAGACCCAGGTCCACCACGCCGAGCCGGTCTACGAGCTGTTCGACGGCTGGCGCGAGGACATCAGCGGCGTGACCAGGCTCGAGGACCTGCCCAGGGCGGCCAGGGCCTACGTGGACGCCGTGGAGAAGCTGGGCGGCGTGCCGGTGACCGCGGTCGGCGTCGGCCCCGGCCGCGAGCAGACAATCGTCCAGCAGGGAGGGGCAACGGCGATCTCCGGGGAGGGCCGATGAGGATCGCGGTCGTCGGCTCCGGGGGGCGCGAGCATGCCCTGCTGGCCGCCCTGGCCCGGAGCCCGGACGTGGAGCGGCTGTTCGCCGTGCCCGGCAACGCCGGCACGGCCCAGCTGGCCGAGAACGTGCCCGGGCTGGGGCCGATCGACGGGCCCGCGCTGGCCGGCTTCGTCGAGGCCGGCCGGGTCGACCTCACCATCATCGGCCCCGAGCAGCCGCTGGTCGCCGGGGTGGCCGACGAGCTCCTGGACCGCGGCCTGCCGGTGTTCGGCCCGACCGCCGCGGCCGCCCGCATCGAGGGCTCCAAGGCGTTCGCCAAGGAGGTCATGGCCGCGGCCGGGGTGCCGACGGCCCGCTCGGCGACCTTCACCGACCCGGCCCGGGCGGTGGCCGCCCTGGACGACTTCGGGCCGCCATGGGTGGTCAAGGCCGACGGGCTGGCCGCCGGCAAGGGCGTGACCGTGACCGGCGACCACGCCGCGGCCCGCGCGGCCGTCGAGGCCGCCCTGGTCGGCGGGGTCCACGGCGAGGCCGGGACCACCATCCTGCTCGAGGAGTTCCTGGAGGGGCCGGAGGCCAGCGTGTTCGCGGTCACCGACGGCCGCACCGTGCTCCCCCTGGCCCCGGCCCGCGACCACAAGCGGGTCGGCGACGGCGACACCGGGCCCAACACCGGCGGCATGGGCGCCTACTCGCCCCTGCCCGACGTCGACGACGACCTCGTCGACCAGGTCCGCCGGACCGTGCTGGAGCCGACCGTGGCCGAGCTGGCCCGCCGGGGCGCCCGCTACCAGGGCCTGCTGTACGCCGGCCTCACCCTGACCCCGGCCGGCCCGCGGGTGCTGGAGTTCAACTGCCGCTTCGGCGACCCCGAGACCCAGGTCATCCTGCCCCGCATGACCAGCGACCTGGCCGACCTGGCCTGGACGGCGGCCGAGGGCACCCTGGCCGGGTGCAAGGTCTCCTGGGACCCGCGGGCCTGCGTCACCGTTGTGCTGGCCTCCGGTGGCTACCCCGGCTCCTACCGCACCGGCCGGGAGGTCGAGGGCCTCGCTGAGGCCGCGGCCCGGCCCGGGGTCCAGCTGTTCCACGCCGGGACGGCGCTGGGGCCTGGAGGGCGGGTCCGCACCGCCGGGGGGCGCGTGCTCGGGGTCACCGCCCTCGGCGACGACCTGGCCGACGCCCGGGCCCGCGCCTACCAGGCCGCCGGGCTGGTCCGGTTCGACGGCGTCCACTACCGGCGGGACATCGGCGCCGTGTTACCGTAGAGCCCCTTGGTCCGGTTGTACGAGATGAGTGCTATGCAACCTGCCGAGCGACCACCGATCCTGCCCTACTGCCGGGTCCCGATCGTGGTCCACGAGCCCGACGACGCCGCCCCGGACGTGGCCCGGCGGGTGGCCGAGCTCATCGCCGCCATACGCCCCGGCGCGGTGGCCGAGCACATCGGCAGCTCGGCCGTGCCCGGCCTGGCCGGCAAGGGCACCGTCGACCTGCTCCTGCCCACCCCGGCCGAGGACATCCCGGCGGTCACCGAGGACCTGCTCGCCCTCGGCTTCCAGCGCCAGGCGGTGGCGACGGCGTTCCCGCCGACCCGCCCCATGCTCCAGGGGATCATCCGCCACGGCGACACCTCGTTCCGGGTCCACGTCCACGTGGTGCCCGAGGACAGCCCGGAGGTGGCGGCGCTGCGCGGCTTCCGCGACGCCCTGCTGGCCGACCCCGACCTGCGCGAGCGGTACGAGCAGCTGAAGCGGTCCATCGTCGGCGCCGGCACGGTCGACTCGGTGGCCTTCTCCAAGGCCAAGCACGCCTGGATCGTGGCCGCCCTGGACCGGCTCGGCCTGACCGAGGCCGTCGAGGAGGTCAAGTCCGGGGGCCTTCCCTAGTTCGTTCTAGAATCCGGTGGACAAGCGACCGGATCAAGGAGTGTCCATGCCGCCAAGGGTTGGGATCGTGCTCGGCTCGACCTCCGACGAGGAGAAGGCCAAGACCGCGGCGGTGATGCTGGAGAAGTTCGGCGTCGAGTACGAGCTGGAGGTGCTGAGCGCCCATCGCGACCCCCGCCGGGTCGCCGAGTACGGGGCCAGCGCCGCCGACCGTGGGCTCCAGGTGCTCATCGCCGCCGCCGGCAAGGCGGCCGCCCTGCCCGGGGTGCTGGCCGCCCACACCATCCTGCCGGTGATCGGGCTGCCGATCTTCACCCCCCAGCTGGCCGGCCAGGACTCCCTGTTCTCGATCGTGCAGATGCCGCCTGGGGTGCCGGTGGCCGCCGTCGGCCTGGACGCCGCCGCCAACGCCGGCATCCTGGCCGTGCAGATCCTGGCCGTGGGCGACGCCCGGCTGCGGCTCCAGCTCCAGGAGTTCAAGGACCAGCTGGCCGAGGGCCTGCGGCTGTAGGGCGATGATCCCCCGGTACACGCTGCCCGAGATGGGCGCCATCTGGAGCGAGGCGACCCGCTTCCGGCTGTTCGTCGAGGTCGAGGTCGCGGTCGTCAGGGCCAGGGCGCGCCGCGGGCTGGTGCCGGCGGCCGACCTGGCCGCCATCGAGGAGGCCCCGGTCCCCTCGCCCGAGCGGGTCCACACCCTCGACGCCAAGCTGCACCACGACGTGATCGCCTTCCTGACCGCCTACGGGGAGGGCGTCGGCGCGGCGGCCAGGCACGTCCACTACGGTATGACCTCCTCCGACCTGCTCGACACCACCCTGGCCCTCCAGCTCACCCGGGCCTGCGACCTGCTGACGCGCCGACTCGACCGGCTGGTGGGGACCCTGCGGGACCGCGCCCTGGAGCACCGCGACACCCTGTGCCTGGGCCGCACCCACGGGGTGGCGGCCGAGCCGACCACCTTCGGCCTCAAGCTGGCCGGCCACGCCTTCGCCTTCGACCGCGACCGGCGCCGGCTGGCCGCCGCCCGGGAGGGGGTCGCCGTCGGCACCATCTCGGGCGCGGTCGGCACCTACGCCAACCTCCCGGCCGAGATCGAGGCCGAGGTGCTGGACGAGCTCGGCCTGGCCGCCGAGCCGGCCCCGACCCAGGTGGTTGCCCGCGACCGCCACGCCGCCCTGCTGGCCACCCTGGCCGTGGCCGGCGCCGACGTCGAGCGCCTGGCCACCGAGGTCCGCCACCTCCAGCGCACCGAGGTGCGGGAGGCCGAGGAGCCGTTCGCCGAGGGCCAGAAGGGCTCCTCGGCCATGCCCCACAAGCGCAACCCGATCGTGGCCGAGCGCCTGGTGGGCATGGCCCGGCTGCTGCGCGGCTACGCCGCCGCCGGGCTGGAGGACGTCGCCCTCTGGCACGAGCGAGACATCTCCCACTCGGCGGTCGAGCGGGTCGCCCTGCCCGACGCCTGCTGCGTGCTCGACTACGCCCTGGAGCGGGCCCACTGGCTGGTCTCCGGCCTGCGCGTCTCCCCCGAGCGGATGCGGGCCAACCTGGAGGCCTCCGGCGGCCTGGCCGGGTCGTCGGCCGCCCTGCTCGCCCTGGTCGACGCCGGCTGGACCAGGGACGACGCCTACGCGGCGGTGCAGCGGGCGGCCATGGCGGCCTGGGAGGGCAAGGGCGGCTTCCGCGACCTGCTCCTGGCCGAGCCGGGCGTGGCCGCGGCCCTGGGCGAGCGCATGCTGGACGCCGCCCTCGACCCGGCCCGGTTCCTTGCCGGGACCGGCCCTGTGTTCGACCGACTGACGGAGGGGTTCGGGGAACCCGGGACGGGTGCCCCGATCGAAGGGAGGCTGCGGTGAGCGAGCTCACGGCCCCGCCGGAGGGGCTGCGGCCCCTCGGCTCCGGCAAGGTCCGCGACCTGTACGAGGTCGACGACGGCCACCTGCTGCTGGTGGCCAGCGACCGCATCTCGGCCTTCGACGTGGTCCTGGACGACCCCGTCCCCGGCAAGGGCGAGGTGCTGACCGCCCTGACCGTGTTCTGGCTGGAGCTGCTGGCCGACCTGGTCCCCAACCACCTGGCCGGCTGGCGGGCGCCGGAGCTGCCGCCGTCGGCCCGCCACCTGGCCGGCCGGGCCATGCTGGTCCGGCGCCTGGAGATGGTGCCGTTCGAGTGCGTGGCCCGCGGCTACCTGGTCGGGTCGGGCTGGAAGGACTACCAGGCCACCGGGGCCGTCTGCGGCATCCCGCTGCCACCCGGGCTGCACCAGGCCGACCGGCTGCCCGAGCCGATCTTCACCCCGGCCACCAAGGCCGAGACCGGCCACGACGAGAACGTCTCCGAGGCCGAGGTGGCCGCGGCCATCGGCCCCGAGCTGGCCGGCCGCCTGCGTGACCTGACCCTGGAGGTCTACCGGCGGGGCGCCGAGCACTCGGCCCGGCGCGGCATCCTGCTCGCCGACACCAAGCTCGAGTTCGGCCGCGACGGCGACCAGGTGGTGCTGGCCGACGAGGTCCTCACCCCGGACTCCTCCCGGTTCTGGCCGGCCGGCGGCTGGTCCCCCGGCCACTCCCCGCCGTCCTTCGACAAGCAGTACGTCCGCGACTGGCTGGAGGGCCACGACTGGGACCGGCGGCCCCCGCCCCCGGCCCTCCCCCCCGACGTGGTCGCGGGCACCGCCGCCCGCTACCGCGAGGCGTACGAGCGCCTCGCCGGCCGCCCCCTCGACGGCTGGCTGGCCGAGGCCAGGGGGTAGCGGGCGGCCCCCGGCCGGGGCGTCCACCCCGGCCGGCGGCTAGGGCAGCAGCCGGTAGAAGCGCCAGTCCTCGGCCTCGACCCCGAGGGCGTCGGTGCGGCCGAACCCGGCCGCCGCGGCGTAGCCGGCCAGGGTGGCCGGGCGCAGGGCGGCGCCGGTGGCGGCCGTCTCCGGGTCGCCCATGACGCTCGGCAGGCAGGAGACGACGCTCCAGCCGTAGGCCCGCCGGTCCGGGTCGGGGGCCGGGGCGGTGAACTCGTCCTCGACCCGCTCGTCGGCGATCACCACCGACCCGCCCTCGGCCAGCATCGCCCGGGCCGCCCGCAGGGCGTCCACCGGCCGGGCCATGTCGTGCAGGGCCTCGAAGATGGTCACCAGGTCGTAGGCTCCGGGCAGGCCGGGGTCGGCGGCGTCGACCACCGCGAAGCGCACCCGGCCGGCCATGCCCGTCTCGGCGGCGTGCCGGGTGGCGGCCGCCACCACGTCGGGGTCGAGGTCGAAGCCGTCCACCGTGATCTTCGGGTAGGCCCTGGCCATGGCGATGCTCGACCAGCCGGTGCCGCAGGCCACGTCGGCCACCCGGGCCGGGGGCTCGGCGCGCAGGCGCCGGTCGACCTCGGGGATCGCCGGCAGCCACCTGCCGCCGAGCAGGTTGAGGAACAGGGCCCGGTTGAACTCGGCCCTGCCCTCCGGCTCCCAGGGCAGCGGCGGCGGGGCGCCGCCGTGCCGGAACGCCTCCACCACGTCGGGCATCGGCCGGGCGGCCCGGACCGCCTCGACCCCCCGGTAGGCCTGGTAGCCGACGTGGTCGGGGTCGGCCAGGACCGGGACGTGCTCGGGCGGCATCCGGTAGCGGCGCTCCAGCGGCCCGGCCGCCGGGTCGTCGACCGCCAGCAGCCCGCTGGCCGCGTGGTGCTCCAGCCACTCCCGCACGTACCGCTCGACCGTCCCGGTCCGGCCGGCCAGCTCCGTCGAGGTCGCCGGGCCGCCCTCGGCCAGCGCCCGGTACAGGCCCAGCCGCTCGCCCACGTAGACGGTGTAGAGCTCCAGGGCGGCGATGGTGGCCGCGCGCAGGCGCCCGGCGAGCGCGGCGGTCGGGTCGGGCCCGGGTGCGGCGGGCGGGTCAGCGCTCGTCGGAGCCCTCCTCCTCGTGGACCCGCCCGATGAAGCGCTCGCGGAGCAGCCGCTTGGAGAACTTCCCGGTGGCGGTCATGGGGATCTCGTCGACGAACTCGACCCGCTCGGGCAGCCACCACTTGGGGAACTTGTCGGCCACCGAGGCCACCACCTCGGCCTCGCCGACCTCGGAGCCGGGCTTGCGCACGACCACGGCCAGCGGGCGCTCGCCCCACTTCTCGTCGGGGACGGCGATGACCGCCGCCTGGGCGACCTCGGGGTGGCCCATCAGGGCGTTCTCCAGCTCGACGCTGGAGATCCACTCGCCGCCCGACTTGACCAGGTCCTTGGTCCGGTCGACCAGGTGCAGGTAGCCCTCGTGGTCGAGGGTGGCCACGTCCCCGGTGTGGTACCAGCCGTCGATGAAGGTCTGGGCCGAGCGCTCGTCGTCCAGGTACTCCGAGGCGATCGTGGGGCCGCGCAGCTGGAGCTCGCCCATGGACTTGCCGTCGGGCGGGACCTGGTCGCCGTCGGCGTCCACCACCCGCTGCTCCAGGCCGGGCACGAGCGTGCCCTGCTTGGCCTTGTAGCCGTAGCGGGCCTCGACCGGCAGGTCGGACATGGTCGACTTGAGCCGCGAGAAGTGGGTCACCGGGGTGGCCTCGGTCATGCCGTAGGCGTGGATGAACTGGACCCCGTGGCGCTCCTCGTAGGCCCGGATCATCGACACCGGGGCCGCCGACCCGCCGCAGATGATCCGCTCCAGCGAGCCCAGGCCGCCCCCGTCGGCCTCCAGCAGCGGCAGGATGCCCAGCCAGACCGTCGGCACCCCGGCCGACACGGTCACGCCCTCCTCCCGGATCAGCCGCAGGTAGTCGGCCGGGGTGGGGGCCGGGCCGCCGTACACCTGGCCGGCCCCGTACCAGCTGGCCGCGAACGGCATCCCCCAGGCGTTGACGTGGAACATGGGCACGATCGGCAGGAGCACGTCCCGCTCGGAGATGGCGGCCGTGTCGACCAGGCCGGCCATCAGCGAGTGCAGGTACAGGGCCCGGTGGGAGTAGGCCACGCCCTTGGGGTTGCCGGTGGTCGCCGAGGTGTAGCAGATGCCGGCCGTCTGCCACTCGTCCAGCTCCGGCCAGTCGGTCATCGGGGCCGAGCGCTCGACCAGGTCCTCGTAGCCGTGCTCGGCGCCGAAGCCGAGGGTCGGCCGCTGCCCGGCGTCGGCGTCCAGCACCAGCAGATGCTGCAGGGTGCCGAGGCCGGGCAGCACCGGGGCGATGGCCCCGGCCAGCTCGGCGTCGCAGACCAGCACCTTGTCGTGGGCGTGGTTGACGATGTAGGCGAGCTGGTCGCCGCCAAGGCGGATGTTGAGGGTGTGGTAGCTGGCCCCCATCAGGGCGGCCGCGAAGTACACCTCCAGGTGCCGGTCGTGGTTCCAGCAGAAGGTGGCCACCCGGTCGCCCGGCCCGACGCCGAGCTCGCGCAGGCCCCCGGCCAGCCGGGCCACCCGGTCGGCCCAGTCGCCGTAGGTGGTGCGCCGCACGCCCTCCGGCCGCCTGGTCACCAGCTGCTTGTCCGGGAACAGGGTGCGGGCTCGCTCATAGATGCTCCGGACGGTGAGCGGGTAGTCCATCATCGGCGGACCTCCTCACGTGCGGCTGCTCAGATGCTACCGTCCCAGACGGGAGGCGATGCGGTGGAGATGTACCTGGTCAGGCACGGCGAGACCGAGTGGTCGCGGGCGCGGCGGCACACCGGCCGCACCGACCTGCCGCTGAGTCCGGTGGGCGAGGCCGAGGCCAAGGCGCTCGGCCAGCACCTGCGCGGACTGGGGGTCGACCGGGTCCTGTCCAGCCCCATGACCCGGGCCGTGACCACGGCCCGGCTGGCCGGGTTCGGCGACCGGCTGGCGACCAGCGACGACCTGCTGGAGTTCGACTACGGCGACTACGAGGGCCTGACCACCGCGCAGATCCGCGCCGCCCGGCCCAGGTGGGACCTGTTCCGCGACGGCTGCCCGGGCGGCGAGACGGTCGAGGCCGCCGCCGGTCGGGCCCGGGCCCTGCTGGCCGACCTGGCCGCCCCGGGCGGCCGGGCCCTGCTGTTCTCCCACGGCCACCTGCTCCGCATCCTGGCCGCCTGCTACCTGGGCCTGCCGCCCGAGGCGGCCAGGCACCTGTTCCTGGGCACGGCCAGCCTGTCGGTCCTCGGCCACGAGCACGAGTGGCCGGCGATCCTGCTCTGGAACGAGCAGGAGGGCTCGGGCGCCCAGGTCGCCGAGACCGGCACCACCGGCTGGCGGGGCGTCCCGGATTGAGCGAGCTCCTGGACGACCCGGCGCGGGCCGCGGCGGTCGCGGCCGCCCGGCGACGGATCGAGCCCGGCATGACCGTCGGCCTCGGCTCCGGGCGGGCCGTGTTCGCCCTGATCGAGGTGCTCGGCGCCACCTGGGCCTCGCCCGATCCGCTGCGGGCGGTGGTCGCCTCCTCCCACACCGAGGCCAGGGCCAGGGCGGCCGGCATCGACCTGGTCGGCCTGGACGACGGCCTCGTCCTCGATCTGGCCGTCGACGGCGCCGACGAGGTCGACCCGGACCTGCGCCTGCTCAAGGGCGGCGGCGGCGCGCTCCTGCGCGAGAAGCTGGTCCTGGCCGCGGCCCGCCACGTGGTGATCGTCGCCGAGGTCCCCAAGCTGGTCGACCGCCTCGGCGCCACCAGGGCCCTGCCGGTGGAGGTCGTCCGGTTCGCCTGGACGACCACCCGCCGGCGCCTCCTGGAGCTGCTCCCCTCGGCCGTCCTGCGCACCGGCCCCGAGGGCCGCCCGGTCGTCACCGACGAGGGCCATCACCTGCTCGACTGCGCCATCCCCCCGGGCGACCTCGAGGCCCTGGCCGGGGCGGTCAAGGCGACCCTGGGCGTGGTCGAGCACGGCCTGTTCGTCGACCAGGCCGACGGGGTCCTCCTCGGCCGGCCGGACGGGACCGTGCGGGAGCTCGCCCGGCCGGGCGCAGCAGGTAGATCCGCGGGTGATGTCCCTTCTGGTACACGCGGGTGACGCCCTCGGGCTCCCAGAGCCCACGGGCCCGGTCCAGGCAGCGCTCCATCAGGCGGATCTCGTGGGTGAGCACGGCCATGCGGGCCCCCGGGGCGGCGGCGCGGTGGGCCCGCTCCAGCAGGGTGGCGTGCAGGGCCTCGTTGGCGGCGTGGTCGCCGACCAGCGTCCCCCACGGCGGGTCGGCCAGGAGCACGTCGTAGGGGCCGCGGGCCAGCCAGGCGTCGTCGGCGACGTCGCCGGCCAGCAGCAGCGCCCGGTCCCCGAGCCCGGCCGCGGCCAGGTTCTCGCGGCAGTCCTCCAGCACGGCCCGGTCCCGGTCGACCCCGACGGCCAGCCGGGCGGGCCCGGCCAGCAGGCGCTCCACGAGCAGCGTGCCCGAGCCGGCCATGAGATTCGCGACCCGGTCGCCGGGGCGCGGCCGGGTCAGGCGGGCCATGGCGGCGGCGACGGTGGCGTTGGCCGCGCCGGGGAAGTTCCGCACCCGCCAGGGGCGGTCCGACAGCGGCCTGGTCGACAGCCGGACCAGCACGTCCCAGCCGTCGGGTCGTTCGGCGGCCCGGCGGAACCGCAGCACGAGGTCGCCGTCGTCCTGGTCGTAGGGCAGCCCGGTGGAGGAGGCCAGCGCATCGGCGAGGCGCCGGAACCCGGCGGACCGGTGGCCGGCGGCGTCGAACCGGAACGACGCCGGCGGCGGCACCGGGTCGAGCTCCCGGACCGCCTGGACGGTCCGCACGATCTCCGGGAGGTACTCGCCGCTGGTCAGCGAGCGTGGCCGGGGCACGCCGAAGGTGAGGACGGCGAAGGCGGCCACGATGGTGCGCAGCTCCAGGAGCCGGTCCCAGGGGCCGCGGAGGTCCAGCAGGAACGCGTCCGAGCGGCCCGGCACCGGGCGCAGCCTCCCCGCCCCCGCGAGGCGCTCGCGGGCCTCCGCCTCCACCACGTCGGCCAGGCCCGGCAGGAACAGCACCTCCATCGGGCGCGCGGGACCGCCCCGGCCCGTGGCCACCGCCCGGGCGGTGCGGCTACCGCTCGTCGGTCGGGTGCTCACGCTCGCGGGCCCGCTGCTCGGCGCGGGCGTGGACCCGGCTCATGACGCGGGTTCCGGGGATGGCGGCGAGCAGGAGGGCGGCCGGCCCCCAGAGGTAGGTCGGGAGGGGCGAGGTGACGAGCATGGCGACCACCAGGGTGCCCAGCATGAGCAGCAGGTCGCGAGGGCTGCGCAGGGCCTCGCGGAGCAGCTCGCCCATGGAGACCGGGGCGGGCGGCGGGGCCGCCCGCCTGGCGGCGGCCATGGCCTCGCGGCGCTGCCTCAGAAGCTGGCGCGGCGAAGGACGACGGCGCCATTGTGGCCGCCCAGCCCCATGGAGTTCGAGATGGCCACGTCCAGGCGGGCCTCCCGGCTCTTCAGGGGTACGTAGTCGAGGTCGCATGCTGGGTCCGGGTCCTCGAGGTTGATGGTCGGGGGCAGGACCTGGTCACGCAGGGCGAGCGCGCTGGCGATCGCCTCGAGGGCGCCGGCCGCGCCGAACAGGTGGCCGGTCATGGACTTGGTGGAGGAGACGGCCAGCTCGTCGGCGTGGGCGCCGAAGGCGTGGCGGATGGCCTGGGTCTCGGCCGGGTCGCCCAGCGGGGTGCCGGTGCCGTGGGCGTTGACGTAGCCGACCTCCTCGGGCCGGACCTTGGCCGACGCCATGGCGTCGGTGAGCATGTGGATCACCCCGCGGCTCTCCGGGTGCGGGGTGGCCACGTGGTAGGCGTCGTTGGAGGCGCCGTACCCGGCCACCTCGGCGTAGACCTTGGCCCCGCGGGCCCGGGCCGAGGACTCGGACTCGAGCAGGACAACGGCCGCGCCCTCGGCGATCACGAAGCCGGCCCGGGCCCGGTCGAACGGGCGCGAGGCCGCCGGCGGGTCGTCGTTGCCAGGGGCCAGGGCCTGCATCTGGCAGAACCCGGCCAGCACCAGGGGGGTGATGCAGGCCTCGGTCCCGCCGGCCAGGATGGCGTCGGCCCGGCCCTGGCGGATCAGCTCGGCCGCCTCGCCGATGGCGTGCGAGCCGGTGGCGCAGGCCGACACGACGGCGAAGTTGACGCCGACCACGCCCAGCTTGGTGGCGATGTAGCTGGTGGCCGTGTCGACCAGGCAGTTGGGCAGGAAGGTGGCCGAGACCCGGCCCGGTCCACGCTCCAGCAGGACACGCTGCTGCTCCTCGACGATCCCGATGCCGCCGATGGCCGAGCCCACGACCACGCCGGTGCGCTCCGGGTCGAGCTTGTCGATGCCGGCGTCGGCCACCGCCTCGTCGGCGGCGGCCACCGCGAACAGCACGCCCCGGTCCATGCGCCGGGCGTCCTTGCGCGAGGCCACCGACTCCGGGTCGAAGCCGCGGACCTCGCCGGCGATGCGGACCGGGTAGTCCGAGGGGTCGAAGGCGGCGATCGTGTCGATGCCGCTGCGCCCGGCCAGCATCGCCTCCCAGGTGGAGGGGGCGTCCAGCCCGAGCGGGTTGACGGTGCCGATGCCGGTGATGAGCGCGCGCTGTTCCATATGGAACAGAGCGTAACTTACCCGAGCGGCTCCTCGCCCTCCTCCAGCTCGTCCCTGGCCGCGAACAGGGCCAGGTCCGGGTCCAGCCCCAGCTCCAGGCCCTCCTCGGCCACCAGCTCGTCCTCCACGCTGTCGGCCATCTCGTGGGGGTCGAGGTCCTCCGGTAGCTGCTCGGCCAGCTCCTGCTCGGCCAGCTGGTCCTCTCGATCGGTCACGCGGGTCTCCTTGTCAGGTGGTCCCTGATCCATGCGGGGGAGCTCGCTCCCCACGGCCCCCGAGAGCGCCTGTGCCATGGTCGGGGCGTTGCTAAACGTAACCGAGGCGGGCCGCCAGGTCCTCATGCAGGGCCCTGGCCGCCCGCTGGGCCTCGACGGCGTCGGGGCGGGGCTCGACCACGCGGACGGTGGCCGGGTCGGTGGCCTGGCCGAGGGCCAGCAGGGCGGCCCCCCTGGCCGAGGCCTCGGGCTCGTCGACCAACCGGACCGGGCGGCCGAGCACGTCGGCCAGGGTCTGCTGCCACCAGGGGGAGGCGACGACGGCCCCGCCGGAGGCGACCACCTCTGGCTCACCCGGGAGTGTGGCCGCCAATGCATCGAACCCGGCGGCCAGCCGGTAGCACACCGACTCCAGGGTGGCGGCCAGGATCTCGACCGCGGTGGTGGCCAGCGACAGGCCGGCGATCGCCCCCGACCCGGCGGCCAGGTCGAGCGGCGGGCGGGACCCGGCGTGGTAGGGCATGACCACCACCCCCCGCGACCCGGGCGGGATCTTGGCCAGCTCGTCCTCGAGCGAGCCCTCGGCCGGCAGGGCGGTCACCTGCCGCAGCCAGGCGTACAGGTTGCCGGCCCCCGAGAAGGCGGCCCCGGTGACCACCTGGCGGTCGTCGACCAGGTAGCGCCAGAGCTCCCGGTGCAGGGGGCTGGCCTGGTCGGCCGGCTCGACGACGCGGATGGCGGCCGAGGTGCCGAGGTTGACGGCCACCCGGTCGGGGGAGACGCAGCCGGCGCCGACGTTGGAGGCGGCCCCGTCGCCGGTCGCCGGGTGCCAGGTGGCCTCGGCCAGGGCCGGCCAGCGACGCGCCCCCTCCGGCCCGAGCCGGCCCGTCCAGCCCTCGCCGGTGACCGCCGGGAGGGCCCGCTCGTCCACGCCGGCCAGCTCCAGGGCCTGGGCGTCCCAGGCGGCGCCGGCCAGCTCCAGCAGCCCGGTCCCCGAGGCCATGGACGGGGAGGCGCTCGGGTCGCCCAGCAGGGCCCCGGTCACGTACTCGGCCAGTCCCAGGTAGCGGGCCGGGGCGGGGGAGAGCTCCCTGGCCAGCCAGGGCAGCTTGACGGTCCAGTAGATCGTGTGCGGGCGGGCGCCGGTGGCGGCCTGGAGGCGGTCCATGTCGCCCCGGGAGCGCAGCTCGGCCACCAGCGGCGCCGCCCGGGTGTCGGCCCAGGTGAGCGCGCCCGTCAGCCGGCGGCCGCCGCCGTCGAGGGCGATCACCGAGTGCCAGGCGCAGGAGGTGGCCACGTGCCCGACGCCGTCAAGCTCCCCCCGGGAGGCCAGCTCGTCCAGGCACTCGCCGACGGCGCCGACCACCCCGTCGGGGTCGAGCTCGGCCTTGCCCCCGTCGGTGACGTCCAGGTGGGTGGGGCGCCGGGCCAGCACGCCGGCCAGTGGAGCCCCCTGGTCGTCGAAGACCAGCGCCCGCACCGACGACGTCCCCAGGTCGAGCGCCACCACCCGCCCCCGCCCCACGCAACCTCCTCGTCCCGGCCCGGCGCCCGCCGGCCGGCGCCCTCGGCCCACCCGGCCGGTGCCGGGTCCCCCGGTGGGGGAGCGTAGCCCACCGGGGCAGAGGGTGCGCCGGGATGTCCCCACCCCACCGCCGCCGGCCCCGCGCCGCCCCGCGCGTAGGCTTGGCCCATGCGACTGGTCCTGTGGGACATCGACGGCACCCTGGTCCAGGCCGGGGAGGTCGGCCGCGACATCTTCACCGAGGCGTTCCAGGCCGTGCTCGGCCGCGCTCCCGACCAGGTCACCGCCAGGGCGCTGGTCATGGCCGGTCGGACCGACCCCGAGATCGCGCTCGAGTTCCTGGCCGCCCACGAGGTCGCCGAGGGCGAGCGTCACCTGCCGGCGTTCAGCGAGGCGCTGGTGACCGCGCTGGCGGCCAAGGCGGCCCTGATCCGGGAACGGGGACGGGCCCTCCCGGGGGCCAGGGAGGCCCTGGCCGCCCTCGGCCGCACCGAGGGCGTGGTCCAGTCGCTGCTGACCGGCAACGTGGAGCCCAACGCCCTGCTCAAGCTGGCCAGCTTCGAGCTGGACGGCTACCTCGACTTCGAGGTCGGCGGGTTCGGCTCCGACCACCACCACCGGCCCAGCCTGGTCGAGGTGGCCAGGGCCAAGGCCGAGCGCAAGTACGCCACCGCCTTCCCGGGCACGGCCACCGTGCTGGTCGGCGACACCCCCCTCGACGTCGCCGCCGGCCGCGCCGCCGGGGCCAGGGTGGTCGCGGTCGCCACCGGCCCCTTCCGGGTCGAGGAGCTCGAGTCGAGCGGCGCCGACGCCGTCCTCGAGGACCTGCGCGACACCGAGGCCGCCACGGCCGCGATCCTGTCGTAGGCCGGGCGCGCTCCGGCGGTCCGGGGCGGGCCGGTCCCCCCAACCTCGCAGAACCGCGCATAACCTCCCCGATCGGCGGGTAGGGCGTTTAGTGCTCGTTCTGGTGCCGATGCGCCCGGGACGCCGGGCGCTCCCCGAGCAAGGAGGGCACATGGTGAACACCCGCGAGCCGTCGAGGTCGCCGACCACCGGCCGGCTGTCAGCCGAGGAGGCGGTGACCGCCGCCGAAGCCGTCGGCAAGGACCCGGAGATGGTCGAGCTGGAGCGCCGCCATACGCGGTTCGTCTGGCCGACCACGATCTTCTTCCTCACCTACTACATGGCCCTCAACATCCTGGCCGGCACCTCCCCGGACCTGATGGGGAAGAAAGTGTTCGGGGAGTTCACCTTCGGCTACCTGTTCGCCCTCTCGGAGTTCGTGATGGCGTTCGTGGTCGCCGGGGTCTACTCGCGCTGGGCGGCGAGACGGATGGACCCGCTGTCGGCCGACCTGCGCGAGAAGATGCGCCACCAGCAGATCAAGGAGGTGGCCGAGTGAGCCACCAGAGCCTCTCCCTGACCCTGTTCGTGGTCTTCGTCGTCATCACCCTCGGCATCACCATCTGGGCGTCGCGCCAGACCAGGACCGCGGTCGACTTCTACTCGGCCGGCCGGCGCATCAAGGGATGGCAGAACGGCGTGGCCATCTCCGGCGACTACATGTCGGCGGCCAGCTTCCTCGGCATCGCCGGGCTGATCTCGCTGTTCGGCTACGACGGGTTCCTGTACTCGGTGGGCTGGCTGGTCGCCTACCTCACGGTGCTCGTCCTGATCGCCGAGCTGCTGCGCAACTCCGGCAAGTACACCATGGCCGACGTGCTCGCCTACCGGATGCGGCAGCGCCCGGTGCGCTCGGCGGCGGCGCTGTCCACCGTCGGCGTGTCGATCGTCTACCTGATCGCCCAGATGGTCGGGGCCGGCGCCCTGGTCAAGCTGCTGCTCGGCCTTGAGGGGGATACGGCGGCGATCCTGGCCATCGCCGGGGTCGGGGTGCTGATGATCGTGTACGTGACGTTCGGGGGGATGATCGGGACCACCTGGGTGCAGATCGTCAAGGCGGTCCTGCTGATGGCCGGGACGGTGCTGCTGTCGTTCCTGGTGCTGACCAAGTTCGGCTTCTCGATGAACAAGATGTTCGCCGACGCGGCCACGGCCAGCGGCAAGGGCGACGCCTTCCTGGCCCCCGGGCTCCGCTTCACCAGCACCATCGAGCTGGTCTCGCTGGGGCTGGCCCTGGTGCTGGGCACGGCCGGGCTGCCCCACATCCTGATCCGGTTCTACACCGTGCCCACCGCCCAGGCTGCCCGCAAGAGCGTCATCTGGGCCATCGGCATCATCGGCAGCTTCTACATCCTGACCACCTTCCTCGGCTTCGGCGCGGCCGCCCTGGTCGGCCACGAGGCGATCACCGGCGCCGACAAGGCGGGGAACATGGCCGGGCCGCTGCTGGCCCAGGTGATCGGCGGGGGCGAGGGCAGCCTCGGCGGCGACCTGTTCCTGGCCTTCATCGCCGCCGTGGCCTTCGCCACCATCCTGGCCGTGGTGGCCGGGCTGACGATCACCGCCTCCTCCAGCTTCGCCCACGACTTCTACGCCAACGTGCTGCGCCGGGGCCAGGAGCGGGACGAGGGGGCCGAGGTCCGGGTGGCCCGCATCAGCGCCCTGGTCATCGGAGGCATCTCGATCGTGCTGGCCTCCTTCGCCCGCGGGCAGAACGTCGCCTTCCTGGTCGGGCTGGCCTTCGCCGTGGCCGCCAGCGCCAACCTGCCCACGATCCTGTTCTCGCTCTACTGGAAGCGGTTCACCACCAGCGGAGCGGTCACCGGCATCCTGGTCGGGCTGTTCGGCTCGCTGCTGCTGGTGGTGGTCGGCCCCAACGTGATGGGACCCGAGGGGCTGATCTTCAAGGGCTCCGAGCCGCTGTTCCCGCTGGAGAACCCCGGCATCGTCTCGATCCCGCTCGGCTTCGCGGCCGCCTGGCTCGGCACCATGCTGTCGCGGGAGCCGGCCTCCGAGGAGATGTACGAGGAGCTGCGGGTGCGGTCCCTCACCGGCCTCGGCGCCGAGGAGGCCGAGGCCGCGCCCGCGCCGGCCAGCCGGCGTTAGGGCGGGCCCGCCGGCGGGCCGCTAGCCGGCCGACAGGGCGACCGGCCGCAGCAGCGGCCGGTCGCCCCCTTCGACCAGGTAGAGCTGGAGCTGGCGGCGGCCGTCGCCGGCCGTCCACAGGAAGTCCGGGGTGATCATGGCGAACCGGTCCGCCGGCGCGCCGGGACGCCCGGGGAACAGCCTGGACCCGCCGGCGATCCTGCCGTTGACGGCGGCCAGCACGGCGGCGCCGGCCGGCGGTGGCGAGGCGAGCCGGCCCGAGACGAGCGCCGGCACCGTCCCCGACGCGGGCTCGATCCTCTGGTAGCGCCGCTCGTCGTCGAGGACCGCGGCCGCCGGTTCGCCGCCGATCGGCCCGACCGACGCCGGGTCGCGGTAGACCAGGTCGGCGAAGGTGCCGGAGCGGTACAGGCCGCGCACGCCCTCCGACCCCCGGACCAGGGTGTCGGTCTCGCCGGCGAGCACCACCTTCCAGTTGGAGGGCCCGTCACGGACCTCGCGGCGCCCGGGCACGTCGTACCACCACTTCTCGCGGCGCAGGCGGGTCGGCCGGCCGGCCTGGGAGCTGCCCTCCGTCCTCCAGGGCACCCGGACGCCGGCCAGGTCGGCGATGGTCGGCAGCAGGTCGACCTGCTCCCAGTTGCGGTCGTCGACCACGCCGTGGTCCTGCCCGGGCGCCTTGATGAGCTGCGGCACCCACATGAGGTCGGGGACGTTGCGCTGGCCCAGGACGCGCTGCTGCTCCCCCAGGGCCCATCCCTCGCCGTGGTCGGCCCCCATCACGACCAGGGCCTTGTCCCACAGGCCCTGGGCCTTGAGCCGGGCCACCACCTGTCCCACCAGCCGGTCGGTGTAGGCCACCTGGAGCAGGTGCTGCTGGTGGGCCAGCTCGACCAGCGGGGCCGGCGTCTGGCCGCCGCCGAAGGCGCGACCGAAGGTCTCGTAGTTGTACTCCGAGCCCGACGGCAGGTAGCGCCAGGGCTGGTGGGGCAGCAGCAGGTGGAGGAAATGCAGGGTCGGCCGCGGGCTCGGCCGCAGCCCATCCAGGAAGTCGTTGAAGCGCGAGGGCTGATTGCCCCTGATCCGCTTCCAGCGGAACTGCGCGGCCGCCGCCTCCTGTGCGTCGGTCCGGTCGACGAAGAAGCCGGGGTCGAAGGTGGTGTCGTACGGCTGGAGGATCTGGCGCAGGACCTGGGCGGAGTCCCCGACCACGGCCCCCAGCCCCACCTGGTCCTGGTTGCCCGCCGCCGGAGGGCACTGGCTGGGCGGGCAGAGCTGGCTGATGGTCTCGTACGCCCGCACGTCGTAGTACCGGCCGAACAGCGTGAACAGGTTGTCGGGGTACTCGGTGAAGGACGGGGCGCTCGCCTTGGCCGGGTAGTTCCCGGTCAGCATCGCCGGGAGCGCCCAGGGCGTGTAGCCGGCCACGCCGGTGGCGTTGCGGTACCAGGTCGAGGTGCCGGCCAGGGCGGCGATGCTGGGGTAGACGCGGCCGTCGATGCGGCCCCTGGAGTCGAGCAGGGAGGCGAGCGGGAACTCGTCGAACAGGATGACGACCAGCGGTGGCCGGCCGGCGGCGACCACCGGCGGCGGGCCTGGGGCCGTCCCGGCGCGGGCCGGCAGGACCAGTGCCGAGGTGGGGGAGACCAGCAGGAACAGCAGCGCGAAGGCCAGCGGGGCCGGGGTCAGGTAGCGAAGCCACAGCCGCGGCCAGGACCGGCTGACGTACAGCACGCCCCCGAGCAGGCCGGCGGCCGAGGCGATCGCGGCCAGGCGGGGGCCGCGCAGCTCGGTCGTCTTCTTGACCACCTCGACGGCCAGGAGCGTGAGCAGCCCGGTCACGGCGACCAGGTGCAGGTGGCGCCCGAGCGTGGCCGTGACGAGCCCGGCCAGCACCTCCACCGTCCAGATGACGAGCGCCGGCAGCACCGTCACGGCGACGACCAGCAGCAGGATGTCGAGCCGGTCGGCCCGGCGGAAGAGGAAGAAGTCGGGGCTCCTGCCCGTCACGTCCAGCACCGGCTGGGCGATGACGAGCCCGCTCAGCGCGAACAGCTCGGCCAGCGCCCAGAGATCGGCCCGGGACCAGACCGACGCCCGACGCCGGCCGGCCCGGTCCCGGTCGGCTCCGGGGGTCGGCTCCATGGGCTGCAGACGATACCGGGCGAAAAGGAGGTGTGCGGCCGGGGCGTTTCCAGTACAACGGAGCCATGGACATCGACATCCGGCCGATCACGCCCGACCAGGGCGACCAGTTCAGCGGCGTCCTGGCGACCGCGTTCGGCGAGACGTTCACCGATGAGGAGCTGGCCGACCACGACCGGTGGTTCGAGTACGACCGCAGCATCGGCGCCTTCGACGGCGACCGCATCGTCGGCACCGGTGGCGCCTTCTCGATGGACCTGACCCTGCCCGGGCTGACCACCATCCCGATCGGCGGCCTGACCGCCATCTCGGTGCTCCCGACCCACCGCCGGCGGGGCATCCTGCGGTCGATGATCGCCTACCACTTCGAGGAGACCGAGGGCCGGGGCGAGCTGGTCTCGGCCCTGGGGGCGTCGGAGTCGGTCATCTACGGCCGCTTCGGCTACGGCCTGGCCACCAGCTTCGCCGACTACGAGATCGACCCCAGGCGCGGCCAGTTCTCCCGTCCGCCGGCCAGCCGCGGGCGCGTGCGCCTGCTGGAGCCGGAGGAGACGGCCAAGATCGTGCCGCCCCTCTACGACCGCTACCGGCGCGGCCAGCCGGGCGAGCTGTCCCGTCCCCAGGTGTGGTGGGACGTCTACGCCCGCGACCCCGACTGGATGCGGCAGGGCGCCAGCCGCCACTACGACGTGGTCTATGAGTCCGACCCGGGCCGGATCGACGGCTGGGTCAGCTACCGGGTCGAGAACCGCTGGCCCAACGGCCTGGCCGCCAACGTCGTCAAGGTGCGGATGCTGGTCGGGCTCAGCCCCGAGGCCGAGGCCGTCCTGTGGCGCTATGTCCTCGACCTGGACCTGGCCGGCACGGTGAAGCTCATGGACCGCCCGGTCGACGACCCGGTGCGCTGGCGGCTGGCCGACCCGAGGCGGCTGCGGGTCACCGACGTCGGCGACCAGCTCTGGATCCGGCTGCTCGACCTGCCGGGCGCGCTCGCCGCCAGGCGCTACGCGGTCGAGGGATCGCTGGTGCTCGAGGTCGCCGACCCGCTGCGGCCCCGCAACCAGGGCCGCTTCCGGCTGGAGGGCGGTCCCGACGGGGCCGTCTGCGAGCCGACCATGGCCGAGCCCGACCTGGCCCTCGACATCGCCGACGTCGGCGCCGCCTACCTCGGCGGGGCCAGCCTGGCCTCCCTGGCCCGAGCCGAGCGGGTCGCCGAGCTCACCCCGGGCGCCCTGCTGCGGGCGGACCGGATGTTCGCGGCCAACCCTGCTCCGATCTGCACCACGCATTTCTGACCCGGCAGGGACCACCAATGCGCCTGTGCCATGGCCCGGTGGTGCAATTGATTGCAGGTGCATTGCTAGACTGGGGCCATGGGTGGCATCGGCGCCGGCACCGGGAACGCGGTCGAGCTGCTGCGCGGGCAGGGCATGCGCATGACCCCGCAGCGGCTGGCCATCGTCGACGAGATCATGTCGACCTCCGGCTACGTCATCCCGGTCACGGTGATCGAGCGGGTGCAGGTCAGGGTGCCGGGGGTCAGCCCCTCGACGGTGTACCGCACCCTGGACCGGCTCGAGCAGGTCGGCGTCCTGACCCACGTCCATCTCGAGTCGGGGGTCGGCTACCACCGGCTGGAGGAGCTCCAGCACGCCCACCTGACCTGCTCACGCTGCGGGGCCGACCTCGAGCTGCCCCGCGGCTCGCTGCGCAGCCTCGAGCGGCTCGTCGAGCGCGACCACGGGTTCCGGCCCGACTTCACCCACCACGCCATCGCCGGGGTGTGCGCGGCCTGCCACCAGGCCGCCGAGCGGCCGAGCTGAGCGGGCTCAGCAGCGCGCCTGGCAGGCGGGGACCTCGCGGCCGGCCTCGGCCCTGGCCGCCCGGACCGCCCTGACCGGGGACAGGTTGCCGCCGGCCCGCCAGGAGTCCAGGTAGGGCGCGGGCTGGATCATCCCCCGGCGCACCCACCAGATGCCCGGCCGGGTCGGCCAGGAGATCGCGAAGTGCAGGTGGACGGCGGTGACCCTGGCCGACCCGGAGTTGCCGATGCGCCCCAGCGGCTGCCCCGCCCGCACCCTGGCCCCGGGCGCGATCCCCGGCGCGACCGCCTGCAGGTGGGAGCCGTAGTAGCGGACGCCGTCGACCCCGACCAGCGACACCGACCGCCCGCCCCGGTCGGCCCCCCGGTCGCTGGCCTGGTCCCAGAGGTCGCGCCGCGTGACCTCGTCGACCCGCCCGTCCACCGGAGCGACGAAGGCGCACCCCCGCCCCGTGAACATGTCGGCCGCCGGGTAGTCATGGTGGCTCCTCCCATACCGGGCCCGGCACCCGGCCACCGGGAACCGGTACCGCACCGGCGCCCGCGCCGTCGTGCTCGTCCCGTCAGCCGGGTCGCCGTCCGTCGTTCCCGTCCCGGCCGATCCCGTGGTCACCGCCCCGGACGTGGCCGAGGTGGACGCGGGGACCCCCGAGGTGGCCGGCGCCGTGGCAGGCCCGCCGCTCGCCGACGGGTCGCCGCTCCCCGAGCACCCTACGACGGCGAGGACGGCGAGGACGGCGAGGACGGCGAGCCGGGCCCAGCCCTGCGAGGCATCCATGCCGGTCCGACGGTTCATGCACGATCCCCGCGGCGGTCCCCCACCCCAGTCACCCACTCCAGTCGCGCCGCACCCTCCCGGTCCAGCGCCGGGTCCCCCGGTGGGGGAGCGTAGCCCAACCCTGGGAGTGGTTCCACCGGCTGTCCACAGCCTCTCACCGGCTGTCCACAGGCCCCCACAGCCCCAGCCGGCGGCCGATCGTCGCCGTCCTTGGCGCAAGCTCGCTGGCCACAGCCTCCCGCCGACCTGGCCGTTGCGCTTGTCGGGGGTCGGCCTTACAGTTGCAAACTGGCTATAGATGCAATTGGGTCGCAACTGATGGCGGCTGGGGAGTGAGGGCCCGTGCACATACCCGACGGCTTCATCAACGCTCCCACGTCGCTGGCCGCCGGGGCGGTGGCCGCCGGGGGGGTCGGGGTCAGCCTGCGTCGTGCCGCGCAGACGCTCCAGGAGAAGCAGGCGCCCCTGGCCGGGCTGGTCGCCGCCTACATCTTCGCCGTCCAGATGCTCAACTTCCCGGTGGCCGCGGGGACCAGCGGGCACCTGCTCGGCGGGTGCCTGGCGGCGGTCCTGGTCGGCCCCTGGGCGGGGGCGCTGTGCGTCTCCGTGGTCCTGCTCGTCCAGGGCCTGCTGTTCGCCGACGGCGGCCTCACCGCCCTCGGCCTCAACATCGTCAACATGGCGCTGATCACCGCCTGGGGCGGCTACGCCATCTTCCTGCTGCTGCGCCGGGCCCTGCCGGCGACCAGGACCGGGGTGACGATCTCGGCCGGGGTGGCCGCCGGGATCTCGGTGGTGCTCGCCTCGCTCGCGTTCGTCGTCGAGTACGCCACCGGCGGCAACGGCGGCGCCCCGGTGGGCACGGTGGTCGCGGCCATGGTCGGCGTCCACACCCTGATCGGCATCGGCGAGGGCATCATCACCGCCCTCACCGTCGGGGTCGTGCTCGGCGTCCGCCCCGACCTCGTCTACGGCGCCGCCGACCTCCAGACGCCGCTGGTCCTCGCGCCCAAGCCGGGCGACCCGGCGAGGGAGGTGAGCTGACCGGTGCGCTCCTCCAACCTCCGCATCTTCCTGCTCGGCGGGCTGCTGGTCGCCATCGGCCTGGCCATGCTGGTCAGCGGGTTCGCGTCCAGCTCCCCGGACGGGCTCAACAAGGTCGCCGAGGACCACGGCTTCGCCACCACCGCCAGGCAGCACCTGTTCGAGAACGGGCCCCTGGCCGGCTACGCCGTCAAGGGCGTCGGCAACGACCGGCTCAGCACCGGCATCTCCGGGCTGATCGGCGTGCTGGTCACCTTCGGCATCGGGCTGGCCCTGTTCGCCGTGGTCCGCGCCCTGCGCTCCGACCGCGACGGGTCGGAGCCGACCCGGGCGCCCTGACGGTGGGAGCCGCGCACGCCCACCCGCTCTACCTTCCCGGGACGAGCCCGCTGCACCGTGCCCGGCCCCAGTGCAAGATCGCCGCCACCCTGCTGTTCGTCCTGGCCGTCGTGGCCACCCCACGCGAGGCGTTCTGGTCCTTCGGGCTGTACGCCCTGGCCCTGGTCGGCCTGGCCAGGATCGGCCGGGTCCCGCTCGCCACCCTGGCCAGGCGCCTGGTCATCGAGCTGCCGTTCCTGCTGTTCGCGGTGTTCCTGCCGGTCGTCGGGCAGGGCGAGCGGGTCGAGGTCCTCGGCGTCTCGCTGGCCGTGGGCGGGCTCTGGGCGGCCTGGAACATCGTCGTCAAGGGCACCCTGGGGGTGGCCGCGTCGGCCATCCTCGCCGCCACCACCCCGGTGGCCGAGCTGCTGGGCGGGCTGGACCGGCTGCGGCTGCCGAAGGCGCTGACCACCATCGCCGGGTTCATGATCCGCTACGGCGACGTGATCGCCGACGAGGTCAGGCGCATGCGCATCGCCCGCATCTCCCGCGGCCACGACCCCCGCTGGATCTGGCAGGCCAGGGCCGTCGCCGCCTCGGCCGGGACGCTGTTCATCCGCTCCTACGAGCGCGGCGAGCGGGTCTACCTGGCCATGGTGTCGCGCGGCTACGCCGGGTCGATGCCGGTGCTCCAGGACCTGGAGGCGACCCGCGGCCAGTGGCTGGCCGCCCTCTCCCTGCCGGCCGCGGCCGCCCTGGTCGCCGCCACCGCCTGGGGGGTGCGCCCGTGACGCCGGTGCCGGCCCTGGAGGTCGACGGGGTCGCGTTCGCCTACCCGGACGGCCACCAGGCGCTGTACGGGGTCAGCCTCCAGATCCGGCGGGGGGAGCGGGTGGCCCTGCTCGGCCCCAACGGGGCCGGCAAGACCACCCTGGTGCTGCAGTGCAACGGGGTGCTCGCGCCGGGGGCGGGCCGGGTCACGGTGGCCGGCCTGCCGGTCGCCCCCGAGCACCTCAAGGAGATCAGGCGCCGGGTCGGGATCGTCTTCCAGGACCCCGACGACCAGCTGTTCATGCCGACGGTGGCCGAGGACGTGGCCTTCGGCCCGGCCAACCTCGGCCTGCGCGGCCCCGAGCTGGAGACCAGGGTGAAGGGCGCGCTGGCCGCGGTGGGGATGGAGGGCCACGCCGACCGCCCGCCCCACCACCTGTCGTTCGGGCAGCGGCGCCGGGTCGCGGTGGCCACGGTCCTGGCCATGGAGCCGGAGATCCTGGTCCTGGACGAGCCGTCGTCCAACCTGGACCCGGCCAGCCGCCGTGAGCTGGCCGAGATCGTCACCGGCCTGGACATCACCATCCTGATGGTCACCCACGACCTGCCGTACGCCCTCCAGCTGTGCCCGCGGGCCCTGATCATGAACGGGGGCACGATCGCGGCCGACGGCCCGACGGCGGAGCTGCTGGCCGACGCCGACCTGCTGGCCGCCAACCGCCTGGAGCTGCCGTTCGGCTTCGACCCGACGGCCCTCGGCAGCCGCTGACCGGCTCGCGCCGGCCCGGCGCCGCCCGGCCCGCGGGGCGTCGATGAACCGAGGCGGTCCGGGTTGCGTATGCTTTGGCGATGGACCTGCGTGGGTTGGCCCGCCGGCTCCCGCTGGCCGGTGCGGCGGTCGCCGGGGCGGTGGTCGGGCACGGGCTCGCCTACGCCCTGGCCGTCCCCGAGTCGGGCCGCCGCCTGGCCGTGCTGGCCGGCAGCGGCCACGCCTACTGGTCGGCGGCGATCGCCGCCGCCATCGTGCTCGGCCTGGCGTCGCTCGGGGCCACGCTGGCCCGCAGCTTCCACGCCGGGCTGCGCCCCGGAAGCCGGACGGCCGCCGAGCCGCTGGGCCGCCTGGCCGGCCGCCTGGCCCTGCTCCAGGTCACCATCTACCTGGTCCAGGAGCTGATCGAGCGGGCCGCGGCCGGGGTGCCGCTCGGCGGCCCGGTCAACGGCCGCCTGCTGCTCACCGGCATCGCCGTCCAGCTGCTGGTCGCGAGCGTCCTCGCCCTGGGCCTGGCCTGGGCCGGTCGGGTCGCCGAGGTCGCCGGCCGCGCCCTGCGCCGCCGTCGCCTGCGCCCCCTCGACCCCCGGCCCGCCCGCCTCCGCCCCACCGGCTGGGTCCGCCCGGCCTTCCTCCTCGCCGCCGGCCTTGGCGGCCGCGCCCCGCCGGTCTGGGCTCGCTGAGGGCTCAGCCGGAGACTGCACCATTGCGGTCCCCGATCCATGTGGCGTCGAGGAGGACAACGTGAACAAGCGAAGCGCGGTCGTCGTGGCCGTCCTGGCCGTGCTGCTCGTGCCGCTGCTGGCCACGTCGGCCTCGGCACACGGGGAGCACAAGGTCGACAGCCACACCGTCGAGGTCGGGTAAGGTGGCCGTGACCACCGGCGACGCCGAGCCGAGGGAGATGGTGCTCCAGCCGTACCTCGGCGCCGGCTTCGGCGAGCCGGGCGACTACCGCGCCTTCTTCATCCCGACCGCCCCAGGCCCCTACACCTTCAAGGTCACAGGCTCCCTCGGCGGCAAGAAGGTCGACCAGAGCTACACCTCGGGCAAGGACGGCTTCGACGAGGTCACCGACCCGGCCGAGGCGCAGTACCCGGTGCAGCAGCCGAGCGGCTCGCAGCTCACCCGCCGGCTGGACCGGGAGACGACGCGCCTCAACGCCGCCGTGGCCGCCCACCGGGAGGCGGCCGACCAGGACGCCGCCGAGGCCCGCCGGCTGGCCACCGTCGGCCTGGCCGTGGGGGCGCTCGGCCTGCTCACGGCGGTCGGGGTCGGGGTGGTCGCCCTGCGCCGGAGGAGCTGAGGGCGGTGCGGCGTCCATTGGCCATGCCCCGGCCCCGGCGGCTGGGCCGGCTCGTCCTGGCCGCCCTCCTGGCCCTTCCCTGGCTGGTGGCCGCCGGGACGCCGGCGGGCGCGCACGCCCTGCTGCGCGAGTCCGACCCGGCAGCCGGGTCCTCTCTCGACAAGGCGCCGAGCCGGGTCCTGCTCAACTTCACCGAGCGGCCCGAGCCGGGGCTGTCCAGCATCCGCGTGCTCGACAGCGGCGGCCGACAGGTCGAGCGCGGGCAGGCGGCCCCGGTCAAGGGGTCGCCGCTGGACTTCGCGGTCGGCCTCGGCGACCTGGCCGACGGCACCTACACGGTGAGCTGGCGGGTCGTGTCCCGCGACGACGGCCACGTCACCGACGGCTCGTTCGCCTTCGGCGTGGGCGTCCCGGCGCCCTCGGCCACCCCGCAGGCCCAGGCGGCCCCGCAGGGCGCGAGCCCGTCGCCGTCGCCGGCGGCGGCCGCCGCCCGCTGGGCCCTCTACGCCGGGTTGACCCTGCTGGTCGGCGCGGCCGTCTTCGGCCTGGCCGTGTCCGGCCGGGTCCTGCCGCCGGGCGCCCGGGTCCTGCTGGCCGTGGCCGCAGGCCTCGCCGTGGTCGGCGGGGCGGCCAGGTTCCTGGCCGAGCGGGCCCGGATCGACGCCCCCCTCGGCACCCTGCTCCACTCCGCGACCGGCCAGGGCCTCCTCCGGCTGGCCGTCGGGGTCGTGGTCACCGCGGTGGCGACCTGGTTCCTGGCCAAGGGTCTGGGGCCGGCGGCGCCCATGCGGGAGCCCGCCCTCGTGGGAGGAGGGCCCCCGGAGGGGGAGCCTAGCCCGGTGCCGGAGCGCGTGCCGGCCGCTGTCCACAGCCCCCCCGCGGGGGAGGCCAGCGCCCCGGTCGACACCTGGCGGCTGGTGCTGGTCGGGGTCGCGGCGGGCGTCACCATGCTGCTCCACATCCTCGTCGGGCACGCGGCCGGGCCGTCCCCGCTGCGGACCGTCAACCTGCTGGTGCAGTGGCTGCACCTGCTCGCGGTCGGCGCCTGGATCGGCGGCCTGGTCTGGCTGCTGGCCGCGCTGGGTGGCCGCGAGCGACCCGAGCAGGTGGCCACGGCGAGGCGCTTCTCCAAGCTGGCCGCCCCGGTGCTGGGCCTGGTGGCCGTCACCGGCCTGTCCCGGGCCCTGCACCTGGCCGGAGGCTGGCAGGGCCTGCTCGACTCCAGCTACGGGCGCTTCCTCGACGTCAAGGTCGCGCTGTTCTTCGGGCTGGTGCTGCTCGGGGCGCTCAACCGCTACCGGGTCCTGCCCGCGCTGGCCAAGGGCGTCCAGCACCTCGACGGGCTGCGGCGCAACGTGCGCGGCGAGGTCGTGCTGGCCGCCTGCATCCTCGCCGTCACGGCCGTCCTCAGCCAGCTGCCGCCGGGCAGGTTCGTGGTCGAGCAGGCCGCCGCCAAGCCGCCGGCCCGGCTCAGCCTCAAGGTCGAGGGCAGCGACTTCGCCACCTCGGTGCGGGTCGCGCTCAGCGTCTCGCCGGGCACGCCGGGGCCCAACGGCTTCACCGCCAAGGTCACCGACTACGACTCCGGCGAGGACTGGCCGGCCACCCGGGTCGCGCTGCGGTTCACGCCCCGCGGCCAGCCCGACATCGGGCCCTCCACCCTCGACCTGACCAGGTCCGGCGACGGGCTGTGGCGGGGCCAGGGCAGCCAGCTCTCGATCGCCGGCAGATGGGTGGTGGTCGGCCTGATCGAGGGGTCGGGGCCGGCCGTCACGGTGCCCATGGAGCTGGAGACCCGGGCCGCGCCGCAACCGGTCAAGGTGTCCGAGGTGCCCGGCCAGCCGACCCTCTACACCGTCACCCTGGCGACCGGCGGCAGCCTGCAAGGCTACATCGACCCGGGCCGCCCCGGTCCCAACACCGTCCACTTCACCTACTTCAACCAGGCCGGGGACGAGCAGCCCACCGACAAGGCGCGGGCCAGGATGACCACCTCCGGCGGGTCCGAGGCGCTGACCCTGATCCGCCTCGGCCCCGGGCACTTCGCCGCCAACATCGACCTCGAACCGGGCCGCGTGTCGTTCGCGATCGACGCCACCACCGGCCGCACCCAGCACAACGGCCGGTTCGAGCAACGCATCGAGTAGAGGGACCACCATGTCGCGACGTCTTCCCCGGACCAGGCGGGCCCGAGCCGCCGTCCTGCTCGCCGCCGCCGCCCTCGCCCTCGCCGCCTGCTCGGGCGGCGACGGCGGGTCGGCCGCACCGGCCGCCACCACCGTCGCCGCCGCCCGCCCGAGCAGCCCGGCCAAGCTCACCATCGAGACCCCCCGCAACGGCCAGACCGTCCGCCAGGACCGGCCCGAGGTCCACCTGAACCTGGTCGGGGCCAAGATCGTCAGCCAGACCACCACCCACATCCAGGGCGACGAGGGCCACATCCACCTGATCGTCGACGGCAGGCTGGTCAACATGAACTACGGCCTGAGCCAGCGCCTCCCCCAGCTCACCCCCGGCCAGCACGTCCTCCAGGTCGAGTTCGTCGCCGCCGACCACGCCCCCTTCGAACCCCGGGTCCTCACCCAGGCCGCCTTCCAGGTCGTGAAGTGACGCCCAGCCCCACCCCGGCCCCCAGCCCCCCGGCCGAAGCCGGGGTCCCCCGGCGGGGCAGGCCACCTCACCGGCAATCGGAGGCGCGGCGGATATCCACAGCCCCCCGAACCAGCACCGCGGTCCTGGTCGGCGGGCCGGTCTTCCTGGTCGGCAGGGTGGCGGTCGGGGGGCTGCCGTCCGCGGTTCCCCTGCTGGCGGTGGGGTACCTGGCGCTGCTGACGGCGGCGCTCGCTGTCGGCGGGCAGCGGGTCGACCAGGCGAGCCGGGGATCGCTCGGGAACGGGCCGCTCGGGTGGGGGGTGCCGTTGGCGCTGGGCCTGGTGGCCGTCGTCGGGGCTGGGGTGGTGGGGGGCCCGGTGGCCGACCGGCGGGTTGGGGGCATGGCGGTGGGGTTGGCGCTGGTGGCGGCGGTGGCGGAGGAGGCGTTGTTCCGGCGGGTGCTGTATGCGCGGCTGCTGCGGTTCGGGGTCGTGGCCGCGGTGGGCGGAAGCGCGGTGGTGTTCGCGCTGGTGCATCTGCCGGCGTACGGGCTGGCGGCGATGCCCGTCGACCTCGGGGCCGCGCTGTTGCTGGGCTGGCAGCGGTACGCTTCCGGCCGTTGGACGGTCCCGGCCGTCACCCACGCCGTAGCCAACCTCCTGGCGGTGACCTAGACGATGCGCCCGCTGCGCCTCCTCGCCCTGCTCCTCGTCCTGCTGCTGGTCGCGGCCTGCACCGGCGACCCGCCGAAGCCGGTCCGGATCGGGGCCATCTACCCCTTGAGCGGCACCCAGGACATGGGCGGGATCGACGAGCTCCACGGCGTCCAGGTCGCGGCCGAGCTGGTCAACGCCGAGGGAGGCGTCGCCGGCCGACCGGTCGTGCTCGACCAGGTCGACGTGCCCGAGGCCGACGCCGCCCCCGGGGCCATCAGGGCCCTGGCCGACCGGGGGGTCGACCTGGTCCTCGGCAGCTACGGCAGCACCATCTCCAGCCCGGCGGCCGCGGCCGCCGCCGGCCGGGGCTCGCTGTTCTGGGAGACCGGGGCGGTGGGCAAGCTGGCCGGCCCGGGCGGCGGCGACCGGGTCTTCCGGGTCGCCCCCACCGGCGGCCTGCTCGGCCGGGGCGCCATCCGCTTCGTCGCCGACCGGCTCGCCCCCAAGCTCCACCGCGAGCCGTCCTCGCTGCGCTTCGCGATCGCCGCCGTCGACGACGTGTACGGCCACGCGGTGGCCGACGGCGCCAGGGCCGAGCTGCGCGGCCGGGGGCTGACGGTCGCGGCCGACCTGGCCTACGACCCGCGCCACTACGACCCGGCCAAGGTGGTCTCCCGGATCGCCGCCGCCCGGCCCGACGTGCTGTTCGTCGTCGCCTACCTGGAGGACGGGGTGGCCCTCCGGCGCGAGCAGGTCCGCCAGCACCTGCCCCTGCTGGCCAGCATCGGCACCTCCTCCAGCTACTGCATGCCGGCGTTCGGGGCGATGCTCGGCCGCGACGCCGTCGGCCTGTTCGCCTCCGACAAGCCCGACACCCACGGGATCAACCCGGCCGGGCTCGCCCCCGGCGCCCGCGCCCTGCTGGAGCGGGCCGACGCCGCCTACCGCAAGGCCAACGGCCACTCGATGAGCGCCGCCGCCCTGGCCGGGTTCTCCGGCGCCTGGGCCCTGTTCCGCTACGTGCTGCCGGAGGCCGGGTCGCTGGCCCCGGCCGACGTGGCCGCCACGGCCCGCCGGGCCAGGATCCCGGCCGGGGGCCTGCCCAACGGCAGCGGCCTCGAGTTCGCCCCGCCGGGCGGGGCCGACGCCGGCGCCAACCTCCGCGCGGCCAGCGTCATCTGGGAGTGGACGGAGGTGAACCGGCGCGAGGTGACCTGGCCGCCCCAGTTCGCCACCGCTCCGATCGCGACCATCCGCCCGTCCCGATGAGCACCCCCGGACAGGAACCGGCGGGCCGGTCGCGGCTGGTCCTGCTGGCCGGGGTCGGGATCGTGCTGCTGTACCTGGCCGGGGCGGCCGTGAGCGGCCGGGCCAGCATCCTGGCCAGGCGGCCGCTGCTGGACGGGCTGGCCCCGCCGACCCCCTACCGCTGGGTCAAACCGCCCCGGGAGCTGGCGGCCGCCAACAAGCCGCCGGCATCGACCCGCTTCACGGTCGAGCTCACCGCCAGCGGGTCCCGGCTCGGCGCCTTCTCGACCAGCGACGGCCAGATCAACCTGGTGCTCAGCGAGGGCGCGGTGGCGGGCCGGCCCGGCCAGACCGGCGTCGAGGTGGCGGTCGACCCGGTCGACCCGGCCACCCTCGGGCCGACCCCGTCGGGGCTGGTGGTGGCCGGGAACGCCTACCGCATCCGGGCCAGCTACCGGCCGTCCGGGCACAAGGTCGAGGCCCTCGGCGGCCAGTCCAGCGTCGGCCTGGTCTACCCGCTGCTGACCACCGCCGTGGCCAACCCGGGCGGCCACGTGGTGCTGTCGTCGGCCGACGGCCTGGCCTGGGAGCAGCTGCCGAGCACCGACACGCCCGGCACCCACCAGGTGAGCGCCGGCCTGACCAGGACCGGGTACGTCCAGGTCGGGGTGGCGCCCGCCCAGGGCGGGTCGGGGACCGACTCCCGCACCCGCATCCTCCTGCTGGGCACCGCGATCGCGGTCGCCATCGTGGCCGCCGCCCTGGTGCTGCGCCTGGTCGAGCGACCACGGGCCAGCCCCCCCCGGGGGCGCCGACGGTGAGGGGGCGCCTGCTCCGCCGGGCCGGGCTGGTCGCCGGGCTGGCCCTGCTGCTGGTCGGGGGGGCGGCCGGGCCGGCGGCCGCGCACGCCGTGGGGACCGGGACCGAGGCGAGCAACTACCGGACCAACGTCCACGGCATCGACCAGGGGACGCCCGGGATCTCGGTCCGCGCCCTGGCCGGTGGGCTGCTGGAGCTGACCAACCGGTCCGACGAGGAGGTGCTGGTGCTCGGCTACCGCCTTGAGCCCTACCTGCGCATCGGGCCGGCCGGGGTCTTCGAGAACCAGCGCTCGCCCAGCACCTACACCAACCGCTTCCGCACCGCCCCGGCCTCGATCCCGTCCGAGTTCGACCCGCAGGCCGCCCCCGAGTGGCGGCGGATCGGCGACGGGCCGTCGGCCGGCTGGCACGACCACCGCGCCCACTGGACCGGTCCCGACCCGCCGCTCGTGAAGGCCAGCCCGGGGGCACTCCACGTGGTGGTGCCCGACTGGGAGGTCCCGCTGCGCCAGGGCGACCGGACCATGGTGGTCCGGGGCGACATCACCTGGGTGCCCGGGCCGGCGCCCTGGCCGTGGCTGCTGGCCGCGGTGGGGCTGTTCGCGGCCGCCCTGGCCGCCGCCGGCGGCTACAGCAGGCCGAAGGTCCTGGCCGTGGTCGCCATCGTCGCCGTGGCCGCCGATGTGGTCCACACCGCCGGGGCGCTGCTGGCCTCCACCGCCCCGCTGGCGCCCCAGCTGTACGGGACCGCCACCGCGGCCGCCGGCTGGGTCGTGAGCGGGGTGGCCGCCTACCGCCTGCTGCGCGGGCGCGCCGACACCGGCCTGATCTACCTGCTGCTCGGCGGCGTGTTCCTGACCATGGCCGGGGCCCTGCCCGACCTGCCGGCGCTGGCCCGCTCCCAGCTCCCCTCCGGCTTCGGCCCGGTCGTCACCCGGGCCGCCATCACCTTCACCCTCGGCCTGGGCGCGGCCATGGTCGTGGCCGGCCTGGCCGGCTTCCGGACCCCCCGCCGGTCGCAACCCGCCGGGGTAAGCTGAGGGAGTGGTTCGGTTGCGCAGGCTCGGGCGCCGGGTGGTGGTCGCCGGCGTCCTCGCGCTGGCCGGCCTGACGGCCACCGGCGCGGGCGCCGCCCTGGCCGGCCCCCCGGCCGGGTCGCAGGTGCCGGCCCCGACCCCCGGCCGCCTGCTGCTCTCCTGGTCGTTCAACCCCCTGGTCACCGTCGGGCTGCTGGCCGCGGCGATCGCCTACCTCCAGGCCAGGCGGCGCCTGGTCGCCAGCGGGGTGGCCTGGCCGGCTCGGCGGACGGTCTACTTCCTGTCGGGGATCGCCGCCCTCGCCCTGGCCCTGCTGTCGCCGATCGAGGCCTATGACACGGTGCTGTTCTCGGTCCACGTCGTCCAGCACATGCTGCTCACCATGGCCGCGGCCCCGCTGCTGGCCCTCGGCGCCCCCATCACCCTGGCCCTGCGGGTGGCCAGGGGCCGCACCCGCCGCCGCATGGTCCGGGTGCTGCACAGCCCGCCGCTGCGGGTGGTCGGCCACCCGCTGGTCGCCTGGGCGCTGTTCACCCTGACCCTGTACGGGCTCTACTTCTCGCCGATCTTCGACCTGACCCTGCGCCAGCCGCTGGTCCACGACCTGGTGCACCTCCACTTCATCGCCGTCGGGCTGCTGTTCTGGTGGCCGCTGGTCGGCCTCGACCCGTCCCGCTGGCGCCTGCCCCACATCGCCCGGCTGTTGTTCGTGTTCCTGATGGTGCCGTTCCACGCCTTCCTCGGGGTGGCGATCATGAACAGCGGGCGGGTGCTGGCCCCGACCCTGGAGAGCTTCCAGCGCACCTGGGGCCCGACGCCCCTGGCCGACCAGCAGACCGGCGGGGCCATCCTGTGGGGCGCCGGCGACCTGATCGCGCTCACCGCGGTGCTGGGCATCCTCATCGCCTGGGCCAGCTACGAGGAGAAGGTGGTCAACGTCCGCGAGGACCGCCGCCTGGCCCGCGAGCGCGCCGCCGGCCGTCCCCCCCGCCCCGTGACCCGCCCCCCGGTCCCGTGACCGACCCGACCCACCGGGAGACCCCCTCGGGGTCCCCGGGACCCCCCCGGGAGGACCTCTCGGGCAGGGTCCGCGACTGGTGGGACGCGGACGCCGCCACCTACGACGAGTCGCCCGACCACGGCTGGGCGGCCGCCTCGCCGGCGGTGCGGGCCGCCTGGAACGCCGCCCTGCACCGGCTGCTGCCGGGCCAGGCGGGCAGGGTGCTGGACGTCGGCGCCGGGACCGGGTTCCTGTCGCTGGCCGCGGCCAGGCTGGGCCACCGGGTCACCGCCCTCGACCTGTCGGGTGGGATGCTGGAGCGCCTGCGGGAGAAGGCCGCCGCCGAGGGCCTGGAGGTCGAGGTGGTCCAGGGCGGCGCCGAGGAGCCGCCGGCCGGGCCGTTCGACGCCGTGATGGAGCGGCACCTGCTCTGGACCCTGCCCGACCCGGGGGCCGCGCTGGCCGCCTGGCGGGCGGTCGCCCCGGAGGGGCGGCTGGTGCTGTTCGAGGGGCTGTGGGGCGGGGCCGACCCGGTCGAGCAGCTGCGCGGCCAGGCCAGGGAGGGGCTGCGCCGGCTGCGCGGCGAGCCCGACCACCACCACGACCACTACCACCCGTCGGTCGTGGAGGAGCTGCCCATGGCCGCCGGGACCCACCCGGACCAGGTGGTGGAGCTGGTCGAGGCGGCCGGCTGGGGACCGGCCCGGCTGGAGCGGCTGCGCGACATCGAGTGGGCCCAGCTCCTGGGCGTGCCCCCCGGTACCCGCCTGCTCGGAGTGACCCCGCGGTTCGCGGTGGTCGCCGGCTGAACCCTGCACCCGACCCGTCCGACCGCAAGGAGGCGTCCTTCGATGGCAACCACGACCGACCTGGTCTGTCCCAAGTGCCAGGGCCGCATGCGCTCCTACGAGCGCAGCGGCGTCACCGTCGACCAGTGCACCGAGTGCCGCGGCATCTTCCTGGACCGTGGCGAGCTGGAGCGCCTGGTCGACGCCGAGCAGGGCTGGCAGCGCAGCCACCCCGGGTCCCGCGAACGCGACGACGACCGCGAGCGGGACCGCGGGCCACGCTTCCCCAACCCCTTCGGCGACCGCGACGATGATGATGATGATGACGACGACCGGCGCCGCTCCAGCCAGGGCTCGCACAAGCGCCGCAAGAAGAGCTTCTTCGACGAGCTCTTCGACTAGGTCGTCGTTTCACGGAACAGCAGCCGCCGCAGCGCCTCCTCCACCGCCGCTCGCGGATCGCCCGCGTCCGGGGAAGCCCGCCACGCGACGACGGCGTCCGGCCGCACGAGCACCGCGCCGTCGGGGCCGAGGCCGTAGGCCTGGGCGAACGCCTCGCCCTTGTCGACCAGGTCGCCGTCCGGTCCCACGCGGTAGCCGCCCACCGGGCAGCCGAGCGCGACGCCGGCCTGCGACGCGGCGTCCAGCCACCGCTGGCCGCCCGGTGCGGCCAGCAGCGCGAAGCCGCGGCCGAGGACGTCCTGCACCGAGCCGGGCGCGCCGTCGATCTCCACCGGCAGGTGCGGGGCCCGCACGCCCACCCGCCCGGTCGGTGTGCGGGGGTTCTCCAGCGCGGCCCCGTCGTCCCCGCCCTCCGGGAGCAGCCCGGCCGACCGGTACACCGGGCCGAGCTCGATCGACGCGTCGTCCATCGGGTCGGCGAGGTTCTCCCGGGAGAGCGTGGGGTCGACCCGCAGCACATAGCGCGTGCACGCCTGCTCGACGACGAGGTCGCACACCGGACGGCGCTCGGCGTCGTAGGTGTCCAGCAGCCCGGCGCCGGCGGTCCCGCCGACCACCGTGGCCAGCTTCCAGGCCAGGTTGTGCGCGTCGCCGACGCCGGTGTTGCCGCCGAAGCCCCCGGTG
>Ga0209382_10000735_pt1 | contig 52888 bp, 53 predicted proteins | sample SoiMetdeltSBSDD5_FD_187599 | JGI IMG/M metagenome (GOLD analysis project Ga0209382, IMG submission 187599) | Bulk soil microbial communities from a Populus tree surrounding site in Tennessee, USA - Soil MetaG P. deltoides SBSDD5 (SPAdes) (version 2) | ecosystem: Environmental > Terrestrial >...
CCTTGCCGTCCTCACCGCCATCGACGATCGCGCCGTTGACGAAGTACGTCGGCGTCGCGCGAACGTCGTTGCTCAGCGCGAGACCCGCGCCGGCGAGGATGTCGGCGCGCAGCTCCGCGTTCTCGAGGTCCGCGTCGTATTTCTTCAGGTCGAGGTCATGATCCTCGGCCCACGCCCGCGCCCAATCCCAGAAGAGGAACGCGTTCAGGTTCTCCTGGTTGTCGTAGACGTTCTTCTTGAAATCCCAGAACAGCTCCGGCTTCTGACGGTAAATCGCGCGGCCGGCGAGAGCTGCAGGGAACGCCCACGGATGTCCGGACAGCGGCAGATCGAAGCGGACGTAGCGCACCTTGTCGGTGTGCTTCGCGACGATCGGATCGACCCAACCCGACGAGCGGCGGCACGAGGGGCACTGGAAATCCGAGAACTCGACGATCGTCACCGCACCGGATGCCGCGCCCTTCGACGGCGACTTCGCGATCAACGCGTCGAACACCTTCGTCCGCTGCGCGAGAAGGTCGTTGCCGATGCGCTTGAAATTGCCGAGGAAGAACGTGCGGCCGTACGGATCGACGAGTCCGGAGAAGGGCATCTTGCCGTGTTCCGTGGTCTGCCACAGCGTCACCGCCCAGAGTCCGTCTTCGGTCGCCTTCGACCGTTCGATGGTCGGGGTCATGGTCTGGTTCATGTTGCGCCAGATGAAGTTCTTCAACTTCTCCTCGAGCGTCGTTCCCTCTTCGTCGGCGATCGTCCACGGCGTGCCGAGGAAGAAGCCGCCGGTGGGAGAGAGAACGGCGACGTACTGGCCGGCACAGGATGGATGCGGACTCTCGATCTGCACGAGCGTCCCGACGAAGCGCTGCGGGAGCTTCATCGGCGACTCGCCGTACTTGACCGTCGCATCCGCGCAGACGGGGATCGACGTGCGGACGGCCTTGTCGATCTTCGGATCGACGTCGATCGCGAATGCAGGCGCGCAGAGAACGAGCGTGAGGGTGAGGAGGATGGACCGGTTCACGAGGGAAGTGAACGGTCTCTTCCGGGTGGGACATTCCGAACAGAGCGCAGAGGGCAGGGCGCAGAGCGCAGAAGTCGGTCGTTTCTTCTGCGCCCTGCGCTCTGCCCTCTGCGCCCTGATTCAGTTGTTCGGCGGCGCCTGGCTGATCTCCTCGACCGCCTTGCCGACCTTGCCGTCCTGATTGGTCTGCTTGGCGATGTCACCCAGCGACACGATGCCGACGAGCTCGTTGTTGCCGTTCACGACCGGCACGCGGCGGATCTCGGCGCTGCCCATCAGATTGAGCGCTTCGCTGACCGTCGAGTCTTCGCGAACGCTGCGAATGCTCTTCGTCATCAACTCATTCACGCGCGTCGTGTCGAGGTCTTTCCCCTCGGCCAATCCACGCACGACGATGTCGCGATCGGTGATCAGGCCGACGATCTTGCGGCCGTCGACCACCGGCACCACACCGGTGTCCTGATCCTTCATGATGCGGGCGACGTCCCGAAGCGAATCCTTCTCACTGACGCATTCGGGATTCGGCGTCATCACGTCGCGGATGTGCTGGTTACGATCCAGAGCCATAGTTCCTCCATTTCCTTTTCAGGAAAGAAGGAGAGCAATGGCCGTTCCTGTTAGAACGAGACCCGCAGACCACCACCGACCGTGAGATAGCGCGGATGAAAATCCGTACGCACCCAGTGGTAAGCGGCCTCGAGGACGACGCCGTAGCGGCGCGTGATCGGGAAATCCGAGTTCACGCCCGCGGTGAGGCCCCAGGTCGAGCGCGACTCCTCACCCGACGCGGACATGCGGTAGTAACCGAGGCCGGCGAAGAGGCCGCTCGAGCCAAACGGCTCGTCGAACTCGTACTCGATGACGGACTCGAGGTGATGCACCTGGCCATCGGCGACGTCACGGCGGAATTGCGTGACGTCCACCTTGTCCGGCGTGGCCGGATCGTCCGCGTCGTAGGGGATGGCAATTTCCGTCTCGAGCCGCCCGCCTTTGAACTTGAGGTTGAGGTCCGGCTCGATCGGCATCGACCAGTACAGCTCGATGGAATTGTTGCCGAACGCGAAGTTGCTTTCGATCCAGTCCGTTTCGGCGGCGCCGGTGATCGATTTCGCATGTGCGCTGTCGACGAAGCGGCGGCTGCCGCCGATGATCACGCCGAATTCGTTCGATTCCTGAGCAATTACGGGCATCGCGCTGAGGACCACCAGCACGAGCAAAAAGAGGGTCCGTTTCATGGCCGGCACTATACGGGATGCGTTCTCGTTCTTCAAAGTCGGAACTCCTCGCTAGAATGTGCGCGTGCGTACGCTCGCGAGCGCGTTGTCGTTAGTAGGACGCGAGGCGCTGCGAATCGTTCTGCCGTCGTGGTGCGTCGCCTGCGAAAGGGAGCTCCCGTGGCGCGACCGAAAGGCGTCCTGCTGCTCTTCCTGCTGGACGAATCTGCCGAAGATCGACGGTCCGAAGTGTGCGTCGTGCGCGCTGCCGATGCCGCAGACCGCGTTGCCCGTTGCCCGTGACCCGTTACCGGTGCTCTGTATCTCCTGCCTCGCCGATCCTCTCCCTCTCGAATGGTGCGACTCCTGGGGCGAATACCGCGGCTCGCTCGAACGTCTCCTTGGCGCATTGAAGTTCGAGCGTCACGATTTCCTCGACGACGCGTTGGCGTCATTGCTCGAGGAAACCCTGCGCGCGCGGGGCGACCTTGCCTTCGACGCGATCGTTGCCGTGCCGATGGCGCCGGCGAAGGAACGTCGCCGCGGCTACAACCAGGCCGACCTCCTCGGACGCGCGCTCGCGCGCCGAGTCGGCGTGCGTTGTGATATGACGCTCCTGCGACGAGCCGAGGAGCGCGCCACGCAGTCCACGCTGCCGAAACGCGAACGCGCGGCGAACGTCCGCGGTGCCTTCGCCTCCGCATCCCGCGTGAAAGGAAAATCGATTCTCGTCGTCGACGACATCTGCACCACCGGCGAAACGCTTCGTGCCTGCGCCACCGCGCTGCTGCGCGAAGGCGCCGGCCGCGTGTGCGCCATCACCGTCGCCAAGGCGAGTTGACCTCCCGCATGTTTCGAGCGTTCTTCATCGCACTTTCTGAAAGCCGCATGATCCGTTCCGTCGCGGAACGCTCGCGCATCGGTCGGCGCCTGTCCGGCCGTTTCGTCGCGGGCATGACCGTGGAGGAAGCGCTGCAAGCCACCGCCGCGACGAACGCGAAGGGCATGAGCGTCAGCGTCGACAACCTCGGCGAGAACGTCACCAATCTCGAAGAGGCCCGCCACAGCGCGGAGCTCTATCACGAGATGCTCGACGAGCTCACGAAACGCAAGCTCAATGCGAACGTGAGCATGAAGCTGACGCACATGGGCCTCGATCTCGACGAGGCGCTCGCGAACAAGATCGCGGGCGAGCTCGTCGCGCACGCGGCGCGGCTGGACAACTTCGTGCGCGTCGACATGGAAGGCTCGCCGTACACGCAGAAGACGCTGGACATCGTCCACGACCTGCATCGCCAGCCGGGCAACGCGGGACACGTCGGCGCGGTGATCCAGGCGTACCTGCGCCGCAGCGAGCAGGACGTGCGGCAGCTTTGTGCCGAGGGGATTCGGATCCGGTTGTGCAAGGGCGCGTACAAAGAGCCGGCAGAGATCGCGTTCCAGGAAAAGTCGGAAGTCGACGCGAACTTCGTGGCGCTCACGAAGATCCTGCTGAAGAGCGGCGTCTACCACGGCATCGCCACGCACGACCCGAAGATGATCGACGCCACGATCGCGTTTGCGAAAGCGGAGAACATCCCGCCGAGCAAATTCGAGTTCCAGATGCTCTACGGCGTCCGCCGCGATTTGCAGGAGCAGCTCGTCAAAGACGGCTGGGGCATGCGCGTTTACATCCCGTTTGGAACGGAGTGGTATCCGTATCTGATGCGGCGACTGGCCGAGCGTCCGGCGAACGCGATCTTCATTCTGAAAAACCTCTTACGAAAGTAGACGAGCAATCGTCCTGGGTGTTTCGAGCGGCCGTCACCTCGAATTGAAATCCGTACGCTGCCTCGTACTTCTTCTCGAACTTCGAGGCGGGGATGTACTCCGCGGCGTCACCGAAGAATGTGTAGGACTTCGTGCCGAGGTAACCGACGCCGCCGCATGAGGCTCGGAACTGCTTCGGACTCGCGACGAACCAGTTGAGGGAACTGAACGCGCGTTCTCGGGGCTTGGCGATGATCAGCCAGTAGATTCCCTTCTCGAGATCGAGGTCCGCGAATAACGTGGTCCATCCTTCATGCGGGTAGTCGAGATCGAACGACGTCCGCGCGATCTCGTCGGCCTCGGAGGTCCCGGGTCCGATGCGTTTCGTGAGATAGGCATCCAGGTACGCGTGACCTCCGCCGTTGCCGAGACGTGCGGCAATCTCCACGTGCTGCTCCGGCTCCATCAGGACGAATCCGACGGCCTGACCATTGATCGGGACCGGCCACGATCGCTCGCCTTCGACCGCGACGATCGTCGCGCGCGGCATGGGCGGCTCCTGCGCATACAAGGGAATGGTCACGATCACGATGAGGAAAAGAAGCGACGCGATGACTGACCTCATAGACACCTCATGAGAGCGGCTTGAATGCCACGCTTTTCGTACGTGCGCTCTCTCGTGAGCGTCCATGCGATCCGCGTCCGGACTCCTCGTAGGAGGACGCTCTCGCCTTCGGTGGGGGACAATGCACACATGCTTTCAACCCGCGTCTTCCTCGCTGCGGCGATCGCGCTGGCGTGCGCGTGCTCGTCGATCCCTCCGTCACCTGCCGCGAGCCTCGCCGTCACACAACGCGTCGATCAAATCGACGTCGTCGGGCGCGAGCCGATGCTCGTCGAGCACCCGAACGGTGCGCTGTTCGTCGCCGGATACGGAGAGCCGCGCCCGACGTTGTGGAAGAGCGGCGATGGTGGTGCGACGTGGAGCCGCGTCGATGTGGGGACGGAGGCGGATGGCGCGATCGGCAACTCGGATGTCGATCTCGCCGTCGCCTCCGACGGCACGCTCTACTTCGCGTCCATGCTCTACGATCGCACGGCGAACGAAGGGCGACAGATTGCGATGGGCGTGAGCACCGACGCCGGCGCGAGCTGGCGCTGGACGACGCTCTCGAAAACGCGCTTCGACGATCGGCCGTGGGTCGAGGTCGCACCCGACGGCGCGGTTCACGCGATCTGGAACGACGGCAGCGGCGTCGCGTACCGAGCGAGCCGCGATCGCGGCATGAGTTGGACGCCGATGGCTCGCATCCACGATCGCGGCGGCTCGAGTCACCTCGCCGTCGGGCCGACGGGCGAAGTCGCCGTGCGCATCACACCGTTGTCCGCGTCGGGCAACAAGTACGACGCCGGCGTCGAGCTCATCGCGGTCAGCACCGACGGCGGCGCGTCGTGGCAGAAGCATCCCGCGCCCGGGGAACGTGACTGGTCGCCCGACTTCACGACCGCCGCGACGCCGCGATGGGTGGAGCCGCTCGCATGGGACGACGCCGGGCGCTTGTACTCGCTCTGGACCGACAAGAAAGGCGTGCGGCTGGCGCGTTCCGACGATCGCGGCGCGAATTGGAAGACGTGGACCGTGGCCGAATCGACGATCCCTCCATTCTTTCCGTATCTCGCGGCGCACGGCGGAGGAGAGCTTGCCGCGACGTGGTTCACCGCGTCGGACAACGACAAGCGCGATCTGCAGTGGCACGTTGCGCGCGTAGATGTCGCCGCCAACGATGCGCAGCCTCGCGTGCTCCTGTCCGCGCCGCGGTCCCTGGAGAGCCGTCGTCTGCGAGCGGAAGACAATGGCGCGCTCTTCAACGACACGGGAGGCGAATATCTCGCGACTATGTTTCTCCGCGACGGCAGCATCGCCGTCGTCAGCCCGATCCAGAACCGGCCGGATGCTCGCGTGGGATTCACCTGGTGGAAATTTCATTGAGACTGGAGCTGCCCGCGGATCGTTTGCGGTTGCTTTGCGAAGCGGTACCCTAAGCGCACTGCGCATGCCGAAGGCTCCCGAACAAGAAGCGCGCGTCAGGATTGACTCTCAGCTCGAGGACTGCGGCTGGGTTATCCAAGATTTCAGGAAAGCGAACTTTTCCGCGGGCCGTGGAATCGCGCTCCGCGAAGTGCGCCTGAAGACGGGTCCCTGCGACTATCTGCTGCTCGTCGATCGTAAGCCCGTAGGCGTCGTCGAAGCGAAGAAGGAAGGGACGACTCTTTCGACCATTGCGGACCAATCGACGAGCTACGCGGACAACCTCCCGGATTATCTGGCCGCGGAGCTCCAGGCGCCACCTCCGTTTCGCTACGAGTCCACGGGACTGGAGACTCTTTTCCGCGACGGGCGCGACCCATTTCCCCGTTCCCGGCGCGTTTTCACGTTTCATCGTCCCGAGACCCTCGGCGAATGGGCTTCTGAGTTCGACACATTGCGAGCGCGTCTGGCCCGTATGCCGGAAGTGAATCCGTTGATCACCTCTGGCATGCGCGACTGCCAGATCGAGGCGATTGAAGGACTCGAGAGATCGTTCGCTTTGGCGGCTCCCCGCGCGTTGATCCACATGGCTACCGGTGCGGGGAAGACGTTCACTGCCTGCGCATTCACTTATCGTTTGATCAAACACGCCGGCGCGAAGCGCGTGCTCTTTCTCGTCGACCGCTCCAACCTCGGCGAGCAGGCGCGGGATGAATTCGCGCGCTACCGCACGCCCGACACCGGCCGTCCGTTCACGGAGCTGTACAACGTGCAGCATCTGACCTCGCCCCACATTGACGATGTCGCGCGCGTCACGATCTGCACGATCCAGCGCCTCTATTCGATCCTGCGCGGAGAGGAACTGCCCGAGGGAGCAGACGACCTTTCAGGCGCCGAGTTCGCGCAGGCGATGGGCGCGACGCGGTCGCGTGACGTCGTCTACAACCCTATGGTCCCTATCGAGGAGTTCGACTTCATCGTCACCGACGAGTGCCACCGCTCGATCTATAACCTCTGGCGGCAGGTGCTGGAGTACTTCGACGCGTTTCTGGTCGGCCTCACCGCGACACCTGCACCACAGACGATCGCCTACTTTCATCAGAACCGCGTCGCCGAATACAACCACGAGCGCGCCGTTGCGGACGGCGTGAACGTCGGATACGACGTCTACCGTATTCGCACGCGCGTGACTGGACAGGGCGGCAAGGTGGAGAAGGGGCTGTTCATCGATCGTCGCAGCAAGGCCTCGCGCGCTCTGCGGCAGGCCGCGTTGGATGAAGACCTCGACTACACCCCGACGGATCTCGACCGATCGGTCGTCGTGCCCGATCAGATCCGCACGGTTCTCAACGCGTACCGGGACGTGGTCTTCACAGAGCTGTTCCCCGGACGGACGCTGCTGCCGAAGACGCTGATCTTTGCCAAAGACGACTCCCACGCCGAGGACATCGTGCACATCTGCCGCGAGGTGTTCGGGCGCGGCAACGACTTCTGTAAGAAGATCACGTATCAGACCAAGCATCCCGTCACCGGCAAGCCAGTCAAGGCGAAGGAGATGATCAGCGAGTTCCGTCTCTCACCTACGCTGCGCGTCGCGGTGACAGTGGACATGATCGCGACGGGCACGGACGTCAAGCCGATCGAAGTCCTGATCTTCCTACGGGACGTGCGCAGCCGCGTTTACTTCGAGCAGATGAAGGGACGGGGGACGCGCGTGCTCACGCCGACCGACCTGCAGGCCGTGTCCGGCGCCGAGGCTCATGCCAAGACGCATTTCGTGATCGTCGACGCCGTCGGTGTCTGCGAAAGCGATAAGACCGAGTCGCGTCCGCTGGATCGCGAACCGGGGGTGCCTCTGAAGAATCTCCTGCATCGCGTGATCTTTCCCGGAGGCCGCGATGAAGACACGCTGACGACTCTCGCCTCTCGTCTGGCGCGGTTCGATCGGGAGTTGAACGATGCGCAACGCGCACAGATCGCCGCCGCGTCGGGCGGTGCGACTCCCTCCACGCTCGCGTCGGCGCTTCTGCGCGCGTTCGATCCCGACGCGATCGCTACTTTGGCGTCGGGCAATCCCGAAGCGGATCAGGCGGCGATTGCGCCGGAGAAGGTCGAGGCGGCGCAACGACAACTTCTTTCCGAAGCGTGTGCGCCGTTCGACAGCCCGGCATTACGCGACTTGCTCGAGAACCTCAAGCGCGAGACCGAGCAGACCATCGATATCTTCACGCTGGACGAGGTGGCGTCGCAGGGCTTCGACGCCGCCGCGAAGGAGAAGGCCGCGGGGCTAGTGCAGTCGTTCCGCGACTATCTCGCATCGCATCAGTCGGAGATCGACGCCCTTCAGATCCTCTACGGCAGGCCTTATCGGCAGCGGCTCACCGAAGCGATGCTCAAGGAACTGGAGAAGAGGTTGCGCGAACAGAACGCGACATGGACGGAGGACCGGCTGTGGGATGCATTCGCGGTGACGGCGCCGAAGAAGGTGCGTGGACGCTCGCAGGCTGGACGATTTGCGGACCTGGTGGCGCTGGTGCGTTTTGCGCTCGAACAGCAGCCGGTGCTGGCGCCGTTCGCGGACTCGGTGCAGGAGCGTTTTGAGCAGTGGCTGAAACGAAAGGAGGGGAGCGGCGCCGTGTTCAGCAACGAGCAGCGCGCCTGGCTCGGCCTGATCCGCGACCACATCGCCACGAGCCTGAGCATCGAGCCCGAGGACTTCGAGTACTCGCCGTTTACTCAACGGGGCGGCCTCGGCAAGGCGCATCAGCTCTTCGGCTCCGAGCTTCCGAGCCTCCTGGACGAATTGAATGAGGTGCTCGCGGCATGAGCATTCGCGACGTCATCATCGCCATGAATCAGATGGAAGCGGACGGTGTCGTCGATCGCTACGCGATCGGCGGGGCGGTGGGAGCTGCGTTTTACCTGGAGCCGGTTGCCACTCTGGATGTGGATGTCTTCGTTGCCCTCGAAGCATCGCCCCAGAACCCACTGATCAGTCTCAAGCCAATTTTTGACTATCTGGTATCCCGAGGAGGTGTCATCGAGAAGGAGTACCTTGTAATCGCAGGTTTTCCCGTTCAGATCCTGCCGCTCACAAGTACCGTAGCCGAGGAAGCAATCTCCCAAGCTGTCGAGGCGGAAGTTGAGGGGACGATGGCACGAGTCTTTACTGCCGAGCATCTTGCGGCGATTGCACTTGAGCTTGGTCGAGCAAAAGACAAGAGCCGGCTAGTGCAGTTTTTGGAGGAAGATGCTCTCGACATGCAGCGATTCGAATCGATCATTCAACGGCACGGACTCGCGCTAAAGTGGGCGAAGTTCAGAGCGCAGTTCCTGGGCAATCATGTATGAATGTTGACATCGGCAGAATCGTTCAAAGCAAAAGCGCGAAACGACGAGAGCTTGCGTCCAAACCCGTAGGCGAAAAGTTGAGGATCGTCGAGGAGCTTGCAGAACGAACCCTCGCGACTCGAAGAGATACTTCTGCGACCATTGCCGAAGAACCTTGGGATATCCCCTCGACGTGGTGCTGGAAAAAGATGGGTGATGTTGCAAGGGTCGTCGGTGGGGGTACGCCCCGCACGGATTACCCTGAGTACTTCGGAGGCGAAATTCCTTGGATCACTCCCGCCGATCTTTCAAAGTACGCTCAGAAGACGATTTCGCACGGCGCACGAAGTATCACCCAATTGGGGTTGGAGAATTCCGGCGCTCAGTTGCTTCCCGAACGAACGGTGCTTTTCAGCTCGCGTGCGCCGATAGGATATGTTGCGATCGCTGCGAACGCCGTCTCCACGAATCAAGGATTTAAAAGCTTCATCCTGAATGAGCAACTAGAACCTGATTTTGTTTATTACTATCTGCTGCACGCACGTGAACTAGCCGTAGCTCTAGCCAGTGGAACTACGTTCTTGGAGATCTCTGGGAAAAATGCCGCACGTCTCCCAGTACCAGTCCCTCCGCTAGATGAACAACTGCGGATCGTGGCCGAGATTGAAAAGCAGTTCACGCGACTTGAGGCCGGCGTGGCGGCGCTGAATCGCGTCCGGGTAAACGTCAGGCGATACCGTGCGGCAGTGCTCAAGGTGGCGTCTGAAGGACGACTGGCATTGCCCGAAGCCCTGACGCGAGAAGTAGCGGGATGTGTCAAGGACGGAATCGAAGTCTTGAGGCGTATCCGCGAATATCGTAGAGACACTGCGCGAAAAGCACCCGCGCCGCCAAACGAAACAACGCTTCCCGATTTGCCTGAGACATGGGCAATCGCGAGCCTCGACGAACTGCTATTGAATATTACCGACGGTGACCATCAACCACCACCTCAAACTAATCGGGGTGTCCCGTTTGTCGTGATCGGCAACGTGCGCTCCGGCAAATTGGACTTGTCGAGCACTCGATTTGTGTCTCATGAATACGCGAGAAGTGTCGATCCTTTTCGGAAGCCAACGAAAGGTGACATTCTGTACACGCTGGTCGGTAGCTTCGGTCTCGCGGTTCATGTTGATACGGATCAGGAGTTCTGCATCCAGCGCCATATCGCGATATTGCGCCCTCACGCATTATCGCCAACACGGTTTTTGATACATATCTTGAATTCGCCAGTGGTTTACCGTCAGGCGTCGACTGTGGCCACGGGTACAGCTCAGAAGACTGTTCCGCTTGCTGAACTGCGGCGAGTCGCGATCCCTCTACCACCTATCACTGAACAAGCCGCGATTGTCGCCGAAGTCGAGCGTCGCCTCAGCATTGTCGAAGAACTCGAACAGCTAGTCAAAGTAGACCTCCAGCGCGCGAAGAAGCTCCGCCAGTCCATCCTGCAGCGCGCGTTCTCGGGGGACCTCTAACCGATGACCAACCCCGCACAGCTCGTCCAGAAACTCTGGAACTATTGCAACATCCTCCGCGACGACGGCCTCTCTTACGGCGATTACGTCGAGCAGCTCACGTTTCTTCTGTTCCTCAAGATGGCCGACGAACAGAGTCAACCTCCATTCAACAAGCCGTCGGCGATTCCGAAGAGCTATAGCTGGCCTGAGCTACGAAAACGTGATGGCGACGATCTCGAGGTCCACTACCGACACACACTGGAAGAACTGGGCAAACGGCCGGGGATGCTCGGCATCATCTTCCGCAAGGCGCAGAACAAGATCCAGGACCCGGCCAAGCTGCGGCGGCTGATCGTCGATCTGATCGACAAAGAACAGTGGTCATCGCTCGATGTCGACGTCAAGGGTGACGCGTACGAAGGGCTGTTGCAGAAGAACGCGGAGGACGTGAAGGGCGGGGCGGGACAGTACTTCACGCCGCGCGCGCTCATTGCAGCGATGGTCGACGTCGTCGCTCCACGTCCGGGGGAGACCATCTGCGATCCCGCCTGCGGTACGGGTGGTTTTCTGCTCGGCGCGTACAACTATCTGGCCGATCCGAAACACTACAAGCTGGACAAGGCGCAGAAGAAGCACCTCAAGCACGGCACGTTCTTCGGCATCGAGCTGGTCGACGGCGTCACTCGGCTCTGCGCGATGAACCTGTTGCTGCACGGTATCGGTGGCGACTCCGATGCTGATCTGCCAGTCGTGACCAAAGACGCACTGGCCGGCAAGCACGGCGAATACGATCTCGTCCTCGCCAATCCGCCATTCGGAAAGAAGAGCAGTGTCACCATCGTCAACGACGCGGGGGAGACGTCGAAAGAGTCGTTGGTGATCAACCGCGACGACTTCTGGGCTACGACGAGCAACAAGCAGCTCAACTTCGTCCAGCACATCTTCACGATTCTCAAACAACACGGACGCGCCGCGATGGTCGTGCCGGATAACGTGCTCTTCGAAGGCGGCGCGGGTGAGACGGTCCGCCGCGAGCTGCTCAAACAGGCCGACGTTCACACGCTCCTCCGTCTTCCCACCGGCATCTTCTACGCGCAGGGAGTGAAGGCGAACGTTCTCTTCTTCGACCGCAAACCAGCTGCCGACAAGGCAGCGTGGACGGAGAAGCTGTGGATCTACGACCTGCGCACGAATCTTCACTTCACGCTGAAGGAAAATCCGCTCAAGCGCAGCGATCTCGACGACTTCGTCCGCTGCTACAACCCGAAGAACCGGCACAAGCGCCACGAGAGCGAACGCTTCAAATCGTTCGCCTACGACGATCTCGTCAAGCGCGACAAGGTCAGTCTCGACATTTTCTGGCTCAAAGACGAGAGTCTGGAAGAGAGTGCGAACCTGCCGGCGCCGGAGATCATCGCCCGCGAGATCGCCGATGACCTGCAGGCCGCTCTCGAACAATTCGCCGCGATCGCCGAAGACTTGCGATAGCGCGGGGGCTACGAACCGTAGACGATTTGCATCCGCGACCGACCCGAGGGAAGCTCGGCGCGCATGCACTCGGATTCCGTGAGCATCGCCGACATGCCGGTCGACGAGCGGCCGCGCGAGCGGATGGCGCGGGGTGGTGCGGTCGCGTTATCGGATGCGGAGCTCGTCGCGCTGCTGATCGAGCCAGGGCGGCGCGGCAAGAGCTCGCTCGACATCGCGCGGGAGATTGTTGCTGACGGACTGCTGTCACTCGCGCGGCGAGAGTGGATTCCCGGCAAGCCGGTTGGGAGTCTCGGAGCGAGCCGCGTTGCACGAATCGGCGCGGCATTGGAGCTTGGACGGCGCATCGCCGCGCTGTCGGCGACTTCCGCGGAGCCGATTGGAGATCCGGAGGAGGTCGCGCCGCGCCTCATCGCCCGATACGCGCACCACGTGCAGGAGACCCTCGGCGCCATTTATCTCGATTCGCGCAACCGCATCATTCGCGAGCGCGTGATCTTTGTCGGTACCCTGAACTCTTCTACGGTCGCCCCGCGCGACGTGTTCCGTTTTGCGCTGACCGATCATGCTGCTGCGGTGATCGTCTTCCACAACCATCCGTCGGGCGATCCGTCGCCGTCGAAGCCGGACCTGGTGTTCACGCGCAAGCTGCTCGAGAGTGGTGAGGCGTTGGGCGTCGACGTCCTCGACCACGTCATCGTTTCCGCGTCCGGCTATGTGTCCATGAAGGAGCGCGGGTTCCTGTGAGTCGTACCGCTGCGTGCCAGGGGAGTCGCGAAGTCGCAAGATGTGACACACGCGCATCCTCTTCTTTGAGACTTTGAGACTCTGCGACTTTGAGACTTCTAACGATGAAGACCACGACCGTCCTGCTCACGCTTTTCTTCGCCGCAACCGCGTTCGCCGACGCGATCGAGGAAGTTCGGCAAGCCGAGATCGGCTTCGCCAAGGCTTTCGCCGATCGCGACAAAACGAAGTTCTTCTCGTACGTCGCGGACGACGCCGTGTTCATGGGGGCGATGAACACGTTGCGCGGGAAGCAGCAGGTCATCGATCGCTGGTCGCGGTTCTTCGACAACGTGCCGGTCGCGCCGTTCAGTTGGGGGCCGGAGCGCGTGGAGGTCACGGCCGACGGGAAGATCGGCTTCTCGATGGGACCGATCTACGACGCGCAGTTGAATCACGGGGGTTACTACTCGTCCGTGTGGCAGAAGCAGGCCGACGGCACGTGGAAGATCCTCATCGACGGTCCGGGCAATCCTCCGGCCCCTCTCCCGGAGACGACCGCGAAGTTTGAAGAGGGCTACGTCACCACGCCCGACGGCGTGAAGCTCTACTACCGCAAGCTCGGCGCGCGAAGCCCCGTGACGATCATCGCGCCGCTCGACTTCGTGATGCACGAGCCGTTGCAGCAGTTCGCCGACGTGGCGACGGTCATCACCTACGACCTCCGCAACCGCGCGAAATCGTCGCGGACGACGGACGTCAAGACGTTGACGATCGATCGGGATGTCGACGATCTCGAGACCATCCGCGCGCATTTCAAAGTCGACAAGTTCGTTCCAGTGGGTTTTTCGTATCTCGGCAAGGTCGTGGCGATGTACGCCGTGCGCCATCCCGAGCACGTCACGCGCGTCATCCAACTCGGGCCGGCGGCGAATCGCATGGCCGACTTCAAGCGCGAGCCGGACAAGGAGTTCGGTGCGGCGGCCGAGGACGTGAAGAAGTGGCAGGAGATGCGGGCGGCGGGGGCGATGCAGAAGGAGCCACGCGCGTTCTGCGAGGCGCAGGGGAAGGTGATGAACTTCTATCTCGTTGGCAATCCCGCGCGGGCATCGAGCGACGTCTCCTTCTGCGCGCTCGAGAACGAGTGGCCGGTGAACTTCGCCGCGACGTTCGAGACGCTCTGGCCGTCGATCGAGAAGTCCTCCTTGTCCGCCGACGAGCTGAAGAAGATCACCATGCCGGTGCTCGCGATCCACGGCGACAAGGACCGGAATGCGGCGTACGAAGGCGGGAAGGCCTGGGTTGCGGAGCTGCCGGATGCGCGCCTGGTGACGGTTCCCGGAGCGGCGCACGTCGCGTGGCGCGACGATCCGGTCGCGGTCTTCGCCGCGATCCGCCACTTCCTGCGCGGAGAGTGGCCGCTGGGGAGCGAGTAGCGGAACGACCTTGCGCAGCGCCGTCCTCAGCTGTAACGTAGCGGCGATCCGTTTCAACTGATACGGCTGCCGCGACGGGGAGGCGCCCGCGACGTGGTTTGCCGCCGATGGGGCCAGGGCGCTTCCGTTCTCGATAGGAGGAGACCCGAATGATCTCGTTCTTGTTCCAGGAGCAGCCCTACGGTGGTGATGCTGGCGGAGCTGCAGCAGCCGGTTTGGGGATCGGCTTCATGCTCGTCGGGCTTGCGTTCACACTGTTGATCCTCGCCGTCTTGTGGTGGAAGGTCTTCGTCAAGGCCGGCAAGCCCGGCTGGGCGTCCCTCATCCCGATCTACAACTTGTTTGTGCTTTCCGAGATCGCGGGCAAACCGGCATGGTGGGGCATCCTTCTTTGCATCCCTGGACTCGGCTTCATCTTTTTCATCATCGTTTGCATTGCGCTGGCGAAGAAGTTCGGCAAAGACACGGGCTACGGCCTCGGGCTGGCCTTTCTCGGCATCATCTTCTTCCCGATGCTCGGATTCGGCAGCGCCACCTACGATCCGAACGCGGCCACGTAGATTTTTTGGGAGCGTCGGCTTCCAGCCGGCGCTCCTCATTTCCGATCGCGCCAGCGGTCGTGCACCCACACCCACTGCTCCGGCACCCGCCGCACCTGCGCCTCGATGATGCGCGTCATGCGCTCGGTGAGCTCGACCGGATCGTCGTCGCGCGACACCGCGAACGGCTGGCCGATCTTCAGCCGGTGCCGCCCGTCCGGCAGCCGCTCGATGAGGATGTCCACCACGATCGACTCCGTGCGTACCGCGAGCTTGGCCGGGCCGATCGGCGTCGGCGCGGGTCGTCCGAAGAACGGCACCTTCACATTTTCCGTGCGGATGTTCTGGTCGATGAGGAACGCCAGAATTCCGCCGCGCCGCAGCGACTGAATCAGCTCGCGCCCCGCGGACGCGGATCCGCGGTCGATCGTCCGCACGCCGCTGCGTGCGCGGAGCTCGGTGATGTAGCGGTTCATCTCCGGCGCGCTCCGCTCGCGTTGCAACACGGTCGTCGGTCGCCCGAACAGTCCCACCGCGTATGACATCCACTCCCAGTTCCCGCAGTGCGCCGTGAACACGACGACGCCGCGCCCCGCGTCCATCAACTCGAGAAGCGGCTCGGCGCCTTCGACGACCGTGAGGCGGTCGCGCAACGCGACGTCCATGTTCGGCAGCCACGCGATCTCGAACAGCGACATCCCGAAGTGCCGGAACATGGCCATGATCGTCGCCACGCGTTGCGACTCGCTCCACTCCGGAAACGCGATGGAGATGTTCGCGATCGCCTTCTTGCGTTCGCGTCGCGCGACGTGAAACGCGAGCCAGCCGATGCGGCGTCCGAAGAATCGTCCGAGGCGGAGCGGCAGCCGGCGGCCGATGGCGCTGATGACGACGAGCGCGCGATAGATCGCGCGCTCCCTAAATGCTCGAAGCCTCGGGCCGGCCACTGGCGAATTCCCGGATGAGAAGGTCCCACTCGCCGCGCTCGCGCAGCACGCGCTCCACGATCTCGCGGAACGCGCCCGCACCGCCGGCGGCGTTCAACTTCCATGTGGCGATGCTGAGGACCTCGGGGGCGGCGTTGGAGGGTGCGGCGGAGATGCCGACGCGCGTCATCGGTGCGAGGTCGGGGAGGTCGTCACCCGCGTAGAGAACCTGATCGAACGGAATGGCGAGGCGCAGCGCAAGGCGCTCGCTCGCTTCGAGCTTGTTCGACGCTCCCTGATGCAGCTCCGTGATCCCGAGCTCCTTCGCGCGCCGCTCCAGCGCGTGCGAGCTGCGGCTGGTCAGCAACGCGACGATGATTCCCGCGCGTTGTGCGAGCTTCGCGGCGAGGCCGTCGCGGACGTTGAACTCCTTCATCTCGTTCCGCTCGCCCGCGTAAATGATTCTGCCGTCCGTCCAGACGCCGTCGACGTCGGAAATGATGAGACGAATGTCGGCGGCGCTGGGCATTGGCGCGCGAATCGTAGCATCACCTCTTGCGACGAGGCCGCGACCCGCGTTACCGTGGCGCGTCTCGTCCCGCCACCATCACCATCGCGTTCTTGGAGGTACTTTGAAGGACCGCCGCGTGAAAAACGGAGCCCTCGCTGTCGGAGCCGCGCTCGGAGTCGCTTCTTCCGCCGACGCCGCAGTTTTCAACGTCACGAGCAACGCCGACAACGGCGCGAATGCGTTGCGTCAGGCCATCATCGACGCGAACGCGGCGGCCGGCGCCGATACGATCACTTTCGCCGCGGCCCTCAGCGGCAGCACGATCACGCTGACTACCGGCGAGATGTTGATCAGCGACAGCGTCGACATCCAGGGTCTTGGCTCCGCGAACCTCACGGTCGACGCGGACACGAGCTCGCGCGTCTTCTATGTCTACAACCCTTCGCCGACGCCGACGAACGTGACGATCTCCGGCCTCACGCTCGCCAACGGCTTGAGCGTGGTCGCGGGCGATCCTCCCGCGTCCTCCGGCGGCGCGATCCGCGACGTCGGCGAGAACCTCACACTCGACGATGTCCACGTCGAGAACAGTACCGCCGGAGGCGATGGCGGCGGCGTCGCGTTCTTCGGCATCGACAGCACGAGCGGGTACAACCCCGTCTCGGCGACGCTCACGATTCAGAACTCGACCATCAGCGGCAACACCGCGGAATTCGTCGACGTCCCCAACCAGATCGATCAGGGAGGCTGCGGAGGCGGCGTGTGGGCCGGCGGCGTCTACAACGTGCTGATCGACAACACCACCCTGTCGAACAATCGCGCACGTTGCAACGGCGGCGGAGTTTTCGGAACTTACTTTCAGGATGGCGGCGTCGTCACGATTCAGAGCTCCGTGATCACCGGGAACGACGCCGGCGAGGTCGAGTCGGGTAATGGCGGCGGCGTGGGCCTCTCGAACTACTCGTACTCGCAGGGCGCGAGCGCGAACATCACCGACACCACGATCTCCGGCAATTCCGTCATCGGCTCCGGCGGCGGGGTGTACACGGGATACCTCGGCAACATGACCATCGTGCGCACGACGATCTCCGGCAACACCGCCGGCGGCGGAGGCGGGGGCGTGATGAGCGTGTACGGCTGCACCACGATCGAGAACTCGACGATCGCGGAGAACGACACGACGGGCTGGGGTGGCGGTGTGTACGCGGCTTACTCCTGCGTCACGGTGAAAGAGACGACCATCAGCGGCAACACCGCGGATCAGGACGGCCCGGGCATCTACGCGTATGACGAAGCCCACGTGAACATCGTCAACTCGATCGTCGCCAACAGCAGTCCGGGCGCGGATCTCGTCGACGACGGCTACAGCTCGGATTTCACCGTTGCGTATTCGCTCATCGAAAACGAGGACGTCGCAACGATCAACGCCGGTGGCGGCAACATCTTCAGCCAGGACCCGAACCTCGGACCGCTGCAGGACAACGGCGGCCCGACGTTCACGATGAAGCCGGCTGGGCTTCCGGTCGTCAACGCCGGCGATCCGGCGTTTACGCCTCCACCGAGCACGGACCAACGCGGCTTCGCGCGCGTCTCCGGCGGCCGCATCGACATGGGCGCGGTCGAGCTGAATCCAGGCACGATGCAGTTTTCCGTGATCTCGCAGAACGTGAACGAGAACGTCGGCAATGCGACGGTGACGGTGACGCGCACGGGCGGCGTGGACGGTGCGGCGTCGGTGCAGGCCGCGGTGGACGGCACGTCGACCGCGACGGGCGGGGGAGTGGACTACACCTTCGCGGGCGCAACGATCAACTTCGCGGACAACGACGCGACGCCACAGGTCTTCAACGTCGCCATCGTCGACGATCCGGATGTCGAGGTGTCGGAGACGATCGTGCTCACCCTCGGAACAGCAACGGGTGCGACGATCGGCGCGCCTGCGACGCACACGATCACGATCATCGACAATGACGTCGCCATCCCGCCGTCGGCCGATCTTTCGATCACGAAGAACGTCGTACCGGGCTCGGTCACGCAGGGCAACAACGTGACCTTCAACCTCGCGGTGCTGAACTCTGGTCCCGATGCCGCCGTGAATGTCGTCGTGAGCGACACGCTTCCGGCGCAGCTCTCATACGTTTCGGCGACGCCGAGCGTCGGCTCATGCAACGTCGTCACGCAGACGATCACGTGCAACCTCGGCACGCTGAACGCGAGCAGCTCCGCGACGATTCAGATCGTGGCGACGATGACCGGCACCGGCTCGACGACGAACATCGCGGCCGTCGCTTCCGACACGGCCGACGGCGACGGGACCGACAATCAGGCACAGGTCACGTTCACGATCCTCGCGGCGCCGGCGGCGGTCCCGATCCCGGCGCTCGACCCGCGCATGCAACTTCTGCTCGCGGCTCTGGTCGCGGCCGCGGCTCTCGGTATCCTCTCCAAACGCTGATCTTCTGGTCCCGCCTCTTGACAGGCGGGCTTCGGCGACTTATATAACCAATCAGTTAGCTAACTAATTGGTTTGAAGAAATGTCTGACTCTCTGAGCACCACCTTTGCCGCACTCTCCGATCCCACGCGTCGCGCGATCCTGGCCCGCCTCGCCGAGGGGCCGGCCTCGGTCAAAGAGCTCTCAGTGCCGTTCGCGATGAGCGGCCCCGCTGTCTCCAAGCACCTCCGCGTTCTCGAGCGCGCCGGTCTCATCGCGCGCGGACGCGAGGCGCAATGGCGTCCGTGCCGACTCGAGGCGAGTCCGCTGAAAGACGTCGTCGAGTGGGCGGAGACCTATCGCCGATTCTGGGACGCGAGTTACGCACGGCTCGATCAATACCTGCAACAGATGAAGGAAAAAGAGAAGGAGAAGAACGATGCCCACCATCAGTAACGCCAACGCCACCACTTTCAAGACGCCGACGGACCGCGAGGTCGTCATCACGCGCGTCGTCGATGCGCCGCGCAGAATCGTATGGGAGGCGTGGACGAGTCCCGAGCACGTGCCGCATTGGATGACCGGTCCCGACGGCTGGAGCATGCCCGTGTGCGAGATCGATCTTCGCGCGGGCGGCGGATGGCACTTCGTGTGGCGGAAGGCCGATGGCGCCGAGATGGGGATGCGCGGCACATACGTCGAGGTCACTCCGCCCGAGCGACTCGTGCACACCGAGTCGTGGGGAGCCGAGTGGCCCGAAACGACGAACACGCTGGTGCTCTCCGAGGAGAACGGCAGAACGACGATGACGTTGACGGTGCTCTATCCGTCGAAAGAAGCGCGCGACGCGGCGCTCGCGACGGGAATGAAGGACGGCTCGGAGAAGAGCTACGATCGTCTCGAGGAGTACCTGCGGACGCTGGCGTGAGTCTGACAGGAACGCCGCCGTTCCCGGCGGCTGAGCAGGGAGCGTCCTCGCTCCCCGGCGGCGAGGACGCCGCCCGCTCAGCCGGCGAGGACGCCGGCGTTCCCTTTTACGGCACCGTGAAACTCGACGCCACGAGCTCATTCCCCGGCTCGAGCACTTCCGGATAGCGAAATCCCCGCAGCAACTGCACGTCGAAGATTTCCTGCACCGTTCCTTCGAATCGCAGGAACGCCACGATGCCTCCGGTGCGCGTGTCGATCACCCACACGCCGCAGCGGCGCTCGGGCACGCGCTCGACGAGCGGGATTCCGCCGAAGATGTTGGACTCGCGCACCTGCGAGAGTCCGACGAACGCGAACGGTCCCGCGAACGCGAGTCCGCGCGTGAAGCCCGGGAGCTCCGCGATCATGCCGTCGGAGGTCGCGAGCGTGCCTTTGCCCGACTCGAGAAACCAGAACTTCCCGTCGTACCAGCGAGGCGAGTGCGGCATCGAGAGTCCGCGCAGCACGATCTCACCGCTGTCCACGTCGATGACGATTCCGCCGTGCGCCTTGTTCTCGCGCCAGCCGTTCGCGATGTCCGACTCGCCGAGGGCGGTCACGTAGCGCACGCGCCCATCGACGATGCACATGCCGTTCAGATGACACCGATCCTCGGCCGCGAGCGCGGTGACGAATGGCGGACGCCAGCGCGGCACGAAGCTGTGATCGCGATCCAGCGTGCAGAGCATCGAGAATCGTGTCGCCACGATCCATAGCTCGTTCTGCGCCCAGCCGATCTCATGGATGCGCATGTCGCCGGTGACGTGCATGTTCCGCGGAATGAAGCACGCGTCGTGTTTTCCCTTCGGCTCGATCTTCGGCGCGACGTCGGATTGATTGCGGTAGTCCCACACCTCGCTGCGCGTGCCGAGTGCGAAGGACTCGTGTCCAACCGCGACGCCCATCGGACTCTTGAACGTCCGCAGGTGCGTGTTCAGCGTCTTCGCGTTTTCCGCGCGCACGAGAATCACGCGGTTGCTCTGGTACGTCGTTACGATCAGCGAAGCGCCGATGGCGTGCAGGATCTCCGCGAACGTCGGCGTGTGGACGCTTTCGAACGAGACGGGCGGCGGCTCGACGCGCACGCGCTCCGCGGGCATCTTCGCGAAAAGAGCACGCGCGCGAGTCGCGGCCTGCCGCGCATCCTCGGGAACGACGCGCCGCGGCGGTTTCTCGATCTCGGCGAACGAGGCGATGCGCGCGAGCTCCTCGTCGCGATTGCCGAGGAGCTGGTCGTAACTCGTCACACACCAGCGCTCGGGCGGCAATGCTTCGAGCTCCCGCAGCAACGCATCCGTCGCCGAGGCCCACGTGTGCGCGGCCTGCTCCGTCGGCGTGGCCGCGGAAGGATCACGGAACACGTACACGAAGCGCGCATCCGCATCGATCGCCAATCCCTCGGCGACCGTGCTCACGACGCGCGGAGGCCCCGGCAGCATCGAAGAGAGGAGCTCGCCGCCGGATCCGGCGGGCGCGACGACGATCAGCATCAGTGTTTGAAGTGGCGCTCGCCGGTGAAGACCATGGCGAGACCGCGCTCGTTGGCGGCGGCGATCACCTCGGCGTCACGCACCGAGCCGCCGGGTTGAATGACGGCGCGCACGCCCGCGTCCGCGAGGATGTCGAGGCCGTCGCGGAAGGGGAAGAACGCATCCGACGCCGCGAACGGCGCGGGCTTCGCGGATTTCATGATCGCCACTTTCGCGGCGTCCACGCGCGACATCTGTCCCGCGCCGACGCCGACGGATTGCGACTCGTTCGTGAGCACGATCGCGTTCGATTTCACGAACGCGCAAAGAATCCATGCGAACTCGAGACCGTCGAGCTCCTCGGGCGTCGGCTGGCGTTCGGTCACGACCTTCCACGCGTCGCGTCCGCCGACGCGATCCGCGTGCTGCACGAGGATGCCTCCGGCGGCGCTGCGGTAATCGCCGCGCGCCTGTGTGAGCGCAGTCGTGACCAGCCGAAGATTCTTTTTCTTCGCGAGAATCTCCTTCGCTTCGTCATCGAAACCCGGCGCGACGATCACTTCGAGGAACATGTCCGCGATGAGCTTCGCGCTCGCAGCGTCGAAGGTGCGGTTCGCACCGACGATGCCGCCGAATGCGGAGACGGGATCGGCCTCGATCGCGGCCTGCAACGCTTCCGCGAGCGTCGCACGGCGCGCTGCGCCGCACGGGTTCGTGTGCTTGATGATCGCGATTGCGGGCTCGCGATACGCATTCGCGATGCGCATGGCGGAGTCGAGGTCGAGAATGTTGTTGTACGACAGCTCCTTCCCCTGGAGTTGTTCGAACGGGCGCTCGCCCGGGCGCACGTAGAAGCCTCCGGTCTGATGCGGATTCTCGCCGTAACGCAAATCCTGGAACTTCTCGAGGCTCAGGATCACTCGATTGCCGCGTCCAAGAAACGCCGCGATCGCCGCGTCGTACGCGCTGGTTTTCTCGAAGACCTTGATCGCGCACTTCAGACGGAACTCGCTCGTGATCGCGCCGCTCTCGAATTCGCGGAGGAACTCGTCGTACAGCGACGGATCGCAGAGCGGCAGCACGTGACGGTGATTCTTCGCCGACGCGCGGAGCATCGACGGGCCGCCGACGTCGATCTGCTCGATCGCTTCGTCGATCGTCACTCCTTCCTTCGCGACCGTGGTCTCGAACGGATAGAGATTCACGACGACGAGATCGATCGCGGGAATGCCGAGGCGCTCGACGTCCGCGACGTGGTCCTGATTCGCGCGGTCGTGGAGGATCGCGCCGAACACTTTCGGCGTGAGCGTCTTCACGCGTCCGCCGAGAATCTCCGGCGCGCCGGACCATTGCGAGATCGGCGTGACTGCGATGCCGGCGTCGGTCAGGTGCTTGGCGGTGCCGCCGGTGGAGAGGATCTCGACTCCCTTCGCGCTCAAGGCGCGGGCGAGCTCGATGATGCCGGTCTTGTCGGAAACGGAGAGGATGGCTCGTTCAATATTGCCCATTCAGAGTGAGGTTGCCGCCCCGCATGAGAGCGGCCGAGCGGACGTCGCCGCCTGCTTCCTTCCAGATGAAGTAGTAGAGATTCACGAGGTCCGAGACCGCGCGCGAGTAAGAAACCGATGCAACGCCAAAGGCGGTCGAACGATCGTCGAACTCCGCGGACGTGCGCCGCGTGCCGCCGCGGAAGTACTCCTCGCGCATGAGCGGATAGAACTTCGCCGATCGCGCGAGCATCGTGTCGAGGTAGTTGGTGAGTTGGAAATTGGCTTCGAGGCCGTAGAACACGGTTGGAAATTTCGAGAGACGGCGCTCGAAGAAGGTCTCGAAGTCGTTGTGCGACTCGGCGAGACGCGGATCGTCGTTCGCGACGTGGAACGGATTGTTCGCGTCCGCGACGAGATGGGCGAGGATGCCGAGGCGCTGTACGACGTCGCTCATCGGATCGCCCTTGCGGATCATCCGGATCGCGAGGCGCGTTTCCCGCTCGATGCCTTCACGCAGGCGACCCTGGCGCGAGAGAACGAAGTAGTGATGCAGGTCGCTGCCTTCGTCGGATTGCGCGCGGGTGAGGCCGGTTTTGTAGTCGCCCTCGAATTTCTCGATGAGCATGGAGAGGTCGGGCGGTGCGAGTGCGGCCGCTTTCTTCGCGATCCGTTCGTCGGAGGCGCGGGTCCAGGCGGTGGCGGTGAGGGGAAACAGGACCAGGAGGACGAATCCGAGGCGCCTCATTGTTTGGAATGGATCGTAACGTATGCACCCCGACTTTGCAGCTCATCTCGACACGCTCTTCTCCTGCCGCGCCTGCCCGAACGTCCTCGGAGAGCCGGTAACGGGCTTCGTGGAGAACGCGAGCGTCATGCTCGTCGGCCAGGCTCCCGGCCCCCGCGAGATGGAGGAGCGCCGCCCGTTCGCCTACACCGCAGGCAAGCGGTTGTTCTCCTGGTTCGCGCCGTTCATCTCCGAAGAAGACTTTCGCGCGCGGGTGTATGTGGGTGCGGTGATCCGCTGCTTCCCCGGACGCGACCCGAAAGCCGGAGGCGATCGCGTCCCGGACGCTGTCGAGATCGCAAATTGTTCGAAGCACCTCGATCGCGAGATCGCGTTGCTGCGCCCGTCGCTCATCATCGCGGTGGGGACGCTCGCGTCGAAACAGTTGCTCGGCATCGCGGAGTTGAAGGACGCTGTCGGGCGCGTGCACCGCGTTTCGCGCGCGGGGCATGAGTTCGAGGTGATCGTCCTGCCGCACCCCTCGGGACGCTCGACGTGGACGAACAAACCGCAAAACGCGGCGTTGCTCGCGAAGTCGCTGCGGCTGATCGAGTCGCGGATGCGGAACGCCGGCGTCCTCGCCGGCTGACGTGGCGGCGTCCCGCGCCGCAACCCCGGGGCGGTGGACGTTAAGCTACGCGCATGCAGTTCAGCTGGGATCCTCGAAAGGCTGCCGCCAATGCGAGAAGCACGGCGTGACGTTCGAGGAGGCACTCACGGTTTTCCAGGATCCAATGTCTCGAATCCATGATGATCCGGATCATTCCATCGGCGAGCGGCGGGACATCATCGTCGGGCATTCCACGTCCGGAAGGCTGATCTTGGTATCCTTCACGGAGCGTGGTGACATCATCAGGATCATCAACGCGAGGACACCTGATGCCGAAGAGCGACGAGACTATGAAGAAGCCAACTAGCAAACGCGCCAAGGCTTCAGAAAAGCGTGTCAATTCCTCAGAGCCTGACGAAATGCGCGCGCATTACGACTTCGACTACTCCAAAGCACGTCCGAATCGCTTTGCCGGGCGCTTCAAGGAAGAAACCGTTGCAGTCGTGTTGGATGCCGACGTTGCGGACGTATTCGAATCTTCCGAGGCCGTGAACACCGTCTTGCGATCGGCCATTCGCGCGATGCGGGTCGCGGGGATTAAAGCGAAGACACCAGCGAAGCGGCGCGCGTCGTAACAGCGTTGGGACGCTAGCGTTCCATCAATGCCGGTTCATGTAGTTCCGGTCGATGTAGTCCATCTCCTCGAACGTCGTCGCCAGCGCGAGGCGCGATTCGAAGATCAGATACACGCTCGCGGAGAAAAGCAGGAACGCGCCGACGAAGCCGAGGACCATCGGGACCCAGCCGATGTCGACGTGTAGCAGCGACACGATCCCGATCGACACGCTCGTCGCGATGAAGAAACTGATGCCGAAGTAGAGTCGCGACATCGCCTTCTGCAGCAGACGCGCGCGGCGCGTGTTGATCTCGAGCTGCTTGAACAGATGCTGCCGGCGGCGCTCCGTTCCCTCGTCCTCGCCTTTGCCGAGCGCCTGCAGCTCCTCCGCACGATCGCGTACGCGGTCCACGCAGCGGATCGAACGGCTCGACGTAGTGATGAGGAGCGAGCTCGAGGCGAGGATCAGCACCGCGGGCGTGATCATCGCGCCGAGGACGTCCAGGACCGACGCGAGCTCGCGCGTCGACGCGAAGTCAGGCCACATCGGCGAACGCCGCCCGAGTGAGGTTGTCGTTCCCCGTCTCGGTCACCACGACGTTGTCCTCGATGCGGATGCCGCCGTACTTGCGGAAGGCGTCGACCTTCGTCCAATCGACGTACCTGGCGTTCTCGCTCTGACGCAGCTCGCCGAGGAGCGAGTCGATGAAGTAGAGCCCGGGCTCGATCGTGAAGCACATCCCCGGTTCGACCACGCGCGTGAGGCGCAGCCACGGATGCCCTTCCGGCTTCGGAATCGTCTTGCCCGTGCGATCGGCCATGAAGCCGGCGACGTCGTGCACCTGCAGGCCGAGGTAGTGACCGACGCCGTGGGGGAGGAACGTCGAGCTGATGCGGCGTTCGACCACGCCGTCCGCGTCGAGGTCGCGCACGAATCCGAACCGCACCAGCAGCTCCGCGATCTTGCGATGCGCGAGCAGATGGACGTCGATGTAGTTCGTGTTCGGCTGACACGCGGCGACGAGCTGAAGCTGCGCCTCGTCCATCGCGTCGATGAGCTGCTGGAACTCGTCGCGCTGGCGTGAGTACGTTCGCGTGATGTCGCTCGCGTAACCGTTGAACGACGCGCCGGCGTCGATGAGAAACGAGTGGAGCGCGTTCTCGTCGATGCGACCGCGCGTGTGGTGGTAGTAGTGGAGCGTCGCCGCGTTTTCGTTCAGCGCGATGATGTTCCCGTACGGCACCTCGTGTTCGGTGGAATCCGCACCGCGCAGATAGGCGAGGTGGATCTCGTACTCCGAGGCGCCTTCGCGGAAGGCGCGTTCCGCGGCGCGGTGGCCGCGCGCGCCGGTCACGTTTGCACGGCGGATGCACTCGATCTCGTACTCGGTCTTGTGCGAGCGGTCGAAGTGGAGGCTGTTCATGACCGCCTCCGGATTGGGCGTCAAGTCTCCCCAAGACGAGAAGCGCTCGTCCCATTCGCCGAGGAATGCGATTCGTCCCTGCGGTATGTGTTGCTTCGCGTCGTCGGGATTCGCGATCGTCACGACTTCGAATTTCTCGACCCACTTCTCGGTCGGCGTGCCGGCCACTTTGTGCCAGTAGTCGTCCGGCTGGTAGTACACGAGCTTCGGCTTGCGCCCCGGCGTGTAGATGACGAAGCAGTTCGGCGTGTCGACCACCGGCGCCCACATCTTGAAGTGCGGGTTGACCTTGAAGGCGTAGGGCATGTCGTCGACGAACTGGTAGTGCAGCGCGCCGGAGAAGACCGCGGCGTGATCGAACTTCGCCGCCTCCAGCGCGGCATCGTGCCGGAGCTTGTTCATCGCGACGTGGGCGGTGTAGAGGGTGAACAGCGCGTCATCCATGGCGCGGGAGGATACAACGAGCCGGCACGGCCGGCAGCGCTTGTTGGCCTAGCCTTGGGCACGTGCGGTCTCTCCGAGGCTCACTTTCTGCCGCGCGAGGGGCGTGACGCCTCCGTCACGGACACCGGTGACGCGTGACCCACCCTGTTGTCCGCACCGGACTTATGGATGTGGCGGAGGTCGAGGAGGGTTATCCAGGTGCGGCGGCGCTGTTCCGCGCGTCCGCGCGCGCCGAGGGCGTGCACGCGGAGCGCATCGTGCAGGCGATGCGCGACCGCGGAATTCCGATCACCGAGCAGGTTCCCGGTCAACCCGCGATCGGAACGACGGCGGAAAACCTCCGCGCCGCGATGATGGCGGAGACGCAGGAACGCGATTCGACCTATCGCGACGCGCTGGAGATCGCCGCCGAGGCGAAGGATCAGGCGCTGATGACGATGTTCGACCAGACACGCGATACGGAAGTCGAGCACGCGAACTTGTTCGCAACGGCCGCGCGCAATCTCGACGAGATGAAGACGGCGAAAACGTACTACGTGTGCGGCAAATGCGGCTACACGAGCGATTTCAAGATGCCGCTCTGCGCGCTGTGCCGCGTTCACGAGCATCCGCACGCGGTCGAGTGAAGTACGGAACGCCCCGCCGTCTCGGCGGCTGGCCCGGCGGCGTCTTCGCCGCCGTTCGGAGTGAAGGCGGCCAGCCTTTGGGGAAGAGGCAGCGAACGGCGATTCGTCGTCACCGCACGGTGGATACCGACAGACCCGGTGATGGCCTCGGCGCGAAAATCATGGAGCTCGCGGATGTTACGATCGCCGCTCAACGACGCTCATCGCCCGATATCCGTCAGCGGGGTTGTTGGACGTTGGGGGGGCGTGGGTTGAATAACGAGTCGGGCGACGTGACAAAGGACAGACATGCCAACAGTCGAACAGATCGACGGATTGATTCAGCAGGCAGTCGAGTTGCAAGCCGCGGATATTACGTACCCCAAGCTAGGGACCATCGGTGGCTTCCACCAAGCCCAAGCGGCAAAGGACGACATCGCACGGTACATGCTCGGCCTCCTTCAAACAGCTAGTCAAGTAATCGGTTCGGTAGATGATGAAGCACTCGACTATGTCTTGGAGGAGACGCGCCAACAAGGTCGGCGTGTTGGTGCAGACCTCGCGGAACTTGCGAAGCTCGCCGAAGGTGACGTCCATACGCCCCAGTTCCCCAATCAACGCGACTCGCAGGTCAGGAACCTGCAAGAACACGGTCTCAACTTCAAGCGCGCCATGCGACCGTACGAGGCGGTCCTGCGAGCAACCCGGGCGGAGAGACTGCTCGACAGCACCGATATCGACGCCGTCGCAGGGGATCTTCGTACTCGTCTCGGAGAGGCAGACAAGCTTCTAGCACAGGCTACTAAGGCACTTGAGAACGTTCAGACAAAGGCCATGGCGAAAGGTATTGAGGCCGCCGCCGGTACGTTTGCTTTCCTCCGCGACACGCACGCTAAGCGCGAGCAGCACTGGTTTGTTGGTTTCGTCTTCGCGTCGATTGCTGCCCTCATCGCGATTGGCTTTGCCGTTTGGTGTACGTGGCCGATCGGCACGCCGAGCGAGATCGTCTCAGTGGTTATTCGGAAGGTATTGCTCGTCTCGGCGCCTGTCGTGTTCATGCGGATCGCACTGTCAAAGTACAACCTCGAGCGCAATCTCAGAATACTTTACGATCATCGAGAAACGGTTCTCGGGCAATACCGGACCTTTGAGACGGCGATCGGTGACGACGTGCAAGCGAAGAATCAGTTCCGTCTGGCCATCGCGCAGTACATCTTCTCGGATCCCGTTACAGGCTACGTGGCATCGGACGGTAGCACAGAAATCAACATCAATCCGGTTCTCGGTATGCTTGAGAGACTTGGCGGTGGAAAGTAGCCCCCCAACTGAGCGGTTGCACCGGACGCGAACCGCTGCTTTACTGTGCACCAAGAGCCGAAGTCATCGCGTGCGGTCGTCGCCGGTGAACGTCAGGCCGTTGTACGGCTGAGGAAAACGGCTCGGTCGGCATTGTCATTTTGATTGCTGCGTCGGGCTGGGCCTCTCGACTTTCGTGTATCCGGCGGGAGGCTCGAATTGTGACGCGGCGATGACGCTCCGCTTTACCGCCGTGGCCGTCGTTTCCATCGTCCAGCTTCTCGATTGTCCGCGACCGTATGTGCCGGTGTGCTTCATCACCTGCCTCAGAGGGAAGCCCCTGATCGGGCGCGCGTCCAATAGCTTGTCCAGATCCTTTATCCCCGTCCTCAAGCCCTGCATCTGGAGAAACGTCATCAAACCGGCCGGCAGCTCGTCAGTCGCCCAAACCTCGCTCGCTATCTCGAAGTGATTGGAAAGAGGCTCCCCCATGAGAGTCACGTTCATGTCGTAGGACGTCTGGACGGTGTACTTGCGCGTTCGGAATCCGGCGACTTCGCCGCCGTCTCCGTGGTCCTTCACGTCGACCTTCGGGTTCGTGTAGGACAACTCGATCGGAGTGCCGTCGGGCCCTTTCGTCATCCCGCTCGCCGGATTGAGGAGCACTCCGAGCTTGATGTCGTAATACGTCATTCCAGCGACGTCGAACACCTTGAAATTCTCTCCGTCGGTCGACATGAGTATCCCGGCGTCGGGAAACAGAAAGTTGTCACCTTTCTGGAAGTCGATGCGCACCTTCTTGCCGTCCACCGTCGCCAGGCCCGTGATCGTGGAGCTGCTCCATGCGCTGGAAAAGGCGACCTCGAACTGATACGTGTAGCCGGCGAGAAGATTGGTCGCAGCGAGCGTGACCGCCAGGAAAGGAAGGAGTCGTTTCATCACAGCCTCCTGAACGGCCGGGGACAGGCACCACGCAGAGTCGCCGCCGTGAAATCACATTCTCTCTGATTTCCGATGGACGTGCGTGAAGACACTGCATTCCGTTCGGATCCGTCGCCGAGAACCGCCGTCCAGCAAAGCCGCTGCACCGGGCGCCGTGCCGCCGTTTGCTGTCATGCTCGACATATCATGCTTGGGCGTCGCTCCTGCCGTGTGAAGCACGGCGCGGGGTGAGCGGCAAACCGGTGGCCGTCATGAAAGCGATCTACATCGAACACTATGGCGGTCCAGAGGTCTTGCAGTTTGGAGAGTGCCCACGCCCCGTCCCGAAGCCGGGTCAGGTTCTCATTGAAGTGCACGCGGCTTCGGTGAATCCTCGTGATTGGCTGATGCGTGAAGGGCGCTACGTCTTCCGACACCTGGCGCGCGGATTCCCGCTTGTGCTGGGGAGTGATGTTTCCGGTGTGGTCGTCGAGATCGGGTCGCGCGTGAAGCGTTTCAAACCCGGCGACCTTGTATTTGGCATGCAGACGCCCCTGGGCAGAATGGGCGGTTATGCGGAATACACGGCGATCTCCGAACGCGCACTCGCCAGAAAGCCAGACAGCGTGAGTCACGAAGAGGCAGCCGCGGCGCCTTGTGCCGCGCTCACTGCATTCCGTGCTTTGGTGGAGATTGGTCGCATTGGATCGGGATCGCACGTGCTCATCGTTGGCGCCTCGGGCGGCGTGGGCTCTTATGCCGTGCAGATCGCCAAGAGCTTTGGAGCCACAGTCACGGCCGTGACCAGTACGAGCAACGTGGAGCTGGTGCAATCGCTCGGTGCGGACAGAGTCATCGACTACAAGGTCGAGCGCTTTACTGACGTGGTTCGCGGGCAGAACCTTGTGTTCGACACGATCGGCAAGGAGAGCCTGGCTTCCTGCCGCTCCGTTCTTGCTCCACGCGGGCGCTACGTCACCACGATTCCGAGTGGTCGTACGGCAACGGAGTCGGTGACTTCGCGATTATCGCGTCTCGTGAGCGGCGGGCGGACACCCAGTGCTCATGTGGTCCTGGTTCAGGCAAACGGCGAGCAGCTCGAACGGATCGCGACGCTCATGGAGCAGCGGCAAATTCGCAGCGTCATCGACACCGTGTACCCGTTGCAGGACGCAAGGAAGGCACACGAAAAAAGTCGAACTTGGCGAACGCGCGGGAAACTCGTGCTGTCGGTGCGGACCGACGCGCGAGCAGGGTGAGTCCGGCACTTCGAACCGAAGGACGACCGTGGATCGGTTGAAGCGCCGGCCCAACTCGACGCGAGGTCGTTGGCCGGCGCAGGTGCGAGTTTCGCCGCGAGCCGGAATACCGGAGATCGCGAGCGCGTAGAATCTCGACATGACCGCCGAAGCAAAGCACCTCCTCGAGGAGTTCGGGGCACTGCCGGAACCGTCGAAGCGTGAAGTTCTCGCCGAGCTCCTGCGCTTGTCCAGGCATCTCGACTACCCCGAGATGAGTGATGAGGAGTTCACCTCAGCAGCAAACGGCGTCTTCCTCGAGTACGACGAGCGAGAAGCGGGCGAGTGAGTTATCCGGTTCGCGGAGAGGTCTGGCTTGTTGACCTCGGAATGACGGCGAAAGTGCGGCCCTGCCTGGTGGTGAGCTCGCGGATTGGTGACGCCGATCGTGCCCTACTCTGTCTCGTTCCTCACACGACTTCCACGCGTCAAACGGGGTTCGAGGCTGTCGTGAATGCCCCTTCTTGAGGCTGGCGCCTTCGATGCGCAAGGGTTGGTCACGGTCTCCGTTCGCCACGCAATTCGTCGGCTCGGCACCCTCACGCAGAACCAGATGCATTGCGTCGAGGAAGCAGTCTGTCGGTGGCTCGAGTTGCCTTGTGAAGGCAACGCTGGGTAAACCCTGTTGCTGTGCGATTTGACGTCATGTCGTCCTGGGTTGGCGGTCCACGGTTGCCGCCCCGCGCGCTGTGCGCGCGGGGCGGCAACGAAAACCTAGTTCACGAGCTCGAGGTGGAAGCAGTTGTTCCGCGGCTCGTCGATGATGCGGGTCACGCGACCCGTCACCGCCGTGCGGAACAACCCGCGGTTGTTGGCGTTGAACGAGTTGTACGAGAGGTCGACCACGCTGCGCACCGCGGGATCGCCGCAGTGGTTGGAGACGTTCTCCGGTCCCTGCGCGTTGATCTCGGCGACCATCGCTGCCTGGATCGCCGCGGCGTTCGCGGTGATCTGAGCCGGGGTCATGCCAGCCGTCTCGTCGACGTAAACCTGGACGACTGCGTCGCCCGCGGCGCCGTACAGGCGGAATTGCTCGGCAGCGCCCGTGCGGACGAGGTTCTGGAACATCGCGCGCGCCTGATCGGCGGGCGTGCGCACGGTGCTGGTGACCGTCCCGACCGATGCGCCCGCGGCGCGGAGGCCGTCCTTGATGATGTCCGTCATCGCCGCGGAAACGGCGCCCGCGTTCGCGTTCGCGCCGTACGAGATGCGGACATCCGCGAGCGAGCCGACCATGTTCGGGCTGCTCGCCGCGATGAGATGCGTCGTGCCGTTCGGATCATTCGCGAGATCCGTTCCCGGAACGCGTACCGGACCGCCCGCACCGACCGCCGTGCCAGCCGGAACGACGTGCGTGAACACGGCGCCGCCGAGACGGTTCGCCCAGCCCGTGCCGCTCGCGAAGTAGACCTCGATCGTCACGTCGTTCTCCAGCGGACGGTCGAGCACTTCCCAGGTCAGGTTCATCCCGCCCTGCGTGTTGTTCCACGCGAGCGCGGGCCGCACCTGGTCGCGGATCTCTTCGACGAAATCGACGACGACCTGTGAATTGAGCAGACCATCGGCGACGTTCGCCACGGCGATGTCGGCCTGAATCGTGTCGCCGGCGCGATCGACGGGCAGCGTGATCTCGCGCCAGTTCGTCTCGCCCGCACCGTTGAACGCGGCGAGACCGAGCGCGTTCATGCTGTTGGTCTCGCTCTCCGAGCCGCCGCCGAGCTGGCTCCGCAGCGACACACGGAAGTAATCGTTGTACTGCGTACCGAAATAGCCGCCCGGCACTTCGCTGGTGATGAAGCGATAGCGGATCTTCACCCCCGTCGTCCCTTCCTGTGTGGTGAAAGTGCGGGACAGATTGCGCTCTCCTTCGCCGGAGGTGCCGAGCATGAGGTCCTGGTCGACGAGCGCGGTCGCCGCGATGCTCGAAGGCTGGACCTTCAGCGCGATCGGGTCAGGGTTGCTCAGCAAAAAACCCGGGATGGTCTCCTTGTGCGTGACGACCGACACGGGCGCGCCTGGTCCGATGGTCCAGCCCTGCGTGCCGAGGCTGATGTCGTTGTTGCTGATCGTGCTCGGCGCGTTGAAGCCCGCCATCTTGATCGTGACGGTGGACACCGATCCGCCGAGGATGCCGGCCGTGCCGATCTCGTTGTTGATGCCTGTGGCCTTCACGAGAATCGTGCGGCCCGGGACGTTCGAGAACAGGATCGTGCCCGTCGTCGTGATGCCTTGCGCCGTCACGCCCGGATCGTCGCTGAGCGCGGCGACGATGTTCGCCTGCTGCGTGAACACGGTGCCGTTGGGATTGACGAGATTCACGCGTAGCGTGGAGCTGCCGGCCCAGAGCGTCGTGTTGAGGTACAGCGGGCGGCCGACAGTGTCGTAGCCCTTGAACGAGATCTGATTGCGGCCGTTCGCGAGCGTCACGTTCGCGGTGAGGAGATTCGCCTCGATCACCAGTTGGCTGACAGGCACGCGCGATCCGTTGATCGTCAGGACGAAATCCTGCGGAGTGGTGGTCTCGAACTCCGCACCGGTGAGGCTGAAGCGCAGTCCGCCCGTGCGCGGGTTGAAACTCTGGGGCGACATGCCGACCAGCTGCAGTGCGTCCGCGGGGAGGTTCTGCTCGAGCGGGTTGTCGTCGCCGAAAGGCGCCGGCGCCGCCGCGCCGAGGTTGCCGAGCGCGCGTTGACGATCGCCGCCGTTGATCACGCCGTTGCGATCGACGTCCGCCGCGGACGAGTAGCCTTCGTCGTCGCTCTTGGTGCCGCTGAGGTCCGAAATGACCTGCAGATCCTCGCCGTCGACTTTGTAATCGCCGTTCGCGTCGCCGGCGAGCAGGACGTCGAGGCGATACGCGCCAGTCGTCTTGTGCTCGCTGCGGAGCGTCAGCTCGTAAATGCCCGGCGTGAGCGTCGCCAGGGCGATGCTCGCCGTGGACGTGGCGGTATCGGGACGGCGCATGTCGTTCTTGACCGAGCCGCTGCCGTTCGCGGCGATGGAGATGAGGCCCGGGTCGACCGGCGACTGGGCGCTCTCTTCACTGCTCATGACGAAGACGAGATCGACGCCTCCGCCCGAGTTGAGGGTGTACTGCGAGCCGTCGACTTCGAACGCGACGGCGTCTTCCTGTCCCGCATTGGACAGGGTTCCTGTGAAGGTGTTGATGACGCCTGCCTCCTGCGCGAAAGCGCCGAACGCGAACAGGCAGAGAAACAGAGAGAACACGACTGTGGGGGTCGTGCGGACACGAAGCATGAGAGAGTCTCCTTTTAGGTTTGGGATGGATGGATGTTCTGTTTCGAGAGCCGGCAGGAATTATAGCCGGATCGGCGGAGACATGGAACGCCGCCGTCTCGGCGGCTGAGCAGGGAGCGTCCTCGCTCCCGGGGGGGGGCGGCGAGGACGCCGCCTGTTCAGCCGGCGGAGACGCCGGCGTTCCGGCATTCCGCAAGCTTGCGCAGGAGAAAGCGCTTCTCCGGCATCGACGACGGCAGCTCGAGTGCGCGCGCGAAGTGCTCCGCCGCACGGAGGCGGTCGCCCGCGCGGAGCGAGAGCTCTCCGAGGGTGGCGGGGAGGGGGAGGTAGTCGCGGAGCGCGGGGTGCGCGGCGATGCTTTCCAACTCCTGTAGACCCGCGCGCGGTCCCGCCGCCATCGCTATGGCTACGGCGCGGTTCAACGCGACCACCGGCGTCGGCTTCAGCTCGAGCAAGTGGTCGTAGTGCATCGCGATCGCTTCCCAGTCCGTCTCGTCGAACGACCGCGCCACCGCGTGACACGACGCGATGGCCGCCTCCACGTGATACGCCGTCAGACGATCGCCCACCGCCGAACGTCCGAACATCCGGAAACCCTCGGCGAGCATCGCCTGGTCCCACCGCGAGCGGTCCTGCTCCTCCAGCGTCGTCAGCTCGCCCGCGCTGTCGACTCGCGCCGGCAGCCGCGCGCCCTGCATCAGCATCAGCCCGAGCAGCGCATGCGCTTCGGGAAGCGACGTCGCGGGATGGTCAACGAGTTGACGAACGAGCCGGATGGCCTCGTAGCAGAGGTCCGTGCGCACGAGGTCTTCGCCGCCGTGCGCGCTGTAGCCCTCGTTGAAGAGGAGATAGAGCGCCTCGAGCAGCGAGTCGAGCCGCGCCGGCAGCTCGGCACGCGACGGCATCTCCATCGGGATACCTTCGTCGCGAATGAGCTTCTTCGCGCGGACGATCCGTTGCGCGATCGCCTCCTTTTTCGTCAGGAACGCGCGCGCGATCTCGTCGACGGAGAAGCCGCCGACGGTCTTCAGCGTGAGCGCGATGCGGCTCTCTTTCGGGATCGCGGGATGACAGCACATCATCATCATGCGTAGTTGATCGTCGCGGAGCTCGTGCGCGAAGAGCGGCTCATCCTCGGACGCGCGCTCGCGAAATGCGTTCACGAGCTCCGGCTCTTTCGTCCTCAAGGTCGCCTGGCGACGGAGCTGGTCGAGGGCGCGGTTGCGCGCGACGCGGAACAGCCATCCGCGCGGATTGTCCGGCACGCCCTGCAGCGCCCACTGCTGCATCGCGGAGATCAGCGCGTCCTGCACGACCTCCTCGGCGAGAGAGAGATGTTCCGCGCCGAAGACGCGCGTCAGCGTGGCGACCATCTGTCCCGCGCTGTGGCGGAACAGATGGTCGACAAGGCCGTTGATGCTTTCGGTCATCGCTCGATCTGACGGATCTCGATCGAGCCGAATGCGAGGTGAGGGGAGTCCTGACACTGGCGGACGACGTCGTCGTAGCTGTCGGCCTCGACGAGCATGTATCCGCCGAGGATTTCCTTCGACTCGGCGTAGGGGCCGTCGGTGACGCTGACGCCGTTCTTCCCGGCATTGTTTCCGACAAGGATGCGACCCTCGCGGTCGCGGAGCTTGTGACCGTTGCCTCCGATCTTCTCCATCCAGGTTCGGTATTTCAGCATCAGGGCCTGGATCTCCTCGGGGCTGAGGTCTCCCGGCCAGATCCCGGCGTCGCGGAGCATGAGCACGAATTGCGGCATGGTGTTTCTCCTTTCTTCACTCTACAGACGAATGGAGATGCCGCAAGTCGACACGGGCGAAAAAAGAAAAAAGCGCCTCGATATCCTCAGCACTCAGTACTCAGTACTCGATTCACCTCGGCCCCTTCCGCACGATCTTGAACTCGACGGTCAGCTCGTGCGCAACTTCTTTCGGCTGACCGGTCTCGTCGCGGTATGGATGGAAGCGCCACTGCCGGATCTTGTTCACGGTCTCGCGCGTGAACTCCTCGCGCTCCGGCGGCGTCAGGACGATCACCTCTTTCACGCGGCCGTCCTTGCCGATGATGTAGCGGACGACGAGGACGTCCTCCCACATCCGTTTCGACGCGTACTCGGGATAGGCCGGGTACTCCTGCGAGATCGCGCCCATGGGAAGCGGCGCGTCGCGCTTGATCTCGACGATCTTGGGTGGAGGCGCGATCGTCACGCCGCCCGGGACGCCGCCGAGCTGTCCGTCCGTGTCGCCACCTTCGATCCCGCCTTCCACGCCGCCGACTTTGCCGCCTTCCACTGCGACGGGCTGTTCGGGAACTTCGACGTACGGCAGTTCCTCCACGATCTCGGGGATGAGATCGGGGATGACCGTCGGCGCAACGAGCGGCATCTTCACCGGGACCGCGCGCGGCGTCTGCGTGATCGGTCGACGCACCGCGGGCGGCGGAGGCGGCGGTGGAGGTGGGGGCGGCGTGGCGATGAGTTGGTACGCGGCGTACGTCTTCGGCGCGTACTCGGGAAACGTGACCGTCCAGAGAGTGCTGGCCATGATCGATCCCGCCGCCAGCGCATGGAGCGCGAGCGAAACAGGAAGCAATCCGTACAAAAGCCTGCGGCTGCGGGGAACCACCCTTTCCGGGAGGACGGTCTCGAACATGTTCCGTTTTTGTGGTGCGCGCAGAGTAACACTCGCGGTCGCGGCGATGCTGCTACAAGAATGTAACGGCGACTACGCGAGCGATTGAGCGACCTGCGCCAGTTGCGCCGCGATCTCGTCTTTCGACGCGCGTGGAGCGGTCGCGGAGTCGAAGCGGACGAGCACGGGATCGTAGATGCCGCGCTGGAACAGCGCCGCGCGAACGTTGATGAAGCGCTCGCGAAGCGCCGGCGTCAGATCTCCACTCCCGAGCTCTTCCGCGACCGCGGCGGCCATGTCTTTCAGGCGATCGAGCGGGATCGTCACCGGCAGCTTCTCGTCGTCGTGATCGTCGTAGCTCATCGATTCCTCTCGATCCCCAGCTTCGCGTACATCGCGTCGTCATCGGGCTCGACGCGCAGAAAGGTCGTGACGCCGCGCGCCGCGATCTCGTCGTCGTCCGCTTTCAACAGGCCGAGCGCCGACAGGTCGTCCTCGACGCCGACGATATCGTAGCCCGCCCAGATCGCGAATCCCCGCTCCTCGGTCGGTCCGGCGGAGCCGACGCGAGTGAGTTTCTTGATGTAGCGCGCCATTTCATTCGCGATGCATGACCCGATACAGAATCGCGGTGCACAATCCCCACACCGCATTCACGACCAGTCCCGTCACGAGCAGCTTCGAATTTCCGCCTACCGCTACTCCCTTCAGCGGTGCGACGACCAGGCCGGCGACGAGTGTCGGTGCGATCGCGCCGATCACGGCGGCCAGCACCCAGAACTTCGTGCCGCGCACGCGGGCGAGGATCAGCCCGAGGATGATTCCCCAGACGCCGCCCCAGAAGGAGAGGGAGATCACGGAGGGAACGCCGAACGGTTTCGTCGGCGTCATCGCGTACGGCGTGCGGTCGATGAAGCCGATCGCGTGCATGACCCAGAGCGCGGGCTGGTGCGCGATGGGAACGGCGAGCGTGCCGGCGATGAACCATTTCAGCCACTTCATGTCATCCTCCTGTCGATGCCGTTGGAGTTGATCGTTTTCGTCGGAGTGCAGGGCGCGGGAAAGTCGACATACTACCGCGCGCACCTCGCGGCAACGCACGTGCATGTGAGCAAAGACCTGATGCCGAACGCGCGGAACCGGGATGCGAAACAGTCCGAGTTGATCGCGCAGGCGCTGGCGGCCGGACGCTCCGTGGTGGTCGACAACACCAACCCCACGCCCGTCGTGCGCGCGCCGCTGATCACGCTCGGCAAAGCGCTCGGCGCGCGCGTCGTCGCGTACTTCTTCGAGACGCCGGTGAAGGAAGCGGCCGCGCGCAATCGCCTGCGCGAAGGGAAAGCACGCGTGCCCGATGTGGCCCTCTTCGTCACGGCGAAGAAGCTCGTCCCGCCATCCATCGCTGAGGGATTCGATGAAGTGCGCGTGATCGCGCCCGAAAAAAGTGAAAACGCATGACGCCGAAACAACTCCTGAAGAAAGTCTTCCCGCCGATGCTCGCGACGCTCGCGGACAGTCCTCCGGGCGATGACGCGAACTGGATCTACGAGCTGAAATACGACGGGTTCCGCGCGATCACCGCGATCACCTCGGACGGCATCGCGATGCTCAGCCGCAACGAGCTCGATCTCGCGCCGCGCTTCCCGCACACGTACGAAGCGCTGAAGAAGGTCAAACAGAAAGAGATCGTCGTCGACGGCGAAGTGGTCGTGCTCGACGAGCAGGGCGCGCCGCGCTTCCAGCTTTTGCAGCAGGGCGGCGACGAACGGCTGATCCTCTTCGACATCCTCTGGCTCGACGGCGAGGACCTCCGCCGGCTCCCGTACGTCGAGCGTCGCAAGCTGCTCGAAAAGACTTTCAAGAAACCGCCGGCGGGGATTGCGGTTTCGCAGGTCCTGTCGATGACGGGCGAGGAAGCGCTCGCGCTCGCGGCCAGGGGCCAGTGGGAAGGCGTGATCGCGAAGCAGAAGTCGTCGGTCTACGAACCGCGGCGCTCGAAGGCGTGGCTGAAGATCAAAACCATCAACGAGCAGGAGTTCGTGATCGTCGGATGGCAGCCGTCGAGCGCGACCGATCGCGAGATCGGGTCGCTGCACCTCGCGGTGAACGAAAACGGCGAGCTGCGCTACGCGGGGAAAGTCGGCACCGGCTTTTCATCGAAGCTGCGTGGTTCGCTGCGCGCGGAACTGGCGAAGGACGTCGTTCCGAAGGCGCTCGTGACGGATGCGCCGCGGGACAAGTCCGCGATCTGGACGAAGCCGCGCCTCGTCGCGCAGGTCGCGTTCGCGGAATGGACGAGCGATCACCGGCTGCGGCATCCGTCGTTTCTCGGGTTGCGCGACGACAAGAAACCGGAGGAAGTTGTGAGAGAGAAGAGTTCCAGTTCATCCCGCGCGCAGACGCGGGATCTCTCCGTGCACCGGCAGCGCACGAGCCACAAGCCTCCTGAGGGCACCGGAGATCCCGCGTCTACGCGCGGGATAAACTCGGGGAGAGTCACTTTCACCAATCCCGATCGCCTGCTCTATCCGAAAGACGGCATCACGAAGAAAGACGTCGCGGCCTACTACGAGGCGATGGCCGAGCCGATGTTGCGCGCGCTCAAGGATCGCCCGCTCGCGCTCGAGCACTGGAATCAGGGCATCGCCAAACCGGCCTGGTTTCACCAGAGCATCGGCAAGGAAGGTCCGCCGTGGCTGACGGTCGTGGAGACGCCGACCCGCACGACCAAGAGCGGCGTGGCGAAGCACCTCGTCGTCGACAGCGTGGACGCGCTGCGCTGGCTCGCGCAGATGTCCGCGTTGACGGTTCACATGTGGTCCTCGCGCGCGCAGAGCCTCGAGGAGCCGGACTGGATCCTCTTCGATCTCGATCCCGCCAAAGGCAAAGGAATCGAGCAGGCGATCGATGCGGCGATCGTGATGCGAAAGCTTCTCGAGAATCTCGAGCTTCCCGGCGTGCCGAAGACCTCGGGCAAGCGCGGCATCCACGTCTTCGTCCCCCTCGCCTCGGGATACACGCACGAACAGGTGGCCGAGTTCGCGTGCTCGATCGCCGCGGCCGTTGCGGCGAAAGTGCCCGGCATCACCGTCGAGCGCGCGCTGGCGAATCGTCGCGGGCGCCTCTACCTCGATTGCATGCAGAACGGCTACGGCAAGACCGTCGTCGCGCCGTACTCCCTCCGCGCCATCGACGGCGCGCCGGTCTCCGCGCCGCTGCAGTGGAGCGAGATCACGAAGAAACTCGATCCGCTGAAGTTCAACCTTCGGACGATGCCGAATCGCCTGGCGAAGGTCGGCGATCTTTTCGCCGACGTCTTCAAGAACCGGGTCAAGCTGCCGAAACTGAGGTGACGCGTCACGGAACGGGCGAACGATAAATCCCCGATCCATACGTCGCGGCGTAAATCCGCGTTCCCGCTCCATTCAGCGCGATGTCGGACACGGTAACGCCGGTCAGGCCGCTCGCCGTGTACGTCTTGCCGGCGTTCGTCGAAACGAAAATGCCGCCGTTGAGCGTGCCGAATTTGTGTCTTCCGACGAACAAGCGTGTCGGCGTTTTCGGATCCATCAGCAGGGTAACGCCGAGTCCCGGAGACAACTGGGGCGGGATCCAGCTCGCGCCCATGGTTGGAGACCCGTAGACGCCTTTTCCTTCGGTGAGTGCGTAGACGTATCCGTCGTTGGGACGCACGGCCGAATCGACGGCGTGCCAGGGCAGATTCGCGACTTTGGTCCACACGACGCCGCCGTTGGTGGAGCGGAAGAACGGCGGCTTGTAGGGCTGCGGGTGATCGAAGATCTCCGTGCCGGCGTAGATCGCGCCGCTCAGCGGATCGCGCGAGAGCGTCCAGACGATGAGGCCCGTGTGTCCAGGCCCAAAGGCGTGGAACGTCAGGAACCCGCCGCCGAGGTTGGAGGTGAAGACGCCGCTCGGGACCGCGTGCGTGTCCCATCCGAGGCCGGTGAAAAGGGTTCCTCCTGCGACGAGCAGCGAGCGGACGGGCTTCGCGAACGTCTTGATTACGTTCCAGGTCGTACCGCTGTCGCGGGTGAGATACAGCTTGTTCCCGACGCCGGCGTAAACGAGGTTCGATTGGCCGGGGACGATGAGGAGCGCGCCTACGTTGCCAATCACCGGCTTCGTCCAGGTCACGCCGTTGTTCTTCGTCATGTACAGCGCGGTGAAACTGCCCGCGTACCACGCGTTGTTGTTCGTCGGATCGATGGCGATGTGCGAGATGCAGGCGTCGTTCATCGGTCGGATGACCGCTCCCCAACTGAAGCCGTTCGCCTGATGGGGCGGAATCGTGACCACCGGGATGTTGAACGGACACGGCGCGGCCTGGGCTGCGATTCCGCAGAGAACCGCCCAGAGAACCGCGACGACGACGGTCAGCCTGTGCATGCGAGCCTCCTCATTCTTCGAGTAGTGACGCGAGGAGCGAAAACGTTTCTATCGTGCAGAGATCAGTGTCGCGGATTTTTGCACGTCGACGTTGGTCAGGCGGCCGAAGCGATCGAAGGTGAAGTACACGTAGACGTATTTGCGGGGCAGCCCGCCTCGTCCGAGGAGAACCAGAACCAGCGAGGTCTCGGGGCCAACCCACTCTTTCACGGTCTGCCACTGCTCTTTTTCGATGATCGTCCGCACAGTGACGATCGACGAGCCCTGCGGCAACTTCATGTCGAGCCAGCGCTCGAGCCACGGCTCCGGCAGGTTCGCGGTGTTGATCGCGAAGAGCAGAGCGACGAGCGCCAGCGCGAGCACCGCGCCGCCGGCGAGAAGCCATCTTGCACGTTCATCGCTCATCGTTCATCGTCAACGGTCATGAAGTCTCACACGAAACATCTCACCTTTCACACCCGCGAGCGAATGGAGTTCGTGAACATCACGTCGGAGGTCGAGGCCGAGGTGCTGGCCAGCGGCGTGAAGGAAGGGCTCTGCCTCGTGAACGCGATGCACATCACCGCCAGCGTGTTCATCAACGACGACGAGCCCGGCTTGCACGAAGACTACAAGAAATGGCTGGAATGGCTCGCCCCCTACGATCCCAGTCCGCAGCGCTATCACCACAATCGCACCGGCGAAGACAACGGCGACGCGCACCACAAGCGCCAGGTGATGGGCCGGGAGGTGGTGGTCGCGATCACGAAGGGAAAGCTCGACTTCGGGCCGTGGGAGCAGATCTTCTACGGCGAGTTCGATGGGAAGCGCGACAAGCGGGTGATGGTGAAGATCATCGGAGAGTAGTCAGCGGTCTTCCGCTCACTGCCAACCATTTCGCAGCGCCTCGTACCGATACCCGCTCGGAGTTCCGAACCGCAGACCCCGCCCGCCAGGAAGCCTCGGCGTGCCACTCGCGCCGCGACTGCACCGCTATTTCTTCTGTTTCCTCGCGTTGTGTTGCCCGTCTCGGTAGGCGTCGTATTCGCCTTGCTTGTTCTTATCAATGACGGGTCGACCGCCCATGTCCGATTCCCACCAGTTCTTGCTGAACGCTGGTCCCTGATGCGGTGGTTTGTCACGACCATTCGCGCCATCCTGTTGGCCTCTGATGTACTCGGATTCCTCACTTCGATGTTTCGACATCATTCCACCTCCGCTGGCGTTGTTTGACAGCTGGATTCGATCCCCAAAGCCGCCTGCTTGGCCAGTGCAATAAGCCTGCTCTTTATTGCTTCTTCGGAATGGCAGATTGCGCCAGAACGGTCGGAGAGTGACGTTTCAGAGAGGAAGATCGGCGTAAAGCATGGAGAGCTCGAGGACGGGGCCGGTGGCGAGGCTCACGTTGCCTTCGCGCACTTCGAAGTACTCCCACGTGCCGGAGGGCGTGCGGCGGAAGATCTCGATGCGCGGCTCCTGGCTGACGAGGACGTACTCCTGAAGCGACGGAATGCGCTGATAGTGCATCCACTTGTTTCCGCGATCGCCTTTCTCCGTCGTCACCGAAAGGACTTCGACGATCAGCAGCGGGTTCGTGATCGTGGTGCGCGCTGCGTCCTCGGGATCGTATTCGATGGGTCCACACACCATCGATACATCGGGGTACGTGGCTCGACCGGTCGCAGCAATGCGGACTCGCATGTCGGACTGGAACACGGTGCAGCCGGGCGCGCGGGTGGTTTCCAGTGCGGCCGTGATCTTCGCGGCGAGCGCGCTGTGCCGGGCCGTTCCGCCGGACATGGCCAGAATCTCGCCCGCATCGAACTCGTGCTTGATCTCGCTATCACGCTCGAGCGTGAGGTAGTCCGCGAACGTGTAGTCGTGATGCGATTGCGGCAAGGAGGTCATTCAGGCTTTCAGGATAACGCACGCTGCAGCCCGCCGCGAAGCCTCCGTGTGCTCTGTGTCTCGATGGTTAGCGGTCCACTCCACCGATTCACCACAGAGGCACCGAGATCACAGAGGCTTCGCTGTGCAACGGGCAACGGGCAACGGGCAACGATAGAATCCGCCGCACCACATGCGCGCCGTGATCACCGGAGCATCCAGCGGCATCGGCCTCGCTCTCGCTCGCGAGCTCGCGAAGCGCGGCTACTCGCTGGCGTTGCTCGCGCGTCGTACCGAGCTGCTCGAGCAACTCGCGCACGAGCTTCCGCGCGCGGTCGCGATCGGGTGCGACGTCACGGACGCGGCCTCGGTGCGCGAAGCCGTCCGTCGCGCGGAGACGGAGCTCGGCGGACCGTTCGATCTCGCCGTCGCCAACGCGGGCGTCAGCATCCCGGGCCACGCGCAACAGTTCAAGCTCGAAGACGCCGAGCAGATCATCCGCGTGAACGTCCTCGGCATGATGTACCTCTTCGACGCCGTGATCCCTTCGATGGTCGAGCGGCGCGGCGGACGATTCGTCGGCGTCGCTTCGATCGCCGGGCTGCGCGGAATTCCGGCAGCCGGCACATACTCCGCGAGCAAGGCGGCCATGCAGGCGTTCCTCGAGGCCGCGCGCATCGAGCTCGTGCCGCATGGCGTCGGCGTGACGATCGTCAATCCGGGATTCGTGGCCACGCCGATGACGGAGAAGAATCGCTTTCGGATGCCGTTCCTCATGCAGCCGGAGCAATCGGCCACGATCATCGCGGACGGCATCGAGCGCGGCAAACGCGTCGTCGAGTTTCCGTGGCCGACGTCGCTGCTGATGCGCGTGATGCGCTACGTTCCCGACGCGCTGTATGACCGGATGATGGTGCCTTACGGGCGCCGCCGTTCTTAGTTTATCCCGCGCGTAGACGCGGGATCTCCAGTGCCCCCTCGACGCTCATGGCTCGTGCTCCGCCGGTGGAACGCCGGCGTCCTCGCCGGCTGGCCCGCAGGCGTCCCGCGCCTGCGTTCTGCGGAGGCGGCGAGGACGCCGCCTGGCCAGCCGCCGGGACGGCGGCGTTCCGCGTTAGCGTTTCCGCACTACACAGCCCCGTTGATCGCACGAAGAGATCCCGCGTCTGCGCGCGGGATAAACTGGAGGAACGATGAAACCGACAACCATGGTCCGCCTCTGGTCTCTCCAGAACGTCTTTCTCCTCTGGCTCGTCCGTCCGCGGATCGTGGAGTTGTCGAAGGATCGCTGCATCGTGCGCATCCCGCTGAACTTCATCACCCGGCGCCGCGACATCAAGGCGATGTACCTCGGCACGCTCTGCATGGGCGCGGACGTCGCGGCGGGGCTGATCGCGTTTCAGCTCGTCGCGGAGAAAAGAGTTCGCGTGAACTTCATCTTCAAAGACATCAAGGGCGAGTTCCTCAAACGCGCCGAAGGGGCGGTCGTGTTCACGAACAACGACGGACCGATCGTGCAGGATCTCGTGCGCCGCGCGCTGGAGACCGGCGAGCGGCAGGAAGCGACGGTTCACGTGGTCGCGACCGTGCCCGAGAAGCTTGGCGACGAGGCGGTCGCCCGGTTCGAGCTCACGTTGTCGGTGAAAAAGAAGTAGCCGGGGCTACGGCTTCAGCTCACCGTAGATCGTGTCGATCCACCGATCGGCCTTGATGAAGCCCGAGCCCCACGCCGCGTCCCACGCGGCGAGCACCTTCTCGCTCTTCAACTGCTCCGCGGTCTTTCCCGCTGCCATGCCGGCCTGCACTGCCGCGAGCGTCTCCTTGAGCATCGTCCCGAATTTGCGGAGGCCGGCCTTGTCGGAAAGCGCGCCGTGACCGGGGATGATCTTCACATCGTCCGAAACGGTGGCCACGACGTGATCGATGTTCGCGATCAGTCCCTTCACGCTGCCGCCGTTCTCGCGATCGACGAAAGGGAAGTTCCCGTTGAAGAAGTCGTCGCCCATGTGCACGACGTTCGACTTCGTGAACCAGATCACCGCGTCGCCGTCGGTGTGACCGTGCGGCATGTGCACGGCGCGGACGTCCTCGCCGTTGAGATGAATGGTGACGCTGTCGTTGAAAGTCAGCACGGGTAGTGCGCCGGCCGGGGAGGGAGGCGTGGTCGTGCCGAGGCGTGAGGTGGTGATGGCGAGGCGCTTGCGTACGTTCTCGTGCGCGACGATCGGCGCGGATTTTCCGAAGTGCTCGTTCCCGCCGGTGTGATCGCCGTGATAGTGGGTGTTGATGATGAAGCGCAGCGGCTTGTCCGTGATCGTCTTCAGCGCGGCCTCGATCTTCGGCGCGAGCGGCGCGTATTGATCGTCGATGACTACGATTCCGTCGTCACCGACGGAGACGCCGATGTTGCCGCCGGCGCCGACGAGCATGTACACCGAGCCCGCGACCTTGGTTGCCTTCACTTCGACTTTGCTGAAATCGCGCTGGGCAAGTGCGGTCGTGGCGACCAGCACGAGAAGAGCGAGGTACAGTCTGCGCATGGCGGCGCATTATAGGTTCTAGAGTGCGGTGGCGAGGCGGGCGGAAGGCGGGGAGCCACCGCTCTGGTACGGTGAAGCGCATGGCATACCAGAGCGGTGGCTTCCCACCGGCCGGCCGCCTCGCCACCGCACTCCTAGATCATGAACCTCTCTGATTCATTACGCGCCGCGATCGCTGAGTCGCGCGCGAAGGTTCGCGTCGGCTATCCGTGGTGGCTCCGCCTGTTCCTCATGCGCGACGTCGTCGCCATCACCCTCGGACGCCGCATCTATGTCCGGAGGAGGCTCGAGAGCGCGACGTTCGAGCGCATCCTGCTCCACGAGCTCGCGCACGTTCGGCAGGCCGATCGCCTCGGACTCTTCGTCTTTCTCTGGCGCTACCTGGCCGAGTTCGCCCGCCACTGGGTCCGGCTCCGCTCCGTCGCGGCGGCATACGCAGCCATTTCCTACGAGATCGAGGCGCGTGCCGCTGAGGAGGCAGATTCCCGAAACGGCCTATAATCCGACGATTCAGGACCCGATGATTCAGTTTCATTCCCTCGAGACGCCCCAACTCGAGCGCTTTCTGGAGCGGCACAAAGCCGGTCTGTCTCTCAAGGACGACGTCGATCTCGACCTCGTGCTGCGGCAGATCCTCCAGAAGGCGTACGAGTTCGTGCCCTCGGAGTCGGGCTCGATCCTGCTCGACGATCCCTTCCGCAAAGTCGCGTCGCGGCGGGAGAACGAGCTGGTCTTCATCGCGACCTTCGGCGACGCGAGCCACAACCTCGTCGGGCAGCGCCTCTCCGCGAAGCACGGCATCGTCGGGCGCGTGTACCAGAGCGGCACGCCGTATCTGTCCGCCGACGCTCAGACCGATCAGTACTTCTACAACAACATCGATGAGCAGATCGGGTTCACGACCCATTCGATCGTGGCCGTGCCGATTTACATCGGCAAGCACGTCTGCGGTGTCCTCGAGCTGATCAACCGGCTGGAGGGAAAGACCTTCACCCGCCGCGACATGACCCTGCTCGAGATCTTCGCCGGATACACGTCCTTCACGCTGCAGAACGCGCTCGATGCCAAACGCGCGCACGAGCTGGCGAAGAAAGACGACCTCACAGGTCTCTACAACGACCGCTGGTTCCACGTGCGTCTCACCGAGACGCTCGACGCCGCGCGCAAGAGCGGGAAGGAAGCGACGCTGCTCTTCCTCGACCTCGATCGCTTCAAAGTCATCAACGACTGCCACGGTCATCTCGCGGGCAGCCAGGTCTTGCGCGAGGTGGGATTCCTGCTCAAGCGCATCGTGCAGCATCCCGAGTCGACGGTGGCGCGCTACGGCGGCGACGAGTTCGTGATGGTGCTGCCGGAGACGTCGATGGAAGAGACGCTCCGTATTTGCGAGGACATCCGCTCCGCGGTCGAGTCGACGGTGTTTCTCTCGCGCGAATGGGGCTTTTCCATGCCTCCGCTGCACCTTGCCGGCATTCTCTCCGCGTCGATCGGCATCGCGCGTTACACGCCCGATCCGAACAGCACCGTCCCCTCGGAGATCGAGAAGAGTGAGCTCCTCCGCCGCGCCGACGCCGCCATGTACCGCGCGAAATCGCTCGGCAAGAATCAGGCGGTGGTGTGGAATGAGACGTTGCTGGCGCCCTCGGGGAAGGGACTGTCGGATTCCGGAGTCCTCAGCCGCGAATCCTGAGTGCACTCGGGTCTGAGCACTCCGCACGAATTCTTCTGCTATTTTTGGCCGAGGTGTTTTCCCAACCATTTGAGGAGGTATCACCTTGGGCAAAATCACGGCTGAGTACATCTGGATCGACGGACAGAAACCGACCGCGAAACTTCGTTCGAAGACGAAGATCCTCGATCATCCGGTCAAGAAACTCGAAGACATTCCGGAGTGGGGTTACGACGGCTCGAGCACGTCTCAGGCCAGCGGACACTTCTCCGATCTGCTTCTTCGTCCGGTGAGGTTCGTCCCCGATCCGCTTCACCGCGAGAACGACATCCTCGTGCTCTGCGAGGTGCTGAACCCTGACGGTTCGGTGCACTGGAGCAATACCCGCGCGGCGTTGCGCGAGGTCGCGGAAAAATACAAGGAACACGATCCGTGGTTCGGGATCGAGCAGGAGTACACACTCTTCGAAGGGAACCGCCCGATGGGCTGGCCGGATCATGGCTTTCCCGCGCCGCAGGGCGGTTACTACTGCGGCGTCGGCAGCGACGAGGTGTTCGGGCGCGACATCGTCGAGGCTCACGCCGACGCATGCATCCGCGCGGGCATCCACATCGTCGGCACGAACGCGGAGGTCATGCCCGCGCAGTGGGAGTTCCAGATCGGCGCGGTCGGCCCTCTCGACATCGCGGACGAGATGTGGCTCGCGCGGTGGCTCCTGTACCGGATCGGAGAGGAGTTCGAGGTCAGCGCGACGCTCTATCCGAAGCCGGTCAAGGGCGACTGGAACGGCGCTGGCGCGCACACGAACTTCTCCACGGCGGAGACGCGCAAGCCGGGCGGCATGAAGTTGATCGAAGAGGCGATGAAGAAGCTCGAAAGGCGCCACGAGGAGCACATGAAGGTCTATGGCGCGCACAACGAGGAGCGTCTGACCGGCCTGCACGAGACCGCGCCGATCCATCAGTTCCGCTACGGCGTGAGCGACCGCGGCGCCTCGGTCCGCATCCCGATGGCCACCGCCAACCTCGGCTACGGCTACTTCGAGGATCGCCGCCCCGCGGCGAACATGGACCCCTATCAGGTCTGCGCGATCCTCATCGAGACGGTGTGCGGCGATTATTGATTTGAAATGTAGGGCGGGCTTCAGCCCGCCTCCCCCGGGGAGGGCGGGCTGAAGCCACGCCCTACGTTTTCATTGCCCGCCCGCGCGACTCATCTGCGGAATTCCCAGCCAGAAGCCCGCCGGATACATCACGTACCCCTGCAGGTCCTTGTCCATCACCGCCACGTTGATCTGGTGGTAGAGCGACACGTACGGCAGGTCCTCCTGCACGATGCGCTGGATCTCGCTGTAGATCTCGCGGCGCTTGCTGCGGTCGAACGTCGCGCGTCCCTGCGCGATCAGCGCATCGATCTTCGGATTGCTGTAGTACCCGCGGTTCTGTCCTTCGGGCGGGATGTTCTTCGAGTGGAAGATCACGTAGTAGAAATCGGGATCGGCGATGCCGTTGCGGCTGAGCGAGTACAACTGAAACTTTCCCTTCGACACGTCGTCGAGGAACGTCCCGAACTCGCTCGTCTGAATCTCCACATTGATCCCGACCTGCTGCAGCATCTGCTGGATCATCTGCGCGCGCAGGTTCGCTTCCGTGTCCGTCGAGGTCTTGAACGAGAGCGTGAAGCGCGATTGCGGGCCGTCGCCGTCCGGATCGCGATAGCCCGCCTGGTCGAGAAGCTGCTTCGCGCGGTTCGGATCGTACGCATACGTCGGTAGATTCGACGCGCGCGCCCAGTGTCCGTCGGCGAACATCGTGTCCGTGGGGACGCCATAGCCGCGCAGCAGGTCCTTCACGATGCGCTCGCGGTCGATCGCATGCGCGATCGCCTGCCGCACTTCGCGTTTCGCGAGCTGCGGGTCCTTCAGGTTGAAGGCGATGTACTGCCACACCGAGCCTGGCTTCTTGATGACCTGATGTTTCGGGCTGTTCGTGAACTCGTCCACGTTCTCGAACGGAATCTGGTTGATCTCCAGATTCACCGTCCCGCGGCGCAGCTCGAGCACGAGCGTCGTGGCGTCGGGGATCACGCGGACAGTGAGGTGCTTGAGCTTCGGCACGCCGTGCAGCCAGTGCTCCGAGGCCTCGAGCTCCACGCTTTCGTCGGTCTTGAAGTCGACGACGCGATACGGGCCGACGCTGATCGGCCGCGTCTTCGACGTATTCGGATCCGACCCCTGCGGCATGATGCCGAGGGTGAGGTTGTCGAACAGACCGCCATTCGGTTCCTTCAGATGGAACACCACCGTCTGTGGGTCCGGCGCTTCGATGCGGTCGACGGACGAGTAGCCCGACTTCTTCGTGCTCATGAAGCTCTCGGACATCAGCGTCTCGTACGTCCACTTCACGTCCTGCGCGGTGACGGGACGGCCGTCCTGGAACTTCGCATTCGGATTGAGCTTGAAGATGATCGTGCGGTCGTCCGGTGTCTCCCAGCCGGTGGCGACGTCAGGCGCGTAGTCCATCTCCGGCGTGACCCGCACGAGGCCGCGGCAGCAGAGATCGAAGATGCGTCCGGAGGCGTTGTCCTGGCCGACGCGCGGATCGATGTTCGTGGGGCTGCTCTTCAACCCGATCACGAGGCGGTCGGCGTCGGCGCGCGGACCACCGTTCTTTTTCTCACCGCCGCCGCACGCGACGAGCAACGTCATCGCACCCGCGATCGCGACCGTGGTCCACTGGCGAATTCTCATCGTGTTACTCCTCCGTTGCAGGTTTTACAAGACGGGTGCCCGGGGCTGGTTGGCGGTTGGCAGTTGGCGGTTGGCGGGAGACGGACCGGTTGGAAACACCCACTGGAACAGCATCTTCAGCTCCTTTCGCCAACGTTTGCGCATAGTAAGGGTGAGAGGGCGGAAAGGGGAACGACGAAGCCGTTAGAGACGAATCGGTCAGCTCTGATAAGTCAGCGTCTTTCGTCGTTCGGAAGGTGTTTCGTCCCTCTTAGGAGTGAGGACGTACCGAAAGGAAATCCAAAACGTCCTCCTGGAGATCTTCCGATGGAACAGATCATCAAGGAGGGCCTGCGCATCCTGAAGCGCATGCTCGAGCGGGGCCTCACCCGCTAATCGACCGGCGGTTGGCGGTGACGACCAGTTCGATCTCCCGCCAACCGCCAACCGCCAACCGCCAACCGGTATCATGCGCCCGCATGTTGCTCAGAAGACTCATGTTCCTGGTCGCGCTCGCGCTCGCGGCATCGGCGTTCGCTCAGCAAAAGGTCATCGTCCTCGGATTCGACGGCGTCGACGCGCGCTACACCGAACAATGGATGAACGAAGGGAAACTGCCCAACCTGGCGAAGCTCCGCGCCAACGGCACGTTCCGGCCGCTGCTCCCGACGATTCCCGCGCAGACGCCGGTGTCGTGGTCGACGTTCAGCACCGGCATCGATCCCGGACGCACGGGGATCTTCGACTTCCTCCGCCGCGATCCGAAGACGTACCTCCCGGTCTTCGCGGCATTCGATGAAGTGAGCGAGCCGTTCCTCTTCGGCAAGTCCAACGCATTGTTCCTCGGACTCGGAACCATGCTCCTGTTCGATCTCGTCGCGGCGATCCTCCTTCTGCGCAAACGCCGCATCGGCGGTTTCATCGTCGTTGCGCTCGGCCTGGTCTTCGCCGGAGGCATGTTCACTGTCGTGAAGAAGTACATTCCCGAAACGCGACCAGGCGTGATCAACCGCCGGCAGGGGATCCCGTTCTGGGAAGTCGCTTCGAAGAGCGGGAAGAAGGCGACCATCGTCCACGTGCCGGTCACGTTCCCCGCGACCGACTTTCATGAAGGCCACATGCTCTCCGGCCTCGGAGTCCCCGACATCTCCGCGCGCGTCGGCAAGCCGTTCTACTTCACGTCCGAGCTCGACTTTCACCGCGGCGGCACGAACGAGTTCTCGATCGAAGTCGTGCAGCTCGAGGACAACAAGGGCGTGATCCAGACGCGGCTCCAGGGGCCGCCGAACAAACTGTTCAAAGAGCCGCCCTACATCTCGATCCCGATGACGATCATCGTCGCGGACGATCGCAACTCGATCGAGATCGAAGTCAGTGGCAAGAAACACACGTTGCGCGCGGGTCAGTGGACGGGCTGGGTCGACTTCGAGTTTCCGTTCAATCCGCTGATCAAGCTCCGAGGCATCAGCCGATTCCACCTGCTGAGCGTTCAGCCGGAGATCAAGCTGTACCTGTCGCCGATCAACTTCGATCCGCGCTCGCTGCCGCCGGGCTTCAAGATCTCGTCGCCTGACGACTGGGCGCCGCAGCTCGCGAAAGAGCAAGGTTTGTACAAGACCATCGGCTGGCAGATCGACACCTGGGCGATCTCCGAGGGGTTTGCCACGGAGAGGATCTTCTGGGACGACATGGAGTGGACCGTCGCGCAGTCGCGGAAGATGTTCGCCTCGTTCCTGCAGCGTGACGACGATCTGATCGTGCAGTGCTTCGAGTTCCCCGACCGCGTTGGCCACGTCTTCTGGCGCATCGTCGATCCGAAGCATCCCGCGTATGACGCGAAGCTCGCGGCGGAGTGGGGAGACGCGTTGCTGAAGTCGTATCAGTTGATGGACGCGATCGTCGGCGACGCGATGGCCGCGGCGGAGAAGAAGAACGCGTTGCTGATCGTGGCGTCGGATCACGGGTTCGCATCGTTCCGCCGATCCGTGCACTACAACACCTGGCTGGTCATGAACGGCTACATGACGCTCAAGACCGGCGTCGAGGTGAAGGACCGCAACGTGGAGATGCTGTTCGATCAGGGACAGTTCTGGGAGAACGTCGACTGGTCGAAGACGCGCGCGTACGCGATGGGCCTCGGCGAGGTGTACGTGAACCTCAAAGGCCGCGAGGCGCAGGGCGTCGTCGAGCCGGGCGCCGAGTACGACGCGCTCAAGGCGGAGCTGAAGGAGCGGCTTGTCGCGATGGTCGACCCCGAGACGCTCGAGCACCCCGTCCGCCGCGTCGTCACGCGCGAAGAGGCGTACAAGAAGTTCGACCCGAACATGATCCCGGACCTGTTCGTGATGAACAACGACGGCTACCGCGTGTCCTGGCAGACGTCGCTCGGCGGCGTGCCGAAGAAGGTCTTCGAGGACAACAAAGCCGTCTGGAGCGGCGATCACTGCTCCGTCGACCCCGAGATCGTCAAAGGCATCTTCTTCGTCAACCGCAAGCTGACGACGGAACGCGCGCCGTACATCGGCGATGTGTACCCCACGGTGCTGGGCGCGTTGGGGGTGAAGGCGCCGTATGAGATCGATGGAGTCGCGCTTAGCTATTAGCTCCGCGCATAGCTGTTAGCTATTGGCTCTTAGCTCTTAGGAGAACGATGCATGGCCGAGTCCTTTCGTGATTTGATCGCGTGGCAGAAGTCGATGGCGCTCGTCGTCGACGTGTATCGAGCGACCGAGTCGTTCGAGGTCCAGACCCAGCTCGAAGCGTCATACAAGTTGGGATATCTTGCGACCGCGGAATTCGATGTTCTCCTCGAAAAGGCAAGCGAGGTTTCCCGCCTGCTGAATGGCCTCATCAAGAACCTGCAGAAACAAATCGCCGCGGACGGGCTCCGTCCTCCTAAGAGCTAAGAGCTAACACCTAAGAGCTGCCTCCATTGGATTACAAGAGATTACTCACCCAGGTCGAGCGCACCCTCGAGCAGATCGACACGAGCGATTCGCTGACCACCACCGTCGCGCAGATCG